>Ga0307472_100000685_pt1 | contig 12265 bp, 9 predicted proteins | sample atmos_gasesAM5C__2_FD_204582 | JGI IMG/M metagenome (GOLD analysis project Ga0307472, IMG submission 204582) | Hardwood forest soil microbial communities from Morgan-Monroe State Forest, Indiana, United States - atmos_gasesAM5C_05 | ecosystem: Environmental > Terrestrial > Soil > Temperate... | reverse complement strand
CGGCATAGATAGCTTCGGAGCAGTCATCTCTGACCCGGCTACAGGGCTTACTCTCAGTCCGGCCCAGCGCATGGAGAACCTTTTAGAAGAAATCGTCCTTGCGGATCAAGTTGGTCTCGACGTATTCGGCATCGGCGAACACCACCGGAGCGAATTTGTTGATTCTGCCCCGGCGGTGATTCTGGGTGCGGCCGCGACTCGCGCGAAAAACATTCGACTGACAAGCGCAGTAACCGTTCTTAGCGCGGCCGACCCGGTTCGCGTCTTCCAGGAATTTGCAACTCTGGACTTGCTTTCCCATGGCCGCGCGGAGATTGTTGCCGGACGCGGTTCTTCCGTGGAGGCATACCCTCTTTTCGGTTTCGACCTGGAAGACTACGACTCGCTGTTCTCAGAAAAGCTGGATCTCCTCCTTAGGATTCGCGAGAACACTCACGTGCATTGGAGTGGCAAGCACCGTCCACCACTCACAGGACAGGCCATCTATCCTCGGCCGTTGCAAAATCGTCTGCCCATTTGGATTGGCGTCGGAGGCACAGCGGCGTCGTTCGCGCGCGCCGGGGTGCTCGGTCTTCCCCTCATGGTCGCCATTATTGGTGGAGAACCGCGGCGATTCCGGCCCCTAATCGACCTCTACCGTGAAGCCGGGCGCGGCGCTGGACACTCTGCAGAAAAACTCATCGTAGGCCTTCACGCTATCGGCTTCGTGGGCGACACAACGGAGGAGGCTGCCAACGACTTCTATCCAGGATATGCCTACACATTCACCAAGATCGGCAAGGAACGTGGCTGGCCCCCGGCGACGCGGGCACAATTTGACGCTTTACGCGGACCTACCGGCGCGCTCCTCATTGGGGATGCCGACACGGTTTCGGAGAAGATCCTCTACGTGAACGAAGTGCTCGGCGGGCTATCCCGCATTACGTTCCAAATGGGTGTCTCGGCGCTCCCGCATCAGAAGATGTTGCGGTCCATAGAGCTCTTGGGAACGCGCGTTGCGGCCGTTGTTCGTGGCGAACTTACTGCTAGCGCTGTCAATTAATCAGCCTGTATAGACGTCATATGGAGATCAACCTTCACCTCCGGACTCCTCAGCTGGAACGCGCGGGGGCGCGAGGAAGGAGCCCGGTCGAAAGTTGTCGATTGCATCTCCGACACCGGGTACCCTCGCGGCCGAAAAGCCCGCGTCCAATCGCAAGTGTGACGATAGGTGCAGCTAAATCATCCAACTCCAGTGCGGTATACTGTCCCGAAAACATTTGGGACGGATTCTCCTCAAGCCGAGATGAGTATAGGCGTACCTACGGTGACAGAAATCAACACCAAACGTTACGAAGCCGTGCTTCGCATCAGCGAGGCGCTCTCCGCGTGTCGGCAGCCTGAGGAGTTTGCGAAGATTCTCGCCGATCAGTTGGGCGAATTTCTTTGCTTCCAGCACCTTGACGTCGTGGTGTTCAAGGAGAATTCCAGTGACATTGAATGGCGGGCGTGGGGCAAAGGCCATTTGCCCTTTCCCGCGGATATTTCACTCGAAGAGTTCCCGGGATGGCACGTTGTTAACAAACAGGAGCCACTCTACATTGCTGACTGGACTGCCCTCGAGGGTTTTCCGCGAGCAAAGGCGTGGGCAGAGAAAATCGGCGTCATTTTAGGCTCAGTTGTGCTTGTTCCGCTCACGACACCTCATCGGCGACTCGGTATGTTCGGGATTGTCTGTGACCACCCCAATGCGTACAGCCTGGAAGACATTGGCTTTTTGCGAATGATTGCGCGCGTCGTGGCTTTCGCTATTGATGACGGGCTGAATCTCAGGCGAGCGCAGGCTGCACAGCACGGCTTACAACACCAAAACGACCGGTTGCAGTTGCTCCTCAACCTAACAAATCGAATTACTTCGAATCTTGAGCTTCGGGAAGTGTTGCGCGCAATTGCGGGCAACATTCGCGAACTTATGCAATGCGATGCGGTCGCAATCATGCTGTATGACGGGCAACTGGGGAAGTTCAGGATATACGCTCTCGATTCTCCACAAGGAAAGGGGTTTGTCAGGGAAGAGCAACTCGTCATCTCCGACAAAAATGATCCCGGCACGCGAGCTCTTCAGACCCTGACCCCGGTCGTGGTAACTGACCGTGATCTAAACCAATTCAGCCAGGAGATGCGAGAGCTGGCAAAGGCTGAGGGGGTGAAAACGGTGTGTTTCATTCCTCTCGTAAACCGCGGCCGAGCCCTGGGCGTTTTGGCGATCTCGCGCATGACACAAGAGTCCTTCTCGCAACACGACATCGAGTTTCTCAGCCAGGCGTCTGGTCAGATCGCGATTGCCGTTGAGAATGCTTTGGCATTTCGCGAAATCTCGGATCTGAAAGATAAGCTGGCGCAGGAGAAGGTTTACCTCGAAGAAGAGATTCGCAGCGGAATGAATTTTGAGCAAATCATCGGGGACAGCCCCTCCCTGCGCAAGATCCTGAAGCGCGTAGAAACGGTAGCGCCGACGGATTCCACGGTGCTCATCTACGGAGAAACGGGCACGGGCAAGGAACTGGTCGCGCGCGCGATACATGATTTGAGCCCGCGGCGCGCAAAGCCGTTTGTGAAACTCAACTGCGCAGCGATTCCGACCGGTTTGCTGGAAAGCGAGTTGTTCGGACACGAAAAGGGCGCGTTCACGGGGGCCATCGCGCAACGCATTGGCCGTTTCGAAGTAGCAAATGGCGGCACCATTTTTCTGGATGAAATCGGAGAAATCCCCCTGGAATTGCAGACCAAGCTGCTGCGCGTTTTACAGGAGCGAGAGTTCGAGCGGCTGGGAAGCTCGCGCACGCTGCGGAGCGATGCACGCTTAATTGCCGCGACCAACCGCGATTTGGAAGCCATGGTCGGGGAACAGAAGTTCCGCTCCGACCTGTTTTTTCGCCTAAATGTTTTTCCCGCCAAGGTCCCTCCCTTGCGTGAGCGCCAGGGCGATATTCCCCTCCTGGTCCGGCACTTCACTCAGCAATTCTCTAAGCGCATGAACAAGGTCATTGATACGATCCCATCGGCGACGATGGATGTCCTGTGCCGATACCATTGGCCAGGCAATATTCGAGAACTCCAGAATGTGATCGAGCGCGCCGTAATTACTTCCACAGGCCCTGTTCTCAGAGTGGATGTAGCTGACCTGAAGATTTCCAAGACGTCGCCTCTGCAAGAAAAGACTTCTTCTTCGAGGCCGACAAATGGGGCGCTTCGCGACGTTCTTGAAGATGCGGAACGTGAGCAGATACTCAAAGCCCTGAAACAGTCCAACTGGGTGGTGGCAGGTGCGAATGGGGCAGCGGAACTGCTAAGGATGAAGAGGTCAACTCTGCAACTGAGAATGAGTAAGCTTGGAATCTCACGTTATTCCACCTAGTCGCGCCCTGCCTGCTTTCTTCCAACTCTGATCCTTCCGCGTACTCCTTCTTTGTCTGCCAGCAAACTGGCAGCGTACCAGATAACTGGCAGCGGCGAGGCTGGCAGGCACCTGTGCCGAACTCGCTCGCCCGGTTCTTATCTCTCAATGAATCAAGGAGTTCCGGCTAGAACTGGAGCATGTCGGAAGTCTGGTCTCCACATTGCATTTCCGTTGTCGCTGTGCCCAATGCAGATGAGGGAGACGCTAATGGGAGAGATTTTCAGGCCCACGCAAGACATAGCCCCGAATGCAGCCAATCATGAGGACGCTACTCACGCCGCAGGCCCAGCCCTCGCTGGCATCCGGCGGAATCGGTCCTTGTTCGAAATTGAAGCTTGGCTACCGAGCGAAATCAAAGCAATCTCGCCGCTGGTAGACCAACTGATGCGGCTCATCGAAGGATCGCGCTGCGTTGCAGGGAATGAGTACGCCGTCGAGTTGGCGCTTCGGGAAGCTCTGAGCAATGCAGTTATTCACGGCAACGAAATGGACGCTCACAAGTTGGTTCGAATTTATTGCCGTTGCGAACACGGAAAGGGAGTCCGGCTAACGGTCAAGGACGAAGGAAAAGGGTTTGACTCAGCTGCGGTTCCTGACCCTCTTGCGGTGGACCGGCTGGAAGAGGAACACGGCCGAGGTATCCAGCTCATGAAGTCGTCAATGGACCAAGTCTGCTTTGAAGGTGGGGGCACTGTCGTGCACATGTGGAAAGGGCTCACTCGCGACCCAAGAACAGAAGTGCGAAATAACAATGTTGTTGCAGCGCATGCAAATGCAGTTGTCGGGCAGCACAGGCAAGCGGCTTGAAGGCGGCCATCAGTTCGGGAGGGCTAAGGAGAAGCGTCATGACATCCAACGTTGTGGAGATTGATGAATCAGAAACAGCCATTGCTTCTTTCTATGAATTAGAGGCGGAACAAATGCTTGTCGCTTCTGCCAAAAGAGGAAATGCACAGGCATTTGAAATGCTCGTCAAGCGCCACGAACCAAGGATCCTCGCGCTTGCGCTGCGCTACACGCGCGTCCGCGAGGACGCCGAAGATGTTGTTCAGCAAAGCCTCCAAAAGGCTTTCGTCCATTTGGACAGATTCGAAGGGAAGTCCAGATTTTCCACCTGGCTTACGCGGATCGCGATCAACGAGGCGTTGATGTGGTTGCGGAGGAAGCGCGCCTCACCAGAGGTCCCGATCGTGGAAGCACTCACCGTGGACGAAACCGATCTGGCGTTGGATTACCCGGACTCGGACCCGAACCCCGAAGATAACTGCTTGCACGAAGAGCAAAAGCGAATTCTGTCAGCGGCTGTAAAGCAGCTGAACCCACGATCACGGAAAGCGGTCGAACTGCGGGAACTGGGCGAGCTATCCACAGAGGAGACCGCTCGAATCTTGGGTCTATCGATCGGAGCAGTAAAAGCCCGCCTGTTCCATGCGCGAAGAAAGTTGCGTAAGAGTTTGAAGTACTACGTCGGATCAGCTTGGGCGTCCCGGAGACACGCTTCACGAGCCGCCGGCCAGACGAGGGACGTCTCCGGAGAACAGCTTATTTGTAGTGTATGCGGGTAAAGCGGGGATGAAAGGAGGCCTTCATGCCGATGTTTCTTATTCTGGCTGTGCTGGCGATTTTGGGATTTCTGTGCTTCAGCGGGCCGGATGGTTTTCTGGGCCCCAAGCATCGTCACTGAATTCTTCGCGCCGAATACCGTGGCCAGTCTGCATTTTAGTGCGACAACACACTCAGCCCAGCCCTCTGCCGGTAACGTTTTTCGGTTTTGAACGGCGATACCCGGGCGAGTTGCCACGAGTCCCGGCTACCCCCGTCGGGATTCGTGGCTAGGAGGTAGCAGCGTAGGGCGCTACGGTCAATAGCAATTCTTCACAAGGAGGACAGAAGTCATGAAATCACAAAATGTTTTCACGAATACTGAGGGTATGCCGAAGATCGTATCTCCGTCTGACATCGCAGAAGAAGAAAACAACAGTGGACCGTCACCGGCGGAAATCCGTCAGCGAACCTTCGAGATCCACATCGAGCGCGGCGGAATTCACGGCCGCGACCTGGACGACTGGCTGCAGGCGGAACGTGAGCTCCGGGAAAGATACAAGAACAGCGAAAACAGAGGTGCGTTGTGAAAGCGATTTTTTCGAAAACTCGAAGAAGGAGTGCAATCTTGAAGACACCGTCAATTCTCGGTTGGTATCGCATGCTAAGAGCGCATTATCACTGGACCATATTCCAGGCGATTCGCTACTCGTTGTGGCTCGCCCGCTAGACAGCGCTTTCCTAGACCACGCTGTCACCCAGCCTGCCGCGGCAGACCCCGTACAGACGGGGGCCCCGAAGGAAATCAATCACCACGGTGCAATACGCAGACCTCCACGCGGCCTCGTTCGATCATGCGGACGTGGAAGCGGGCGGCAAAGAACACGGTGAATGGGCATAGTCCCTGCAATTTTTCAGACCGGGCACGGCTGGGTTGGCAGGATTGGCACAACAGCTTCCTGCCTAACCGGCAAGGAATGACAGCATGTTGAAAATCAGCTTCAGTGAAACACCCTCAGAAAAGAAATGGATTTTGGAAGGCCGCCTCAAGCGGCCCTGGGTTCACGAACTGAGGACAAGCTGGAAGAGGAACTACCAGACAGGCAAGCGGCGTCCCTGCATCGTGGACCTCAACGAGGTCACCTTCATCGACAAGAGTGGCATGCGGCTCTTGTACATGCTGGCGAGGGAGGGCGCGCAATTCACCGCCAGCGGGATCTACACCAAACACATAATTGAACAATTGAAGGCCAGAAGGAAATCCAATCTGTCCAACGTGCTTAGCATCCTGTTTGTGGCGTGGTTATCAATACTACTTTCCGTCCTCACTAGCGCGCCAGACGCCAAAGCTCAGAACAGCGCGATAAACGGAAGCGTGCCCAGCGGCCCCGCAAGCGAGCAAGTCGTTTGCTTGACCTTCCGGGATGCAATCATGGCGCCGAAATACAACCTCGGCGCAATCGAAACCATGGAAAACGCCCAGATTGTGCGGGACCAGCAATTGCTTGCGCTTAGGAAGCTTTGAAAGATTCTAAATCATGGATGATCGAAGAGCGAATACTCCTCGGATGTATCTCTATATTGACGCCGAGCATCATACGGCCATACCTTTACGGTCTGTCAGTTCTCCACCGGAAGCCAAGACCAGCTAGGTCTTACGAGGAGTTCCCTTATGCAGATTCCTAAACAAGTTCTGCGGAATGAGAAATCACAATCTCTGACTGCGGAGACTCTGCCCATCCTGACTCCACTTGCGATGACATTGTTCATACTCGCGGGCTGTCAGAACCAAAACGCTGCTGCTCCGATGCCACCCCCCGAGGTCGAAGTTGCTGCCGTGCTCCAAAAAGATGTCCCTATCTACGGCGAGTGGGTCGCCACTCTGGATGGGTATGTCAATGCGCAAATCCAGCCTCAGGTGAGCGGGTACATCGTCCAACAAAGTTACAAAGAGGGTTCTTTTGTCCGAAAGGGCCAAACTCTTTTCCGCATTGACCCACGGCCTTTTCAAGCCATCCTTGATCAGGCCAAAGCGCAACTCGCGCAGGCCCAGGCCAACCTGGGCAAGACTCAGCTCGATGTCGACCGCGATACGCCGCTGGCCAAGGAGCGCGCAATTGCTCAGAGCCAATTGGACAACGACGTCCAGGCAAATCTCGCTGCTAAAGCAGCAGTGAAGGCTGGCGAGGCGCAAGTGGAACAGGCGGAACTTAACCTCGGCTTCACTAATGTCACATCCCTGGTAGACGGGATCGTGGGGATTGCACAGGTGCAAATCGGAAATCTTGTCAGCCCAACAGCAGTGCTCACATCGGTTTCGCAGGTGAATCCCATTAAAGCGTACTTCCCGATCAGTGAGCAGGAATACATGCACTTCGCGGAGAGAATTAATGCTCATAACCAGCAGGAAGTGCCGTCCGATGCGCCTCCCTTCGATCTTATCTTGGCAGACGGGTCTGTCTATCCTCATAAGGGGACGCTTTTGTTAACCGATCGCCAAATCGACGTGACCACTGGCAGTATCCGCGTCGTTTGCGCGTTCCCCAATCCAAAAAACATTCTGAGACCGGGCCAGTTTGGCAGAGTCCGGGCACCAGGTGACGTTCGGCCCGGCGCTCTTCTCGTGCCTCAAAGGGCGGTCACGGAACTCCAGGGGAGCTATCAAGTGGCCGTGGTAGGCAACGACAATAAGGTGAACATTCGACCGGTCAAAGTCGGCGAGCGCGTGGATGCGATGTGGATCCTGGAAAGCGGCGTCAAGCCGGGCGAGCTCGTGATTGTGGAGGGCCTGCAAAAGGTCCGGGACGGCGCGACCGTCAAGGTTAAGCTCGCCTCTGGCCCCACGAAAGGCAGCTGATATGTCAAAGTTCTTCATCAATCGTCCGATCGTGGCGATGGTCATCGCTATTCTGATGGTGATCGTAGGGGCGGTTACCATTACCAGTCTTCCCGTGGCGCTCTTTCCCGATATCGCACCGCCCGAGGTTCAAGTTGTCGCCACCTATGTAGGTGCGGATGCGCAAACCATCGAGCAGTCCGTGGCAACGCCCATCGAACAACAGATGAGCGGTGTCGACAATATGAACTACATGTATTCGCTGAACTCAACGGCAGATGGCGTAATGCGCCTCATTGTGGACTACGACGTCAAGACCAATCCGAACACGGATCTCATCCTCACCCAAATACGAGAAACGCAGGCGGCCTCGCAACTTCCGAGCGATGTCACCAATTTTGGCGTCACCGTACAGAAAACCGTAACGGCCCCCCTGATGCTGATCACGTTGTACTCGCCCAATGGGACCTACGATGCGCAATTCCTGGCTAACTATGCCTACATCAATCTTGCCGATCAGGTCACAAGGTCGTACGGCATTGGAAGTGTCCAGATCTTCGGGGCGGGCCAGTACGCCATGCGTCTCTGGGTCAAGCCTGACCAATTGGCCAAGCTGGCCATCACCGTTCCCGAGATTGTCACCGCAATCCAGTCACAGAACACCGTCAACCCTGCGGGTCAGGTGGGTAGCGAACCTGTTCCGAAAGGCCAGGAGTATACGTATTCCGTCCGAGCGCAGGGCCGCCTGACATCGCCCGAGGAGTTCGGACAAATCGTTGTGCGCGAGTCCCCTGGTGGGGCAGTCGTGCGGCTGAAGGATGTCGCCCGCGTGGAGCTTGGTGCGCAGAACTACAGCGTTGTGGGCCGCTTGAATGGGAAGCCCGGGGCCATCATCGCTGTATATCAGTTGCCCGGTTCGAACGCCGTGGAGGCTGCCAACGGGATCAGGAAACTCTTCGCCGATGTGAAAACCCGCCTGCCGAGCGACATGGACTACGTTCTTTCGCTGGACACTACCCGGGCCGTTACGCAAGGCATGAAGGAAATCGTTCTGACTCTAGTCATTGCGATCATCCTGGTGATCATCGTTGTTTACATCTTTCTCCAAGGCTGGCGCGCCACGCTGATCCCGCTGCTTGCTGTCCCCGTCTCTTTAGTCGGCACATTCATGTTTTTTCCGCTCTTCGGATTCTCAGTTAACACGCTCTCGTTGTTTGGACTCGTGCTTGCCATTGGCTTGGTCGTTGATGATGCCATCGTGGTCGTTGAAGCTGTTGAACGCCACATCGAGGAAGGTCTTGCGCCCAAAGCGGCGGCGCTCAAAGCCATGGAAGAGATTTCCGGGCCGGTGGTCGGCATCGCTCTGGTCCTTTCGGCAGTTTTCATTCCAACGGCTTTCATACCCGGCATCACCGGCCGCCTGTATCAGCAATTCGCTGTGACGATCGCCATTTCCGTAATTCTCTCTGCGTTCAACGCCCTGACACTGAGTCCAGCCCTTGCCGCCTTATTGCTGCGGCCGAGAACTTCCACTAGCGGACTCCTCAAAGCCTTTTTCAGCTGGTTTAACCACGCCTTTGCCAATGCGACTAACGCGTATGTTCGACTGTGCGGCGTCCTCATTCGGAAGAGTGCGATCGCGCTAATCCTGTTGGCAGTTTTTGGCGCTGCTGCCGGCTGGTTTGGAAGCAAAGTTCCTTCCAGCTTTCTGCCCGACGAAGACCAGGGTTATCTGTACATCAATCTGCAGCTCCCGAGCGCCGCCTCTCTTCAACGCACCGACGAAGTCGCCAGGAAAATCGAAAGCGCTTTGGCCAACACGCCGGGCGTTGAGTACACCACTAGCGTGGTTGGCTTCAGTTTGCTTAGCTTCGTGCGTACCAGCTACAACGCCTTCTTTTTCGTGACTTTGAAGCCTTGGGACGACCGCAAAGTGCGAGCACAGCAACTTCAGGCCATCAAGCAGCGAATCAATCAGGAACTCTCCACGATTCCCGAGGGCATCGCTTTTTCCTTTTCTCCCCCAGCCATTCCTGGTGTTGGCACTTCCGGCGGCTTTACGTTTGTCCTGGAAGACCGCGCTGGCAAAGACGTCGGATTTCTTGCCTCGAATCTGCAAAACTTCATGACGGCTGCGCGGAAACGTCCGGAGATTGCCGGCCTGAGCACAACGTTTCTGGCCAGCGTGCCTCAGCAGTTCGTGGACGTGGACCGCGACAAGGTCATTAAGCAAGGCGTGGCCGTTGGTGACGTCTACAAAACACTGCAGGCGTTCATGGGCGGCCTGTTCATCAACTATTTCAACCGTTTCGGACGGCAATGGCAGGTCTACATCGAAGCGGAAGGCGATTATCGAACCAGGGCGGAGAACGTCGGCCAGTTTTACGTCCGGAATAATAAGGGCGAGATGGTACCACTTGCGACTCTCACGCGATTTGAATCGCGTTCGGGCCCGGAGTTCACCATGCGCTTCAACGAGTACCGCTCGGCGCAGATCAATGGCGCAGCGGCTCCGGGCTACAGCGCAGGCCAAGCCATGGCGGCCCTCGAGGAGGTTTTCTCGCAAACGATGCCCCGTGAAATGGGCTTCGATTACCTAGGGATATCCTTTCAGGAAAAGAAGGCTCAACAAGGTGTCCCACCAGCCGCCATTTTCGGATTCTCGCTTCTCTTCGTCTTTCTAATTCTGGCGGCCTTGTACGAGAGTTGGTCGCTTCCATTTAGCGTCCTTCTGAGTACACCCGTCGCGGTTTTCGGCGCCTTTTTTATTCTGTGGTTGCGCCGCACCGTTCTGGCGGCGTTTCTGCCGAGCTATATGGTGCAAATCGAGAGCGACGTTTATTCGCAAATCGGCTTGGTCATGCTGATTGGCCTTGCCGCCAAAAACGCGATTCTTATCGTCGAGTTCGCCAAAGACGAATATGAGCAGGGCAAGCCTCTCGTTGAAGCAGCTTTGGAAGGAGCTCGTTTGCGCCTGCGCCCGATCTTGATGACTTCGTTTGCGTTCATTCTTGGCTCGGTCCCGCTCTGGACAGCTTCGGGAGCGGGCGCTGTTGCGCGCCAAATTATGGGCACTACCGTCATCGGAGGGATGCTAGCGGCGAGCCTCATCGGCGTTTTCTTTATTCCTGTGATCTTCTTTCTGGTCGAAAAGTGGTCGGGCGCTGGGAAGGAGCGGGCGCGGGCGGCCTTGCCGAGCGCCGCTCCGGCTGAGGGTAACTGACATGAAAAAGATTGTTGCCCTTTTGATCTCAGTAGTCCTGCCTGTGGGTTGTGCAGTCGGGCCGAATTACAAAAAGCCTGCAGTGTCCGTCCCGACTGCTTATCGCGGTTTGACGCCTGAAGAAGCCACCAAAACGGTGTCCGCGTCCATCGGCGATCAGAAATGGTGGGACATCTTTCAGGACGAGCAACTCCGCTCGCTCATTCGAACTGCGTTACAGCAGAACTACGATCTGCGCATCGCCGGTTCTCGCATCTTACAAGCCCAAGCGCAGCTCGGTATTACGCGCGCGGATCAATTCCCCACGGTAAGCGGCGGAGCCGGAATTAGCGATAACCGCTCGGCCAAATCCAAGTTCCTTCCCGCTTTCGAAGAGAGCACCGGACAAGTGAGTCTCTCCGCTGTATGGGAGCTCGATTTTTGGGGCAGGTATCGGCGTGCGACAGAGGCCGCGCGCGCGAATCTTCTCGCCAGCGAATCGGCGCGTCAGGAAGTTATGGTCACTTTGGTGGCCGCTGTCTCAGGCGCTTACTTCCAGCTGCGTGCATTGGACCTCGAACTGGAAATCTCCAAACGCACGCTAGCCTCGCGCCAAGAATCTCTACGCCTGACGAGCCTGTTGGCGGACCGCGGCTCCACTTCCATGCTCGATGTCCGTCAGGCGGAGCAGTTGGTGTTTACCGCTGCGGCCGAGGTTCCCGCTTTGGAGCAGCAGATCGCGCAAGAGGAAAACTTGATCAGCATCCTGCTTGGAAAAAATCCGGACGATGTGGCTCGCGGGCAAAAACTCACAGAGCAGGCTCACGCGCCAGAGGTTCCGGCGGGGCTTCCATCTTCTTTGCTGGAACGTCGGCCTGACATCCGCGAGGCGGAACAGCAACTGATTGCCGCGAACGCGCAAATTGGTGTCGCCAAGGCCGCCTATTTCCCTCAAATTTCTCTGAGCGGCAGCGGAGGTTTCCAAACGGCAGCGCTTAGTAACCTTTTCACCGGTACCGCCGGCACGTGGAACTTTGGCGCAGGGCTAACGCAACCTATCTTCACCGCCGGGAAAATTCGTTCCAATGTGCGCCTCGCGGAGGCCCAGCAGCAAACGGCGCTGCTTTTCTATCAACAGACAATTCAAGGCGCCTTCCGAAGCGTTTCCGACGCACTCATCGCGTATCGCAAGACAAGAGAATTCCGCGCCCAAGAAGAACTCTTATTCCAATCGGCGCAGGATTCC
>Ga0307472_100000684_pt1 | contig 12269 bp, 11 predicted proteins | sample atmos_gasesAM5C__2_FD_204582 | JGI IMG/M metagenome (GOLD analysis project Ga0307472, IMG submission 204582) | Hardwood forest soil microbial communities from Morgan-Monroe State Forest, Indiana, United States - atmos_gasesAM5C_05 | ecosystem: Environmental > Terrestrial > Soil > Temperate... | reverse complement strand
AGGAAAGGTAATGATGGCCGGGGCGCTGACGCCAACGGAAGTGATAACGGCGTGGGAAGCGGGATCGGACTTCGTGAAAGTATTTCCGTGCGGGCAGGTGGGCGGGGCGAAATACATAAAAGCGCTGAAGGGGCCGCTGCCGCACGTTCCTTTGGTGCCGACGGGCGGAGTGAATCTCAATACGGCGGGGGAGCTCATTGAGGCGGGGGCGGCGGCGCTGGGAGTTGGTGGGGAATTGGTACAGGCGGAAGCGCTGAGGTTGGGGAAGCCGGAAGTTATTGTGGAAAACGCGAGGAAGTTTCTAGCAGCCGTGAGCCAAGCGCGCGAGAAAATCGGATCAGCAAAAGCGGTCGCAAAAACCAGCCCGTAGAAAGAGCTATTGATTGACGCCGCTGCACAACATGCCGCCGTCGACCACCAGGAGATGGCCGGTGACATAGCTGGCGGCATCGGAAGCCAGGAAGACGGTTGCGCCGACGAGTTCCTCGACTTTGCCAAAACGCTTCATAGGAGTGCGAAGCAGAAATTCCTTGCCGCGTTCCGTGCCATCGAGCAGGGCCGCATTCAGGTCTGTTCGAAAGACGCCGGGAACCAGAGCGTTGACACAAACGCCGGACGGTGCCCATTCGATGGCGAGGCTTTTGGAGAGAGAAGCGACCGCGGCCTTGCTGGCGCTGTAAGCAGCGACCTGGTAGAGACTGACCAGCGAGGAGATGGAAGCGATGTTGACGATACGGCCGTAGCGGTGCTCGACCATGTGGCGGCCGAAGACGCGGCAGGCGCGAAGAGTTCCGTTCAAATTTGTTCCGATAATGGCGTTCCACTCGGACTCGGGAAAATCAAGCGTGGGCATCTTTTTGGTACGGCCGGCGCAGTTCACGAGGATTTGGACGCTGCCGAATTCCTTGCAGATGGATTGCAGCAACTGCTCGATGCTGGCATTGTCGGTGACGTCGCAGGCTTGGGCGAGGGAACGGCGGCCCAGAGCGACAATGTCCGCGGCGACTCTTCGCACCAATTCTTCGCGGCGTCCGGTGGCAATGACATTTGCGCCGGCTTGGGCCAACCCGCGGGCCAGGGCGAGGCCAATGCCGCTAGTGCCGCCAATGACGACGGCCGTCTTGTTCGTCAGGTCAAGAAGGGGATGGCCCATGATCGCTCACTTGTGCGCTCAATTTTCCTCCGGGTAGCGGACCTCCAGATTCAGGGCATTGATTGTAATCCCGGAAGCAAAAATCACGGATGAAGTATTGCCAAAAAGTCCGTTTACCGGGATTAAGGCGGGATGTGTGAAGATGAAACGTGGCGACGCGCGGGGCGGAGTTCGCATCGAACCTTGCAGTACAATAGAAGAAGGATGGTGAGGAGAAACAAGAATGTTTGAACGCCCAGCGGAAATGGTTGTGAGTCGCCTAAAGAGCGTAGTGGTGTGGATTACGTTGATGGCGGGAATCGCCGCTTGGGGAATGCCGCTCGCCGCGCAACAGCGAGGGCCCCTGCCGGCGCCGCCTCCGGGAACTGTAGCAACGCCAGCGCCAACGCCGCAATCGTCGGCAGGACCGCGCGAGAGAGCCTCTCGCATCAGCAATGAACCGCCAGCGATGCCCGTGGATGAGATTATCCAGAAATTCACGCAGCGGGAAGAAGATTTTAAGAAAGAGCGCGACAACTTTACGTATACGCAGGATGTTACGTTTCAAACGATCGATCCAGATGGGCAGGTGGACGGAGAGTTCCATGAGGTGCGCGACATTCTGTTTACGCCGGATGGAAAACGATTCGATAAGGTGACTTTTGCGCCGGTCACGACCATCCAGCGATTGATCATGACGCAACAAGATTTCGATGACATCGAAAAAGTCTGGCCTTTCGTGATGACGGCGCAAGAATTGCCCAAATACGACGTGAAATATGTGGGGCGCGAGCGCGTCGATGAGCTGGATACTTACGTTTTTGATTTGGAGCCCAAAAAACTGGAGAAGGGGCAGCGTTATTTTCGCGGCCGAGTCTGGGTGGATGATAAGGACTTGCAGATCGTGAAAACTTCGGGGACCTCAACAGGCTTGCTGAAAAAGAAAGAGGACCAGGCGTTCCCGCATTTCGAAAACTATCGCGAGAATATTGAGGGCCACTACTGGTTCCCGACGTATACACGCGCCGATGATGTCTTGCATTTCAAATATGGCGAGGATGTGCATGTGAGGATTGCCGTCCACTATACGAACTACAAACGCTTCTCCTCGACTATCAAGATCGGCACGGCCACGCAGACCGATCAGCCGAAAGAGCCGCAAAAGCCGTGAAGCTGCGCGATGCGGGAAGGTAATTTAGTGGCGGCTGAGCCAGACGAGCGTAACGCCAATACAAACTACAAGAACACCTAGCCAGCGCTGCGTGCTGACTTTCTCGCGCAGGAACAGTGTGGCGCCGATCGCGCCAGCGGCGTAGCTCAACGCAGTCACAGGGACCACGAAACTCACGTTCTCCATCGAAAGCATCGCGAGGAGCGAAAAAAACGCCAAAGTCATGAAGCCGATGCCAATCCACATCCATCCGACCCGCGCGGCCCGCCACACGAATTGCAGCAGGGCCGAGGGGCGAAAATCGTGAACTTCGCCCAAAGTCTTCATGGCATGGGAGACGCAGAGCTCTCCGCCCGTTCCGGCCGCCACGATTAAGAATAGGAAGATAGATTCCAGCACGCTTCAGGTCTTCTCCGTGGTTCGGGGATGGGTGTGACCAACGATGAAGACGCCCAAGCAAATGACGGCGATGCCGGTCCAGCGAAGGAGATTCACCTTCTCACCGAGGAGCCAGAGTCCGAGAACGGCGACGACGAGGTAGGAAAAAGCTGAGGCGGGCTGGACGTAACTGTAATCCGCCCAAGTGAGCACGAGCATGTAGGCGACAAAAAAAGCGAGCAAGCAGGCGATGCCGAGCCAGATGTAGCCGGAAGTGAGGATCCGAAGCAAAATATTAAAAAGCTCCTGCGGCTCCCAGTCGCGTGCGGAGCCGATGGTTTTCATTCCTTTGCCGAGCAGCACATTGCCGAGGGGGGCAAATAGAACAATAAAGAGAAGAAAAATGTAGGTTTTCAGGTGCAGGCCTGGAGAATCTTTCATGCGATTTGAGGTGTGCTCCCGCGCGAAATGTTAGTTCTGTTCGTAAAAAGTCAGACTGTTCATCTTACTCGATATCAGGCTGTTATCTAAAGCGCTGAGGGGCGAAATGGCTCGCTTTTTGCTATTCTCTTGCTTCGCAATGAAACAGTTTAACGAGCGGGCCAAGCGCAGGAGTATCTCCGCGCAAAGGGTGCAATGATTTCGCAGAGTGCTGGTTATCTCTTTCTCATCCTCGCAGCTTCCCCTTTTATTTATTACTTGCTCGTGCTTTTCAGCACTTGGCGGTTTTTCTGGAGGGCGGAGGAGCGTTTGCGTGCTGATTCCGGTTTCACGCCGCCCGTGAGCAACCTCAAACCTTTGCGTGGGCTGGATCCCGAGGCTTACGAAAACCTGGCGAGCTATTGCCGGCAGGACTATCCGGAGTACGAGCTGATTTTTTGTGTTGGAGATGAGAGCGACCCTTCGGTGCCGGTTTTGGAGAAGCTGAGACGCGACTTTCCCGACAGGCAGATTCGAATTCTTTTTGGATCCGGGCGCAATGCCATCAACGACAAAGTAGCCAAGCTTGTTCGTATGGTGAATGAGGCGAGGCACGAGGTTCTGGTCATTAACGATAGCGATGTTCGCGTGGAGCCACATTATCTGCGCAACGTTGTGGCGCCGCTGCACGATCCGAAAGTGCGGGGCGTGACCTGCCTTTACGTTTCGACGGAAGACAAAACCTTCACGCAACATCTGCAATCTATCGGCATGATTTGCGACTTCTTTCCCGGGATTTTTGTAGCGCGTCAGTTGGATGGCATCAAGTTTGCTTTCGGGCAGACCATTGTGACCACGCGCTCTGTCCTGAAGGCGTTTGGTGGATACGAGGCGATCGAGAATCGTCCGGCGGACGACCTGCTGGTTGGGCGATATATCGCGCAACAGGGTTATGAAGTCGAGCTGCTGCCGTATGCCGTGAAAACGGTTCCCGATTACGGCTCTTTCCGGGAGTTGTTCATCAAACGGTTGCGCTGGCTGACGGTAATGCGGCACATGCGCCCGTGGGGACACATCGGGCTCGCATTTACGCAGGGATTGCCTTGGAGCCTGGGGGTGCTTTTTTCCCATCCTTCGGACGGTGTTGGGATCAGCTATGTCGCCATGTATTTGTTATTTCGACTTACGATCACGTGGTTTGTGGGTACGTGGGGAATGAAGCAGCATGGGCTTTGGAAAAAGGTGCCGCTCATCATCGTGTGGGATGCGACCGCGTTCGTCATTTGGCTGCTGACGTTTGGGCGGAGGCGAATTCGCTGGCGCAACGTGGATTACCGGATTCGCGACGGCATGCTTGTGCCGGTGGCGCCGAATCCAGCAGCAAATTCTCCTCGATAAGAAAAGTATTAGGGCTGCCTTTGCAGCAGGGTGAAGATGGGCGCGAAAGTTGCGGTGGCGGGGGCAGGTATCTATGGGGCGACCGTAGCGATTCGGCTGGCCGAGCAAGGGCACAGCGTGCGTCTGTTCGATCCACTGGGAATTTTGCGAGCGGCCTCGGCAATCAATCAATTTCGCGTGCATGCGGGGTATCATTACCCGCGCAGCCTGGAAACGATTCACGAAACCCGCGAGGCTCGGGCCGAGTTCATCCGCGCCTTCGAACCAGCGATCGTTCGAAACAGCCGGCATTACTATGCAATTCCGAAAGAAGGCTCGCGCACGCCTCCGGATTCATACGAATGCGTGATGAGGGAGCAGGGACTTCCGCTGAAATCCTGCCGGCCGGAATGGATGAACTTCGACTTCATAGATCAGTGCTATGAAGTCGACGAGAGGATCTACGATCCCGATGTGTTGCGGGAGTTGATTGAAGCGCGTGTCCAAGCACTCGGGATCCCGTTCGAACGAAAGGAATTCACTGCAGCAATGCGGAATGATTTCGATTTTGTTGTTTGGGCCACGTATGGCTTGGGCCCGAGCCGGCGCGCGTTCAAAATTGCCAAGTTTCAAGTTGCGGAGAAGATGCTTATCGAATTGCCTTCTGAGCTCCAACACGTCGCGCTTGTAGTCGTAGACGGCCCGTTCACTGCATTCGACCCCTATGGCAATTCGGGGCGGTCGCTTTTTGGTTCCGCCAAGAATACGAATCACTGGACCACCACGGACCCGGATGAACCGATCCCCGAGCCGTACTCGAAAATCCTGAACCAGCCCGAATTTCGCCCGGTGTCGTTTACCCGCTTCGAAGCCATGCGCGCAGACTGCTGCGACTCGGTTCCCCGCGCGAAAGACGCGAAGTACATCGGCTCGCGCTTCACCGTCCGCGTTGTTGAAGACGCTCCGGAAAGCGATCGCCGCATTCTCTACCTCAGAGAGAGCGCGCCGGGAGAAATTCATATTTTCTCCGGCAAAGTAGTGAGCGCGGTCAAGGCAGCGCGCCTGGTCTGTGAAAGGATCGGGCGCAATGGCTGAGGGGCCAGCGTATGTAGTTCTAGGGCGCGGCCGTTGGGCGCAAAAGATGAAGCCCATCATTGCTGGAGAGGGAAGAACTGTCGGGATGATTGAAGAGACGCGCCAACGACCGTCGGAGAGCCTGTCAAGCTACGTTTCTCGCCTCGCGGAAGCTATGAAGGCTAGCCCGGCGCAAATCGCTTGGCCCTGTGTCTCGCCCGGGCCCCACGTGTCCCTGATGATTCAGGCCGCGCTCGAAGCAGATTTACACGTTATCGCAGAAAAACCCTGGTATGGCTCAGCGGCGGATACTGGCCGATTGCAAGCGCTGGCTCGCGCGAGACGCCGATTGATTGGTGTGCACTTCGAATACCTGGTTCACGGAGAAGTCGAGAAATGGAAAAGTAGCTTTTGCCCCGGTTCCGGCCTGCGTTTTGGAGGGCATTTCTTTCTTGGCCGGCCTTACCAAGGCGATATTCCCGCCATCGACAATCTTGGGTGCCATCTGTTTGCGATTCGTGAATTTGCCGTGCCTGCTTCGGAAATTGCCGAAATGCAGTGCGCCTATGAGCGACCCGATGAGCGTTTGGTATGGCTTGAGCAGGGTGGCCGGCGAATTGCGTCCATCGATCTGTTCAAAGGCAGCGAGCGCATCATTCAGGACTTCATGAAAAAAGTAGAGGCCGCGCTGGACGGCGCGGCCTTTCCCTTCGATCTCGATTTTGCGCTGCGGGTGGCGAATCAACTCAACGCGTTTAAGGCGCGTAGCACCGCTTAGACCCCTCAGGCTTTCTTGGCTTTGGCTTCCGCCCGTGCTTCAACACCATTCGCCTTCGCGGGCATGCTCATTTGCAAGCGCCGTTCATTCTTCGGTTCACGCCAGTTGACCTGCGGCAGCATCAACGAGGCATCAACACGGTCGCGGTACCTAATGGCAATGTTCATCAGCGAATCGAGCAGAGAATCCGAGAGGTAGTGCGGCTGCAACCCCAGATCGATCAGCTTCGAGTGCTTTGCGTTGTAGTAGTGCTGCTCGGCTTCAACGCGAGGATCAGGGATGTGGTCCACTTCGATGGTGATGCCCATTTTCTTTGCAGCAGCCTCGACTAATCGCGCCAGATCCATAATGGAGAATTGCTCGGTGAACTGGTTGTACACGCGACATTCGCCCTTCGCTGCAGGATTGTGGCAGGCGATCTCGATGCAGCGAACAGTGTCGCGAATGTCCAGGAAGCCGCGGGTCTGCCCGCCCTTTCCGTAGACGGTCAGCGGCTGGCCGATGGCCGCCTGCACGCAGAAGCGGTTTAGTACCGTGCCGAAAACGTCGTCGTAATCGAAGCGATTGATCAAAGCCTCATCGAGGGCCGTTTCGTCGGTCATCGTGCCGTACACCACGCCTTGATTGAGGTCGGTGGCCCGAATGCCCCAAATCTTGCAGGTGAACATGATGTTGTGGCTGTCATGAACTTTCGAAAGGTGATAGAAGGAACCGGGCTGCTTGGGAAAGGGAACGGTGTCTCTACGGCCGTTGTGTTCGACAGTTATGTAGCCTTCTTCGATGTCGATGTTGGGCGTTCCGTATTCGCCCATGGTGCCAAGCTTGACGAGATGGCATTCTGGCAGGAACTCCCGCATTGCAAAAAGCACATTGAGTGTGCCGACGACATTGTTTACCTGCGTAAACACGGCGTGCTTCCGGTCTATCATCGAGTACGGCGCAGACCGCTGTTCGGCGAAGTGAACAATAGCCTCCGGTTCGAACGACTTAAATGCCGAGACTAGAAATTCGTAGTCGCAGATATCGCCGACGAACATCTCGATGGTCTTGCCCGTCAGGTTCTGCCACACGCGCAGACGGTCGGTCAGCGGGCGAATCGGGGTGAGCGTTTGCGCCCCCAGTTCGTGATCCCACGACCGGCGCACATAATTATCGACAATGGCGACAGAATGGCCCTTCTGCGACAAATAGAGCGCCGTCGCCCAACCGCAATAGCCGTCCCCACCGAGCACGGCAATCTTCATGAACCCTCCTCAAGGTTACTTATCGTTCCAAGAACTACCGAGATGTCCAGGCATTTGGCGCTCAAAACGTCCCCACTGGCTGCGCAGCGCCAAACAAAAAGCGTGAGAAATGCACCACTTCGACCGGGACTTCTTTTTTTACCTGCATCTTGTGACCTTTGCAAGCGGCTTTTTGCCTGCAGGGCACAAAGAATGCAATTCGCAATATGCTTGCAGCTCTCCAAGCCCTGCCTAGGGAGACCGCGTTGTCAGCCCGGCGGCTTCGAGCGGATGGTTCGTGAGCACGAGTTTCCCTCCACTGGCGGCCACTACCGTAAGGTGTTCGCGCCCGACCGACTTTTCAAATTCGCCAAGGCGCTCCGCGTACGCCAGCAAGTAGTAGCGCTGTGACTCGGTCCACAGTCGCTTGAACCTGGCATCGTCAATGAAAACATCAGGCGCGTTGGGCGCGTAGGAGCCATATTCCAGGTTGAAGTAGTGTCCGTTCAAAATCAGAGCGTCGCGGTTACTGTAAAACGTGACGGAGGAAAAAGAGTAATAGCCGCGATCGTTGATGAGGGTTCCTGGGGGCGATCTCAAGATGGCTTCGGCCAGCGGACGCGATCCCAAAAACGGGTCGAATACCACCAGCGCCAGGCGCGCGGCGTGAAAAAACACAACCATCATCAGCGCTGCCGACAAGAACGCGCGTTGTCCCAACCACCGGAACGTCCCTAGCGCGCCTGCGAGAAACGCAATCGATGCCACGACTAGCGGCAGGCGCAAGTAGGCGAAGGAGTCGAAAGTAAGGTCCATCATGTGCCCGAGCGAGAGTGTGTAGGCGCTGGGATGGTGGCCGAGGGCCTGGGAGATGTCGCCAGGTGCGGGGACGTGGCGCACGGCCACAAAAATACCGAAGGTCGCAATGGCTGCGAGAATCGCTATGGCGCACAGAACTCGCGTTCCGCGGCGAATCCAATCTCCGCCAATCGCCATTGCTGAGCCCAACAAGAGCGCAAGAGCGGGGTAGCAAGGCATCGAATAGTATTCCTGCGTCGTCGAGAATGTGAAGAAAACGAGGATGAAGCCTGTCCAGCAGAGAGCCAGCAATCGTGTTTTGCCCTCGCGGTCCAACGGTTTGTAGGAGAGCTTCGCTACAGTAGGGAAGTAGACGCTCCAGGGAAATAGCCACAAGAAATGAAAAAGCCAGAACCACAGGCGCGGGACGGTGTTGTAGTCGCGCGGGTAACGCAGATTGAGGAACCGCAAGAGCTGTTCATTGATGAAATAGAACCAAAGAAATCCGTGGTATTCACCCGGTCCGCTGTGAAGAGAAAACGAGAAGTAGGGAGGATTTCTGAGCGTGGCGAGGATGTGCCACGGTGCGGCGATGAGCAGCAGGATGAGCAGGCCACTCATGGGCCTCAATCGCTGCCACGTGCGCCCCAGGAAGAATTGTTTTGTCAGAAAAAGATAAATCACGCCGGCTGCAATGGGAAACGCAAGCGCGACGAGGCTTTTCAAGAGCAACCCCGTGCCCAGACTGGCGGCCATCAGAAATGCCCAGAGTCGCGGATGCGGCTCCTCTTCGTCGAGCGCGCGCAAAAACGCCCACAACGCCAGCGTGATCGTGAAGGTCAGCATAACGTCGGGAATCAAGATTCGCGTAAACAGAAAGAGTCCGACGCACGTGCCCATGCAGAGTCCGGCGTAAAGTCCAGCGCGTCTGCCAAACGCCCAGGTTCCAAAGGCAGCGGTAAGCCAGGCCAGGGCCATCACCGAAAGAGCGAATGGAATACGCGCCACCCAATCGTGGACGCCGAAGACTTTGAAGAAAACGGCAATGATCCAGTAGGTAAGCGGCGCCTTTTCGAGATAGAGGACGCCATCGAGGCGAGCGGTAACCCAGTCTCCAGAAGTCAGCAGGTTCCGCGCAATCTGTGCCTGAATCGCATCCACGTCGTCCATTAACGAGGGCGGAGAAACGATGCAGCCCAGATAAATGATTGCGGAAACCAGCAGGACGGTCAGGTAGACACGCCAGCTTTGGCTCGTAATGAAACCTTCGGCGTCTCTGAGAACGCCGCTTGAATTCGCCATTTTTTCATCCATAGAAAGAGGATCAGCAGACCCCACAAGTGGTATCCAACATTAGCCTTCCGCTCCAGATGGAGCCGGAGGAATCTCTCGACAACATCCGAACGAAAGACGTCGCCGTACTCGCTCGCGCCGAAATGCAAAGCGTCGGTCAAGAGCGGAAGCAGCGGACCGCGCAACCATTCATGCGCTGGAATATCGAAGCCGGTCTTTGGCCGCTCGAGAATGGCCTTCGGCAACTTGTCTTTCATTAACTCCTTCAAAATTACCTTTTGTTGCGCGCCGCGGATTTTCAAGCTGGCGGGCAGTTTGGCGGCGAACTCGACGATGCGATGGTCCAGGAACGGCGGCCGGACTTCCACGGAATGGGCCATGCTCATGCGGTCGCTCTTCGTGAGGATATCGTCGGCAAGATAATACTTCTGGTCGAGCCAAAGATAGGGCGCCAGGTCATCGGAGGTGGGAGGCAATCCGTCTAGTTCGCCAAGAATTTGATTCAGCGAACCAGGCAATGGTCGGCTGACCAGCGCCTCTTTCTCGCCATCGGAGAAAGTGCCATTCCAGTAGACGTGCGCGCGGGCGGACGGCATCAACGCGCCTTCCAAGAAACGCTTCACCTTGTATTCAAGGCTGATTTTGTCGTCCGAGACGGGCCAATACTGAACCGCTGCCAGCGCAGCGCGCAAAAAAGCGCGGGGCAAGATTCGCACCTTGTTCGCGAAACGATTTGCGGGGTACGTTAGGTATCCACCGAAGAGTTCGTCCGCGCCCTCGCCGCTCAACGCGACAGTGGTTTTCGTCCTGGAGAGTTTTGACAGAAACCACACGGGCAGGGCGCCCGCGTCGGCGCTGGGCTCGTCGGAGTAGTAGGCGAACTCCTCAATCGCGCCGCGCAAATCCTCCGCGGGAGTCAAATCCAGTTCGGTATGATCGGTTTCGTATTGCTTTACCGCGCGATGGATGTATTCCGTTTCATCAAAGCTCCGCCCGCGAAACGAAATCGAGAAAGTCTTCAACTGTGTAGAGGAAGCTTTAGCGGCGTAATGTAGAATGGTGGTCGAATCAATCCCGCCGCTGAGCCAAACGCCCAAAGGAACGTCCGAGATCAAGTGTTCGCGAACGGCATCCTGCATCAAGGAATCGAGTTCTTCTTTAGCCGATTCACGCGTGTAAGTGTTCGAAACTCCAAACGGCAGGCGCCAATAGGAACCGGTGGAAACCTCGCCGTCTTGCCATTCCAGCCAATCTCCCGGCGCGACCTTTTCGATGCCGTCCACCAGTGTCCACGGAGAGGGAATGTAGTTCAGCGCGAGATAGCAATCGAGTCCCGCAAGGCTCAGGCGCCGGTCAATCTCGGGGTGCACGAACAGGGCCTTCAGTTCCGAAGCGAAGAATAGTTCTTCTTCTTGCCGCGCGATGTAGAGAGGTTTAATGCCCATGCGGTCGCGCGCCAGGACAATGCGTTTCCGGGACTTGCTCCAAAGGGCAACCGCGAACATCCCGCGAAGTCTTGTAAAGCAATCCTTGTCCCACTGAAGGAAGGCGCGCAGCACGGTTTCCGTGTCAGAGTGGGATTCGAAGCGATGGCCCAAATTATGCAGCTCGGCGCGCAATTCGAGGTGATTGTAAATCTCTCCGTTGAAGACAATCCCCCCGTCCCCGTCTTCGGTCAAGATGGGCTGACTGCCTTGCTCCAGGTCAATGATTTTCAGGCGCGCTCCGCCGAAGGAAAAGAGATTCGAGTGAAAGACGCCCTGCTGGTCGGGCCCGCGGTGAATCAGCGTGGCGGTCGCTTGCCGGATTCTTTCCGGCGGCGCGCTCCAGTTTTTAGTGGTGAAGCCGGCAATCCCGCACAACGCTCTGCACCCCTCCGTTTTACGCGACGTCTTTGCGGAGTCCTTTGGAATTTCAGGGAAATGCGTCCACTAGAAGTTTATCTGTTGTAGCAGGCTGACCGCAACGCAAGACTCGGCAAACGAGTTGTTTTGTGCAAACGGTTCGGATGCTTGTAAGCGGAGAATTGCCAAGGTTAGTGGGCCACGACTGCAAAAGAACGCATAAGCGCGCTGACGCCGTTCCACATAATCTGCACGCCAATGCAAACGAGAAGAAACGAGGAGAGCCGCAGAATGATGCCCATGCCGCTTTCACCGACGAGGGCGGCTAGGCGGTCGGCAAAGCCGTAGCAAATGTAAATGCTTACCGCAACGATAGCTGAGCCAACAACGGTTGCAAGGATGGAGAGCAAATTGGCACCGAGATGACGCGGCAGGTTCGCGCCCAGTGTGATAGCGACGGAGATCGATCCGGGACCCACCGTAAGCGGCAGAGTCAGTGGATAAAACGCATTGCGGAAAATGTCCTTCAGATCGACCTTCTTCTGCACTTCGCGTCCCCGGTCGGGCTCTTCTTTCTGCTTGAGCATGGCCCATCCGTTGGAAATCACCACTAGGCCGCCGCCGACTTGCACAACGGGAATGGAAATGCCAAAGAAGTTCAAGATGTGCGTCCCGACCAGAAAGGAAGAGACAAGCAGAACAAAACTGTTTACCGCCACCTGGCGCGCAAGAGCTCTCCGTGCCGAAGCCGGATAATGCCTCGTTAGTGCTAGAAACACGG
>Ga0307472_100000683_pt1 | contig 12271 bp, 10 predicted proteins | sample atmos_gasesAM5C__2_FD_204582 | JGI IMG/M metagenome (GOLD analysis project Ga0307472, IMG submission 204582) | Hardwood forest soil microbial communities from Morgan-Monroe State Forest, Indiana, United States - atmos_gasesAM5C_05 | ecosystem: Environmental > Terrestrial > Soil > Temperate... | reverse complement strand
CTGGCTTCTTCGATCGCCGCAATTGCTTCGGCGCTGGTTACACTGGGGAAATCTTCAAGAAACTCAGACAGCGTCCGCCCATGCTCCAGATAGTCTGTCAGCGACTTGAAAGGAACTCGCGTTCCACGGAAGACGGGTTCACCGCTGAGGATAGCCGGGTTGCTCACAATGATGCTCGAGGCCATTTTGTGAATCTCCTTCCGAAAGTTTAGCGTACTTCCTTAGTGTTGCGCATCCTTCCCTTGCCAATTGCTGAACATCGCCGCTGTTGTCCTACACGAAGAAGCGGCGCTCGCTGATGCGCTCCAACTCGTACAGGTAGGTGCGCGTGACTTCGTAGGTGCGACCACTATTCCCGCTGAAGCTCACAGCACAACCTGGGCGTAGCCCATGGGGATACCGGTAGATTTGAACGAACGTACGAACTTCAATCTGCAAGGAAGGAAGCGATAGGTATGGCGAAAAAAAACCAAACTGGTGCCGGGGGCCAGAATCGAACTGGCTACGCCCGCCTTTTCAGGGCGGCGCTCTACCAATGAGCTACCCCGGCATTTTCTGGAGCTTTTTAATTTTAGGGGCGTTGGGGAGTGGTGTCAATTCGGGGCGCCCCGATGCTCGCGACGAGATGCATCATTACGCCGACGAAGAGCGAAATCAGGCCAAAGAGGCTTCGCCAGCCACGCCCAGCCATGCCGAGCTGCGGTTCTGCCAGGAAGGCCATGGATAACGAAAGAACCGGGGCGATACCCTGGTGCTGGTTATCGGCCAGCGCGACGAAAACGTGCACGACACGCGGCTTTGTTTGCGCTGAAGCAAAGCTAAGCGCCAGGAGAAGCAAGCAAGTCGCGCAAATGTATCGCAGAGCGCGTATCACTCGATTGACTCGGCAAATTCCTTCAACCGATTCCGCTGCCTAGTGGCTATTCTTCGGCGCATATTGCTCGAGGAACTTCTTAAAGCGCACGACGTTGTAACTTCTGCCGTCCTCCAGCTCATTCGTGGGTTGAGAGCGGATCAACTGTCCGTCGGGGTTAAGGATGAATATGTGCGGGTATCCATGAATCCTAGGGAAGCGGGACAAAAAGGCCCTGTTTGGATTTTCCTGGCTCATGCTAACTTTCATGGAAACATATTTCCTGTCGCGGAGAGCCTCAAGATCTGGGTGTTCGCGAAAGAAACTGTCCATAATATGGCACCAGGTGCACCATTCGCCGCCGACCACGACAAAGATATTCTCGTTTGACTTTTTAGCCTCCGCGCTTGCCTCAGCCAAGTCCCTCTCGGGGTCACGGCGGGGGTCATAGCCATCAGCTAGGGTGTTGTGAGGCGCGAGGGTCGGTGTGGCCTGAACGAATGCCTTGTGTTCTATCGAAACTGGGGCGCAAAAATAGGCGTAGACCAACACCGCGAACACAGGAATTCGGACACAGCTGTCTTTGGACCAGCTACTGTTGCGATTCATCGAATTCTTTCATCCAGTTGCGGTTTTTCAGGACTTCGCGCGGCTTTGTGCCGTCGGGCGGGCCGACGATGCCGTCTTTTTCCATGAGGTCGATCAGGCGCGCGGCGCGGCCGTAGCCGATGCGCAAGCGGCGCTGCAGCGTAGAGGTAGACGCGCGGCCGGCATCGCAGACCACGCGAATCGCGTCCTGGTAAAGGTCGTCGTCCACATCATCGCCGCCGTCGGCATCGGCGCCGTCAGCCCCATCGACTGGTTTGCCATTTTCATCTTTCGGCGCTTCGAGGAGTTCTTCTTGGTACTTCGCCTGCGCCTGGTCGCGCCAGAAGTCGCAGACTTCGCTGATCTCTTCTTCGGTGACCAGCGGGCCGTGAATGCGATGCAGGCGCGCCGAGCCGGCAGGCAAGTAGAGCATGTCGCCGCGGCCGAGGAGCGATTCCGCGCCGTTGGAATCGAGAATCGTGCGCGAGTCCACTTTGCTGGCCACGCGGAAAGAAATGCGAGCGGGGAAGTTCGCTTTGATCAAGCCGGTGATGACGTCCACCGATGGGCGTTGTGTGGCGAGAATCAAGTGAATGCCCACGGCGCGTGCCATCTGCGCCAGCCGCGTGATGGATTCTTCGACATTGTTGGTGTCTACCATCATCAGGTCGGCCAGTTCGTCGATGACGATGACGAGGTAGGGAAGGGGCTTGTGCTGAGGCTCTTCGACATTTTCGAAAAGCGAAAGGGACTGGTCTTTCTTGAAGGTGCGGTTGTACTGGTCGATGTTGCGCACGCCGCGCTGCGCAAGCAGCTTCAGACGGTTCTCCATTTCTTTAGTGGCGTTGCGGAGAACATTCGACGCGATCTTCGGGTCAGTCACAACGGGCGCGATCAAATGGGGAATGTTTTCATACAGGCACAGTTCGAGGCGCTTGGGATCCACTAGCACCATCTTCACGTCGTCGGGGCTCGCCTTAAAAAGGATTGACATCATCAACGAGTTGATGAAGACGCTCTTGCCCGTGCCTGTTGAGCCTGCGATGAGCAGATGCGGCATGGCGGCCAATTCCGTCACGCGAATGCGACCGTGCAAGTCGCGTCCCATTGCGAGCGTGAGTTTGCTCGGCGAATGGATGAACTCCGTCGCCTCAATGATTTCGCGCAGGGCGATGGTTTGCCGCTTGTCATTCGGGACTTCGATGCCGATCGTGGATTTGCCGGGAATGCGTTCGATCAGGATGGATTCTGCCTGGAGAGCGAGGCACAGGTCCTCGGTCAGACCGATAATGCGGCTGTACTTGATGCCAGCTTCGGGCTTGAATTCGAACGTGGTGACGACCGGGCCGGGATTGATTTGCGTGACGCGGCCCTGCACGTCGAATTCGAGGCACTTCGCTTCGATGGCGCGTGCGCGCTGCTTTAGTTCTTCCTCATCGAGTTTGTGGCTACGCTCGCCTTCGCGGAGCAAGGAAGGAGGAGGAAGCTTGTAATTCGGGTTGTCCTTGGCGATCTTCGGATCACCCTTCTTTGTTCCAGATTTCTCCGTGTCCTTGTGAAAAACGAAAATGGGCGCCTTCACCACGCTCGGCTTTTTTCCTTTTTCGTCGGCCTCATCCTCTTCCGGCTCATCGGTTACGGCGCTGCTAGCTTCGAGGAGGGCGGTTTTGGCGATCGCCTGAGGAGGCACGGGTTTCCTGCCGGAAAGGCGCGATTCCTCCACGCGGCGGCGCATGCGTTCCTGCTCGCGACGCTCGCGCCAATCGTGCCACCGCGCCTGGACTTTCTGGAGCAGGCCCAGGCGTTCGACGGCGCCGATGGGACCTTTCGGGCCTGTCGCCCACGCGTGTGTGCCCGCAAAGGAGAACCGAGTGGTCATGAATAGCGAAGTGAAGAAGAGGGCTACGGCAACCAGAAGCGCTCCCCAGAAATTAAATCCAGCCAGAAGTTCACTGGAAATCAGCGAGCCCACGATGCCGCCCGCAGGAATCGCTCCGCGCACGGCGGGAAAGGGAAACAGTGCGAGCAGTGCGGGCAATGAAACCAGTAACAAGAAATAGCCCGCCAGAGTGGCGAATTGCGAATCAATTGCGCGGCTCCGGCACCACCGCCAGCCAAGCACCAAAATAGCTGAGGGCAAGAGAAATGCCGCGAACCCAAAAACCTGGAACAGCAGATCGGATGCGTACGCGCCAACCGGCCCCATCCAGTCGTTCGTTACGCCTCCGTCGCGCGGTTGGGCGCTGACGTTGAAGGACGCATCGCTTGGGGAATAGGAGAGCAGCGCCAGCGCGATCAAAACCGCCAGCGAAATGCACAAAAAGCCCACTAACTCGTTCAGCCGCTTGTTTTGAGTCGGAGTCAGAAAGCGCACGAAGATTCTCCTCAGCTTCTGGGGAAGGCTGAGTGTGGCGGCGGGTGCTGGCGCTATCGCAATCCCGCCTGGAGGAACGCCCAAACCAGGATGATGATACCAAACACAATCCGGTAGACAACAAATACTTTAAGGGTGCGTGTTTGCAGGTAACGCAGGAAAAAAGCGATGACCAGATACCCTCCAATGCCTGAAACCAGAATGCTGATGGCCAAGGTGGACAACGGCAGCTCCACGGCCCCTGCCTTGTGCATCTTGATGAGTGCGGGCAGCTTGGCGGCAACGGCTCCGGCAATCAACGGCGCTGAGAGTAGGAAGGAAAAACGAGTTGCGGCCTCTCGCGAGAAATTGCGGAAGAGGCCCGCTGTGATGGTTATACCCGAACGAGAAACGCCCGGCCAGAGCGCCAGGGCCTGCGCCGTGCCAATGATAATGCCGTCGCCCCAGCCTGACTCTTCTAGCTTCCGTGTGAGGTTGGCCCTGGTGTCCGCCCACCACATAATGAGTGCTACCCCAACCATAGAGACGCCGATGATGATTGGCAGACGCAGGTGCTCTTCAATCTGCTTATCGAATAATTTGCCCAGGATGGCGCCAGGAATGGTTCCGACTACCATGTACCAGAAAAGCTGCTTGTGCTGCGCAGTCTCCTCGGGCGCCGCGCGCGAAGGGTATTTCCCGCCAAGTCCGCATATTAGCAGCGTGAGCCAGTCCTTGAAAAAGTACAGAATCACGGCCAACAAGGTGCCCGCGTGTAAAGCGACGTCGAAGGCTTCGCCAGGGTCCTGCCAATGCAAGAACCAAGGGAACAAGATCAGATGCGCCGTGCTGCTTACTGGAAGAAATTCGGTCAGCGCCTGCACCAGCGCAAGGACGATCGCCTGATAGAGGGGCATGGAGTTTACTTTTCCTTTTTTGCCGGCTGTACTCTCGGCGTGCCCGGCAGGATTTTCCGCATCTCGTAAGCGTCAATGCGGCCGAGATAATAGCGCTTCAAAGTCGCCTCGATACGATAGCCGCGGCTCTTCCAGAAGGCAACGGCGGCTTCATTGTCAATTGCAGTTTCCAGCAAGATGGAGCGCACGCCCCGCGCAGCAAGGTTTGCTTCCTGGATTTCTAGCAGGGCGGCTCCGATTCCATGCCGGCGGTGCTTTGTGTCAACGTCCAGCGTAATGATGTGCGCGAGGGGGGGATTCTCCTCGCTCAAAATGAAACCGACGATGTGTCCACCCTCATCCGCCACGGTGCAGTCGGCGGAGGGCAACGTCAGAAAATAGCGGAGCGTGGTCTTCGAATAGGAAATCCCGGCAGGGAAGCACGCCTGGTCCAACTTGTGTAGCGCCGCGAAGTCGTGTGGCTCGTAAGAGCGGAGGGCGGGCGGCATGGCGGGATTGTAGTCCAGAACGCCCGTTTTACAGGCGCTTTTCAAGGTGTAACACATCAGCGATCTGGCGATCGCGCTTACTTCTGCGGTTGGACTGGCGGCATGGGGCGACCTAGGGCCCCAACCGTCAATTCATCGGGGACGGCGTGTCCGTCTTGCTTGACCACCACGCCAAATCCGCCGCTGTAGTCCCACATCGTCCAGCCGATACCGTACCTTTCGAGCGTAGTTCGCACGTCGGAAATCCACGCGGCGCGATCCTTTGGCGACGCCGTTTTGCGGTAAACGCCGAATTCGTTGCATGTCAGCGGCACGTTCCAGCGTTTTCCCCACGCCGAGATTTGCGCAATCTCTTCATCAATGCGCGCCGCGTTCCAGCGGTCCATTCCATAGTGAATTACCGCCAGGCGATTGACCGCGTCCGGAACCAGCGAAGCGGCCTGCTGCACGTTTTCCGGATTCGACGGATACGGCAAATCTTTTAGATAGTGCACGTAGTTCGTGCTCCAGTTCGCGCCCTGGTGGGTAAAGACATGCGGGTCGTAAAAATGAAAGTTATAAATAATGTTCTGGTCGCGCAGCGGCTCGATGAAAAGCAGTTCGTTGTCGGCGGACCAGTTTGCTCCTGCGACGATAATGGTATGGGGCGGAGCGCCTTCACGAATTGCTACAGCGAGCTTCGATTGCACGCCCTCCCAGCGGTAACGATCCTTGAACTCCGGCTCATTCAATATCTCGAAGAACACCAAGTCCGCATTCCACGAAGAGTAGTGTTTCGCCATGGCCCGCCAGTAATCGGCGAACTGTTCTACAAACTCGTTGTCGCTCGCCAGTTTTTCCTTGAAGTCCGAATCCGGATGCACGTCAATAATTACCGCCAGGCCTTGATCCAGAATCATCTTCACCGCCGCATCTAAATACCCTAAGTAATCCTCGGGAATCCGGTCCGCTTGCTTCCTACGGAACATGGGTTGCGGGTTCACGCTGAGCCGCACGTGGTCGAAGTTCATCGCCTTGATTAGGGCGATGTCCTGCGCAGTGGTCCACGTTTCGAAGTGTTCCTTGGTGTAGCCCTTCTGGTCGTAAACTTGCGCGAACCACTCGCTCAGGTTGATTCCATACCGCAAATGAGCGGCGCGCCGTCTTGCAAGGCCCGAATCTTGCGAGATTTGCGCCAGCCCTGAACCACCTGCGAAGAGAGCCGCCACGCCGAGCCCTACTGCAAACAAGCGGGTACGCCTTGCCCAAATATCGATGGCTCTGGTAATCATTTTCACCGCCGCCTTTGTGGAACACACCTTCTGAAGGCGAAAAGCCTATACCGGCGATGAAAGGCAAGCAAGGGACAGCACCATAGAGTGGAATTCCGAGGAAGGCAGGTTCACCTCGACCTGTCCCCTCGCAATCGGCAGAACAAACGTTTGAATTCTCTTTATTCAGGCCTGCCGACAGGACCCGCTTTCGACCGTTCGATGGTACGCAGCCTTTTTCCTACAGGGGAGTTTCGTGCGATGAACCGCATGCACTCGCAGAATCCTTTACGTTCTCCGGGTGCCTGGCAGGCGTACCGATAGGCGGCGTGCACGGTGGCTCGATGGCCGCACAAACAAACTTCTCGGGAAGGCTCCGGCATGTGCCTTCGGCCCTCGGGATTTCCGGGAGCCCTCTTGTTATTCTCCGGCTTGCTCTCGCTCACGGAACTCCTCCAGTCATTGGCTTTCGGAAAAAGCCCAGTTGGTAACCAAAGATTCTTATTCACTACGGCCCTGGTTTGGATTTACAAGAGATTATCGCCTGTTACCGCATAGCGTTTCAATAGCCGCAGCTTCGGCGAACGTCAAGCAAGTTCCCAGTCGAAAAGGAAGGCCGGATTTGCGTGTTTCAATCCGATGGATCAAAAGACACAGCGGACTGTTGTTGGGACCCAACGGTTTCCGCGCGGGGCCTTGTCACGTAAATCGCCAGAAGCAAGCTCGAAAGCAGCAGCACCCCGGCGAGATAGTATGGTGCTCCTGGCAGATGGATCCGCGCGCGAGGCGAAATTGCCAGCGCAAAAACCTGTGTGAACAAGACCGGCCCGGCCATTCCGGTGATTGCGCGCAAGGAATTGATCGCGCCTTGCAACTTCCCTTGCGAGGACGGATCAACCCGCCGCGACATCAACGACTGAATCGCCGGAGCGGCGATGCCCCAGAGCGCAATAAATGGAATCACCGCGTACAGCATCCATCCGCTGGCCGCCAACGCGAAACCCGCGAAGCCCAGCGTGCCGCACAGCAGCCCGAAGAGCACGCTGCGACGTTCTCCAAACCGCTTTACGAAGGGCCCGACCAGCACGCCAGAGATGATGGATGCGCAAACTCCCACGACGGCAAGCGAAAGGCCAACGTCGCGGCGGCTCCAGCCGTAGCGCTCCTCCGTGTATAAGGCCCACATTGAGGGAAGCGAGGTGTGGGCTAGATAGTAGAGCGTGACGACTGTCGCGAGCCCAGCGAGAACCGGGTGCGAGCGGAGGAGTTTCAGTGAGCCCAGAGGATTGGCCATGTGCCACGCGGATTTCGCGCGCCTTTCCTTGGGCAACGATTCGGGAAGGACAAAGCATCCATACAGAGAATTGAGCAAGCTGAGAATCGCGGCGGCCCAGAACGGAGCGCGAAGGTTGGAGTTGCCCAGGTAACCTCCGACTGCTGGGCCAATCACGAAACCGAGTCCAAACGCTGCGCTGATGTACCCGAACGGCTTGGCACGCTTTTCCGGCGGTGTGACGTCGGTGACGTAGGCATATGCGGTGGAAATGTTGGAGGCCGTTATTCCGGAAATGATACGCCCTACAAACAGCCAGCCCAGCGTCGGCGCCAACGCCATGAAAATGTAATCAATCCCCAGTCCGAAGCAGGAAAGCAGAATAATCGGGCGGCGGCCAAATCGGTCGGACCACGCGCCAAGAATTGGCGAAAACAGGAACTGCATCGCGTTCCAGACCAATAGCAGGTAGCCGGTAATGTCCGAAGCGCGCGCGAAATCGCCACCTTCAAATTGACGGATGAGGTCGGGCATTACCGGCGCGATGAGGCCAAAGGCCAGAAAATCAAGCCCCACCATCACCAGAATGAAAACAAACGCAGCGTTGCCAGGTCCGGAGGAGGGTTGCGGTGCGCGTGCGGTGGTCTCAGCCATTGGGCGCGCGGTGGCCTAAACCTCGAGAATCACGGGAAGGATTAGCGGGCGTTTGGAAGTTTGCTTGTTGATGTAACGTTTCAGGTCCACGCGGATTTTTTCTTTGATGACGCCCCAGTCGGAATTTTCTACGGCGCTCGATTCGGCCACGGTCTTCATCAACACTTCGCGTGCGCCGATAAGAAGTTCCTGGCCATTCTCGCTCATCAAGCCCCGAGTCACGATTTCCGGTTGAGATTCCAGTTTTCCAGTGTGCTTGTCGATGGCAATAATCGGCACCACAACTCCGTCTTCCGAAAGGTGCTTTCGGTCGCGAATCACCACCTCTTCGATTTCCTCGAGCGAGCCGGAATCCACGAGCACGCGGCCAGCCGGTACGGGATCGCGCCGGAAGGCTCTATCCTCCGTAAATTCGATCGCTTGGCCATTTTCCAGCAGAAAAATCTCCTCGGAAACGGCCCCAAGCTGATGCGCCAGCGCCGCATGACGGAAAAGATGGCGGTATTCGCCATGGACGGGGACAAAATATTTCGGCTTTACGAGCTGCAGAATTAGCTTTTGCTCTTCCTGGCTGGCGTGTCCGGAAACATGAATCACACCCCCGGAATTGTCGTAGTACACCAGTGCGCGGCGGCGGAACATGTGATCGAGCATGCGAAAGATGGATCTTTCGTTGCCCGGGATGATTCGCGCCGAAAGAATTACGGTGTCGTTTTCATCCACGGAGACGTGGCGGTGATTGTCAACGGCAATGCGCGAGAGCGAGGACATCGGCTCGGCTTGGCTCCCGCTTGCCAGGATCACCAAGCGTTTGGGATCGAAGCCGCGAATGTCCTGCGGCCGCACCACCATGCCGTCGGGGATGCGAAGCAGTTCGAGCGAATGCGCGATTTCGACGTTATCGACCATGCTGCGCCCGACAAACGCCACCTTGCGGTTCACGCGCACAGCGATGTCAATCACCTGCTGAATGCGGTGAATGGAAGAAGCGAAACAAGACAAGATCACCCGGCGTGGCGCCGAACGGCACAACTCCTCAATGCGCGGAACAATAGCGCGCTCCGACGGCGTGAAGCCAGGGCGCTCGACGTTGGTCGAGTCGCTGAAGAGCGCCAGCACGCCTTCGCTGCCATACCTTGCGAGGGCATGCAGATCGAAAGGCGCACCATCCACCGGCGTCTGATCGATTTTGAAATCCCCAGTGTGAATCACCACGCCAAGGGGCGTCCGAATGGCCAGCGCCACGCAATCCAAGGTGCTGTGCGTGACAGAAATGAATTCGATCTCATACGGTCCAATTTCGACGAGACGGCCCGGAATGACTTCGCGCAGCGTCGTGGATTCCAGCAGGCCCGCTTCTTCAAGCCGCTTTTTCACTAGGGCCAGCGTGAATCGTGTTCCGTAAATGGGAACATTCAAATCGCGAAGAATGTAGGGCAGCGCGCCGATATGATCTTCGTGCCCATGGGTCAGCACAATGGCGTGAACTTTCGCTCGGTTCTGCTTTAGGTAGGAAATGTCCGGAATGACGAGGTCGACCCCGAGAAGCTCGGATTCCGGGAACATCATGCCGGCGTCGATTACAATGATGTCGTCGCCAAGGCGCAACATCATCATGTTCATGCCGAATTCGCCGAGCCCGCCGAGAGGAATAGCGGTAAGCGAGTGCTGTATTTTGCTTGTGGCCTTGCTCAAGGAACCATTGACTCCACAATGTAAACGAGCATCGTATCACAGGGACGTGACTCGTGATTGGTGACTCGCGACTCTTCGCCGAGGCTCCTTTCGCTGGGAGACCGCTCCGCTCAAGGCGAGCTGCTGACTCGTCAAAAGCAAAGACTCGGACAGGAACGTCAGTCTGAGAGTCGTCAAAAGGACATTCGCCGGAACCTCAATGGTGGGAATCGCCCGCGAAGAGGTGGGCGATAGAGACAAGGATGACGGCGCCCAGAGTTGCGGCGGCGAGTGAATACCAGAAGCCACCTCCAAAAATCCCGAGCTTCACAAAAACCCAGCCCCCGATGAAGGAACCGACCAACCCGAGCACGATGTCGGCGATGCAGCCGAAGCCACGGCCGCGCGCAATTTTTCCGGCGAGCCAGCCTGCGACTAGGCCGAGGAGAAGCCACGACACAATGCCGTGGGTCTCGAACCAGACTCCATAAACTCTCTGCGCAAACAGGTAAGGCGCTGGCATGAAGCCTCCTTGGGGAAGAAAGATTGTATCTGAGTCTGTGGCGCAGGCAAGTCGCAAGTCGCATCGACGATTTTATCTCGACCAGAGAGGCCCTTCGACTTGCTGCGTTCGCAATGGTCGCATCATTATCGGGCGCTCGGTTGCTGCTGGGTCATGCAATGGATCGTCCCGAGGCCAAGCACTAAATCGCGGCAGGGAATTCCAACGACTTCGCGGTCTGGAAATAACCGCGCCATCGTGTTCAGAGCCACACGGTCATTCGAATCGTTAAAGGTTGGCACAAGCACGAGTCTGTTAGCGATATAAAAGTTCGCGTAGCTGGACGGAAGGCGGAAATCGTCGAAATAGACAGGCGCGGGTGTGGGCAGGGTTTCCACTTGTAACAGTTTTCCATCCTGATCCCTCATGGTTTTTAGGAGCGCGAGGTTCTCTTGCAGTGGGGCGTAGTTGGCGTCGTTCGAATCGGTTTCGACGATCGTGACAACCGTAGAAGGATTCACGAACCGCGTGAGGTCGTCCACATGCCCGTGTGTATCGTCGCCGGCGATGCCGTTCTTGAGCCAGAGGACATTTGTTACGCCGAGGTACTCGCGAAACACTTCCGCGTAGTCTTGTCTGGTGAAGCCGGGGTTTCGCTCCTGGACTTTGCTCAGCAGACATTCCTCGGTGGTGAGCAGTGTGCCGCGGCCATTGACGTCAAAGCTGCCACCTTCGAGGACCACGCGCCGTCCTTTGTGCTGCGGCTGCCACAGGCGGCGCTTCAGTTTCTTATTTGTTTTCGAAACGGCGGCTGCATCTTTTTTGTGATTGGGATACTTGGCCCAGCCGTTGAACTGAAAATTGTTGAAGGCGACTTCGCCGGATTCGTTGCGAACACAGATCGGACCGGAGTCGCGCATCCAGCCGCGATCGGTGGGAGCGATGAAAAAATCCACGGCATACAGATTCGCGCCGGACTTTTTCAGGATCGACCCAACGCGCGACTGGGCTTCCCGATTTTCGACCAACAGAAAAACGCGCTCGACATGAGATAAATGACGAACGATTTCCGCGAAGGCCCATGGAATGACAGGGAATTTCCCGGGCCAGTCCGTCACTTCATGGGGCCAGCCAAGCCAGGAGCCTTCGTGCGGTTCCCATTCGGCGGGCATGTGAAAGCCGAGCGCGTGGGGAGTGCGGGAGGCGGTTGTCATCGTCAATGGGCCTTAAGGAACGGATTTTGTTTTAACACAGAGTCTGCAGAGAGCACAGAGAGGATAAAGAGCAGTGAGTCATTTTTCGCCGAGCCAGCGATTGAGGATGGGTTGGTAGGCATCAATGCGCCTATCGCGCAGGAAGGGCCAGTTGCGGCGAGTGTCTTCGCTCTTGGCGGGATCGCATTCGACGACGAGAATCTCCTCTTTGCAGTTTGAGGCTTCAAAGACGATTTGCCCGAACGGATCGGCGACGAAGGAATTTCCCCAGAATTCCAGTCCGGGGTCGCCATTCTCTGGGTGGCCTTCGAACCCGACGCGGTTGACCACCGCAGCGTACACGCCATTGGCAATGGCGTGCCCGCGCTGAATTGTCTTCCATGCTTCCAGCTGCGCTGCGCCGAACTGCGCTTTTTCGTGCGGATGCCAGCCGATGCTTGTGGGATAAAAAATTACCTGCGCGCCGCCTAGCGCGGTGAGGCGCGAACCTTCGGGATACCACTGG
>Ga0307472_100000682_pt1 | contig 12273 bp, 12 predicted proteins | sample atmos_gasesAM5C__2_FD_204582 | JGI IMG/M metagenome (GOLD analysis project Ga0307472, IMG submission 204582) | Hardwood forest soil microbial communities from Morgan-Monroe State Forest, Indiana, United States - atmos_gasesAM5C_05 | ecosystem: Environmental > Terrestrial > Soil > Temperate... | reverse complement strand
GACCAGCAGCGCCGGTACGCACGCCATCATCGCTGGTGCGCCGAGGCGGCCTTCGACCTCGCGACGCGCCTCGAGGGACTGCCCATCAAGATCTGCCAGTTCCTCGGCTCGCGGGCCGACGTCCTCCCCGCGGAGTACGTCGAGGTGCTGTCGCGCCTGCAGGACCGGGTGCCCCCGCGGCCCCTCGAGCGGCTCGCCCCGCTCCTCCGCGCCGAGCTCGGCCGGCCGCTCGATGCGGTCTTCGCCGAGCTCGATCCGGTGCCCATCGCGTCCGCCTCGCTGGCCCAGGTGCATCGGGGACGGCTGCACGATGGGCGCGAGGTGGCGGTCAAGATCCAGTACCCCGAGATCGCCGACCTGGTGGCAATCGACCTGAAGAACTTCTCGGTCCTCGTCCGCCTGCTGAGCTGGCTGGAGCCGGACTTCGACTTCCGCGTCCTGATCGCGGAGGTCGAGAAGTACGTGCCGCTCGAGCTCGACTTCGTCCACGAGGCGAACAGCGCCGAGCGGATGGCGCGGCACCTCCGCGACCGCTCCGACGTGATCGTCCCCGCGGTCGTGCGTGAGGTGAGCACCCGCCGCGTGCTCGTGCTCGACTACACCCCCGGCGTGCGTATCACCGACGTGGCGGAGATCCGTGCGCTCGGCGTCGATCCGCAGGCCGTGGCGCGCATCCTGATCGACGTGTTCTGCGAGATGATCCTGGTGCATGGCTTCTTCCACGCCGACCCGCATCCCGGGAACATTCTCGTCCAGCCTGGACCGCGCCTGGTGCTGCTCGACTTCGGCCTCGCGAAGGACTTCCCACCGGCCGTCCGTCAGGGGATCGGCCGGCTGACGGGGGCGATCGTGCGCGGCGATCGGGCGGGAGTGGCAGCCGCCTTTCGCGCGCTCGGATTTCGCACCCGCGAGGACTCGGACGAGAGCCTCGCCTGGCTGGGCGAGGCATTCCTCGGCTGGGCCGTCCGAAACGGCCGCGCGTATGCCGACCCCGAGATGCTGGCCCGTTTCGGTGCAGAGATGCCACGCGTGATGCGAGCCGACCCGCTGGTGCAGATCCCGGGGGACGTGCTGCTCGTCGGCCGGGTTCTCGGCCTGCTGTCCGGGATCGGCAAGCAGCTCGGTTCGGAAGTCGACCTGGCAGCGACGCTCGTGCCCTATCTCGCTCGCCTGGCCTGATCTGATCGCGCACGCTGGACGCCGCCGGGCAGTGTCAGTGCCAGAGGCGCGACACTTCGGTGAAGAGCACGAGAGCTCCCTTGACCAGAAGTGCCCACCACAACAGGAGCGAACCGCCGGTCACCACCAGCACGGAGTACGGAGCCGTTCCTCGATCGCCCTCTCTCATGACACCACCTGCTTCCGGCGCAAAATGGGAACAGAGGTGAGTGTCTCGCAGTCGATCATGCATGACTATCCCGTATGAGTTGAGATGAGAGAAAATCTGAGGGGTCTGGCGCTCGATTTATCCCAACTTCCGCTCACCTGTCCCGGGACGCGCTGAGTGGAGCAATCGTGCACTGCGTGCACTCTCGCGCGTTACGGTCCTGCGAAGAATCCGCGGGACTCTCGATCGCGCGCTACGCGCGCCGAGTGCGCTCCCGCGCTCGGCGCGGCTTCGTTTGGCGATCGCGCGAGGCAGAGGAGCGGAGCAGGGCCGCGACCTGTTTCAGCATCACGTCGGCCTCGAGGTTCACGCGATCGCCGGGCCGCCGGTCGCCGAGCGTCGTCTCGGCGAGGGTGTGCGGGATGAGAGCGACGGTGAAGCTGCCGTCTCGACACGCGGCGACGGTGAGGCTCACGCCATCGACGGCGATGGATCCCTTCCTGACGATGTAGGGAGCGAGTGCCGCCGGGACCTGGAACCGGTAGGCCTGCCAGTCGCCCTCGCTGCGGATCGCGGCCAACCGCCCGACGCCGTCGACGTGGCCCTGCACGAGGTGACCGCCCAGGCGGTCGCCGAGCCGAAGAGCCCGCTCGAGGTTGACGCGGGTTCCGCCGGCAATTCCTCCGAGCGTCGTCCGCCGGAGCGTCTCCGGGGAGACGTCGACCGCGAACCGCTTGGCCGCCAGGCCGGTCACGGTGAGGCAGGCGCCGTTCACCGCGACGCTCTCCCCGACGACCAGACCCGGTAGCTGCCGGGATGTGGCGATCGTCAGCCGCGCACCGCTTCCGCTCGACCGGCGTTCTTCGAGGCGACCGATCGTCTGGATGATGCCGGTGAACACGCCGCTACCGTCGAGGGCGGTGAAAGAAGCGCCCCAGCCACGAGTCGCGCTCCCTGGTGGCTAGCTGCTCGATGTCCGCATGATCGAGCCACATGCCGTGTCCGGAAGGACACTCGGCCGCAGCCGTCCCGTCGTGGGGGACGGCGATGAGCTCGATGCCACACCGGGGGCATCGCATGCTGCGCGACGGGGTCGCGTCGGACTGCGGCGACACGGCCCCCGGCTGACGGAGCCGCTCCAGCAGTTTCCGCTCGCGCTCGGCGAAGAACCGCTCCTCCTCTCCCTTCTCCTTCCGGTGGAGCTGGTCCCCCAGACGATCCTTCTCGTCATCCGCCATGCGGTGCTCTCTTGCCGAGGTGGGGGAACATCCCACGCAGCCGCTCGCGGAGACGTCGCGCCCACGCGAACTCGCCGCTCAGCACGGTGAGGCCGCCGAACATCACGAGCAGCCCCGGACCGGGCACGAGCGGCAGGGCGAGGATGCCCCCGAGGACGAGGAGCGCGATCCCGAGCGCGATCCGGGTCGCGCGCGCGGTGAGCGGCAGCACGGCGCGATTCTTACTGTGGGGCCGCGCGACCGTCAACGTACCAAGCCCGCCCGCCATATTGTCGCGCCCGGGCGGGGCGTGCATCTATGGCAGCCTCCGATGATTCCGCTGCGGGACACCGTCCCCTCGGCCACCTTTCCGGTCGTCAACCTCGCGATCATCGCCGCCAACGTCCTGGTCTTCCTCTACCAGCTATCGCTCGGCCCGCGGTTCGAGGCATTTCTCTACACCTACGGTCTCGTGCCCCGTCATTTCGCCCTGACGAGCCTGCTGACCAGCATGTTTCTGCATGGCGGCTGGTTCCACCTCCTCGGCAACATGCTCTACCTCTACATCTTCGGCGACAACGTGGAGGATCGTCTCGGCCACGTTCGCTATCTGGTCTTCTACCTTCTCTGCGGTGCGGCGGCGGGGGCGGCACAGGCCTGGACGAGCCCGCACTCGGGCTTGCCGATGGTCGGTGCGAGCGGCGCGATCGCGGGTGTCTCGGGAGCCTACTTCCTCTTCTTCCCCACCTCGCGTGTCGTGACCCTGGTGCCGATCTTCTTCTTCCTGCAGGTGGTCGAGGTGCCGGCGGTTTTCTTCCTCGCGATCTGGTTCGTGTGGCAGTTCGTCTCGGGGGTGGCGATGCTGGGCGAGAAGTCGGACGTGGGCGGGGTGGCCTTCTGGGCACACGTCGGCGGGTTCCTCACCGGCATGGTCCTCGCGCCGGCGCTGCGCGAACGCGCCGCGCCCTCGGGCTGGATCTGAGGTGGAATAAAATTGACAGATCCGGACGGCTGGGGCAGGGTAACGGGGCCGGTGGAAACCCGGGAGAAAATCCTCGAGACGGCGACCCGTCTCTTCTCGGCGCACGGGTACACGAGCACGTCGCTCTCGCAGGTTGCGAAGGAGGCTCAGGTCTCGAAGGCGCTCATCTTCTGGCACTTCGAGAACAAGGAGAAGCTCTTCCGGAGCGCCGTGCAGCGGACGCTCGAGCCCTACATCATCAACGTGCTCGACGAGCTGGCAGGTCTCTCGGAGCTCGACCAGATCAAGCTGCTGATCGACCGATACTACCGCTTCGTGTCCGAGAACCTTTACTCCGTGAAGTTCTTCCTGAGCCTGATCCTGCGCGAGGAGCAGCATCCGGACGATCTCGTCGGACACATGAACGAGCTCCAGCGCATGTACCGCAATCTCCTCGCCGACATCCTCGACAGCGGCCGCCAGAAGGGCATCTTCCGCTCGACCATCGTCGCCAGCCTCGAGGCAGGCCTCATCATGAGCGCTCTCTACGGCATCCTCGTGCAGGGCTTCATGAGCACCGGCCGCGACACCGACGAGCGTCCGGAAGTGCTGCTGCAGCACCTGAAGGCGACTCTCATCGACACGCTCCGGCCCTGACCTGCGGCCTCCGGACCCGACGGGCCCGACCCCCGGCCCGGGTTCGCCCCGCCGGCGCCCGCTCCGGGTGCCTTGCCTTGACACCGCGCGGCATGCTCTCGTACTCTGAGGGGTGGTGGCTGAGGCGCCGCGCAGTGAGAGGGTCCGCGCAGACGCCCGCCCGGACGCGCTGCGGGAGTGGGTGAAGGAGGTGGCCGAGCGCGCGATCTACCGCGCCGGCTCCCCGCCCCGCCCCGGGCGGAACACCAACCGGGAGAAGGAACGCTTCGCGCAACGTGCCCAGCACGTCCGGACGCTCTTCCGCTCCGTGGAGACCATGGCGGGAGCGATCAACAAGGAGGTCGGCCGGCCGCTGCTCGCCGTCGAGCGGATGCTCAACGCGAAGAATCTGGGCGGCATCGAGGTGCCGGATGGTGCGCGCCTCGTGCTCAAGTTCCTCGAGCGACGGCTGGAGGTGGTGGTGAACCCGCTGGTCAACATCGGCGGACGCCCGGTCCCGGCGGGCGCGCTCGCGACCGCCTCGGTGATCCGCTACGACCCGGCCGACCCTGCCGGCGCCGACTGGTACGACATCACGCTGCGCGAGGACGGCACCTGGTCGCGGAAGGCTGGCGACGATGAGCCGTCGCAGCCCCCCACCTTCGGCGAACGCGAGATCCGCCAGCTCTTCGAGTGGCTGCTGGGCTGAGTCGGCCCGGCGACGGCGCGTGCGCGGCTACGGCTCGTTCCGCGCTCGCAGCATGCCGACCTGAGCGGCGGTGAGTAGCTCGAGATCGTAGCGGCCCCACGTTCCGGCGACGCTGGCGGGCACGGCTCGGACGTGGTCGACGGCCGTCGCGAGTGCCTCCAGGGCACGCTCCGTGGCCTCGCGCTCCGGGAACGCGGCCAGCCAGGCGTGCACCGCCGCGATCGTGTCGAGCGTGTAGGCGAGAAGGGGCGCCTCGACGTGGAGGGCGCTGCCCGCCGCGGCCGGACCGACGGCGGCCAGCAGGTCGCGGACCGCCTGCGCGTCGGCAAGCGTCGCCGTGAGCGCCTCCTGGACGGTGCGCGCCCGGCTCCGGTCGCGCGGCGGAAGGCGCATGTCCCCCTGCTGCACGGCCCCGGCGACCAGACGCTCGAGTCGCGTCAGGTAGCGGCTCATCGGGCCGGCCGCCTCGCCGTACCGACGCCGGCAATACGCCTCCCGCGCTTCCCGGGCCGCTTCCGGTCGGAGCACGCCGCGCGCGAAGGCCTCGACGTTCACGCCGTAGGCCCACAGACAGTAGCTCCCGAACAGGAGGCACGAGACGCCTCGCACGCCCGCCGCCGCATAGGCCGCGAGGTCGCGGGCGATCACCTCGACGAGGGGCACGGCGCAGCCGCCGAAGAGGAGCGCGTCGCCGTAGTACTCGAACACGTCGACCCGCCCCTCGAAGCGCTCGAGGTGGCGCGTGAGGGCCTCCCGGTAGGGCACGTTCGTCGCGCACCCCGCGTCGTCGATCGCGTGCGCGTAGCAGCGCTCCCGAGGGGCGAACTCCGCCCAAACCTGCGGTCCGGGCCGGGCCCGCGGCGGCGTGATCGTGTCGTGATAGGCGAGGTGGTAGACGCGCCCGGCGCCCTCCAGACGATCGACCGCCGCGTGCGCCACGCGGAGCGCCTGATCGCTCGGCGTCAGCGATGCGCAGCCAGCACAGGTGCACCAGCCGCCGCCGAAGAGATCGAGGCCCCAGAGGTGCAGGTCCGTGGCGCCGGGGATCGCGGCGCGCGCCGCCTGCGCCCGCTCGGCCACCACCGCGAGGGCCTCGGGGCTCGAGACGCAGATGTTGCCCAAGTCGGAGCGGCGGCCGTCCCGCGTCACGGGGAAGTACTCCGGGTGCTCGGCGAAGAGCGCCCGTGGCAGCAGCTCGACCATCGCGTGTCCGCCACCCTCGACCTCGAGGCCACGCCGGTGGAACTCCGGAACGAGCTCGGGAACGACCCACTGCGTGTCGTTCGCGTGCCGGATGAAGAGCATCCCGGTGGCGCCGCTCTTCGCCATCCAGTCGACGAACGCCACGTCGGCGGGCAGCCGCTCGGCGAGCCGCTCGGGCATCGTGTAGTGCCAGGTGTTGAGGTCCGAGGCGTACGCGCGGCGGAGGAACGCCGGTCGGGCGACGATCGTCGGTATCTCGAGGGCCGCGGCTCCCCGCGCGGGGATGTGCTCTTCCGCCGCGCCGCCCGGCGACCAGCGACAGCCCGCGTTCTCGAGCAGAGCGTAGACCGACGTGAGGAGGGCGCGCGGTGTCGCGCCTTCCAGCATCAGGCTGTCGCCCATGGGACGCACCGCATACTCGGCGCCCGCGGGGAGGCCGATGCTGCGAGGGGAAGGGGAGCCATCTGCCGCCGTGAGACAGAGCCAGGTGCCGGCGCGGGCAGCATGGGAGTGGCGGACGGGTGCCGTGCCGAACATTCGACGCAGGTAGGCGGTGAGCTCGGCCGCGGCGAAGGTCACCGGCATCGGCGCCGCCTCGGGGCAGTGGAGCGCGCCTGTAGCGAGGTGGGCGAGATCCATCGCCGCCCCTTCTCCCGACGATCGCACCGAAAGGCAAGAGCGACGGCTACCGCGGGTGCGCGGCCGAGGGAGCGACGGCGGGTGTGTTCCGGCGTACGGTCAGGGCCAGGGAGAGCGCGCAGTAGTAAATCGGATAGGCGAGCGAGACGAGCACGAGGTTCCGCGGCGCGCTCGCCTGACGGGCGAGACAGAAGAGCAGGTAGAGGACCGTCACGGCCCACACGATCCCGAGCCCCACCGTGGCCGCGCGCCAGGTGGGCGTTCGCGAGGGGTAGACGTACCGGACCGGGACGAAGACGGCGAGCGAGAACGCGACCACCACTGCGGCATTCAGCGCGGGCGGCCAGTCGAGCAGGTAGAGGTAGAAGGCGACGACGTTCCAGTACGATGGGAAGCCCGTGAAGAAGTGGTCGGGGGTCTTGGCATCCGTGCGACAGAACCCGTAGGCGCTCGCCAGGACCGGACAGAGCACCACCGGGACCGCGAGGGCGGCCGGCAAGAGGGCGAAGTGCAGCAGGAAGAACGCGGGGAGGATCACGTAGGTGACGTAGTCGACGATGTCGTCGAGCCGCGTGCCGTCGAAGGTGGGCAGCACCTGCTTCACTCCGACCGCGCGCGCGAACGTGCCGTCGACCGCGTCGACGGCCAGGGCATACGCCATCCAGCCGAAAGCGGCTGCCGCGTCGCGGCGCTCGATGGCCAGGATCCCGAGCATGCCGGCGGCCGCGCCGCTGGCGGTGAAGAGGTGGACGCCCCAGGCCGCGCTCAGACGGAGCGGCCCCGCAGAGACCGCGCTCACGCCCCCGGCCCGGGCAGGTAGAGGATCTGGACGAGGTTGCCGTCGGGATCACGGCAGTAGCACGACACCGAGCCATCCCTGTGGGTCTTGGGCTCGTGCACGAGCGGGACGTTCCTCGCCCGCAGTGCGGCTGCGGCGGCGTGGACGTCCCCGGGCGTCGCCACCACGAAGCCGAGATGATCGAGCGCACCCTCGGCCTGGACGTCCGGGGTGTGGTGCAGCGCCAGGTTGTCGTCTCCCGAGCTGAGGTAGACGTTCTCCGCATCCGGCGCCCAGACCACGCGCATGCCGAAGGTGTCGGCGTAGAACGCGGCGGCAGCGCGCACGTCGCGGACGCGCAGCGCCACGTGCCGGAGACCCCGCACCCGGACGACCGGCGCGCCCATGGCCGATCTTCTACTGCGCAGCCCGACCCCCCGCAACGGAGCGAGGGCCGCGGGCTAGCCGCCGCAGCGCAGGTGGCGACCCCGCGGCCGCCCGCAGCTGAGCGAGTCGCTGAAGTTCGCGCCGCCGACCTGGAGGTTCGCGCTCACCAGCGGCGGCGCGCCGTTGCCGAGGTCGACGTTCTTCACCGCCACGCGCACCCGGTAGCTGCCGCTCGCGTCGGGCCGGAGCGTCATGAGCGCCTGGTCGCTGCGGTACCGGAGCGCATGCCGATGCGCCGGGCCGCGCGTCAGGCTCGCGCCGAGCGATGTGTCGAGCACCGTGCCGCTTCCACTCACCAGCAGCGCACGGGCGCCGCTCGGGGCCAGACCGTCGGGGAGATCGATGCTGCCGCGCCACACGAGGCGGCTCCGGGCGCCGCCCAGCCGCGCGGACAGCTTGCTCCCGAAGATTGGCTGGCAGGGCCCGTCGCTGCTGCCGTCGGGCACGAGCGGGCACGGATCGCAGACGTCGCCGATCCCGTCGCCGTCGGCATCGGTCTGTGCGGGATTCGGGATCGACGGACAGTTGTCCACGGCGTCCGTGAGGCCGTCCTGGTCGCTGTCGTCCGTCGCCGGATCGCCACCGCCCGGGCCGGGATAGATCGAGCGCACCGCGGCGATGTCGTCCGCGTGGACCGACGCCCCGCGACCGTCGAAGTGTGCGCGATAGTACATCGTCGCGTCCTTCAGGTCGGGTGGTGCGTTGTCCACCTCCGAGCTGTGCCCCAGTCCGATCGTGTGGCCGATCTCGTGCGTCGCGACCTCGGCCAGGTTGGTCTCGTTCCAGAAGGCGCACGTGCCGAAGCCCGAGTTGAAGGTGACGTTGCCCTCCGTGATGCGGAAGAAGTTGACCCCGTTCACGGTCTCGGTCTCCGCCGAGGTGCAGAAGCCGCCGAGCGCGAGCACGCCGCTGCAGCCGACCGGCTTGGACATCTCGTTGAAGGGGTCGTTGAAGACGATCTGGGAGATCCCGTCGCATTGCAGCGGCGCAGGCGCGACGCTGCCGCCCCGGGCGAGCACGATCGAGGCGCCGCTCACGTTCGTCCAGGCGGCGAACGCGCCGTCGAGCGCGGCGTTCGAGGTGTCGGAGCCGAGCGCCGAGTCGCCTGTCGGATCGACGCCGTAGGCGACCGTCTGGCCGCTGTCGGCCTCGAACCAGCGTCCCGGCGGATCCATGTAGGTGAACGCGTCCACCGATTCGCGCTCCAGGCCGGGCGTCACCAGCTCGGAGGGAACGGTGACGAGAGCCGGCGCCGGCGTTCCCTCGTCGGCGGCGACGGCGCGGGCGATGGTCCGCAGGAGCCGCGCGAGCGCCACCCGGTGCACCGGCTGGCTGTCGATCAAGAGCGCGTCGAGGCGCCGCTCGGCCATCGTGACCCCGGTGCGCGGATGGGGCACGAGGACGAACTGTCCCATGCCGAGGGCGGTGGTGCGCAGCGTGCCGTCGCGGTGCGCCGAGAGGAAGAGCAGCTGCCGCTCCCCGGTCGCGAAGCGCGCTCCACCCGGGATCCAGAAGCCACGACCGCCCACCTGCCCACCCGGCTGGCGCAAGGTCACCAGCGCGCCGACGTGGCCGCGAAACTCGCGCTCCACCTGGACGGTCACGAGCGTGCTGATCGCGCCCTCCGGGCTCGCCACCATCTCGATCGCGGCGACGCGACCGATGACGATCGCGTCGGCGCTGCGCGCCAGCGTGCGCTCGTTCATGCCGACGAACGTCGTCGCCCCTGCCGCCGAGGCAAGCGTGACGAGTGCAACGGCGACGGCGATCCTCTCCCAGCTCCGCAACAACGGTCCCCCTGTCGTCCCGCGCCCGCGAGCGCTGTGTCTTGTGCAACGCGGGTGCCAGGGGCCGTCGGCGCGAGAGCCGAGGGGATCCGCGGACTTCCGCACCGTCGCCCGCGAGGGGGTACGGCGGCGAAGATGACGGAGCGGCGATTACTTGCCGCTCGGGATGGCCGCTGTGAGCACGGTCGCAGCGCGCTCGGCGTCGGGGAAAGTGTCGAGCGCGGCGGCGAGCCGCTCGACCGCGCCCGGGGTGAGGACGCGCCCGGCGAGCTTGCGGAACTTCGCCTCCATCTCCGCCGGCGCCGGGAAGTTCTCCGGGTCGCCACGTGGGTGCTCGATGCGCGACTCGAGCGAGCGTCCGTCGCGCAGCGCGATTCGCACCCACGAGGGCCAGGCTCGCGGATAGAGCGCGTCGAGCTTCGGGTCGCGCACCGCGCTGACCCGCTGCATGAGACCCCGCACGGTGGGGTCCGCGAGCGTCGAGAGGCTGAACTCGTCGGGTGAGGCGCTGCCCCGGACGAGCGCCACTGCGATGCCGAACGGCAGGCTGAACTGTGCGTCGACCACGGAGAGCGGACGTTGCTTTGCCGCCACCGGCTCGCAGATGATGGGGAAGGCCGCGTCGAGCACCCCCACCTCGACATGGTCGACGGCGCGGGGCGCGATGCCGTGCGAGGCGCGGAGCGCGAGCGCGGCGTCGATCGGTCCCTGCATGTAGCGGCAGCACGCGTGGGGCTTCACGCTGGTCGCGCCGAGCGCATAGCGGTCGTCCGGGACAGGGGTGAAGAGCGGCCGCGGGTCCGCGCCATCCGAGTAGGCGGTGAGAAAGCCGAAGCGCCCCTCGAAGATCGTCGCCGGCGCGCGGAACCCCGCCGCCGCGAGCGCCGCAGCGTGGAGCCCCGCCGAGGCGGCCCAGCCCGGGTGGAGGCGCTTCGTCCAGGCGCCGTTGGCGAGGAACTCCATCGAGCCCGAGGCCTGGCTGCCGGCGATCCCGAGCGCGCTCGCGAGCCCGTTCGCGTCGAGCCCGAGCACGATGCCGGCGGCGACCGCGGCGCCGAAGACACCGCACGTGCCGGTGGGGTGAAAGCCCCGCCGGTAGTGCGCTGCCGGTCCGAGCGCCCGGGCCAGCCGGGCCCCGACCTCGTAGCCGGCGACCGCCGCGCGGAGCACGAGCTCGCCTCCCACCTCGGCGAGCTCGGCGGCGGCGAGGGCCGCCGGGAACACGCTGGCGCCGAGGTGGATCGAGCCCGGCTGGTACGTGTCGTCCATCTCGAGGGCGTGAGCGGCCGCGCCGTTGGCGAACGCGGCCTCGGCCGCGGGCAGACGATCGGCAGCGCCGAGCACGGTCGCACTGCCGGTATACCCGAGCGCGCGGAGCGCGCGGCGGAGAACGACGCTCGACTCGACGTTCGCCCCGCCGAGCGCGACGCCGACGTAGTCCCGCAGGAGGACGTGCGCTCGCTCCATCAGGGTGGCGGGGAGCGATCCATCGCGGATCGTTGCCATCTCGGCGGCGAGCCGCCGTGCGAGCGGCTCGCCAGCCTCGGTCGCACTCATCGTCCTTCCGCTAGCCGGCCGGGCGTTTCGGATCAAGCCTCGCGCGCGGCGGCGACGTGGCGCTGCCAGGCCGCGAAGCGTTCCTCGCGTTCGGCCGGTGCAACGGTCGGCTCGAAGAGACGGTCGCCGTGCCATGCTGCGCGGAGCTCGTCGGCCGTCCGCCAGACGCCCGTGGCGAGGCCGGCGAGGTATCCGGCACCGAGCGCTGCGGCCTCGGTGACCGTGGCCCGCTCGACGGGCAGGCCGAGCGCATCGGCCTGGAGCTGGAGAAGGACGTCGTTCCGCGCCGCGCCGCCGTCGGCACGCAGCGCGGCGGGTGGAGCGTGCGGCGAGTCGGCGCGGAGGGCGTCGTACACCTCCCGGCAGCGCCACGCGATCCCCTCGAGCATCGCGCGCACCACGTGCGCGCGGGTCGTGGCGCGCGAGAGGCCGCCCAGCACGGCCCGCGCTCCCGCGTCCATGTAGGGCGTGCCGAGGCCCTGGAAGGCCGGAATGGCCCAGGCGCCCCCCGCATCCGGCACGCTCGCGGCGAGCGGCGCGCTCTCCTTCGCGCTCTCGAGGATGCCGAGCCCGTCGCGCAGCCACGTGATGGCGGCACCGGCCGTGATGGCCGTGCCCTCGAGGCAGAAGCTGGGGATGCCCTCGCGCTGCCAGAGCACGAGAGGGTAGGCCGCCTGCGTGGACCATAGGGGCTCGGCGCCTGTATTCAAGTCGACCATCGCCGAGGTGCCGTACGTGATCTTCACCTCACCCGGCTCCAGGCGGAGCTGGCCCATCATCGCGGCCTGCTGGTCACCTATGATCGCCGCGAGGGGAACCGGCGGCAGGCCGGACGCGTCGATCTGGCCGAGCACGCCGCTCGAGTCGGTGATGGTCGGCAGGGCGTTGGGGGGGACCCGGAGCGCCTCGAGGACGCTCGCGCTCCAGCCCCGGGTGAAGAGATCGTAGAACCCGCTGCACGAGGCGTGAGAGGCGTCGGTCGCCGACACGCGTCCGCTGGTGAGGCGCCAGG
>Ga0307472_100000681_pt1 | contig 12277 bp, 10 predicted proteins | sample atmos_gasesAM5C__2_FD_204582 | JGI IMG/M metagenome (GOLD analysis project Ga0307472, IMG submission 204582) | Hardwood forest soil microbial communities from Morgan-Monroe State Forest, Indiana, United States - atmos_gasesAM5C_05 | ecosystem: Environmental > Terrestrial > Soil > Temperate... | reverse complement strand
CGTCACGCTCACGACGACGCTTCAAGGTTTTCTCCTCGCGGCCCTCGGTGGCGTCGGCCTTGCTGTGCTGTTCAACCAATCGCGCCTCATCGAATATTCGCTCTATCCGTATGCGGTGATCCTGCAGGTCACGCCGATCGTGGCGATCGCGCCGCTCCTGCTCGTCTATCTTCCCCAGCAGGCGGCCGTACTCGCCTGCGCCTGGATCGTCGCGTTCTTTCCCGTGCTCGCCAACACCACGCTCGGCCTCAATTCGGTCGATCACAACCTCGTCGACCTGTTCCGCCTTTACGGCGCGACACGGCGCCAAGTGCTCTTCGAGCTCAAGTTGCCGGCGGCGCTGCCTTACATACTGGCCGGTTTGAAAATCGCAGGTGGGTTATCGCTCATCGGCGCCGTGGTCGCCGAGATCGCGGCGGGTTCTGCCGGCGCCGGCTCGGGGCTTGCCTATCGCATCGTCGAATCCGGCTACCGACTTAACATCCCGCGCATGTTCGCCGCGTTGCTCCTCCTCTCGCTCGCCGGGATCCTCATTTTCTTCGCGCTGTCGCTTCTCTCGCATGTCATGCTGCGGCGCTGGCACGAGAGTGCGATCGTGCGCGAGGTGTGACGGCGGCGTGTCCTGCGGCGCCGCCGCGCCTTGCCACGGGGGCTCTCTCTCATGCAGGTTATCCCCCCGACGTGCCGGCACAGGAGGTGGTCATGGCTTGGCTTGTTATCGCGCTGGTCATCTTCTGCGCGGCACCCGCCCAGGCACAGAATTATCCGACCAAGCCGATCCACATCCTGAGCCCCTATGCGCCGGGCGGAATCAGTGACATCGCCTCGCGCATTCTCGGCGCCAAGCTCACCGAAGCCTGGGGTCAGCAGGTCGTGGTGGAGAACCGCCCCGGCGGCAATGGCTTCATCGCGATGACGGCGGCGGCCAAAGCCGCGCCCGACGGTTACACCTACGTCATGGCGACGGTCGGCGACATCGCGATCAACCCGGCGATATTCAAGGAGATGCCCTACGACGTCGATCGCGATCTGGCGCCCGTGGCAATGGTCAGCGACGCGCCGATGGTGTTGGCCGCGCACGCGGATGCGCCTTTCAAATCCGTCGCCGAAGTGATCGCCGCCGCCAAGGCGCAGCCGGGGCGGCTCTCTGTCGCCACGCCGGGGAACGGCAGCGTCAATCAGATCGTGCTGGAATGGATGGCGCTCAATACCGGCACCCGCTTCCAGCATATCCCATACAAGGGCGGCGCGCCGGCTGCGGCGGCGCTGGCCGGCGGCGACATTCCGCTCGGCGTGCTGGCGAGCTCGTCGGTCGCTCCGCACGTCAAGTCCGGCCGCATCCGCGTGTTGGCGGTGACAATGGCCAAGCGATCGAGATTTAATCCCGAATGGCCGACGCTGCAGGAGACGGGCGTCAGCGAGGTCGACGCCTCTAATTGGACCGCGCTGTTCGCGCCGAAGGGCACTCCGGAGCCGGTCATCGACAAGTTGAACGGCGAAGTCGTCAAGATCCTCGCCATGCCCGATGTCAAGGAGCGCTTCGGCGGTGGCGGCGTGGATACCATCCCTTCAAGCGCGGCGGAGTTAGAAGCTCGCGTGAAACAGGCGGCGGAGCGCTTCCGCGGCATCGTCCAGAAGGCGAATATCCGGCCGGATTGAGTAGACCCTCCCAGGGCCACAGGGGCGGGTGATGCGCATCCGTTCGCCGAGGGATTTCTGGGCCGGACTGATCTTCGTCGCAATCGGCGGCGGCTTTGTGCTTCTCGCGCACCAGTATCGGCTTGGCGACATGCATCGCATGGGGCCGGCGATGTTCCCGACGCTCGTCGGCGCCTTGCTTGTCGCGCTCGGGGTGATCTTGGCGCTGCGTTCGCTCGTGCGTGACGGCGCGCCGGTCCCTTCTTTTCATGCGCGCCCGATCATCATGTCGCTCCTCGCCATCGCGCTGTTCGCCATCGCGCTGCAATGGCTCGGTCTCGTTGCCGCGATCGCAGTTCTCGTGCTCGTAGGCGCCAATGCTGCGCGCGACGTGCGCCAGTTGGACAATCTTGCACTTGCGGCGGTGATGATCGTCTTCTCGGTCGCGGTCTTCGTGTGGCTGCTCGGGCTGCCGCTGCCGCTCTGGCCGATCTCGTAACTCGCATGTTCGCATCGACACACCAGCACCCAGGTCGGCGGCGCGCGTGAGGCGGATATGGAAACGCTGTCCAATCTCGCATTCGGTCTGGAAGTGGCGCTGAGCTGGCAGAACATTCTTTACTGCTTCATCGGTTGTTTTCTTGGCACGCTGGTAGGCGTGCTGCCCGGGATCGGTCCAGTGGCGACGGTCGCCATGCTGTTGCCATTCACGTTCGGGCTCGGCCCGGCGCCGGCCTTGATCATGCTCGCCGGCATCTATTACGGCGCCCAATACGGCGGCTCGACTACGGCGATCCTGGTCAACATCCCGGGCGAATCGTCCTCGGTGGTGACCACCCTCGACGGCCACCAGATGGCGCGCCGCGGTCGCGCTGGGCCCGCGCTCGGCATCGCCGCGATCGGCTCCTTCATCGCCGGTTGCATCGCCACCCTCCTCATCGCCTATTTCGCCCCGCCGCTCGCCGAGCTCGCGCTCAAGTTCAGCCCGGCCGAATATTTCTCGCTCATGGTGTTCGGGCTGATCGCGGCCGTCGTGCTCGCACGCGGCTCGCTGATCAAGGCGATCGCCATGGTGTGCTTCGGAATTCTGCTCGGCCTGATCGGCACCGACGTCAATTCGGGCGCCATCCGCTTCGCTTTCGGCCAGGTGGAACTCGCCGATGGGCTCGGCTTCGTCGCGCTTGCCATGGCGTTCTTCGGCATTACCGACGTGGTGCTCAATCTCGAGCACAAAGAGGCACAGCAGGTATTCACCTCGCGCATCGGCAGCGTGCTGCCGACGCTCGCGGACCTGCGTGCCTGCTTCTGGTCGATCGCGCGCGGCACCGCGCTGGGCTCGTTGCTCGGGGTGCTACCAGGCGGCGGCGCGCTGCTCGCCTCGTTCGCAGCCTACATGGTCGAGAAGAAGATCGCTAAACCGCCGCGCGCGTTCGGCGAGGGCGACATCCGCGGCGTGGCGGCGCCCGAATCCGCCAACAATGCTGGCGCGCAGACCTCGTTCATCCCGATGCTCACCCTCGGCATCCCCTCGAATCCGACTATGGCGCTGATGATCGGCGCGCTGATGATCCAGGGTATCGCCCCCGGCCCGCAGGTGATGACCGAACGCCCTGAACTGTTCTGGGGTCTGATCGCGAGCATGTGGATCGGCAACCTCATGCTGCTCGTGCTCAACTTGCCGCTGGTCGGAGTGTGGATCAAGCTGCTCGCGGTGCCCTACCGGCTGCTGTTTCCCGCGATCTTCGTGTTCTGCTGCATCGGCGCCTATGCCGTCGACAACAAAATCTTCGACGTCTATGCGCTCGCCGCGCTGTCGGCGCTCGGCTACGTGCTGCTCAAACTCGATTGCGAGCCCGCGCCCATGGTGCTCGGATTCATCCTCGGGCCGATGATGGAGGAGAACCTGCGTCGCGCGATGATGATCTCGTTTGGCGATCCCACGGTATTGATCACGCGGCCCATCTCCGCCGGCTTCCTATTGGCCGCGCTTGCGCTGCTTCTCGCGATCGCGCTACCGGCGCTGCGGGCCAGGCGCGAAGAGGCGATGCAGGAGTGAGCCGGGCTGCCTAATGGTCGGCCGACGGTTCGAGCTTGGCGGCGAGCCACTTGGCGCGCGCGTCGGGGCCGGCGAGAAAGCGGATGAACGCACGCGCCGCTTCCGGCACCGCGCCGTCCGACATCAAGGCGCCCTCGTAGCTGGTCGCGACCTGCAACAGCTTCGGCACCGAACCGGCGAATGCCAGCCCCTTGCCCTCAGGGATTTCGCTGACGTTATACAAGCCCATCTCTACCTCGCCCTTGGCGATGAGCTCCTGGCTCGCCGCCTGCGCGGGAACGATCCTGAGCCGCGGTTTCAACGCGTCGAGGATGCCGGCTTGGACGAGGATGCGTTCCGCCTTTTCCCCGCTTTGATTGGGTAGCGTCGGGTCGCCGTACACCACCGACTTCGCCGCCAGCAGCGCCTGCTTGAACGCCTCCGGTGTCGACAGGTCCGGCATCGGCGCACCGGCGCGCACGGCCACTCCCATGCCGGTCTTGGCGAGCGGGACGCGGCTTTCCGGATTGACCACGCCCTCTTTGTCGAGCCGATCCATGGCCGGTTCGGAGACGATGACGGCGTCGTAGATCTCGCCGTCCTTGATCTTTTGCGTGACGACGGCGGGTGAATCGATGGTGAGGACCACGCGGTGACCGGTCTCGTTGCCGAACTCGGAGGCGAGATCTCTGAGCGCGTTTTGCACCGCGCCGACGCTGACCACGCGGATGTCGGCCGCGCCAGCCATGCTCGTCAGCGTGATCAGTGTTGCCGAGACGGATGCGATCCGGCGGAAAAACCGCATTGTGTCTTCTCCTCGGAGGTGCCACATGTCCCCATCATCCCTAGGTCCCGATTCCGAACTTTGCACACCCTCACGGCGCTCTCAAATGCAAACTTCGGAATCGAGCGGACACGGGCAGCTTATGATCGTGGTGCGATCCTTGGATTTGAAGTTCCCGAGCGAGCGGGCGGCGGCATGACGGGAACTTCAAAGCGGTCGCCTTGATCCTGCACCATGCCCGACGACCTATCGCACGAGCGCGTTTCGCGCCTCACCGGCATCGCGCTGATGTGCGGGGCGGTGGCGTGTTTTGCCCTGCTCGACACCACGGCGAAATATCTCAACCTCTACATGAGTGCGTTGCAAGTGGCGTGGGCGCGCTATACGGGGGCATTCCTGTTCCCTTTCATCGTGTCCAATCCGTGGACGCGCCCTGGCTTGACCCGCACCAACCGCCCTGTGCTGCAGCTCGCGCGGTCGGTGCTGCTGCTGGGTTCCACGCTCTGCAATTTTGCCGCTTTACGATACCTTCAGCTCGACGAGGCGATCGCGCTCATCTTCTCCACACCGTTCTTTGTCGCGGCACTGTCCGGACCGATGCTGGGCGAGTGGGTGCGCTGGCGGCGCTGGAGCGCGATCGCGGTCGGTTTCCTCGGTGTCGTGGTGGTGGCGCGTCCGGGCGCGGCGAGCTTCCACCCGGCGGCGCTGCTGTCGCTCTCCGCCGCGCTCTGCTACGCACTCTATTCCATCGCCACCCGCATCCTCGCGCGTACCGATTCCAACGAGACCACGCTGTTCTACTCCAATGTCGTAGGCGCGCTGGCCCTGCTGCCGGTGGTGCCGCTGGTCTGGACCACGCCGAGCGATCCCCTCGTGATCGCTCTCATGGTGGTGACAGGGGTGATCGGCAGCTTCGGACACTATCTCCTGATCGCCGCCCACCGCTTGGCCCCGGCTGCCGTGCTGTCGCCGTTCATCTATAGTGAAATCGTCCTGGTGACCGCGTTGGGCTTTCTCGTATTCGGCGACGTGCCGAACCGCTTTACGCTCACTGGTGCGGCGATCGTGGTCGCCTCCGGCCTTTACCTTCTGCATCGGGAGCGCAAAGTAAGATCAAAGGCCTGATCGGCCAAGTCTCCCGAAGGTCGTTCCCGCGCAAGCCCGGCCATGACTGGGCGCCGTTGCCTCACCTTCAGGACTAAGGCTAATTTCCGTTGCCGGCTTCCCCATTCGCCGGCTGTTATCGAGGTGGCGTTCATGCTGAAAAACCCGGCCCATGCGTCCGACCCCTCTCGCGCCGGCATCAACGACGACATCGGCGAGAAGACGCGGCTCACGCTGTACCGCATGCAGGTCGAGATTCGCGAAAGCGAGCAGCGTGCATTCGATCTCTTCCTGCAGAACCTGGTCAAGGGCACGAGCCACCTCTCGCTCGGCCAGGAGGCAGTGGCAGCGGGCTTTGCCGCGGCAATGAAGCAGGGGGACCTCTCGTTCTGCACCTATCGCGGGCACGCGCATACGCTCGCGCGCGGGGTGCCGATCGAGAAGGTCCTGGGCGAGCTGATGCAGCGCGACAACGGCCTCATGCGCGGCAAGGGCGGCTCCATGCATCTCACCTCCGCCGAGCATGGCGTGCTCGGTTCCTACGCCATCATCGGCGCGCATCTGCCGATTGCCTGCGGCGCGGCTTTGCGCGCGCAATACAAGGGCGACGGCGACGTGACGGTGTGCTTCTTCGGCGACGGCACGACCAATATCGGCGCCTTCCACGAGGCGCTGAATTTCGCCGCGGTGTGGAAGCTGCCGGTGATCTTCGTCTGCGAGAACAATCTCTATATGGAATATACGCCGATCGGCGAGGTGACGGCGGTCGAGCATCCCGCCGCCGATCGCGCCGCGGCTTACGGGCTCGAGCGCATCGTCCTCGACGGCAACGACGCCGACGTCGTCTACCGCGCCGCCGTCGCGGCCTATGCCAAGGCGCGCGCGGGCGGCGGCCCCTCGCTGATCGAGTGCATCACCTACCGGCACAGCGGCCATTCGCGCGCCGACCCGGCGAAATACCGCCCCGAGGGCGAGCTCGAAAAATGGAAGGAGCGCGATCCGATCAAGATCTATCGCGAGCGGCTAAAGCAGTTCGGCATCGGTGAGGAGGCGATCGCGGCGATCGAGGCCGACGTGCGGCGACGCGTCGACGAGGCGACCGAGAAGTGTAAGGCGGCGCCCCCGCCGTCGCTCGATCTCCTCACCGCCGACGTCTATGCCGATGGAGGCTTCGCATGGCGGAATTGACCTATCGCGACGCGGTCGCCCGCGGCATCGCCCAGGAGATGGCGCGCGATCCGGATGTCATCTTCTTCGGCGAGGACGTGGCCAAGGCCGGCGGCGTGTTCAAGACCACGGTGGGACTCTACGAGCAATTCGGGCCCAAGCGCGTGCGCGACTGTCCGATCTCCGAGCAGGCGATCTTGGGCGCCGCCATGGGCGCGGCGATGACCGGCCTGAAGCCGATCGCCGAGATCATGTTCTCGGACTTCTTCGCGGTGTGCTTCGATTACATCGCCAACGAGTTCTCCAAGAGCCGCTACATGTCCAACGGCCAGCTCAAATGCCCGCTGGTGGTGCGCACCGCCAACGGCGCGGGCTCCCGCTTCGGAGCCCAGCACAGCCAAAGCGTCGAGAACTGGGCGATGATGATTCCCGGGCTCAAGGTGGTGGCGCCTTCGAGCCCGCGCGACGTCATCGGGCTGCTCGCCGCCGCGGTGCGCGATCCCGATCCTGTCATCTTCTTCGAGCACAAATCGCTCTATCCGACGAAGGGCGAAGTTCCCGAGGGAGAGATCGTCGATCGGCTGGGCAGCGCCAGGATCGTGCGACCCGGCAAGGACGCCACCATCCTGGCGCTGGCGCTGATGGTGCCGCGGGCGCTCGAGGCGGCCGAGAGGCTCAAGTCGGAACACGGGATCGACTGCGAAGTTGTGGACGTAAGATCGCTGGTGCCGCTCGATACGCAGACCATGCTCGGCTCGGTCGGCCGCACGCACCGCCTGTTCACGGTTGAGGAGAATCCGCGGCTGTGTGGGTGGGGCGCCGAAATCGTCTCGATCGTAGCCGATGAGGCGTTCTACGATCTCGACGGGCCGCCGGTGCGGATCACGACGCCGCACATCCCGCTTCCGGCGGCCGACATCCTGGAAGACATCGCGCTGCCCACGGTCGATCGCATCGTCGACCGCGTGCGCCGGTCGATGCAAGCGTAAGCTGGTATCGTGCGCAGGCGCCCATTGCATCCGGACTTACCAGTCATGAGGCTGCACCCATGAGTTCCAGATACGACAACCTCCTCGCCAATGTTCCGACCGATCTGTGGATCGGCGGCAAATGGCGCAAATCCTCCGATGGGGGCCGGTTCGATGTCCTCGATCCCGCGACCGAGGCCAAGATCGCCTCGGTCGCGAGCGCGACCGTCGAAGATGCCAAGGCCGCGGTCGATGCCGCGAGCGACGCTTTCGAGGATTGGGCCGGCAAGAAGCCGCGCGAGCGCGCCGAAGTGTTGCGCAAGTCCTTCGAGCTGATCATGCGCGATGCCGAGCGGCTCGCCAAGCTGATCACCATCGAGAACGGCAAGGCGCTGTCCGATTCGCGCGGCGAGGTCGCCTACGCCGCCGAGTTCTTTCGCTGGTACGCCGAGGAAGCGACGCGTGCGATCGGCGCGGTGTCGCGTGCGCCGGCCTCCGGCGCCCGCATCGTCGTCCAGCACAAGCCCGCGGGCGTCGCGGTGCTGGTGACGCCGTGGAATTTCCCCGCCGCCATGGCCACCCGCAAGATCGGCCCGGCGCTCGCCGCCGGTTGCCCGGTCGTGCTCAAGCCCGCATCCGACACGCCGCTCACCATGCTGGCGCTCATGCCGATCCTGGAGGAGGCCGGCGTGCCGGCGGGGGTGGTCAACGTCATTCCCTCGCGCTCATCGGGAAAGGTGGTGAGCACAATGCTGCACGATCCGCGCGTGCGCATCGTTTCCTTCACCGGCTCGACTGAGGTCGGCCGCAAGCTCCTGCACGAGGCGGCCGACACGGTGATCAAGCCGGCGATGGAGCTCGGCGGCAACGCGCCATTCATCGTGTTCGAGGACGCCGACATCGACGCGGCGATCGACGGCGCGATGATCGCGAAGATGCGCAACATGGGCGAGGCCTGTACCTCGGCCAACCGCTTCTACGTGCATGAGAGGGTGCACGACGAGTTCGCCAAGAAGCTCACCGCCAAAATGGCGGCGCTCAAGGTCGGCAACGGGCTCGACGACGGCGTGGCGGTGGGCCCGCTGGTCAATGCCGACGCCAAGAAAAAAGTGATCGCGCTGGTCGACGACGCGGTCGGCAAAGGAGCGAAGGTCTTAACCGGCGGCAAGGCGCCGAGCGGGCCCGGGCACTTCTATCCGCCGACGGTGCTCGATGCCGTGCCCGAGGGGGCCGCGATGCTGCGCGAGGAGATCTTCGGTCCGGTGGCGGCGATACAGAGCTTTAAATCCGAGGGCGAGGTGATCAAGCGCGCAAACGATACCGAATACGGTCTCGTCGCCTACCTCTACACCAAAGACATGAATCGCGGCATGCGCGTCTCCGAGCAGCTCGACTTCGGCATGATCGGCCTCAACCGCGGTCTGGTCTCCGACCCAGCCGCCCCGTTCGGCGGCATGAAGCAGTCGGGCATCGGCCGCGAAGGGGCGCACGAAGGGCTGATGGAGTTTCTGGAGACGCAGTACATCTCGGTGACGTGGTGAGCGCGGCAAGCGGCGAAGCGCGCGAGCGGGGACGGCGTAAATGGATGTGCTGATGCCGCAGCTCGGCGAGACCGTCGCGGAAGGCAAGATCACGCAATGGTTCAAGGCGGCCGGGGACGCCATCAAGCCGGGTGACAACCTGTTCGAAATCGAGACCGACAAGGTGTCGATGGAGGTGCCCGCGACCGCGGCGGGCGTGCTGGCGGAGATCCGCGTGCCGGCGGGCAGGGTGGCTCCGGTCGGTGCGGTCGTCGCCGTGATCGCCGACGGCGCCGGTGCGGCTGCGCCGAAGGCGGCGGCAAGCGCCGCTGCGCCTTCTGCTTCGCAGCCGATGATCGCAGTCAGGGCCGCCGCAGCGGGAAACGTCGCGCCGCCGTCAGCGCGACCGATCGAGCTCGATCCGTTCTTCGAGGTGCGCACGCCCGCGCGCAATTACGGCCCGGCGCGACTGGCTGGCGGTAGGAGCGTCACGCCGCTCGCGCGGCGGCTCGCGGCGGAAGGGGGCATCGACCTCACCAGGATTTCGCCGTCGGGTCCGCACGGCCGCATCGTCGCGCGCGACGTCGAGGCCGCCGCGCACACCGCGGCGCGCCCGACCATTGCCGCCGCGCCGGCGGAGGGCTTAAGCGCGGATGCCGTCACGGCCATCTATCGCGACGTGCCGCTGCGTGAGGTGCCGCTCGACGGCATGCGCAGAGCCATCGCCAACCGCCTGGCGCAGGCCAAGCAGACCATTCCCCATTTCTATCTGACCGCGGATGTCGAGATCGCGCGCTTGATCGCGCTGCGCGAAGAGGCGAACGCAGCCGCGCTCAAGGACAAGGACGGCAACCCCGCCTTCAGGCTCTCGGTCAACGATCTGCTCATCAAAGCTTGGGCGGCGGCGCTGCAGCGCGTGCCGGCGGCGAATGCGGTGTGGGCGCAGGATCGCATCCTGCGCCTGCAGCATTCCGATATCGCCGTCGCGGTCGCGCTGGAAGGCGGCTTGATCGCGCCGGTGATCCGGCAGGCGGAGTTGAAAACCCTCTCCGCGATCTCGAACGAGATGAAGGGGCTGGCGGCGCGGGCGCGGGCGAAGAAGCTCAATCCGAGCGAATACGAGGGCGGCTCGTCCACCATTTCCAATCTTGGCATGTATGGCGTGCGCGAATTTGCTGCCATCATCAATCCGCCGCACGCGACAATTCTCGCGGTCGGCGCGGCGCGCCGGCAGGCGGTCGAGAGAGAGGATGGCGGCATCGCGTTCGCGAGCGTGCTCTCGGTGACGCTCTCCTGCGACCACCGCGTAGTCGATGGCGCGCTCGGCGCCGAGCTCATCGCTGCGTTCAGAGAACTTGTCGCTCAACCCGTCACCATGCTGGTGTGATGCTCTCGGCCGTGCGCACTGACGCTTTTGCCGATGGATGCGCGGGTAATAAGCGCGTTTACGCGCGTCTTCGACGCGTTTCTGCCCGCGCATGACCGACTCAAGGGCAACGACCGTTCGCAATCAGGAGTAAATCATGGCTGCCGAAAAAGCCGATGTTCTGTTGATCGGTCCTCCCAAGCCGGTGATCGTGAACGGGCTCTCCGGCACCTTCAACCTCGTCAGGTTTCCCGATACCCAGCATCGAGACAAATTCTTTGCCGAGAGCGCGTCGCGCGTGTGCGCCATGGCGGTAGCGGCGACCGAGGAGCGGGTCGATGGGCCATTCATGACCCGGTTTCCCCGGCTCGAGATCGTCTCCTCTTTCGGCGTCGGCTACGACCACGTCGATGCAGCCTGGGCCGGCGCGCACGGCATCACCGTCACCAACACGCCGGATGTGCTCACCGAAGAGGTGGCCGACACCGCACTCGGGCTCTTGCTGTGCACCGCGCGCGAATTCATCCAGGCGGAGCGCTACGTGCGCGCCGGGAAATGGCCGCAGAAGAACTATCCGTTGAGCAAGGCCACCTTGCGCGACCGTACCGTCGGCATGGTCGGAATGGGCCGCATCGGGCAGGCGATCGCGCGTCGGCTTACGGCCATGCAGGTCCGGGTGGTCTACCATTCGCGGCGGCCGGCGGCAGGCCTGTCCTACCGGTACTATCCGAACCTCATCGACATGGCGCGTGACGTCGACGTGCTCATGGTCATCACGCCGGGTGGCGCGGAGACCAAGAACCTGATCAACGCCGAGGTGCTCAGCGCGCTCGGTCCCGACGGCATCCTCATCAACATGGCGCGCGGCTCGGTGGTCGACGAGCCGGCGCTGATCAAGGCGCTGCAGGAGAAAACCATCCTGTCGGCGGGTCTCGACGTCTTCGCGCGCGAGCCCGAAGTGCCGCCGGAGCTGATCGCGATGGATCACGTCGTCCTGTTTCCCCATCTCGGCTCCGCCTCGGTTGCGACCCGCGAGAAGATGGACCAGCTGGTGGTGGACAACCTTTTGGCCTGGGGGGCGGGCAAGCCGCCGCTGACTCCGGTTGCGGAAACGCCCTGGCCGCCCAAGCAACGCAAACAGTCATGAGTGTGCTCGAACGGCGCATATGCGCTGCGCGCAAGGCTGTTCGCCGGCGCGCCGGCGAAGCATGACGCGCTGCGCACGGCGTGATAGCGTGAAAATGGTGCACCCGTAGTCGAGTTTTCCCATGACGGCTCGTCCTTGTCTCGCCGTGATCGCGATTGCGCTGTTCGCCGCGAGCGCTGCTGCGCAAGCGCCGGTGCCGAGCGACGCGGCCAAGGACATGGTCGGTGACTGGGAAATCTCCAATGCCGCGCGCGACAAGACCTGTCCAATCTCGTTCAAGCTCGAACCTGCCGCCAGCGGTTTCAAGCTCGACCTCGATGGCGTCTGCGGCACCGCCTTCCCGGCGCTGAAAGACGTCGTGGTCTGGGCCATGGGACCAAACGACGAGGTGCGGTTGTTGAACTCCAAGGGCGCCGTCATTCTCGATTTCATGGAAGTCGAGGCGCATATGTACGAAGCCGAGCGCAAAGGGGAGGGGCTGTTTTTCATGCGCACCCAGGACGCCATCAAGGCGGCCACGGTTACACCCGAGCAGGTGTTCGGCGAAT
>Ga0307472_100000680_pt1 | contig 12279 bp, 11 predicted proteins | sample atmos_gasesAM5C__2_FD_204582 | JGI IMG/M metagenome (GOLD analysis project Ga0307472, IMG submission 204582) | Hardwood forest soil microbial communities from Morgan-Monroe State Forest, Indiana, United States - atmos_gasesAM5C_05 | ecosystem: Environmental > Terrestrial > Soil > Temperate... | reverse complement strand
GAGCAATCGCCGCGAGGCCTCTGGCTGCCACTGACGCTGCATCGCGATGGCTGCACGGAAGGGCGCGAGGATGCGCGCGGCGCGGCGTTCACGGCGCCCGCGCCGCTTCCCGGGGGCACCCGCTCGGTCACGCTGCAGAACGACTGTGGGTTCCGCGCTTACGCGGAGCTGCGCCTCGGCGCGGTGGCGCCCGAGCACGCCGAGCCCGGGGTACCGATGGATCAGCGCGGGCTCCTGCTCCACGCGGCGCTGCAGCTCCTGTGGGAGCGGTTGCGCGACTCGACGGCGCTCGGCGCCCTCGCGGATGAGGCGCTCGATGGGCTCATCGCCGATTGCGTCGCGCGCGGCGCGCAGGCGCTGCAGGGCGAGAGACGCGGGCGCGGGCGGCGGCGTGCCCGCCGCGTGCCCGACGGGCAGTTCGATCTCTTCAGCGTGCTCTCGCCCGCGCTGACACGCGAGTGCGCGCGAGCGCGGCGGCTCATCCGGCGGCTCTGCGACCTCGAGCGCACCCGGGCGTCCTTCAGCGTCGAGGCGACCGAGCAGACGACCGAGCTCGCGCTCGCGGGCGCGCGGGTGCGCATGCGGCTCGACCGCGTGGATTCAGTCGCGGCGGGCCGGGTCGTCCTCGATTACAAGAGCGGGCGCCGCGAGTCCCCGGACTGGTACGGCGAGCGGCCCACTTATCCGCAGCTGCTGGCGTATCTCGCGGCCCTGGGTGCCGACGTCGTGGCGCTCGCGACCGTCAACCTCACGGCCCGCGAGGTGCGCTTCACGGGGGTGGCGGCGACGGGTGATGTCCTGCCGAGAGTGAAGGCGATACCGGCGGTGACCGGAGCCGCGGCTGCCGACTGGCGCGCGCAGCGCGAGGCCTGGATCGGGCTCGTCGAGCGGCTGATCCGCGATTTCCTTGCGGGCACTGCGCGCGTCGACCCGGCGCCGGGCGCCTGCGATTACTGCCACCTCACGGACCTCTGCCGCATCGGCGCGCACCTCGCCCCGGAGCTGCGCACCTTCACGGACGAAGCCGATGAGTGACCCACGCGAGCGGCTCGACGATGAGGCGCGCCGCGAGGCGACCGAGCCCGCGGCCTCGATCCTGCTCGAGGCGCCGGCCGGCTCCGGCAAGACGGCCGTGCTGACCCAGCGGTTCCTCAGGCTCCTCACGACGGTCGATGATCCCGCGGAGATTCTCGCCATCACTTTCACGCGCAAGGCGGCCGCCGAGATGCGCTCGCGCGTCATCCGCGCCTTGCGGGCGGAGCTGCCGGCGGGAGATCCGGGCGCCGCGGCGCTCGCACCGCTCGCCGCCGCGGCGCGCGCGCACGGCCTCTCGCGCGGCTGGAAGCTCGACGCCGAGCCCGAGAGACTGCGCATCCAGACTATCGATTCCTTCAACTACTGGCTCGCGAGCCAGCTGCCGGTCGCCTCGCGGGCGGGCGGCGTGCTCAACGTCACGGAGAACGCTACCGAGCTCTATCGCCGCGCCGCGCGGCGCACGCTGCTCGCGGCCGAGGGCGACCCCGGGCTCGCCCCGGACACGCAGCTGCTGTTCGAGCGGCTCGACAACCACTGGCTCAATCTCGAGCGGCTCATCGCCCAGATGCTCGAGCAGCGCGGGCACTGGCTGCGATTCGTCATCGGCGAGGACCCGGGCTCGCTCTGTCGGCGGGTGAATCAGAGCCTTGCCGCCGAGACCCGCGCGCGCCTCGCGATGCTGCGGGCCCTCCTGCCCGAGTCGCTGCGCCGCCGCGCCGAGAGCCTGCCGGGCTCGGGTCCACTCGGGCCGGAATCCGCCGACCTGGCGCACTGGAAGCACTTCGCTCATCTCGTGCTCACCCGCAGCGACTGGCGCAAACAGCTCTCGGCGCACCGCCTGCGGCCCGGCTTCACGGAGCCCGCCGTGCGGACGCGGCTCAGGGACCTCATCGATGAGCTGCGCGCCGTTCCCGGAGTGCGCACGGCGCTTCTGGAGCTGCGGCGTGCACCCGCGGCGCACCTCGCTCCTGATGATGCCGCGGCGATCGCGGCGCTGGCGCGCCTGCTCGCACGCGCCGCGGTGGAGCTGCACGGCGAGTTCGCGGAAGTCCAGCGCGTCGATTACACCTATGTCACCGGCGCGGCCCGCCAGGCGCTCGCCGAAGGCGGCGAGCCCACCGAGCTCGCGCTGCGCGCGGGGCTCACGCTCAGGCACATCCTGGTCGACGAGTTCCAGGACACCTCCCTCGCGCAGGTGCAGCTGCTCGAGGCGCTCACCGTCGGTTGGGAGGAGGGCGATGGGCGGACGCTGTTCGTCGTCGGCGATCCCATGCAGTCCATCTACCGGTTCCGCGACGCGGAAGTCGGGCTCTTCCTGCGGGCGCGGGCCGCGGGCGTCGGGCGCGTCGCTCTCGAGCCGCTGCGGCTGCTGCGCAACTTTCGCGCCGAGCGGCCGCTCGTGGAGTTCACCAACGGGCTCTTCGCGCAGGCCCTGCCACCGCAGGATGAGCTGCGCGCCGGCGGGGTGAGCTACCGCGAGAGCCTCGCGACACGCCCCGCCGCTCCCGCCCTCGCCGGGATCCCTCCGGTGACGCTGCGCCTCTATCCGGGAGACCCCGGGGCGGAGGCGCGCGCCGTCGCGGCGCGGGTCGCGGAGCTGCGGCGCCTCGATCCCGAAGGGACGGTCGGCGTGCTGGTCGTGGCCCACGCGCACGCCGTTGCCGTGATCGCCGCCCTCGAGGCGCGTGGGCTCGCGCCGCTCGGAGTCGATCTCGTGCCGCTGCGCGAGCGGCTGGTGGTGCGCGATCTGGTGCAGCTCACTCGCGCCCTGCACGACCTCGCGGACCGGGCGGCGTGGCTGGCGGCGCTGCGCGCGCCGTGGAGCGGGGCGCGGCTGACGACGCTCGCCGCGCTCTCGGGCGCGAACGACCGCGAGCTCGTGATCGAAGCGCTCGCCAACCCCGAGCGCCTGGCGCGCTGCGATCCGGGCGACCGGCTCCACCTCGAGCGGACCGCCGCGATCCTGCGCGGCGCCGTCACGTCCCGCGGCGCGCAGCCGCTCACGAGCTGGCTCGAGGCCACGTGGTTGCGCCTCGGCGCGGCCGATGCCTATGCCCGACACGAGCTCGCCGATGCCAGGGCCTTCTTCGCGGCGCTCGCCGAGCGCGCCACGACCCATCCGTGGCGCGGCCCCGAGGACCTCGAGCCGGTTCTCGAGCGTCTCTACAGCGCTCCGGCGGGCGGCGAGAACCCCGTACAGGTGATGACGATCCATCGGGCGAAGGGGCTCGAGTTCGACCACGTGCTGGTGCCGGCGCTCGAACGAACGACGCGGGCGCCGGAGCGGCGTCTGCTGCGCTGGATCGATCTGCCCACTGAGAGCAGCGAGAGCAACCTGCTCATCGCGCCGGCTCCGATCGTCGGCGCGCGCGAGGAGGAAGGCGACCTCAACGCCTATCTCAAGGACCTGCTGCGCCAGCACGAGAGCCACGAGCGCTCACGCGTCATGTACGTCGCGGTGACGCGCGCGCGGCGCACGCTGTGGCTGTCGGCCGCGGTCGCGCCTGCTGCCGACGGGACCGTCAAGCCCGACCGGCGCAGCGCCCTCAACGTCCTGTGGCCGGCGCTCGCGCCGCGCTTCGAGCCGGTCGGCGGCGGGCAGGCTTCGCCCGCCCCCCTGGCGCGCACCGGGCCGCTGCTGCGGCTGCTGCCGAGCTGGCGCGGCGCCGAACCGCCGCCGTCGCCAGCGCTCAGGCGACTGCCGCCGCCTTACCTCGCCTCGGAGCCCACCGAATTCAGCTGGGTCGGCGAGACGGCGCGTCATGTCGGGACCGTGGTGCACGCCTGGCTCGCGCGCCTGTCGCAGGCGCCGCACCTGCCGGCGGCCGGGAGAATCGCGGATGAGAGCGGGGCGGTGCTCGCCGAGCTCGCCCGCGCCGGCGTCCCCGAGCGCGAGCACGCGCAGGCGAGCGCGACCGTGCTCGACGCGCTGACCCGGACTCTCGGCGACGAGCGCGGACGCTGGATCCTCGACAGCCGGCATCGCGAGGCGCACAGCGAGTGGGAGCTCTCGGGCCTGAGCGGGGGACTGCTGCGCAGCGTCATCATCGACCGATGCTTCGTCGACGAGCGCGGCACGCGCTGGGTCATCGACTACAAGACCAGCGCGCACGAGGGCGGTGGGCTCGATGAGTTTCTCGACCAGGAGCTCGATCGCTACCGCGCGCAGCTCGCCACCTATCGTGATCTCGCTCGGGGCTTGGGACCGCAGCCGGTGCGCGCCGCGCTCTACTTTCCGCTGCTCGGGGCGCTGCGGGAGCTGCCGTGAGCGTCACGGCGCGGGAGCGGCGCGCTCAAAACGTCCCGGCAATGTTGAACGGACGGCGGCCGGAGGCATCCGGGCTGCCGAGGAACTGCAGGGTGTCGACGAGATCCGGTGCGGCATCGGCCCGCGGCGCCACCTGGCCTTCGAGGACGTAGCCAGGCTGATTGGTCAGGCGCAGCGTTCCCTGCACGGCGAGCGGGCCGCCGAGATCGACCAGCGTGCCGACGGGCTCGGTGCCGCCGCCGGGAAAGCTAAGGGCATAGTTGCCGAGCGGCGTGACGTGGCCGGTGCGCTGCGAGAGATCGTGCGCCTCGATGCGGCCGGCGAGCTCGGCGATGCGGCCGTGCTCGAGTCGCACGAGGGCGAGATCCGTGTGCACGCTCCCCCGCAGCTGTGGCGGCAGGCGCGGAATCTGCCGCGGATCGAGCTTGAGGTCCGTGACCAGGTTCCGGAGGCTGACGCTCCCGCCGACACCGAGGGCCAGGTCGGCGCTGCCGGTCACCGGCCCGTGCGCCAGCACGACGTGCGCGGCGATCGTGCCGGTCAGGAGGCGCAGCGGCGCCACATCCCACGTGAGGTCGCCGAAGGGCATCCGCTCTACCGAGAGCCCGTTGCAGGACCCGCTCCACAGGGAGCCGTCGGGGCTGTTGCAGGCGATGACGCCTTCGCGCGGCACGACCCAGCTCGCCGGCAGGCGTGACACGAGGATGACCGCGAAAGCGGCCGCGGCGAGCAGCGCGATCCAGAGCGGCCGCAAGGTCAGCCCGTGTGCAGGACGAGGGCGGCGTTCACCAGGCCCGGGGCGCCGGCGCCGTCGATCGTCGCCGAGTCTACGCGGATGCCGTTCTGCTGCGCGAGGCGCGCGAGCCAGGCGATGAGCGTGTCGAACGGCGCCTTCTGCAGGCGCAGCGACAGTCCCCCGGGCCCCGCGGGCTCGCTGCCGGCGAGCGCTCCGGCGAGTCCCGACTCGCGCGCCGAGCGATCGACGATGACCAGCAGCGATTCTCCGGCGCCGGAGGGAGGCTGGGGCGAGGCGGCGAGCTCGGGCGCGACGCCCTGCATCCAGGCAAGGTCGTTGCGCTTTTTCGCGAGCCGCTCGTGCAGCTGGGCGACGCTGCGGTCGAGCGGCAGCAGCACGCCGACGACGAGCAGGATTGCAGCGAGCACCGCGCTGGCCTGGACGATCCGCCGCTCGCGCGCCGCGAGCGACTCGAACCACTGTGCGAGACCATCGAAGGGCAGCCTGGCGGATGGCGGCTTCATGGCTTTGCAGTCACTGGGGACCCTGGGCGTGGATCTGCACGCGCCCCTGGTAGGCGCTGCCGACGGTATTGCCGCCGATCAGATCCGCCTGCCAGCCGCCGTTGCGCAGCTGCTGGCTGAGGTGATCGAGACTCGCGGCGTCGGGCGCGTTGAGCGTCAGCTCGAGAAGTCCGTCGTGAAAGTTGAGCGACTGCACGCTCGTTGCGGCCGAGCCGCCGCGTGCCTGCGCGACGGCCTGCAGGGCGCCGAGGAGCGCGCTCGCGCCGCCGCCGTTACGGAGCATCGCGAGGCGCTGCTCCATGCGGCGGCGGGCATCGGTCGTGCCAGTGCCCGCCTCGGCAGGCATCGCGCGGTGGAAGGTGTCGCGAATCGAGGTATCGACCTGGTGCTCTTTGGCCTTCAGCACGCGCAGCTCCGCCGCCTTGCCGACGACGTGCAGCGCGACCAGCGAGAGCAGCAGCACCGCCGCGACGCGCCAGGCGGAGAGTCCCGCCCCCCGGGAGCTCCTCGGCGCGTAGCTTCCCTGCAGCAGGTTGATGGCCGCGGTGCCGGGGAGCTGTTGTGCGAACAGGGCGAGCGGCCCATCGCTCAGCAGTTGCACCTTGAGGCTGGCGAAACGCTCGTGCGCCTCCTCGACCTGAGCGGAATGCTGCTGCCATTCGGCGGTGCCGCTGTAGAGAAGGAGCCCGCGCGCGGCCGCCCCGGCGTCCGGCTCGTCGGCGCCGGCCGCCTCAAGCGGCGCCGCCGTCACGGCGAGCGCTTCGGAGGCGCGCGGCGCCGATTCGGCGAGGGCGAGCGCCTCCGAGAGCGCGTCGACCGGCAACGACACCGGCGGTGCGCCCGGCGCCCTCACGAACACGGTGTCCTCCTCGAGGAGCGCCACCGCCTGGCCGGGATTGGCCGGCAGCAGCTCGCTGTCGGCGTACAGGCAGTCGGGCTGCAGGCCCGCATCGCGCAGCGCCGCGAGCCAATCGTTCATGAGCGTGCGCCCGACGACGGCGACCGGCGTGCGGTTGGAGTCGGCGGCGCGGCGGCCGATGGCGAAGTGCAGCTCGTCGATGTTGTCGGCGAGCTGCTCCTCGAGCGCGTAAGGGACCAGCTGTTGCAGCCGGGCGCCGCTGCGCGGCGGGAGCTCCGGCTCCGCGAGCAGCACGTCGCTCCCCGGCACGAGAGCGCACACGCGCCGCCCGGCGGCGGCGGCGGCCGCCTCGGCGAGAGGCCCGCTCTGGGTGGCCGCGAGCGGGGCGCCGGCGGCGCTCGCGATGAGCCACGTGGCCGCCTCTTGCGGCGTACGCGGCAAACGCAGCAGCAGCCAGTCAGCCATGTGTGCGGGCGGCCCTCAATCCGGTGTGTAGCTGCGCAGGATGGGGCGCACCTGACCCTGATCCTGAAAGAGAAGACTGTACAAGTTGAATTCCGTGCTGCCAATAGTGATGAGACTCGTCAGCCGGAAGTAACTCGAGGTCATCTGCAGCTTGGTGGCGATCCTGCTCCAGGTCGCGGAATCGGCCGCCGGCCTGTAGTCGCTGTTCAAATTCGGGAAGCAGCCGGGGGCGGCCGCGCGGTTCTTCGCGAGCGCCTCGATATCGCTCGAGAAATCGCCGTGGCCGAGGAACGCATCGAGCACCACCGGCTTGGCGGTGCAGACGTTGAGCTTCACGCCATAGGGGAGCGCGGTCACGTAGGGCGCAACGGCCACGTAGCGGTCGTGCCCGAACCCGGGCAACGCGAGCAGCTCGCTCGCGCTCGTGATGTAGCGGTTGGGAGTGCGGTAGGGTGGCGTCTGCCCCATGTAGACGCTGTCCTTCGCGCCGTCGGGGGTCACGGGTGAGCTGCTGCGATCGATCCAGTCGACCACGTAGTCGGCCCACTTCGGCTCGAGCCCGACCATGGCGAGCAGCTGTTGGAATGCCGTCACCTCGACCGGGTCGGGCGTGCCGTCCTTGTTGACGAGATTGTTGAGGTTGAAACGCCCCTGCAGGTCCTCGAGTCTCGCGGTCAGCATCACGCCCGGCACGATCTCGAGCGGCCCGACCGGTTGCGCCCAGCCTTGGGAGGCATAGGTATGCTGGGGGTCGGACTGCTGCGCGAGGCGCAGGCCGTAGGCGGCGAGCGCCTCCGCGCCTTCCTGCACCAGCAGCGCCTGATCGAAGGCGTAGGTCGCGGCGCCGCGCCGGAAGGTCATGGCGTTCTCGTAGGCGATCGCGGCGGCGAGGATCGTGCCGAGCGCAACCAGCAGGATCGCTACGAGCAACGCGACGCCGCGCTGCGCGCGCGGCGCTCGGCAGCCGCGAAGTCCCCGGCCGAGGCGAGGGCGCCAGCCAGCGCGTGTCCGACCCGGCACGCTGCGCGCCATCAGCCCGCGACCTCGAAGATGCGCACGATCTTGCCGAAGTCCTCGGTGTCGATCGTGACGCGCACGGCGATCGGCCGGAGGCGCAGGTTGCTCTCGAGCGCCAGGGCGCCGGCGACCGTCGGAGGCGGCCATTGCGGCTGCCAGGCGTGGGTGAGATCCATGTACTCGATCGTCACCGATTTGACCTTCGTGAGGAGGTCACGCTTCGCGGTGGTGCTCGAGAGCGTCGGATCGAGCACGTACCAGTACTCCCGCCTGAGCGTGCCGTTCTCGAAAAAATACGCGACCCGCTGCTCGGCGGGACGCTGCAGCCCGTTGGGATTCGCCCAGCCGGCGCGTGTCAGGGCCACGAGCGGCGGCGTGCCGCTGCTCGAGGACGACGAAGCGCTGCTCCCGCCCCCGAGTGAGGAAACGGAACCGGAGGCCTGGGTCCCGCCGGCGCTGCCCTGGAGCGAGGGCTGCGAGGGCTCGTCGCCGATCGGCTGGCGCACCGGGCGGGGCGTGAGCTGCACGAAGTCCTGCTCGAGGACACGCACGGTCGTCTCGAGCTCGAGGAGCCGGGCCTGTTTCTCCCTGAGCGCCGCCCGCGTGGTGATCGCCTGCCGGATCACGCCGTAGCCCATCGTCGCCATGAGGAAGGCGATGGCGACCGCTACCATGATCTCGATCAGGGTGAAGCCGGCCGCCGTACGGCGCGGGTGGGGAGCGCGTTCGAGGCTGCGCCGGCTCATGGCGATGTCGGGGGCTGCGCCGGCGGGGGCTGCAGCGGTTGAGTCGTCGGCGGGGGCACTGGCTGGGGCGTAACGGGCGATGCTCCGGGCGGGAGGCCTGGGGCAGGCGTTCCGCCTGGTGCGTTCGAGGCGGGCGTCAGGTTCTGCGCGCCCCAATCGGGCAGGTCGCCACGCGGCAGCCCCACCGCATCCCCCGAGATGCCGCTCAGCGTCGCGTACCAGCCGCGGTCGCTGTCGGAGCTGCCTTCCTCCGCGGGGCGGACGCTGACATCCATGCGCACCATGCCGGGCACCTGTACGTTGTTCACCTCCTGGTGCCAGTGCCACTTGCGTCCGGCGAAGTCCGTGTCGCCGTCGCTCTTGCCCGGGGCGGGCAGCTGGCCGCTGATGCGCACCAGCGCGATCTGATTGAGCGCGATCCAGTTCGCGAACGTCTTGTCGCGCAGATATACGAGCGTATCGGCGGAGGAGGTGAGCGTGGCGAGGAGCGCCGCCATGCCGACCGTGACGATTGCGAGTGCGACCAGTACCTCGATCAGGGTAAAGCCGCGCCGGCAGCTGGTCCGGGCGGGGCTCATCGCGGGCTCGCCTCGACCATGGGTTGCTCGACCACCTGGCCCTTGTCGTCCTCGGTGACGGTGACGCTGCGCAGGCCTCCGTCGCGCTCGAGGGTCGCTCTGAACTGCGTGAGGTCGCCGTCGGAGTAGATCATCACCTGCGGCGTCTTGTCGTGCGCGTCCGTGGGGCGCCGCAGCACGACGGGGCGGGTCTCCACCATGAGCTGGACCCCGAGCCCGCTCGGGAGCTTGCGTGCGGTGAGCGCATCGTCCTCGAAGACGCCGCGCCACTGGGCCCGTTGCACGTCGTAGGCCAGGAACTCGTAGCCATCCTCCTGGAACAGGATCCCGTACTCGCGCGTCTGCAGCTCGGCCTGTTCGCGCGCGTAGTTGATGAGCGTGTACAGCCGGTCGCTTTCGCGCTCGAGGTCGCGATCGCGGCCGGTGCCGCTCACCGAGAGCATGATCACGGCCGACACCACGCCGATGATCGCGACGACCACCAGCAGCTCTATCAGGGTGAACCCGGCGCCGGCACGAGCCGCCGCGTGGTGCGCCGGGCGCGGCGGGTTACTGGTTGAGATTCCAGTTGCAGATGTCGGCATTGATGCCGTCGCCGCCCGGCTGATTGTCGGCGCCCAGGGAGCAGAGGTCATAGGGTCTGCCGTGCGTGCCGGGGAACACGTACTGGTAATCGTTGATCCAGGGGTCCTTGCTGATGCGCTCGATGTAGCCGCCGGGCTTCCAGTTCCTGATCGTCGGATCGGTGGGCTGCGTGGTGAGCGCGCCGAGGCCCTGGTCGTTGGTCGGGTACTTGGAGTTGTCCAGGTAGTACATGGTGAGCGCCGTCTCGAGGCTCTGGATGTCCTCCTTCGCCTTGGCGACCCGGGCGTCGTCGATCCGCTTCATCACGGCCGGGACGATCACCGCCGCGAGCAGCCCGATGATGACCACCACCACCATGATCTCGATCAGCGTGAAGCCGCGCGCCCGGGGGTACCCGCGGCTGCGCTGTCTGCTAACCTCGCGGAGGATGTCATTCATACGTGGCGCTCGCGGGCGGACTCGCCGCCGGTTGGAAAGCGGGTCGGATCATAACAAATGGGGTGCGCTGACCCTGTGAACCGCACGGCCCGGACGCTTCGGGCGCTGAACTGCGATGCCGCCTACGGGCGCTCGCTCCTCGCGGCCTGCGCGCTGCTGGTCCTCATCACCCTGACCGGGGAAACCGGCCGCGTATTGCTGCGCTACGACCGCGTGGCGCTCGCCGACGGCGAGCTCTGGCGGCTCGTCACCGCGCACCTCGTGCATCTCGATCTGCACCACGTCCTGTTGAACTGTCTGGGACTCCTCCTCATGTGGGCCCTGTTCGCCCGTGACTACACGCCGCGGCAGTGGCTGCTCATCGTGCTCGGCTCGATAGCCGTGATCGATGCCGGGCTCGCAGTGTGGGATTCGACCCTGCGGTGGTACGTGGGTTCCTCGGGAGCGCTGCATGGCGTCATGGCGGCGGGTACCCTCGCGCATCTGCGTCGCGGCGAACGCGACGGCTGGCTGATGGCGGCATTCCTCGTCGGCAAGATCGCCTGGGAGCAGGGGGTCGGGGCGTTACCGCTCTCCGGCAGCGACCCGGTGGTGGTGGACGCGCACCTGTTTGGCGCGGCCGGCGGGCTCGCGGCGGCCGCGTTCCTGACGAGGGCGCCCGAGCCGGTATAATTTTCGTTTCACTCGAGGGGTGGGGCCGCCATGGCGTTTGCGTTCGTCTTTCCCGGACAGGGCTCGCAGTCGGTTGGCATGCTCGGGGCGCTCGCCGCGGCGGACGCAACGGTGCGCTCGACCTTCGATGAGGCCTCGGCCGTCCTCGGCTACGACCTGTGGAGGCTCGTGAGCGAGGGACCCGAGCAGGAGCTCAACTCGACGGCGCGCACCCAGCCGGCGCTGCTCGCCGCCGGCGTCGCGACCTGGCGCTGCTGGCGCGCGCGCGGCGGGGCCGAGCCGGCCATCGTCGCCGGCCACAGCCTGGGAGAGTTCACCGCACTGGTTTGCGCCGGGAGCCTCGAGTTCCGCGCGGCCACAGGCCTGGTGCGCTTTCGTGGCGAGGTGATGCAGGAGGCCGTCCCGGCCGGCACCGGCGCCATGGCCGCGATCCTCGGCCTCGATGACGCCGAGGTCGAGGCCGCATGCCGCGAGGCAGCCACGGGGGGCGGCGCGGGCTCGGTGGTGGAGGCGGCGAACTTCAACTCGCCCGGTCAAGTGGTGATCGCGGGTGAGACGGCGGCGGTCGAGCGCGCCATCGCCGCAGCCAAGGCGCGCGGCGCCAAGCGCGCCGTGATGCTGCCGGTGAGTGTCCCCTCGCACACGAGCCTCATGCGCGGCGCCGCCGAGCGGCTGCGCGGGCGGCTCTCCTCGACCGAAGTGCGCCCGCCGCACATCCGCTACGTGAGCGCGGTGGATGCCGCCGCCTATGCCGAGCCGCAGGAAATCCGCGAGATCCTGGTGCGGCAGCTGTCGAGCCCGGTGCGATGGACGCAGACGGTGCGGTCGATGATCGAGACCGGCCTGGAAGAGCTCATCGAGTGCGGCCCCGGGCGGGTGCTGACCGGGCTCAATCGCCGGATCGAGCGCCGGGCCGGGCTCGAGTTCCTGGCGCTGGACGATCCGGCCTCGATCGACGCGGCGCTCGCGGCAACCTGAAGGAGGGCAGCCATGCTCGAGAATGAAGTCGCCCTGGTGACCGGCGCCTCGCGCGGGATCGGCCACGCCATCGCGCTCGCCCTCGGCAAGGCCGGGGCCCGCGTCATCGGCACCGCAACCACCGCGGAAGGCGCTGAGAAGTTCACCGCGGCGCTGGCGTCGCACGGATACAACGGCCACGGGGCAGTGCTCGACGCGGGCGACGGGGCCTCGATCGATGCGCTCGTCGCCGCGCTCGAGGCGGTGGACGACTCGCCGACGATCCTCGTCAACAACGCGGCGATCACGCGCGACATGCTGCTCCTGCGCATGAAGCAGGATGACTGGGACCGCGTGATCGCGACCAATCTCACCTCGGTGTTCCGCCTCTCGAAGGCC
>Ga0307472_100000678_pt1 | contig 12282 bp, 5 predicted proteins | sample atmos_gasesAM5C__2_FD_204582 | JGI IMG/M metagenome (GOLD analysis project Ga0307472, IMG submission 204582) | Hardwood forest soil microbial communities from Morgan-Monroe State Forest, Indiana, United States - atmos_gasesAM5C_05 | ecosystem: Environmental > Terrestrial > Soil > Temperate... | reverse complement strand
AAGAACCATCTTGTGTGATCCGAGGAAAAAGGGTCCGAGGACATGGTGAAAATCACGACGGACCAAAGAATTGCAGGCCACCAAACCCACAGCCATACGAGCACTCGCGGCGCTGGAGTTTTCGCGCGGATTTCAGTCAAGCTTGGTGCGGGACGCGGGTTGCGCCACGGTTGCGGGTCCACGGTTAAGGTTCAGCTCTCTCTGGTTTTCTGTGCACTCTTTTTCAGCTTTCAGGTTAGCAGGGAAAACGGATTGCGGCGAAAAAAAAGGCCGCAGCATGAGTTTGCCGGCGAAATCTCAAAACAACCACGCCAAGTTTTGGCGGAATCCAATTATGGCCGCATGGAGTCGCCCCTATTCCATACAGCCTTACTCCATGCGATAGTTTGGAGCTTCCTTGGTGATGATCACGTCGTGCACGTGGCTCTCCCGCAGTCCCGCCGCGGTGACGCGAATGAAGCGGCTCTTTTCCTTGAACTCTTTCAGCGTACTCGCGCCTACGTATCCCATTCCGCTTCGCAGCCCGCCGACCAGTTGATCCGTCAGCGCGCCCAGCGGCCCTTTATAAGGCACGCGCCCTTCCACTCCTTCCGGCACGGACTTGCCGCGCTCGCCGGTATCTTGCACGGTCGCGTAACGGTCGGAACCTGCTTCCATCGCGCCCGTCGAACCCATCCCGCGATAGGATTTGAACGTGCGCCCTTGATACAAAATCGTTTCGCCCGGCGACTCTTCTGTCCCTGCGAACAGGCTTCCAATCATCACGCACGACGCGCCCGCCGCCAGAGCCTTCGAAATATCTCCCGAATACTTGATGCCCCCGTCAGCGATCAGCGGTACTTCGGTGGCCTGCGCAGCGCGCGCTGCTTCCATGATGGCCGTCAATTGCGGCACGCCCGCGCCGGTTACCACGCGCGTGGTGCAGATCGAACCCGGCCCGATGCCGACTTTCAATCCATCCACGCCAAGCGAAATCAATTCTTTTGCGCCTTCGTAGGTCGCCACGTTTCCGGCGATGATTTGCGCTTCCGGTAAACGCTGGCGAATCGCTTTGATCGCTTCCATCACGCGAAACGAATGCCCGTGCGCCGTGTCAATCGCCAGCACATCCACTTTTGCCTTGGACAATTCCACCGCGCGATCGAGGAAGTCCCCCGTCGCGCCCACCGCCGCGCCCACGCGCAATCTTCCATGCTCATCCTTCGCCGCGCGCGGATATTCCAGTTTTTTCTGGATGTCCTTTACCGTGATCAGTCCCTTCAGGTTGAAGTCCTGATCCACAACCAGCAGTTTTTCGATGCGATGCTTTTGCAGAATGCGCTCCGCTTCGTCGAGCGTTGTGCCTACGGGCACGGTCACGAGATTTTCCTTGGTCATCACCGAACTGACGAGTTGCGAATGATTTTTCTCGAAACGCAAATCGCGGTTGGTCAAAATTCCCGTCAGGCGCGAGCCGCGCGTTACCGGAAGCCCGGAGATTTTGTACTTGTTCATGATTTCCAGCGCCTGCCGGATAGTGATGTCCGGAGAAATGGTTACCGGGTCAACGATCATTCCGCTTTCCGAGCGTTTCACGCGATCCACTTCTTCAGCCTGTTTTTCCGCGGACATGCTGCGATGCACGATGCCGATGCCGCCTTGCCGCGCGATGGCAATCGCCAGCCGCGATTCTGTGACCGTATCCATCGCCGCGGAAGCCAGCGGCACATTCAGCTTCACTTTGCGCGAAAAATTCGTGGTGGTATCCACTTCCGTCGGCAGCACCGTGGACCGGCCCGGAACCAGCAGCACGTCGTCGAAAGTTAGAGCGTCGGGAATCGAACCTTCGTTCATTCCAACCTCACGTTAAAAGATTAGCCGCACAAAATAGGGGCCATAAAGCAACGCAGCCCAGCGGGTGCCCGCTGGGCCGTTAAACCAACGCATCAAAATCGAAAAAATGCCTCACGGTGAATGTTCCATTCTAGGGTGCGCGGCCACCAGGGTCAAGCTGCCGACGAAGGAGGTGCTGTCCTAATTTCACGGCCGGCGGGGGATCCACGCCCCCGAATCCACCGAGCGGTTTGGGCCTTAGGACCTTACCACGAAGGAATGCTTTCACCAGGCAATTCGCTTTGCGAAATCCGGTCAGATGCAAGGATCAATGAGCAGAACTCATTCCGCAAAGTAACCTTCCTTGGACCGAACGCGGTAATCCTTCACTCCTTTTATAAGAAGGTCGATTTTGCGCCATTTGCCGTCATTCGCAACTTCGGGCGGCTTATAGCTAATCATGTACAAGTGCCGGAGGTCCTCGGATATTTCGTGAAAGACCTGCTCGATTTCTCCGGGTTTCCTGACCTCATACGCAGCGCCGCCCGTTCGCTGGCTCAAGTCATCGAGTAGTTTCCTCAAGTTCTTGGAGTGTGTCGCTTCTCCCTCGGCAATCGTGTAGAGCGGGACGCCGGCCTTTTTGGCTCGGGCGACAGCTGCATTGGCATTCAGAGCGCTGGAATTGTCATCGCCATCCGTAAACAAAATGAGGGCCTTCTTGCCGGACCGTTGGGAAAGCTCCTGTGCAGCTTCAGAAAGGGCATCAAACAAGGCGGTCGCGCCTTCTGCCCGCGTCCGCAATGCCGCCCGCTTTGCAGCGCTCTTATCCGTCGTGAAATCCTGCCGGACAACAAGCCGCTGGTCGAAAGTAAATATGGCGACCGAATCTTCGGGACCCAACTCGTCAATCAGTTTAACGATGGAATTCTTGACGCGAGGAAGCGCTTCACTCATGCTGCCGGTGGTGTCAAGCAGTATGGCGCAAGAAAGACTCTGAAAAGTGGAATCGAAAGCGGCAATCTGCTGAGGCTTTCCGTCCTCCAAGACCTGAAAGCTTTCGCGGCCGAGCCCATCGACGAAATGCCCCTTTTGATCGTGGACGCTGGCGTAGACCTCGACTAGGCGGACCTGCACTTTGATGGTGGTCGCGGGCTCCTGGCCGTGGCAGGCAAGCGACATGGAGAGAGCTAGGAGGAGGTTGCGGAAAACCTTCCATCCCATGAGTTCTCTCATTGTTCGAGCGCCTCCTTTATGTTCTTCGGTTTAATGCTTGCAAAACCGGCCAATAGCGACCGCCAATCTCTAGAGTCCATCATTTGGCTGCCACCAAACGCTTTGGAAGCGAGCGTTTCTGCAACATCAGAAAGGGCGGACGGCTCGACGCCCAGGCTATCGGCTTGGAACGCCAGGAAGAGCTTGAACTCCGCGGAACGCTCGGCGAGCTCGTCTGGAAACACTTTTCTCTCGTATTCCTCGTATGGGGCGTCCGCCACGAGATGCGGGTGATTGCAGCCGAAAGAATGATAAGGAATAGCGCCAAGAATATTCAGGCGTGAGCCATCATTGCCTGCGGCCGTGGACCTTAAAGAGACGGTGACAGGGGAGTTCCATAAATCGGACTTGAAACGCTCCAGATATTTGCCGCCCAGCAAAAACAAATCTGGGAGCGTGACCGATGTCCAGACGTTTCTCCAATTTCGCTCTTCAATGCCATTCAGTAAATCGGCGCGGCGAGACAGAGACAAGACGCCCATAGTGTCTTCGCTGAGGCCACGAAAGGCTTCTTCCTGACTGGCGGATACGTAGATCCATTCACGAGCGATGGTGATGCGCAAACTTACCAGACGCTGATCGGATTCTTCGAGACGGTCCCATGCGGCGGTACGGATTGCGGCGACTTGCGCCGCGACGGATTCGCTGGCCGCCCCTCCCCCTGTTTTCCATCCGACGCTCGCAGCTTTGCCGGCTGCCAGAGCGAATTGCGCAAAACCGCCGAGAAAGTAACTGCCGGCGCCTTCGCTGCTCGGGCTGAAACCGGATTCGATAAGGAGTTGTTTACGGCCAGCGTCCGAGTCGAAGTCAAAATAATGGTGTTTGCGGAGGAGCAGGGGGTCTTCGGAGACGACCAGGTCCGAGGGCCGCAGAAAATAAGCATAGACCTGCCCTGCAAGCGCGAGAGTAACCTGGGGCTGCAGGTCCGCCAGCAATTCCCGTGAAATCTTGTCGATGTCCTTGGTATTGAGTTTCTTCTGCGAAGCTTTTTGAGCCAACTCGGCTGCCACTTTCTGCGCCGATGCAGGTTCGTAGCGTGTGATGCTTTCCTTGCCCTTGCCATCGACTTTCGTGCCCTTGGGTAAATCGACGACGGGAAGCCTCTCGGCGCTTTTCTGGATGTCGTCGAGAGGCGTGCCACCTTGTTTCTTCATTCTTGTCAACCCGTCGAATATGGTAAAGAGACTTTCGAGTATGGGAACCTTTTGCAGTTGCAAAACACGTTGAAACTCGACGGCTCTTCGGCTATCGCGTTTTACGTTAAAACCCAGCAAACATCCGCGGATTTTGTCATCCGCCGAAGCATTTTTATCCGTCGGCTTGCAATACTCGAGAATAGCGCGCGTGGCTTCGAGTGAAGCCACTGTGTAGCTCGAAGGGCTGTCGGCAGAATTGAACTGGTCGGAAAGGTATTTGAAGAGCTTCGCCGCTTCGCCATCATTAATAACATGGCGGTTCCTCAGAAGGCAGATCCACTCGATCAAAGCGTGAAATTGTCCCAATTGAAGGTTTGCGTCCAGGACTGAATGTAACTTTACGCGTTCCACGACGTTAAAAAACTGAAGGTAGTCTGAATAGCTCAGTCCGGTGATTTCGGTGAGATATGGGTACGCCGAGGAAAAGTCGATGTAGTTTTGAGCCAAGAGCAATGCGGATGGCTCATCCAGCGGCTTCGCGCGGTGCAGATCAATTCGCGCGACGGCAAGAAAATTCTCCAATTCGGTATGGTGGAATGCGCTCTCCTTATAACGGGTTTGCGCAAGCAGTAGCAGAAGCTCATCCTCCAAGTCCGGCGCGGCCGCTTTGGAAACCTTCTTCATCATCTTCGCCATTTGCGCGTCGGCCGACGAATGGCCTTTGGCTACCGTCCAGATTTCCGGCGCCCCGGGAAAATCCACATGGCCTTCGAAATCCAACGGCACAAAACGCAAAAGCTGGGCAAAGGCCGAATCGTAAGCAAAAGCAGACAGTCCGTGGCGCGTTTGTTCCGACTCCGCGAAGAATTTGTAGAATTGTGAAGTACGCGATTGGTTTGCGGTAAAAAACTCTTGATGCTGGCGGTCCAGCTGTGACAGTGCGAAGAAGAAAGCAAGCAGCTTGCCGTTGCCTTGCTGAAGCAGCGCGCTGAAGAAGGCCCCGGGTTGGGCGGGGCTTGCCCCAGCCAGACTCGTCCAAATGGCTTCCGCATGGCGTCCGCCGGGAACCACTGCATGGCCGCCCTGGATGGCAAGGGCCGCCGCATAATTGTAAACGAGGTCGGCGTAGCGCTGGGCCAGGGTGTTCACGTTCACAGCGGACAAAAGCTCAGAGGCGGTTTTCCGGTCAAGGTAGCTAATGCCAACATAAAGGCGCGCCATTTTCGGCTGGCGCAACATCGCCATGGCGATGCCCCCCGGCTCGCTTCCGTTTGAATAAAAAGCTTCGCGCCAAAGGCGTTCGCTTGGATAAACTGGCGCCCATTCGTCGGTGATTTCCAGGGCGTAAGGCTTGCCTGCTTTCAGGGCTTCCTGCAAGCCTACTTCATCCATAGCCAGCGCTGAAGCCGTCTCCTGCTTCCTGGCCTGGTCCTTTTTCTCCCCGCGGTCCAGTTCCACGGCACCGTTCGAAGTGCGCAACTTTATTCCCAAGAGGCCAAGCGCTTTCTCCGTGCCGCGGCGCGCTTCCTTCCCATTGATAGAGAGCGTAAGCACTACACGATTGCCGTCTCGCTTGCCGAGAGCCTCCAGCGCGGCGATTCGCTGAAAATGCTCTTGAATTTCTTCGGCGTACAGTTTGCTGTTGGGGGTCGGCTGCTCGCCAACCCGATCAATGAGCGACCGGCAATACTCGACAAGGAACTTTTCCGGAGGAGTCCCTTCTTTGGCGTGAGCAGAAAAAGCAAGAGCGTCCAGGCCCCCCGATATCAAGGCCCCTTTTTCCGTGTGCCCTTGAGCTCCGTTCTGACCAGGCAACTGGCGGGGACCGGCAGATTGCAGCATGTCGGTGAAGGCTTGAGTGTGTTTTAAGTCCGCATCGCGCACAGATACGGCGAGGCCCCGCTCGATGGCTTTGAGCCTCTCGGCGGATGCCGGTTCCAACGCTTCCGCCAATTGAGCATAAGCGTCGGCGGCCAAACCTCCATAGGTGTCTTCCGTGGCTGCCAAACGCGAAAGCAGGGCCACATCGCGGACGTTGGCTGCGCCGTCCTCGAGCGCTTTGCGCGCTTGATAAACTCGCCCAGCTTTCTCGAGAACATCCGCCTTGACGATGTAGAGAGAAGCGAACTTCGGCACCGCCGTCAACCCAACGTTGACGGCTTGCTCCGCTCCCGCCGTGTCTCCGGATTCAAGCAGAAGTTGAGAGATCCGCAAATGTGCACGTCCGGAATCAGCTTGCACTTCGAGCACGCGCTTCCAAGCCGAAAGCGCCTCCGTCGTCAACCGCAATTCGTCAAGGCTCGTCGCGAACTGTGCGCGAACGTCAAGCTCCGGCGGAAGAGCGGTGACGATTTGCCGTACCAATTGTGAGGCCTTGGCCTCCTGATTTGTTGTCAGATAAAGCCGCGCGAGAGATGAACCCTCCGCCGGATGCACGCCACCTAAGGCAAGAGCCTGTTCGAAAGAGGGGATGGCCAGCGATGAATCCTTCAGCCGCTCAGCAGCGTGCGCTTTATCGAACCAGAGGTCTTGACGCTTGGGATCAGCGTTCAACGCCTCCTCAAGGTAAGGCAAGGCGGCTTGGTCATCTCTATGAGCCAACCGGATGCGCGCGAAATCCTCTGCCATTTGAGGCGTGCGAATGTTCAGAGCAATGGCTCGTCGCAACGGGTTCTCCGCTGCATCAAAATCCGAAGCTAAGACCAGAGTGTGGCCTAAAGATGCAAAGCTGGCGGCATCGAGAGGCCGAACCTCGGTCAAGGCGGTTCTTTGGCGCGCCGCTGCCGGATAATTCCTCACTCTCTCGTAGAAGGCCGCCGCCGTAAGCAGTAACTCCGGATCGTGAGAGTTGATTTCGAGAGCGGCTTGCAAACTATCCTGGATGCTCTGAACAGCGCCTTCGTTCATTGTCTCCTGAGCCAGAAGCTGAGTGGCCTCAGTCACTTTAGTTCGCATAGTCGCGTAGAGCTCGATAGAAGGAAGCGTGGCGCCAGCAGGAGCGGCAACGTCGGGAGTTTCGAGAACGACGTTGCCTTGCAAATCCGAAAGAAAGGACCGGGATACCACGAAGCCCGAGCTCAGCGCCAGGGGCGTCCAATCGACTTGAAAATAGAATTGCGAGAGATCATCGACTGTATGGGAAAAGTCGCTGATGGCCCCGCGGATGATCGTGCCACCTGTCGCCCGGAACAGGGGAAGCCAGCCGTCATCTCCTCCAGAGAAGGCATACCAACTCACTAGAAGACGCGTGGCACCGAAAGCGCGCAAGAGGACAGCGGAGGCATATTCTCTTACCGATGATTCCAGAGGAGGAAGTTCGCCAATCAAGAGTACTCGCGACCAGTCCCCTCCCAACTGCCCAACGCTCGCATAAACGTTGTCCAGAAGCTGCGGAGAAGCCGCGGAAGCAGTAGAAGCAGAAGACCCGGGCGAATCGGTTTTGCGAGCTACTTCGCTAAGGGCACTTTTCAGTTGAGCACGACTCGCGAAGGGGCCTGCAACCCCGATGGAACCATTACCGACCAGCGCCAGACGGAATGGGTGTCCGCGAAGCGCAGTGTAGAGCGTTAAAAGCTCTTTCTGGACAGTCTCGGTCTCCGCAGGACTCAGCGAATCGGTGAGCAAGACAACAGTAACCGGTGTGGCAGGTTTTACTCCAGAGATGACGAGATCAATTTTGCCCGCGTAGGTTTCCACGGGCCCCAATTCGGGGCCTGTCTTCGACGCTGTGCGTAACAGAGTCGTGGACCCTACTGTTATGCGACAAGTCGGCAACAGCAGGAGGCAGGCAACTACTGCCCTGATTCCGGCAGTGCGCAAGTTCATGGGACACCCGTAGGGACACTTACAGAAAGTGGCTTATGATAACACGTTGGTTCGTTTCTAGGGTGCAACTGCTGTGGCCGCCGCCTCCCCTTGTTTGAGAATTGAACGTGCAATAGAGTTTTTCCGTGGAGACAACGATTCCGGAGTTCGCACCGCATCCACTGCTGAAGAACGGGCACGCGATGACCATTGCGGCGGCCTTGGTGCCGCGGCGTTTCGACATTCCGCCGCCAGAGGCGCGGCGTTTTCAGGTGGACCAGGATTCCTGGCTGCTCGGGCACTGCCATTGGCAGCCGGGAAAACGAAGAGATGCGCCGGCCATGGTCCTGGTGCACGGGCTAGAGGGCTCCAGTGATTCGAATTACATGCGCGGCATTGCGGAGAAAGCATTCCATCGCGGTTTTCACGTGGTGCGCTTGAACCAGCGGAATTGCGGCGGGACCGAGGCTCTCACTCCGACGCTCTACAATTCCGGAATGAGCGGTGATTATCGCGCCGTCTTCGAGGAACTCACGAACCACGATCGATTCGAAAAAATCTTTTTTGCCGGTTACTCGATGGGAGGAAATCTCGTTACCAAGATGGCTGGCGAATTTGCCGACCTAGCGCCAAGCGCTCTCCGCGGCGTCTGCGCCGTTTGTCCCGCTCTGGATCTTGCGGCTTGCGCCGACGCCCTCGAGCGCACAGAGAATTATCTCTACCAACGCCGCTTTGTCTCAGGATTGATGGAACGCTACGCACGCAAACAGAAACTGTTTCCGGAGCGCTACCAGTTCAACGGCCTCGGCCCAATTCGAACGGTGCGCCAGTTTGACGACGTCATCACCGCGCCGCAATTCGGCTATCGCGACGCGCAGGATTATTATGAGCACGCAGGCGCCAAGTGCGTCGCATCACAAATCCGCGTTCCTTTCCTGATGATCATCGCCCAGGACGACCCATTCGTTCCTTATTCGTGTTTTTTGGCAGCAAAAATCACCGACAATCCAGCCATCCGCTTTATTCGGCCGCAACATGGCGGTCACTGCGGCTTCATTTCGAAACATTCCGGCGCCGAACGTTTCTGGGCGGAGCAGCGCATCGTCGATTTTTGCGAGGGACTTCAAGCGAACGGCTAGCCGAGCGGTTTATCGAGCGACACGGCGAAGCCCTGTGTGAGCAACTGTGCCGGGCCCTCAGCAGTAATCACCATGTCGTCTTCACAACGCAAACCAAATTCATCCACAAGGTAAATCCCCGGCTCATTCGAAAACGTCATGCCCGGCTCCAAGACAGTTTTGCTTCCCCGCACAAGATAAGGATGCTCGTGGCCGTCCAGACCAATGCCATGCCCCAGGCGGTGCGTGAAGGTCTTGTAGTCCGGCCCGAACCCGGCATCGGTGACCACTTTGCGCGCGGCGTCATCCACGGTGCCCGATAGACGGCCCGCGCGAGCCGCATCCAGCGCCGCGTCTTGCGCTTTGCGAACAATTTCAAAAACGCGCGCCGCTTTGCCTGAAGGCTTGCCCAAAACTCCCGTGCGCGTCACATCCGATTGATACCCCTCCACCGCACAGCCGCCGTCAATCAGGATGACGTCGCCCTCTTTCAGCTTTTGCGGCTTGATCGTGCCGTGCGGCAGCGCCGCGGAAGCGCCGAGCAACACCAGCGCGCCACCGTGCAGACTCATCTTCGAAAAACCGCTTTCCACCAGCTTGCCGATGTCCTCCTGTAACATGCCTTCCTTGACCGATGCGAAGACCGCGCGAAAAACGTCAAAGGTGGCTTCGCACGCCAGCCGCATCAGCTCCAGTTCGTGCTCCGATTTGCATCCGCGGCAGGCGATGGTTAATGGATCAGCAGAAATGCACTCGAATCCTGGAGCTGCCAGGCGCAGATGGTCGTAAAAAGTGTATGGTGCGGTTTCCTCCACACCGATTTTTCCCGTTCGAATCCCGCGATCCGCCAGCGCCGCTGCAGCAATTTTCGTGGGGCTCTGGTCCTCCTGCCAGATGCGCACTTCCGCGGGAAATTGCAGCTTTTCGCGCATCCGCCCTTCTTCAAAGGCGGGCACGACGATAATGGGCTCGCCTGTGCGCGGAAGCACCAGCGCGAGGAGCCGCTCGCTCATTCCCCAGAGGATGCCCGTGAAGTAATAAAGAGAAGTTCCCGGAGCGACGAACAGCGCGTCGTACTTCGGCTCCAGCTCCGCCATCAACTTCTGCGCGTGCTGCAAGCGGCCGCGATATTCGTCCGCCGTGATGGGATGGACACGTGGCCCAAGCGGCTTCAGCGCGGAGAAAGCCTCAGGGAGAGCGTCGGCTGCATTGGCGAGCGTCGAGATTCCTGCAAGAGACAAAGCCGCGCCGCTTTGCAAAAATTCACGGCGAGAAGATTGATTTGGCACGCTCGAAGTTTGTTTTTGCATAGCAAAGGAGCTTCCTCTGCGCCAGCGCAGCTTGTCAAGACTCATCGTGGCAGGATTCTTCTGGCACACAAAAAACCGGGAGGCGCTCACTGAGCGCCTCCCGGGAATTTAACGGCCGGAAATTTACGAGAAGTTCAGAAAACGAACTTCAGTCCCAGCGTCATGGAGCGGAAGCCCCCGCTAAATAGCGTGCTTGCCGCCAGGAAGTTTGGATCGTTCGGTCTCACGTACCCCGGCGTAGTCGTGGCCGTGGTCACTCCTACGGTACTAAACACGTTCCCATTGCTAAGGGCAAAGCTGGGATGGTTTAGCACGTTGAAGACGTCTACCTTAGCCCGCAAGTATTTTCCTTCGGTAATGTGGAACTCCTTGCCCAGCGAAAGGTTCACAACGCTGAAACCCGGGCTGTAGAAGGAGTTGCGGGCCACGTTGGTGCGGACCCCCTTGCCGGCAGCTACGTATCTTGCTGTCGTGTCGGCTATTACGGGTGTGGGTAGGGCCAATTGAGCTGCATCCGCAGCGAGATAGCCTACTGTATTGTCTCCGGCCGGGCAGCTCCCGTTCGCCTGGACAACGGTGCTTCCACCTCCGGCAGGAGCGCAAACGCGCACTAGCTTGGTGATGGCGCCCGCAAGGCTTGTCCCGAACGGATTGAACATCACGCGGTCGCCGGCGGTATCGCCGTTGCCGTTGGAGTCCGAGGCAGATTGCAGGGTTACAGGCTGCCCCGTTTGGGCAAGGAATACGGAGCCGACACTGAACCCGTTAACCAAGGTCTTCGCCCACCGGCTTTCACTCTTGATGTTCGGGATCTGATAGGTCCAGGAAACGGCGCCCTTGTGTCGAACGTCCAAGTCGGAGTTCCCCCAGTCCTGACTGATTTGTTGCGTATCCTGGGCGCGGCGCGGGTTGAGGAGGCTGGTGAAGAACTCGTTGGTAGAGTTATCCAGCGTGTGCGAATAGGTGTAGTTGGCGTTAAGAGTCAAGCCATAGCGTGACCGCTGTGTGAAGTTGATCGAACCCGCGTGGTAAGTGCTGCTGCCAAACGGCGGATCGGAGGTGACATTGCCCTGAAAGCCAAATGGGAAATAGATATTGTCGCCGCAATCTACTCCGACTACCGCGGTAGCATCGCACTTCGTGAAGTGATCCCAGGGAGCGCGCGTCGGAGCCGATGCTGATACCGAGGCCGGTACGTCACTAACCCTGAAGTATTCCGGTAGGGCGGCTAGGCCCGCATCGAATCCGCTGTGAAAATTGCGCCGATCCTGTACCGGCAGGGAGAGGCCACGCGTCCCAAGGTAGCGGACCTCGATAGTCGCGTTGCGATAGACCTCGTGCTGGATCCCCAGCGACCAGGTGAGAATCTTGGGCATGACCGTGTCGTCGATGTAGGCGGTCGTAAGCGCACGTGCTCCGGCCTGCCCCGTCGGTGGAATATAGGTTTGTGGCAGCCCGCCAAGCTGCAGAAAGCCCGCGTTGTTGGGAGTGGTGCACCAGCCGGGTTGCGGGGTAAGCGTGCATGCGGAATTCGGGTCTAGCTCACTCTGCAGCTGAGGTGGAAGGGTGATGGACGCGAAGTTCTGGAATTTTACGTCATAGGAAATTCCGAAACCGGCGCGAATCGAGGTTTTCCCGTGCCCGGTTGGGTCATAGGCGAACCCAACACGCGGACCGAAGTTATTCTTATCCGTCTTGGGATTACCAAACGTTATGACCCCTGGAACATTGGAAATGGCGTTCAAGGTTTGATTGCTGGATCCCACTGGATTTGTCCAGTACTCATAGCGCAATCCTAGATTCACTGTAAGACGCGGACTGAACTTGAAG
>Ga0307472_100000677_pt1 | contig 12291 bp, 12 predicted proteins | sample atmos_gasesAM5C__2_FD_204582 | JGI IMG/M metagenome (GOLD analysis project Ga0307472, IMG submission 204582) | Hardwood forest soil microbial communities from Morgan-Monroe State Forest, Indiana, United States - atmos_gasesAM5C_05 | ecosystem: Environmental > Terrestrial > Soil > Temperate... | reverse complement strand
GCAGTTTGTTGATCGCAGTGTTCAGGCTGTTGTCGAAATCAACGAAGGTGTCAGCCGACCAGATTTGAGAACGCAGTTCGTCGCGAGTGACGATGTCACCCGGTCGTCCCAGTAGGACTTTCAAGACAAGCAACGGCTGTTCTTGGAGTTTGATCCGCTTGCCCTGCTTGCGCAACTCCCCCGCGCACAAATCCACCTCGAAGGCCCCAAAACTCAAGACATCGGCAGGTTGGGTCTTAAGGGACATTTCCAACAGCCATCACTGCAAGTTCAGGCGAGTCTAGCACGAAGCGCCCACATACCAGATAAGCCACCCCGTCAAATCACTGAAATGACAGCGACTAGCTGATTAGAAGTAATCAAGTGGCGGGTGGCCCACACAACCGTGGGCGAATGGGCCACCTGTGATCTTTCAAGACGTTGTTCCTTCTGGGAAGGAGAGCAATACCGCAGCCGCCGGAGCGGTGCGAAAGTGGAAATCAGCGGTACCGATTTCCAAGGCGCGGATGTCGCGCGCCGGCTTTTGCACCGCTCGGGTTGCCCGCGATCTTTCCAAGAGGTTGTCCATTCGAGTGGGACCCGAGAAGCTGATTGTGACGAGCAATCCAGTTTCCGAGGTCCGATCGAATGGACATTCACAAGAATGCCCGATTGAGAGCAGAAGCGATGTCGCGCTGTATCGGTGGCGCTACAGTTTTTGAAAACTTCGCGAGTTCGGCAAATGCCTCCGGCATTTCCAAGCAAGTCGAAGACGTGGTCAATGTCACTGACATCGTTGCCATCGAACTGCACAAGAGGCTTGTGGATGGAAGCTGCCGGGTCAAAAGGTGCAGTGACCCTCAAGCGATTTCACTCATTCACCGGTACCCCTAGATTTTGAGCCTAATCGCAATGTTTCACTGGACGCCGAATATCCGCAGGGAGAGAATATTTGGTATGTTGCCTGCAAACATTTTCGAACGGGACGGACATGGGCGATCGGCAGGCGTTGGTCATTCAGGCAGCGATGGCCATCCTCACGGGTTACGCGCTGCGCGTGTGAGTCGGTTGATGCTACTCGTGATTGGGGCCTGTTTTTGTTCTAGTGTCGCGCTTGGGGCTCAAACCTCAGACACTCAAACAAGCGAGGCGAACACGTCCTGGACGTCCACAACGGCGTCCCAAGGTGACAACGCCAATCCCACCCGCACCCTCGAAAGCCACACCCAGACCGGCAACCGCACGCTAGACAAGCGATCGGTCCAGCGCCGTGGACCGAACGGGTCTTTCGAACCCTACCAGGACGTCGAAACGGAAACAGTGCAAGTGGACCCTAGCACCACGCGAACCACCACGCGCATCTTCGCTCAAGATGCGAATGGGGCGAAAACACTGGTGCAAGTGATAGACGAGGAAAAGCACACCCTGCCCGGAGGTGACTCGAAAGTAGTGCGCGCCACCTCCAATCCGGATGTCAATGGAAGGCTTCAACTGGTTCAACGCCAAATTGAGGAGACGAAAAAAATCAGTGAGGACATGGAGGAAACCAAAGCCACGGTGATGATTCCAAGTATCAACGGCGGTCTGGCTCCGGCCAGGAAGGTGGAAGAGCGCCGCACGCGAGGGGCAGATAACACGGTTGCCTCTCAAAAAACCACGCTACTGCCCGATGGTGCCGGAAATTGGCAGGTGAGCGAAGTACGTCTCGCTACGACCAAGCAAGAAGGTAAGAACAGTAGCACCGAAGAGCAGGTTTCCCGTCCCGACTCTGAAGGCAAGCTAGGCGAAGTCTCTCGCACCGTGAGTAAGCAATCCGAGAACGCTTCTGGAGACAAGCGCAACACGGTAGAAACCTATTCTCTTGATATCCCAGGATCGTCTCGGGACGGCAGTCTGCACCTGGTTGAGCGCGCGACTACCGTCCAGCGCACTAGTTCCATTGGTCAGCAAACAACCGAACAAAAAGTCGAGCAGCAGAACCTCGGCGATCCAAGCTCCGGGCTGCAAGTAACCACAGTGACTACCGATACGGTGCGCCCCAGTCCTTTCGGAGCACAGAGCACGCGAACCGTGCGAGCCCGCGATGCGGACGGCCGCTTAGGGATAATCTCCGTAGACATCGCAAACTCCATCAACATTCAAGCCATTCAGGTTCAGATCGCACCTTCTGAAAAGCCGAAATAACCCGACACTGCTCATGCTCTCATAAATTATCAGCGGATTGTTGGCGCTCTGTGAATTATCCGCACTCGCACCCTGCCTATTTGCTCACTGGTGCTCCAATTCCACTGTCGACCAACGACCCGGATTCGACGTACCTGACCAAGGGAAATCGTGCTGCCGAACTGGGCTACTTCGATAACTATCTGATCAACAATGAAAGCTGTGTGATGTGGGGGTGCAGCCACGGCCGCCCGCTTGAGTCAGGAGAGTGCGGCGACACGCGATATGATCGATCGCTACTGCGAACGATATGGAGGGAGGCCAAAGGGGGTGGCAGCCGATAACACCTATGGCAACGGGGAAATGCTGCAATGGCTCGATGAACGTGGGATTACACCTTACATTCGCATGAAGGAAGGCCCGAACTCGCCCCCTGATCTATACGGGATTGAGAAGTTCACTTACGTGCCGGAAGAAAACTGCTATCTCTGCCCCGCAGGCAAGCACCTGGTCTACGTGGGTATTAACAAACGGAACTGTGCGCACCGATACTACTCGACGGTTAAGCGCTGTCGAGGATGTGGGCAGAAGCCGCAGTGCACGCGCGGCAAGTTCCGTACGATCGCCATCCATACTTGCGGAGCGGCAAGACAGAAGGCCGATGAGGTAGCCAAGACCCCGGAGTTCGCCGTGGCGCTACGCAAGCGACGGAAAGTGGAGGCTCTGTTCTCGGAACTAGAACGCATCTCACAAACGCCTCAGTAGAATAATGCAACAGCCGAGGTAAAGCATTCCGAGGAGGCAAAACTCAAACGGCAAGCCAAACAACTGGGCTACGAACTTGTTCCCATCGAACCCGAGGCTGCATAACCAACTGTTCAGGGCGAGAGGAGTTCCTTGGAAGCCACGCCTGATTGCGTCAACCACGTCGGATTCGACGCTCACGTGCCGCTGGCGAGCGCAGCGATGTTGCTTTAAGAGGGTGCCCGCACACCACACGAGATGCGCTAGACTAGCGGGCAAATGGCCCTCAAGTTGCGCAGCGCCCTACGCAAAGTCCAGATTTATCCGTGGGTTATCCCATTGCTTTATGCCGCGGCGGCGTTGCTGTTTGGAGTATCGGTTCCGCGTCTCGCGAATGTCGTCCTGCCTGGCTTCGATTCCTCGATCAGCGTGAACGCCGCGATCGGAATCTACTCCTCTATCGCTTCGGGCATGCTCGCTCTTACCGGCATCGTTTTCTCGCTCACATTCCTGATGGTGCAATTTGGTGCTACCGCTTACTCCGTTCGACTTGTTCACTGGATTGCCCGGGACCGTGTGCTGTCGCACGCGATGGGGGTTTTTACAGCCACATTTCTGTATGCCCTTATTGCGCTGGCGTGGGTTGACCGGAACGGTACCGGCCGCGTTCCAGTTGTGGGCATAGAAGTCGTGGCCCTACTCCTGATCGCAAGTATCAGTATGTTCATTAGTCTTATACAACGTGTCAGTATGCTCCAGGTTAATCAGATGCTAATGTTCACCGGCGATCAGGGTCGTGCCGTCATCGAGCATCTCTATCCGCCCTTTGACACGCCAGCAACTCCGAGCTCGACAGTAACCGGTCTCGCGCCCTGCGTCCAAACGGTATTTCATCACGGACACCCACGGTTCGTTCAAACGGCGGACATCTCCGCCCTAATGCGTCTTGCTGGTGAGGCCTCATGCGCAATAGAGATGGTAGCTTCCGTTGGCGATGCGGTCTTGGACTCGACTCCAATTCTTCGGGTTCTCGGAGGAACAGGGCACCTTCCCGAGCAGGCCTTGAGAGGCGCGATCGAACTTGGCAACGAGCGTACTTTCGAGCAGGACCCAAAATATGCCATCCGGCTCCTGGTCGATATCTCGATCAAAGCATTGTCGCCAGCAATTAATGATCCGACCACCGCAGTGCAGGCACTGGATCAGATAGAAGACCTGTTAATCCGTCTCGGCCGCCGACGCCTAGAGATCGGTGCTTATCACGACGCTGCGGGCAAACTTAGACTCTTGATTCCCTACCCGTCCTGGGAGACTTTTCTTCGCCTATCCTTTGACGAAATCCAGCTCTACGGCGCCGGTAGCATTCAGGTCATGCGACGCATGAAGGCGCTAATCATTGAGTTGATCGATGTTTTGCCCGACGAGCGACGAGCACATCTTCGTTACTGGCAGGATCGGTTGCAATCGACGGTCGTGCGCACTTTCAGTGATCAGCAAGACCAAATGGATGCATCTGCTGCAGACCGACAGGGGCTGGGCGGTTCTCAGCGGAGAGTAGAAAGCCCCTAGCCGAATTCCTTACTGTTCGATCCGATGGGTGAACAGGACAGTGTCGTCCTTCCGCCCTAAGCAAGGCCACTCGGCGTGGATGATGCCCCATCCTCATCGAGGCATCAATGAAATCGCCTTATAGTTGGTCAGACGGCAGAGATGCCAACATAGGATTTTCACAGCAGCACAGTCTTTTCCGGTGTGTGCAAATCTGCGTTTTCGGGGATGGGGTGCAGGGGAAGGGGACGCCTTTCCCCTGCATCAGCAATAGAGAGCCCCAAGATGGTCGGAGATCTATTTTCATCCAGGCACAGGAAACTCTGCGTGTGTTTTGCGAACGGATGCGGATGAAGTTTTCTGCTGGCTTCCTACAATGGGAGCCGTCAAGGCGTCCCGCGGTTAAGTCTAATCGCCCAACACGCGATGTTTGAAATCAGAATCTCGAGCCGCGGGCCGCGCTTTGCTTCCGAAACGAATACTCAGATGAAGTCCGAACAAGACAGTAGAGAGGGCTCACTATAAGGATTTCGCGGGAGCAAGGCCAGCCTCGGCGTGGGTGGATGAACAAGGAGGACGAAGAAAGGACTATGTCAGCCAGAGAAACGACGCAGCCCGAGCCGGAGTTTGCCATTCTTAGGCGACTTGAGCTTTCTTTTCTTTGAGACCGAGCGTTCTATATAAGAGGAGGAAAAACGAAAAAGCCTCAAAAGGAAAAATGAGAATTTTTCGGACAAGGTCGAAAAGCGGGCATCACTGGTCCTGTTTGTTGTTATTCAAATCGGCATGCTTTGCCTGGCTGGATCAGAAAGCGCGTTGGCGCCATGATCACGGGCCGCGCTGCCGTCGCTAAGGAGGCCAGTGAGTTAATAACGCGTCGAAAGTTGATTACCTCCGGGGTGGCGGCCGCGGCTGGCATTGGCGGAATTTATGCCGCCGCCCGCATTGCTGACAAGTACGGCTTCCTCGCGCCCGATCACCAGGGATGGCATGGGCCATCTCGCGTCTAAGCTGTTCCAAGCACCATGAGCGTGCGTCCTGGTCGATTGCGGGAGGAGTTGGCGAAACTACGAGTGGAGATCAACGAAGAGAAAAGTCGAATGGTGGATTTGGCAAAGGGAGGGACCTTCTCGTTTCTAGGCTTTGAATATCGCCGCATCCTGGGACGTAGCGGAAAGTGGCGACCCAACTACGCGCCCAAGCAGAAAAAGCGGACCGCGCTGTTGGCAAAGCTGAGAGAGGTGTTTCGCCACAATGTCAGTCAACCCGTGGGGTGGGTGATCGCGCAGATCAACCCCATAAGTATGCAAAGATCTTTTATCCCGCGACGAACGAGGGCGGCCCAAACAACGTCGTGGAGTTGGAAGCCCGACGTGTCGCAGGATCAGGCCACTTCGGCGCCTGTACCCCGACCGGTCCGTCTCCAGTTCCACGCACCGTCGGCGTCGATCTCCAACAGCGCATCGTACAGCTCAAGCGATTCGGCGTCCTCTGCGAAAGTGATGCAGGTTATGGAGTTCTCGTCGAAACGCCGGAGCGCCTGGCGGACCTGCGCCGGTTTGAGAGCGGCAGTCACTCGATCCAGCATGGCGAAGGCAGGCCGTGCGAGGGTTAGCCGTGTGAGGGCGAGTAATTGCTGCTCCGCCACAGAGAGCATGGTCGGCCAATCGTGCTCGCTGTCCAACCCGCCAGCACGCGCCGGGAGGGAGTCCAGCCCTGCCTCGTGCAGGGCAGCCGTGATCTCGTCGTCGGTCATGACCTGCTCCTGCCCGGTCAGGATGAGGTCCCGGAGCGTTCTCGGTGGAAGGTACGGTCGATGGGGCAGAAAAAAGATCTCCTCGAGCGGCGGGCGGACAAGCGTCCCGACTCCCGCTGGCCAGATGCCGGCGGTAGCTCGGAACAGGGCCGTACGAGCGGCGTCGTTTGGCCCGATAATCAGTACCCTCGTCCCCCGAGGTATGTCCGCAGTCAGGTTTTTGAGTACCTCACGGCCGCCCTCGGGCGAGTAGAGTGTGAGTCCCTCGTAAGCGATGCGTCCGTCGTCCCGAACCACCGCGACCCCCGTCCGGCCGGATGGCGGCCCTTTCTCGACGGCACCGACCAGCGCGCTTAGCCGTGCGATCACGGCGGCGAACGATGAGATGGACTGGAACTGGTTGATAATGAGCGAGAACGCGCCGAGCAATGTGGTGAAGGCCATCGCCGATTGCGTGATGACCCCGAATTCCACCTTCCCGCGAATAAACAGAGGCGCCACAATCAGCGTCGGGATAATTTGGATCAGGTAATTGTACCCGGTCGTGAAGAAGCTCAGGTTGCGGTTCACCGCGACGATTCGCCGAAAATTGTCCGCCAAGTCACCTATACGACGCAGGAGGCGGGCCGTCAGCCGGCCTTCCCGCCGCAAAAGGGCAATCGACTCGGCGTTCTCGCGGACGTGGATCAGGTCCGAGCGGAAACTGGCCTCCCGGTCCGATTGGCGGTAGTTCAGCCCGATCAGCGGCCGGCCCAAATAGATCGTCGCCAGCGTGCCTATCACAGCGTATCCGAGGGCCACACCGAATAGGACCGGGCTGATTGTCCAGAGCACTCCTGAGAACGACAACGCGGCAAGTGCTCCGTTCATGAACATCAGCGTGAACGACAGGGTGGTGGCCGTGAATGTGCGAACGTCCTCGGCAATCCGCTGGTCGGGGTTTTCGACCGCGGCCGACTCCTTGAGATGAAGATAAGTACGATCCAAGAAGTATTGCCCGATGATCCGTCGTGTCAGCCACACCCGCCAGAACAACCCGAGCCGCTCCTCGGTGAATCGGTACAGGACCACGACCGCCGTCGACAGCGCGAATACGCCGACGTAAAGGACCGCTTGCCGAATGAACCCAGTCTGGTCGCGATGGGCAATCGCCGTCATAAAGTCGCGACCGACATAGCTGTTGAGGACGTTCAGGCCGTTGATGCTGAACGCGAAAGCGATGAGTAAGGCGAACAGGCCACGCGCTTGCCAGCGCACCTCGGACGTCAAGAAATACTTCACGGCACGGACGAATCGCCGTCCGGTTACCCGGTCAAAAGCGACTGGCTGTTCGCTCATCCAGACCTCGGAAGTCGCGAGTCACAGCCACCCGCCGGCGAACCCAGCCGGCCGCAGCCCCGCAGTGGTATCGTGAAGCTTTCTGGCGATCTGGGAACGTTCCCGGGTTGATTGAGGCGCAGGAGCGCTATAGAAGGTGATTTCAGACCGACGTTCATGAACTGCCGTCCCTATCCTGCCGAGACTGGCCAGAGTCGAGAACGGCTCGAAAGGATGAACGCCAGCTAGTCTATCTACTCCGACGGACCAGTTCAACTGCCAATACCCACTAGTTCTTCCCTAATTCTCTTTTGCTTCTTGATGCGAATTTGCATCCCGTAGCGCGAGATTGACCCTTCCAGCGAGCGTCTTCGGCTTCTTTCCTTGCTGATAGATTTGCCAGTTCACCACGAAGTGTTTCTTCGCCATGATCACCCGTGAGGAGCTATGTGCGAGCAAATCTGCCGTGCTTGCGGAGGTAAGTCAATGTCGCATAGGAATTTCTCTAAATGGGTGGTTATTGCCGGGTTCTCGTTGTCAGCGTCTGTAATGTTTGGGCAAACGGGCAAGCTCCGAGTGCGGGTAGAACCCAAACAGGCCTATGTTTTTGTCGACGGGGTTCCATACGGTGATGGAAACCATACCTATCGTATCGCGTCTGGAAATCATTCGATTGGTATCTATAATTACGGATTCAAGCCCCAGGTCCGCGATGTCACCATCGACGAAGGCAACATTACGGAGGCCGAGTTCAAGCTGGAACCTGTTGCCAACCAGGTGCACGGGCCGTGGGGAAGAATTCAGATCGAAGGAGCATCAGTTTTCGCCGTGCTTCTGAATGGGAAGACTCCGGACTACTTTGTGGGGCACGGAGACGAGTTTAATCACGGCGGAACATTCCTCCCGTGTTGCATCCAGCAACTGGTTGTGCCGGCAGGCACCCACACATTGACCCTTGTGTATAAGGACTGGACACTCTGGTCAGGGACAGTAAGTGTGAACCCCAACGAACGTGTAGTTCTTAACGCGCACAACGGTTCGCAGAAAGTTACACCTTGGACAAAAGGGGAAAGCATATCGTCGCTGCCACGATTCACGGCAGGGAGCGCGAGCGCAACTGTTGCGGTAGCTCCAGTGAGCGGTAATCTCGTGGCTCAGTCCGCGCAGATTAACTGCGGCGATTCCACTCAGTTGAACTGGACTACAGTCGACACGGTAGAAAGAACGATCAACTCTGGTACGGAGAGTCAAAAACAGCAAGCTGAGAGCGGGCAAATGGCGGTGGGGCCCCGTCAGAACACTACCTATACTCTGCAGGCTTCCGGTCCTGGGGGTCACGTTAGTTCCACTACAGATGTCAGTGTGAACACGGCGGTTCAGAGTTCTCTGCAGGCCTCACCAGCGGAGATCCGTTATCGCAAAATCGGAGACAAAGTGCTCGAACAAGGTTCGTCGAACCTGAGTTGGTCCACATCCAATGCCAGTTCTGTTTCGATCGATCCTCTAGGCTCAGTCGGTGCCAACGACAGTCGCGCAGTACAGGCCGCACCAAAACAGCAAGTGGAAGGCTCTGTAAATGAAGTGCAGAGTTACGTATTAACCGCGAAAAACGAGTGTGGAGGATCGGACACGAAGACCGCCACAGTTCGAATTGTTGGTTCCATTGAACCAATTCCGTCCGTTCCATTGGCCAGTGTGTTCTTCCCGACCGGATATCCGGATCAGAACCACCCAGATCAGGGCCTGGTACAAAGCCAGCAAGAAGTCCTGAAGCAGTCCGTGGATGGATTTAAGAAGTATCTGGAATACGACGCTGATGCAAAACTGACAATCGTCGGGAATACTGACGAAAGGGACTCGAAAGCGCGAAACATGACTCTGAGCCAGCGGCGTGCCGACAGTGTGAAGCAATATCTGCAATCACTCGGAATTCCCGAAGGCAAAATCGAGACCGTTGCTCAAGGAAAAGATCATCCCCTCGATGCCGATACGGTGAAGGCGTTGCACGCACAGAATCCAAATAAGCCAACAAAGTCTTTAGGGAACTTTCAGGATCTCGTTTGGGCATACAATCGGCGGGTCGACATAGTGCTACAGCCGAAGGGTGAACAATCCACGCAGTATTATCCCGGGACGGCTCCCGAAGCTGAGCTGCTCTTCAGCAGTGAATGGCCGAATCAGACAGAGATCGTCACATTAGCAGCCGAGAAGACGCGACTGCCGGTGACCTCCGACCCTCAGCAATGAATTACTAACAATACTCTGACCGATGGAAAAAAACTCTGTCCGAACTGGCAGCGCGAACGACTGTACTCCGCAAAAACCTCGTCCGCGTCACAAATGCACGAATACTGGCGCTGGAAATCTCGTGGCGGTCGACCGGCGCTGCCGAAGGAAATCCGCCAGCTCATCGCTCGCATGGTGAAGGAAAACATCACCTGGGGAGAAGAGCGCGTCGCCGATGAACTGTCCTTGAAGCTCGGTATCTATGTTTCGCCGCGAACGGTGCGGAAGTATTTGGCCCAAGGACTCGGGGGATAGGGGACGAAGACGAACCTCCTCCCAACATTGGAAAACCTTCGTCAGGAATCACGCTGCGGGAATCGTGGCCTGTGACTTTCTGGTTGCGATCACTGTTCGATTCCTGGTGCTGTTCGTCTTCGTGGCAATGGAGGTGGGCAGCCACCGCATTCTTCACTACAACCTGGCGGCTCATCCGACTGCGTATTGGACGCTGCAACAGTTACGCAAAGCGATTCCTGGTGGCCATGGTTATCAGTTCCTGATACACGATCGCGATTCGCTTTTCTCATCCGATGTGGACGAGGAGGTCCAGCGCTCGTTTGGGTTGAGAGTCTTACGAACGCCCGTGCGAGCGCCGCAGGCGAACGCTTACTGCGAACGACTGATCGGAACGTTGCGACGGGAGCGTCTGGACTTCATGATCCCGCTGAACGAGCGCCACTTGCGGACGACCTTGCGCTCCTGGGTGGCTCACTATACTAAAGGACGCCCGCATTCCAGCTTGGGGCCTGCAATTCCTGAAACATCTGTCGCGAGCCCTTTGTCATATCCTCAACTGCACCGGTACAGGGTGCCACCTGATTGTCAGATCCGAGCGCAGGACATTTCGTATGGACTTCATCACGAATACTCATGGGAAAACTGTGCCGCATGATGGCGGCCGAGGTTTTTGTGGAGCACATGGCTCCTGTGCTTGCGTAAGGGTGATGTTCATTACCGTGTCCTTTCCAATGTCGATTGTTACAGCGAGTTCACCTCTCGAAGGTCCAGCACAAGTCATTTCCGGTTCAGGCAGAGCTTTCTGCTGAGATATACATCCATTTCCCCGATCTCATGAAGCTGGATTAGCTCGCGCCCGCACCGGGACGCGCAGTTGTACCCAGATATTTTGCAACTGCGATCTCTAGATTGAAATGCATGGCGTCGCGTCCGAGCGCTTGACCCAACTGAGATCTCTGCATCACTCCAAGCACGCGTGGGTTCATCCCAACCAGCCACAGTCTGACGCCTCCCTCACGCTGTCGCTTCTCGCCTTCGGTCAACATCTTGAGGGCTGTGTACTCGAGATCGAAAACAGCACTGAGATCTAAGGCAACGACCTTCGGCTGCGCCTCTTCAATCAAGAGTTTCATCTTCTGCGCGATTTGCTGAGCATTGGCGAAGAAGACCCGGCCCTCCAATCTCAGGAGCAATAATCCGACAAATGTTTCATCTTCGGGATGTTCCATTGAGCGGGGCCGATATACATTCGTGCCAGGCTTGCGTCCGAGGACGTACACGGGCAGATCGGCCACCTGGTAGGCAAGGGCCACGAGGGAGACAACGATGGCCACGATGATACCCTTCAGTGTTCCCACAAGAACCACACCCGCAAACGCGATCAGAGCCCACCTGAACTCGGTTCGACGTACACTGAGAATCTCACGGAACTCCACGCCGGCCGTATCAGTCCGACGGAGTAGACAATGACCACTGCCGCGAGAGTGGCTTGTGGCATCAATGCAATGAGCGGCGCCAGCAGAATCATTGTCACCAGCGTGACAGCTGCTGTCGCGATTTCTGCCAGCTGTGTGCGAGCTCCGGCCAGACGATTCACCGCCGTCTGGGTGGTACCCCCGCCTCCGGGCATTGCGCCGAGAAACGCGCCGCCAGCATTGGCCAGGCCGGTCGCCAACAACTCTCTGTTCGCTTGCGGGGACGGTTCGTCACTACGTGCGAAAGCACGCCCGGCCGCGATCGTTTCAGTAAAGCTCATTAAAGCGATACCCAAAGCGCCAGGCCAGAGCTGAGCCGCGAGGGAGAAGGTCGGAGCAGTAAACGATGGTAGACCCCGCGGAATGTGGCCGACCAACTCAACTCCGTGTGCATGCAGGTTCAGAAGGTAAGCACCGGTAATGCCTGCCGCCACCGCAAGGAGCGGAGCGGGAGCGTGGGGCATGAGTCGTTCGATGGCAATCAACAGAGCGATGATGGAGACTCCGACCGCCAATGTTGTTAGCGATGTCCGGGGAAGGCCGTGCATCGTTGCCAGCAGGTTCTGGACGAAAGAACCCTTTGCAAAATGAACGCCGAGAATCTTGGGGACCTGATCCAGAACGATGACGACGCCAATGCCCGCCTTGAAACCAATCAAAACCGGTTCGGAGATGAAATTGGCAACGAAGCCCAGCCGCAGAAGAGAAGCGACTACGAGCACCAATCCCACTAACAACGTCAACATGGCGGACGCGGTCAGTAGCGATGCCGGATCTCCTCCCGGG
>Ga0307472_100000676_pt1 | contig 12292 bp, 11 predicted proteins | sample atmos_gasesAM5C__2_FD_204582 | JGI IMG/M metagenome (GOLD analysis project Ga0307472, IMG submission 204582) | Hardwood forest soil microbial communities from Morgan-Monroe State Forest, Indiana, United States - atmos_gasesAM5C_05 | ecosystem: Environmental > Terrestrial > Soil > Temperate... | reverse complement strand
ATACGAAAAACCGAGCGCGAGATGTCCTTCCGGAAGATTCGGTTCCAAGCGCAGGGATTCATCGGCATTGAAACGCGCTTTTTCTCGACGAGCTGGTACCCGGTCCCAGAAGTGGTAAAGCCAACTTTCCGCCATTGAGAGCCCGGCAAAAGCAGCTGCAAATTTTGGATCGAGTTTGATCGCTTGTTTGAAAAGCTCCTCCGCCTTTAATGAATCGTCGCGGAGATCATCCGGTCGGTTGGCGTAATCGTGCGCCTGAACGAAGAGCAGATAGGCGTCAGGATTTTGGGTTGGCCGATTATCGAGTCGCGCTTTTTCGTTTGGAGAAAGTTTTGCCTGCAGGGCTGAGGCAATCTTTTGCGCGAGGTCGGTTTGAATTGCAAACACGTCGGTTAAATCGCGGTCGTAATCTTCCGCCCAGATGTGCTCATCATTGTTCGCGTCAATCAACTGCACGCTCACCCGGACGCGATTACCAGCGCGACGGACGCTGCCTTCCAGAAGCGCGCCTACTCCGAGTGCTTTCCCGATTTCGCGCGCGTTGCGCAAGGCATCGCCACGATATGACATGACTGACATTCGCGAAATGACCTTTAGCTCGCTGATCTTTGAAAGATTGGTCAGGATATCGTCCTGGACGCCGTCTGCAAAATAGGCGTTTTCCTTTTCATCGCTCAGGCTTTGAAAGGGCAGGACGGCAATCGACTTGTCGATCTTGCGCGCAGAGGCTCTAGGCAAGAGGAAGAATCCCGCTCCGGCGGAGATGATCACGCCGATCGCAACCAACATGGTCAGATTGCGCCGACGATGCGACCCGGGCGTGCTGGGTGTCGGAGTTGCGCGGATGCCTTGCGGCGTGACGTCGTACGCCCACGCGAGAATCAATGTGATCGGAAACCCAATCAATAAGAGCACCACGACCAGACGGAACGCCCAGTTTGGTAATTCCCATGCGGGGAAAACCGCCGAACTGATCTGAATGATGAATCCCGCAGCAATTATGTAAGCGGCCGCAACGCGATAAACTTTGCGCCGCTGCAACTCCTCAAAGAAGCCGCTCATAACAAGGTGAGATATTAGCCGAGGCACAATCGCCGAAAACGTGAATCCGTCTACCTATACCGAGCAGGATTCGTAGTTACCATCGGCAATGTTGAATCATCGGCAGTCACGTTCAGTTGTATCATTGGTTCGCTGCAGAATACTAATGTTAATGCGGTCGGCTCTCAGATTAGCGTCCATCACGCTCGGTGCTTGCGCGTACACCGGTCTTGCCATCCTTGGTTGGGGTGGGTTCTGGCCGTTCTTCTCTCATCCAGCACTGATAACTCTCGTAGTGGTGCTGTTCGCGCTTTCGGGTGTGGCATTTTTTGCCGGCGGAAATCTGAGTCCTGGCGTGCGCGAGGCCCGAAGCAACCGGTGGGTCATTGCCGTGTTTGCGGTAATCGGATTTCTCAACGCGTATTTGCCGGCATACACGGATCGCAAGGAGTTGTGGACAGTCGACGGTAATGCGATTCGCTGGTTTGGTGTCGGGCTCTTCGCTGTCGGCGGTGCGCTGCGGATCTGGCCAGTGTTTGTGCTGGGCCACCGATTCAGCGGCTTGGTCGCGATCCAACCGGGGCACGCTCTGGTAACCAGCGGCATCTACGGAGTGATCCGTCACCCCAGTTATCTTGGCCTGCTTATCAACTCACTGGGATGGAGCCTGGGTTTTCGTTCAGGAGTCGGCGTGCTTCTCACAGTGTTGCTTATTCCGCCGCTGCTAGCGCGCATCGATGCAGAAGAAAACCTGCTGTATTCGCAGTTTGGAGATGATTACAACACATACCGCTCTCATACATGGCGTCTAGTTCCCGGGATCTACTAGTAGGTTCGCACGGACAAGGTCGCGCCGTTTGAGCGTCTTCGACCCGTACCAATGCCGCGCAAACTGGGCTGTTGGAAATACGCGAAGTGGCTCTTGTTGAATGCTCACCAGCTCCAGAGAGTCCCTCAGCAGAACAAACCATCAACAATAGGAGGCGAAGTATGAATAAAATAATTGTTACACTCGGCTGTTTGCTGATTGCCCCGCTGGCATTCGCCCAGCCGAGTTCGGCGGATAAAAAACAAGGAGCAACAACAACTGAACCGATAGAGGTAACCGGAACGATGATCAGAACGATGATTGCGGAAGGCGCGGCTGCCAGTTATCAGCCTCGCAAAACGCTCGTTGTTCGGGAGGATAATGCGAATAATCCTGGCCGTTATGTTCTCAACGGGCGTGGTCACGTTGTGAACAAGGCAGGCGAAATCGTCCAAACAGCGATCAAACCCGGCACTCGCGTGCATGTTTATTACGCAAACATGGGCGACTTGCGTATGATTGATCACGTGGTTGTTATAGACTGAGTCAACGCGCGATCCGGGATATTACGATAAGAGCCGCAGGGTTCCCGCGAACCCTGCGGCTTTTTGCGTCATTAAACCTATATTTCAGGGAGACCAAATTTGCGTGACATCAAACGACGCGTTTGCGCAAATTGCTGCGGTGGAGCTTTCGACGGTTGCAAACATTGCAACGGCCCTCACGGTATTGACGGCTGTCGTTTTCGGATTGGTTGAGATGCGGCGCGCGCGGAAGGATCGAGAGGAGCGCGCAGCCTTCGTAGCTGTCCAGGCGATTTTGACTCCGGCATGGATGCAATCGATGAGCCTGGTACAGGCAATTTCCGACGGTACGACGCCCTCACAAATCGAGGCCGATCCGCGTCTTTTTCAGGCGGTCCAGTCCATAGCTTGTATTCTGGAATCGCTTGGATACGCCGTGTTTGCGCGCATGGTTCCCTTGAACGTAGTCGACGAACTGCTGGGCGGCACAGTGCGCGTCGCCTGGCGCAAATTGCGCGGCTACGTCGAATACGAACGTGAGCGCGCGGGTTCGCAAAAAAATTGGGAGTGGTTTCAGTGGCTGGCCGAACAGATCGATCGGCATAGCAAAGCGCCAACGAGTCTGACCCTCGGCGCGCACGAGGCTTATCGCGACTGGCGCCCGTAATCTAGATCCTTGCCGTGGTTCTTAAGTGCTGATGCAAGTTTAACGAGGCTCTCCCGAATCTGCGTGGGTGTCCAGGCCGCGAATCCGAATACGAACGCCGGCTTTAGCTCGGCTTGAATGCAAAAGAACGAGAGCGCCGAGGGCCTTACGCCGATATCAGAGGTGATACGCTTGATCATTGAAAAGTCTTCCTCTCGTTTCAACCAGGCGACGATGTTCAAACCGGCTTCGGGAACCTGCAAAGTGAAACGGTCACCAAGCAACTCATTGAATTGTTTGATAAAGAAATCTCGCCGGTCCGCATAGATTTTTCGCATTCGCTTGATATGACTCAGGAAAAAGCCCTCGGTGATAAAACGCGCGAGCGTTGCCTGTTCGATCGGAGACGAGTGCTGATCCATGGCACTTCGGATCTTCACAAACGAATCGACCAGTTGCTCTGGCGCAACGACGTAGCCCAGGCGCAAAGAAGGACAGAGAATCTTGCTCACTGTCCCTGCGTAGATCACTCGACCAGCGTTATCGATCCCTTGTAACGAAGGGAGTGGTGGCCCGACGAAGCGAAACTCCGCGTCGTAATCGTCCTCGAAAATGAACGCGTTGTGAGCACCCGCAAAATTGAGCAAATCGGTCCTACGCTGAAAGCTCATGGTAACGCCAATAGGAAATTGGTGGGAGGGCGTTACGTAAATCATCCTCGGCAGTGGTTCTTTTGGCGATCGCGCAATCACGATTCCCTGGGTGTCGATGGCCCTGGGAACGATCTTAACGCCGGCCAAACTAAGAACTCTCCGGGTCTGCTGATAACAGGGGTCTTCGATCCATGCGACTTCACCCGGATTTAGCACAGCCATTGCGCTGAGCAGCATCGCCTGCTGCATACCTGCCACGATGACGATTTGATCCGGGTGACAGCGCGCTGCCCTGAAATCGCACAAGTACGCTGCAATTGCCTTGCGCAGGTCGACGTCGCCGCGATTCGACGAATAGCGCAACAAGTTAACGCCTTTTTTTGCCAGAACCTGAGCTCTGAGACGTTCCCATACAGCTATTGGAAATTCGTCGACTGCGGGAATGCTCGCCACCAGTGAGACGCCTGGTCCCGCGCCCGTCGCCCCGAGGTCAAACTGATGTCCTACACGTCTATCCGGAATTGCTCTTGCGCGGTCAGAGATGCGAACTGGGCGCTGTATTGGTTGGTAGGTTTTCGGTTGGTCCGCGGTCAAAAAGGTTTCCGGAAGAAGATTCGCGACGAACGTTCCGGAGCCGGCTTTTGAGCGGAGATAGCCTTCGGCGTGAAGTTTTGAAAGCGCGAGTCTAACCGTCGACCTTGAAATTCCCCGGTCTATGGCCAGAGTCCGCGAGGAAGGAAGTCGAGATGAACCATCGCTGAATCTGCCCGATTTCAGCTCGTCGCGAATTTGGCGGTACAGCTGCTCATGGAGCGGCTCCGTTGCCGTCCGATCAAGCCGAATCATTTCAAATGCTATGATCGAACGGCGGCGGCGCTTCTGCGGGCGCGATTTCCTCTTATGCATGCTAATTGCGCGAATTTTCTCTGATTATACTCCTCATCAGATAGGACTAAACTGCCGAAGCGAAGGGTGATGGCAATGGGCTGAGATCCGGGGCAACTAAAGCCGATTGCGATTATCGCCGTCCCACTAAAGCCATTACCGTAGTATTGATGGCAACCGAGCCGCTTATCACCACATATCTAGAAATGCGGTCGCGGGATCAATTGCGTCGAAAGCGCGCCGATGCGCGATTACACGTTCGTGAAAAGAGGAATCGCGATTGGCGGTTTAATCGCGACCTCTATTTTCGTGTTGGCGAGCAGTGGGACTGGATCGACAAACGACCATGGACGGATGAGCAGTGGAAGGAATACGCATCGGCGGCGGAGCTGTGCACCTTCGCCGGATATTATGATGACGTTCTCGCCGGTTATTATGAATTGCGTCGGGACCCGGAGGGCGGAGTTGAGATCGCCTACTTCGGCTTGTTGCCTGAATTCATCGGTCGCGGGTTAGGCGGCGTCTTGCTGACCAGCGCAATCGAAGAAGCGTGGGCCCGCCGTGACAGGAGTGTACCTACCCGCGTGTGGGTGCATACGTGCAATCGCGATCACCCGCAGGCGCTTGCCAACTATCAGGCGCGCGGGATGATAATCTACAAGGTCGAGGAAGAAGCCTAGCGGCGGCATTCTCGGCGGGGGAAGCTGTCAGCTTCCCTACAGACTGCCTTAGAAAGGCATGTTTCGCAGGCCCCGGACCCCTTGGGTTCGTGCCGGAAATAAAAGAAATTTCAAATTTTTTGAAATGTCCGGCTTCAAAATCTTTAGAAAAGGATGAAGCGAATCAAATCAACAATCGATATGATGAACATGGTAGTAGACAACCGTATTACTGAAACACCTGAGTTTACTGGTCAATTTATGGTGTTTCCGAACAGTTTCGGGAGCGAAGATGCCACGCAAAAAGCCCTGTCGCGAATGTCGCGCGAGCAGCTCGCCGCGTTTTTGAATGCCGAATCCGGCAATGCTCAGAGTGCCCATTTTGTTGCTCCTGCAGCCGAACCCCCACCGCCCACGCCTGAGAAAGGTCTGGCTATCGGTGTCCTGAAACAGGCAGCCTACGATTTGCGCCGTTACCGGACGGCCACGAAAGCCGTCGATCGGGAACTGTATCTCGACGCTCACAATTGGGTGACGGCATATGATTCTTCCTGGCCGTATTCGTTCATAAATGTTTGTAAATTGCTCGATCTCTGCCCCGAAGTTGTGCGCACGGATCTCCTGGCCGACGCGGCACTAGGACCATTTCATTACTGGATTAGGCGCGCCGGTCGGCTTTCCCGAAAATTGGGCTCCTCAGTCGTTCGCGTTTTCGAAAACCGCCGAAACCAGGAAGGCGTCGAGGGCAACCAAATCGCTGCATCTATCTAACATGAAAAACCTATTTGATTCTGTATGGCGGTCGCTGATTCGGGCGACCTATCGGAAACATGATCCGTTCCTGGTTTACAGCATGGCTTCGTTCAATTCCGGCGGCGGGTGGAAGGAATTCCTTCTCAAGGCGTCGCTGCAAACCACATAATCGCAATGAAATTCTCTACCGAGGCGATTGTGGCACTGGCTGTAGCCGTAGTGTTTGCACTTCTGAGCTTGGGTGCCATTGCACGAGAGCAGCGGCAGGGGTCTGGGCCCGGTGGACACAACGCGTATATCGCGGCAAACCACGTTAACCTGAGCCATGTCGCCGCAAGCGAGACAGACGTTCTCGGCTTTTACTAAACATACCGTGCGCCGAAACTGAAACCTAGCGGCAGGCGTAGCGCTTGGATTCGCCCGCGGGCAGCCGATACGGCTTCCACTACAGAACCGTCGCGCGATTTTATTCTCGCAAAGTCACGTCTCGTGGGCGACGATCTGCCTTCACGAAGGCAATCCCTGGAACGCTACAGGAAGGCGGTGCTTCGTTTCAAACGACGCATTGGACCGTGGTGTTTCGTGCGGGCGAGCCCGATTCAGAGGCCTCCGCTCACCAGGCGCTTTCTGGATTTTGCGAAGCATATTGGCCGCCGCTTTACAGTTTTCTTCGACACCGCGGTCACTCCTCCGCTGATGCACAGGATCTGGTCCAAGGTTTTTTCGCGCATCTGCTCGAGCAAAACACGTTGAGCCACGCGGATCGCCAGAAGGGTCGGCTCCGCACATTTCTTCTCGGATCCTTGGAGAACTTTTTGTACAACGAGTATGATCGCGCCCGAGCGCTCAAGCGAGGCGGGGGTCGCCAGGTCCTATCGATCGAGGAGCATCTACCCGAAGCAGAGGCGGCGATGTTCGCGACTGTTCATCTTAGCGATGCCGGTTGCTACGATCTCGTGTGGGCGTCGAATATCGTTTCACGGGCATGGAAGAATTTGCAAACCGAATTTGAAGCGGAAGGCAAAGCTGAGTGGCTCGAGGAATTAAGGCCGTTCGTGGCTGGCGGGAGCGCGAAGCCGCCGAGTCAGGAGGAAGCCGCAACCCGACTCGGAGTGCCAATCGCGACTTTGCGTACCTGGCTTTCGCGCCTCCGCCAGCGATTCCGTGAATCGTTGAGAGCAGAAGTGGGCAGTACGGTCTCCGATCCGGCAGATATCGATGGAGAACTGCGCCATCTGTACCAAATCCTGATGGCCTGAGGCGGCTTTCCGACATGGACGACATCAGCGTGGGCCTCGGAACCGCGAAAGCGCAGAGTGAAACTGCGGAGACTTGCGCGACCTGCGGACGACCGCTGACTCAATGTGGTCCGAACGGTGAATGCCTGCGGTGTCTCGTCAGCCTTACCTTCCTTGGGGACGGAGAGCAGCGGGAAAGGCCAGCGGCGCGTGGCCGATTAACACCCGGACCACTGCGATACGCCCACTTCGAAGTAGAGACGGGAGCAGACGGTTTTCCGGTTGAGCTCGGTGCGGGAGCGATGGCCATAACTTATCGCGCGCGCGATACAGTTTTGAACTCGCTTGTTGCTCTCAAGGTCATCGATCGCAAGGTTGCGCAGAATCCTGGCGCGCGGTCCCGTTTTCTGCGCGAAGCGCGTGCGGCGGCGAACATTCGTCACCCAAATGTGGCTCGCGTGACATATTACGGCGAACAAGATGGCGAGTGTTTTTACGCGATGGAATTGGTCGAAGGCGAGACGCTTGAAGCGCGTGTGCGCCGCGATGGCCCGATGCCGCTCGCCGTGGCGTTGGATGTAATCGAGCAAGCTGCACGCGCTCTCGCAGTTGCAGACGCTTGCGGTGTCGTGCATCGCGACATCAAGCCATCGAACGTCATGCTAGAATCCGATTCAAGCGGCGCGCTTCGGGTAAAACTGATTGATTATGGCGTGGCGAAAGTCATGGGACCCCAGACCCAGTCCGGCGCGGAGCAAACCCATGCGGGTTTCATCGGTACGCCGGCGTTTGCCAGTCCAGAGCAGTTTGCCGGTGCCGGACAATTGCCGGTTGATACACGGTCCGACATCTACTCGTTAGGCGTTACACTTTGGTATCTGCTCACCGGCCGCGCGCCATTTGTCGGCCGGACGATGGAGGAAATCCGCGCGCGGCAAAGCAGCGACCTACCATTGGAACAACTTAAGGGTCTGCACGTCCCAAGCCAGGTCATCGCGCTACTGAAATCGATGCTCGCGACTGATCCGAACCACAGACCGCAATCGCCGCGCGATTTACTTCTTGCCGTCCACAGCTGCTATGATCGGTTCAACCCCGAAGCACGATGGCGACGCAGGAAAGCCATATTGGTAAACGTGGCTTTGACCTCAGCCATCGTAGCCATTGTCTCTGGGACGTGGCTGTATCAACGCTTGCGGCCATTTACACCGGAGCAGCGATCGATCGCCGTGCTGCCTTTCGAAAATCTCAGCAGCGATAAAGAGAACGCTTATTTTGCCGAGGGAATACAGGATGAAATCCTGACGCGTTTATCAAAAATCGGCGATCTGAAGGTGATCTCGCGCACTTCCACACAACATTATGAAAGCGCGCCGAAAAACTTGCGCGAGATCGCAAAGCAACTTGGTGTTGCCCACATTTTGGAAGGAAGCGTGCAGAAGAGCGCCGACACGGTCCGCGTCAACGTGCAACTGATTAAGGCGGCCAGTGATTCACATCTTTGGTCGGATACGTTTGATCGCAAGCTGACGGACATTTTGTCAGTCGAAAGTGAGGTGGCCAAAACCATCGCTGACCAGTTACGCGCCAAACTGACCGGTCATGAACAAGAAGTTATCGCAGCCAAAGCGACAGACAATCCCGAGGCGTACGATGCGTACCTCCGCGGCCTTGCGTACACGCTCAAGACCGGATTTACACCGGCGAACTCCCTAGGTGCTCAAAAGTACCTCAAGCAAGCAGTGCAAATGGATCCTAACTTTGCTCTTGGCTGGGCGCTGCTGTCCTACGTCGATGCGAGTGGATATCTTACTCAGAGTCTTCAACCAACCGAGACCCTACGCGAAGAAGCACGGCAGGCGGCCGACACCGCTCTCCGGCTGCAACCCAAGCTTGGCGAGGCTGTGTTCGCAAAAGGCTTTTATCACTACGCTTGCCTCAGAGACTACGCCACTGCGGTCGATTACCTTGAGCAAGCGCATCATCTTCTGCCAAATAATAGCCGCATTCCGCAGTCGCTAGCTTATGTTGAACGGAGGCGTGGCAACTGGGACAAGAGCGATGCGCACTTCAACGAAGCCGAGAACCTCGACCCGCGAAACGTTAATCTGCTCTCACAACACGCACGTTCGTACGTCTGCCTGCGCCGATTCCCTCAAGCCCTGGCAAAGCTTGAGCAGATTTTGAATATCACGCCTGATGACATAGACACGCTTGTGTTAAAGGCGCGAATAGCACAAGCGGAGGGCGATCTGCCACGTGCGGCGGCACTGCTTGGGCCGCTCCGCCTAGGCGCTGACTATGCCAATGCGTTGGAAACACAAGTTTACCAGGCAATCCTGGAATCCCGCCCCGCGGTGGTCATCGCTCAACTGAAACAAATATTGGCCAAACCCGATCAGGCGCTGGGTTATTACAATGGCGAACTGCGGTTTTGGTTAGGCTGGGCACAGGAAGTTAGTGGCGACCACGACGGTGCGCGCGAAAGTTGGGGTCAGGCTCGCACTGAGCTGGAATCTTTCCTCAAAGAACAACCAGAAAATGTTGGTCTGATAGGAGATCTCGCGCTTACAAGTATGGCTCTTGGCGATAACACCACTGCAATGACTCTGGCCGAGCGCGCAGTCGCCATGATGTCGATCGAAAAAGACGCGGTGACTGGTCCCAGACCGCTCGATATTCTTGCGCGCGTCGCCGCGCGCGCAGGCGACGTCGACCGAGCGACATCCACGTTGGAGAAGCTGCTTTCAATCCCGTACGAAGGACCTCTCGCCGCAAATCCGCCGCTCACTCCTGCGTTGCTGCGACTCGATCCAATGTTTGAACCGCTGCGCAGCGACCCGCGCTTTCAGAAACTGGTTGCCCCCTCTGCAGCAAAATAGGAATCGCGATTACATCCCAATCACGGCGGTTTGTGCTGCCTTCCGATACACTTTTCGCTCCTATGGCTGCCGCGAAAGTCCGATACCAGGTGTAGGGACAACAACGGTTCCACTGGGAAACATTGTTTGTGTTCCGCGTGATCCGCACGATAGTCCATCCCTATTGGATTACGCTGTTTAACTTCACTGCGCGTTAGATCATCAGGTGAGCGGTTGCTCATTGGTGGTTTGAAACCGATTCTCGGGAACGGCTCTGTAGCTCGGTAGTTTTTCCAAATTCAAAACACAATGAAATTGTACATAGGTAATCTCTCCTTTGAGACCACTGAGAACGATCTTCAGGATCTGTTCGAACAACATGGCGCCGTCAACGAAGTCCATCTAATAATGGACCGCATGACAGGCAAATCGCGTGGATTTGCGTTCGTCACGATGAACGACGGTGCGCAAGCTAACGCCGCGATGAGCGCGCTCAACGGCCGTGAACTTAACGGCCGCGCGCTAACTGTTAACGAAGCACGTCCGCGCGCAGAACGTCCGCGTTCTCACGACGGCGGGCGGAATTTCTCCGACTTTCGCAAGTAGACGGAAATTATCGGTTGTTCACGAAAATGGGGTCGGCGCTTCAGTTAGATCGACATCATGAATTCTGAAAAAACCATAGAGCTGCAAGGCCCGATTACGACGGTCTACGACACCGCCAGAGCGCGCATTGCTTATCGACTCTGAGATGGCTACGAGATTCTTTTTTGATCCGCCGCGACGGGCGAAAGCAAAGACCGGTCTCAACATCAAAAGCCTGCTCGTCCGCTGTCCTTCCACCTCGAAACTCACCGATACCGGAAGGACGATAGAGGAGAAGCGCTGGCAAACAGCTACAGTGAAGACACAAAAGGTCACTTGTGCGCACTGCGGCAGCGTTCATACCTGGACAAAGAAGGATGTTGTTCTCGGCCGCCCGATATCAACGGGGCGATAACCCTTTCTCGAGTTCCTGACGCCTGTGGGCCGCCGTTGTCCGGGCGGCGCCAGTGAGACCTTCTGCTGGCAGCATTGCTAAGTCCGACGTTCAGCCGGGTGAGACGCGCACAAGCCTGCTCGCCGGTATCCGCTAACGTTTTACTTCATCATCGCCCTCGGCGGCACATGGATCGGGTGGTCGCTTTTTGTGCTCTCGCAAGTACCGACCAGAAAACGCGAGTTAGCCGCCGCCGCCGCATTGATTCGTCGGCCTCGTTTGCCAGGTCATGTCATCATCATCGGCGCTCATCGACATTCGACCAAAGAATGACGTGACATCGACGGGATTTTGCCATTAAGTCAAACCCCAATCGTTAATCGCCGTTCGGCACGAAGAGGAGAACAATTATGAAGTTGAAGAAGTTAAAGAAAAAGATCCAGCAACTCGAGAAACGTCTGCGAGAAGGTCCAGGGAAACTGGCCACGCTAAAACGCACCCTGCAGCAGGCAGAGTCGGCTAAAGCGCTGAAAGCTGCGAGAAAGTCGGCTGCACGAGCCACTGCGTCAGCCGGAAAGAAGTCTCGGGCGCCAACAACCGGCGCGAAGAAACCGAGCAGTGCAATGAAAACCAAGAGGAAACTGAATCTCTCACCGGAACGTCGTGCTCAACTCGCTGCCGCGATGAAAGCCAGGTGGGCTGCGAAGAGGGCCGCTGAGGGGAATAGCACAGCCTCGTCGGACCAAAATTCTCCAACGCCGCCAACGCAGCCACCGGAAAACAGAGGCGACGGCGTCTAATTACAGTTGGCGCGATCAGGATCGGTAGCGGCGCGACGCAGAATTGTCGTCGTATTCGTACCGGCCGCTGGAGTTGCGCCTTTCCACTTAACTTTCTTCCCCGGAAGACGAAAGACGTCCGCAAATTCACGGCTGCTTTTCCTGGCAAAGTTTTTGGAAAACCGGATCCGCGCGCAACGGATCCCAGATTGGATCGAGCCTTAAAAGTGCCGGCGTGATGGGCGCTGGACTGTAAAGCCAGCCACCATATGGCGTTTGTAACAATCGCGTGAGAGTCGCGATCGCACGAGTATTCTCGCCAATTATCATCTCAACTAACGCCAGGTTCTCTTCGAAAGCGGGTCCAGATAGCTGATCTTTGTTGCTCGGCGAAAGCGTGATTGCGCGCTGCGCTTCGTTGAGGGCTGATTCCTTCTCGTCGAGCATGGCGTAAGCCACAGCCAGC
>Ga0307472_100000675_pt1 | contig 12292 bp, 11 predicted proteins | sample atmos_gasesAM5C__2_FD_204582 | JGI IMG/M metagenome (GOLD analysis project Ga0307472, IMG submission 204582) | Hardwood forest soil microbial communities from Morgan-Monroe State Forest, Indiana, United States - atmos_gasesAM5C_05 | ecosystem: Environmental > Terrestrial > Soil > Temperate... | reverse complement strand
CAGCGTGCGGCCGATGAGCTGCAGCGCAGCGGCGCCGCGCGCGGACTTGCATCCGGTGTAGCGGTCGGCGTGGCACTGTTCATGCTCGTCTACCTGATCCTCTGGGGCGCGGGCGCCGTCACTTTTGGTGGCTTCAACGGATTTTCGGGTCTCGGCCGCGCGCTCTCCGTGGCGATCGCGTCGGCGTTCGGCGAGGAGATCGTCTTTCGCGGAGTGGTCTTCCGCCGGGTCGAGGAGGCGCTCGGAACGAGCACTGCGCTCGTCATTTCAGCCGCCGCCTTCGGACTCCTGCACGCAGGCAACAGCGGTGCGAGCTGGATATCCACCCTCGCGATCGCGCTCGAAAGCGGCGTTCTGCTCGGCATCGCCTACGCCGCGACGCGCAGCCTGTGGCCGCCGATCGGACTGCACCTCGGCTGGAATTTCACCGAGGGCGGCGTGTTCGGTGCGGCCGTCTCGGGCGGCCAGTACCAGGGTCTTGTCTCGGCAGCGCTCTCCGGGCCGCCGTGGCTGACAGGCGGCGCCTTTGGCCCCGAAGCTTCGCTCGCTGCGCTCATCGTCTCGCTGTGCGCCTCGGCCGCTCTCGGGTGGTACGCGGTGCGCAGCGGTGCGTGGCGGCGCGCGCGCTCCCGGGCGCGCAGCGCCGCGACCTACTGAGCTGACGCCGCGGCGTTACGGCGGACCAGATGTGCCACCCACGCCTCGCACAGCTCCACCGCCTCGGCCGGCCGGAAGGTGCCCGGCTCGAGGCACCACTCGAGCCACAGCCCATCGAGCAGAGCCGTGAGCCCGATGGCGGCGAGGTGCAGATCGACGGGCGGCGCGGCGCTGCGCCGGCTACGGGCGCTGCGCGAGGTGCGCGCTTGCGGCAGGAGTTCCGCCAGCATGCCGCGCAACAGGCCCACGTAGGCCTGATAGGTCTCGCGGTGTGCACGCTGGATGAGGCGCGAGTGCCGGTACAGCCCCCAGAACACGACCCACACCGCGAGCGCATCGGCGTCGAGACTCGGCGCCGAGAACCACGCCTCGAGAAAAGCGCGCATGCGCGCCTGCGGCGAGCTCCCCGCGCGCGCCACGGCCGCCTGCATCCCGAGCACGAGCTCGGAGTTGATGTGGCGGTAAGCCGCAGCGACCAGCTCGTCCTTGTTCGGGAAGTGGTGATTGATGAGCCCGACCGACACTCCCGCCTGCGCACTGATGGTGCGGATCGAGAGCCCCTCGTGGCCGTAGCGCTTCAGGCACTCGATGGTGGCATCGATCAGCGCCTGACGGCGCACCTTGGGTGGCTGGCGGGCGAAGCGCGGTTTGCGCGCGGGCCGCGCCATTTCAGGCCACGCGCCGCAGGCGACCGCGGCGGAAGTCGGCGAGCACCTCGCGCGCTGCGTTGTGCCCCGGCGCACCGGTCACCCCACCGCCCGGATGGGTGCCCGCGCTGCACATGTACAGCCCCTTGAGCGGGCCGCGGTAGTTGCCGTAGCCGAGCATCGGGCGTGCGGAAAACAGCTGATCGAGGCTCATCGCTCCGTGCGAGATGTCCCCGCCCACGAGCCCGAAGGTGCGCTCGAGATCGAGCGGGCTCATGATCTGGCGGCCGAGCACCGCGGCCTTGAAGTTCGGGGCGTAGGCGTTGACGGTGTCGATCATGAGGTCAGCGACCGCCTCGCGATGCGTGTCCCAGGAGGCGCCCGCCGGGAGCTGCGGCGCAACGTGCTGACAGAAGAGACTCGCCACGTGACGCCCGGGCGGGGCGAGCGTGTCATCGAGCGTCGAAGGAATGAGCAGCTCGACGATCGGCCGGCGCGACCATCCGAAGGAGCGCGCATCGAAATAGGCCTGCTCCATGTAGCCGAGGGTGGGCGCGATGATGATGCCCGCGGTGTGATGGTCGGCGGCCGTCTTGCCCGGCAGGCAGGTAAAGTCCGGCAGCTCCGCGAGCGCCACGTTCATGCGGAAGGTCCCCGAGCCGCAACGCCAGTGAGCCATGTGCTCGCGCACTTCCGCAGGCAGCGCCGCGGGGGCGATCAGATCGAGGTACAGCAGCTTCGGGTTCAGGTTGGAGATCACCGCGGCGGCACGCAGCGTCTCACCCGACTCGGTGACGACGCCGACCGCGCGATCGCCCTGCACGAGCACCTCGCGCACCGGGGTCGCGAGGCGGATCACGACTCCGCGCTCGTGTGCGGCCTGCGCCATGGCCTGCGTGATGGCGCCCATGCCCCCGATCGCATGCCCCCACACCCCGTGCTTGCCGTTCACTTCGCCGAATACGTGATGCAGCAGATAGTAGGCAGATCCCGGCGAATAGGGGCTCGCGTAATTGCCGACGATGCCATCGAAGCCGTACGCCGCCTTGATCGGATCGCTCTCGAACCAGTTGTCGAGGTAGTCGCCGGCCGACATGGCGAAGAGCGCGAGCAGCTCGCGCCGCAGGCTCATGTCGAGGCGCCGCAGCCGCCCGCCGACGCGCGCGGCGCGCACGAGCTCCGGCAGCGTGGCGCTCCAGCCTCCCTCGAGCGCATTCGGCGGCGTAGTGAGCACCAGGTCCCGCAGCACGTCCGCGATGGCGTCGAGCCGCTGCCCGTACCCGGGCAGCCGTGCCGCATCGCGCGCGGAAAAGCGCGCCACTTCCTCTTCGGTGCGGCCACCGCCGGTGATGAGGTACCGGCCGTCGGAGGTCGGCAGGAAGTTGGCGCAGCGCCGCTCGACGATGCGCAACCCGTGGCGGGCGAGCTCCAGGTCGCGGATGACCTTGGGATTGAGGAGCGAGACCGTGTAGGAGGCGACCGAGTTGCGAAAGCCCGGGTGGAACTCCTCGGTGACCGCCGCGCCACCGACGATGGCGCGCCGCTCGAGCACGATCACCTTGAGCCCGGCGGCGGCGAGGTAGGCCGCGCAGGTGAGCCCGTTGTGGCCGCCGCCGATGATCAGCGCATCGTAGCGTCCGCCGTTACCGGCTCGCTCAGCCATGACTCCAGCCCCGGGCCGGAGGCTGCGGGAGCCCGCTCTCGGGAATCACTGCGCGCATGCGCCGCGCGAAGCTGCGCAGGCACACCTCGCCGGAGCTCAGGGGGCCGGACACGTAGCTGCTCGAGGCCATCCCCGCCTGCACCCGTTCGATCAGCCGCTTGTCCTCGAGGCTCACGCGCCGGTTGACGCGCCAGTTGAGATAGCGCGCGGCACGCATCTCGCGGCGCGCATCCGGATGCACGTACACGACTTCGCGGATCATGGTCTCGGTGGGCGACACCGGCAGAAACTGCATGAAGTCGACCTGGTCAGGATAGATGTCGAAGGCGGTGTTCGGCCAGAGCTTGAAGTAGGTCCACAGCCGCTGCCGCTCGGGCGGCAGGTGCGGAACGTGCGGGAGCAGTTGCTGGTAGCTCCGCTCCGACCAGTTGCTCGAGGGCGTATCGCGCAGCACGCCCCACATCTTGTCGATCCACGGCCGCGCCTCGATGCCGTAGCCCCGGCCGAAGAGGCGCGTCAGGCCCGGATGCGCCACGTTGATGTGCAACCCGTCGGAGAAATTGTCGGCGACGTTCTTCCAGTTCACCGCACGCGGCCGCAGGCTCGATCGCCCGAAGGGTACCAGCTCTTCCATGCGGTATGCGGCCATTTCCGCAGCGTACGGGGCCGCCATCTCGCGCACGCTCGGCAGCCCCGGCGCGAGACGCACGAAGATGAAGCCCATGAACACCTCGTGCTCGACCGCGGCGAGCCCATGGCGTGAGGCATCGAGTCCGACGAAGGCTTCGCGCTGCGGCACGCCGACCAGCCGCCCGTCGAGCGCGTAGGTCCAGGCGTGGTACGGGCAGGTGATGCGCCGACCGCAGAAGCCGCGCGGACCATCGAGCAGCCGCGCGGCGCGGTGGCGGCACACGTTGTGGAAGGCGCGCACGCCGTCCGCGGTGCGCACCACGACCAGCGACTCGCCGAGAAAGTCGCAGGTATGAAAGTCGCCGGGACGCGGCACATCGCTCAGGTGGCACACCAGCTGCCAGCTCTGGCGAAATATCGTTGCGCGCTCGCGCTCGAAGAACTCCGGGTCGCGATAGATCCAGGCGGGCAGGCTGTGCGCGTCCGTTTCAGCGGGCGCAGAGGGGGCGATACGGCGGAGCGCGGCGGCGTGCATCGGGGGAGCGTCCAGGCGGCGGGGGGAATCCTTGTTGAACGATCGTACAGCAAGAGGAGCGGCAGCCGCAATAGCGCCGCGGGCCGCGCGTGCGTCCCGCGGCGCTTTGCAGCGGGCGTTTGTGGTACAAAAAGCGCAGCCAGGCCGGATGCGCGCGCAGCCGCGGCTCAACAAAACCAACGGTGCCACGTGATAGACATCGCCCACCTGATCCAGTCGTCGGTCGCGCCGGTGTTCCTGCTGAGCGGCGTGGCGGCGACGCTCGGCGTGCTCACCAACCGGCTGTCGCGCATCGTCGATCGCGCGCGGCTCCTCGAGCAACAGCTCGAGGGCCATCCGGGCGAGGCGGCCCATCTGCACGCGGATCTGGGGGTGCTCGCCCGCCGCGCGCATTACATCAACGTCGCCATCTCACTCGCGACGATCGCGGCGCTGCTCGTAGCGCTCGTGGTGGTGACGCTGTTCGCCAACGCGTTCCTCGGCTCCGAGCTCGCCCTGCTGATCGCGCTGCTGTTCGTCGGCGCCATGGTGTGCCTGAGCGCGGCCTACGTCGCCTTTTTCATCGAGGTGCGCGTGGCGGTGGCGGCGCTGCGCATCGGCCTGCACGTCGGCAAGCGCGCCGGCTGAGAGAGCGGCCCGCTGGCCGCGCGGGCGGGCGGGCGGCCGAAGCAGGAATCTGCTACCCTGCGCACCCTTTTTAACGGCCCCGCCCGCCAAGCCCGCGCCGCACGTGGGGAGCGCTGCAGCGGGTCGTCACGTCCTGCATGAATCGTCCGATCCGCAACATCGCCATCATCGCGCACGTCGACCACGGCAAGACGACGCTGGTCGACTGCCTGCTGAAGCAGTCCGGCACGTTCGCCGCCCACGAGCGGCTCGGCGAGCGCATCATGGACTCGAACGACATCGAGCGCGAGCGTGGCATCACCATCCTCGCGAAGAACTGCGCGATCGAATACGGCGGCACCCGCATCAACATCGTCGACACCCCGGGCCACGCCGATTTCGGCGGCGAGGTCGAGCGCGTGTTGTCGATGGTCGATGCGGTGCTGCTACTGGTCGATGCGGTCGAAGGGCCGATGCCGCAGACGCGCTTCGTCACGCGCAAGGCGCTGGCGCAGGGCCTCAAGGCGATCGTCGTGGTCAACAAGATCGACCGCCCGGGGAGCCGCCCCGCCTGGGTGATCGACCAGACCTTCGACCTGTTCGACAAGCTCGGCGCGAGCGACGCGCAGCTCGACTTCCCGGTCATCTACACCTCGGCGCTGCAGGGTTGGGCCAGTACCGACTACACCGAGCGCCGTCCGGACATGTCGGCGCTGTTCGAGGCGATCCTCACGCACGTGCCGCCGCCTGCGGCGGATGCGGGCCGGCCGCTGCAGCTGCAGATCTCGACGCTCGACTACAACTCCTACGTCGGCCGCATCGGCATCGGCCGCATACGCTGCGGGCGGCTGCGCCCCGGGGCGAACGTGGCGCTGCGCTTCGGCAACGAGGATCGCGGCACGGGACGCGTCGGGCAGGTGCTCACGTTCAACGGACTCGAGCGAGCGCCGGTGGCGGAAGCCGAGGCCGGCGACATCGTCGCCGTGACCGGCATCGACGAGGTCAACATCGGGCTCACCCTGTGCGACATCGAGCACCCTTACGGCCTGCCACCGATCAGCGTCGATGAGCCGACGCTCGCCATGAACTTCCAGGTCAACACCTCGCCGTTTGCGGGCCGCGAAGGCAGGTTCGTCACCAGCCGTCAGCTGCGCGAGCGGCTCTACCGCGAGCTGCAGAGCAACGTGGCGCTGCGGGTCGAGGACACCGATGAGCCCGACGTGCTGCGCGTTTCCGGCCGCGGCGAGCTGCACCTCACCATTCTCATCGAGAACATGCGCCGCGAGGGTTACGAGCTCGCCGTGTCGCGTCCGCAGGTGCTCACGAGGGTGGTGGATGGCGAGGTGCACGAGCCCTGGGAGGCGCTGACCGTCGATGTCGAGGACACGCACCAGGGCCCCGTCATGGCCGCGCTCGGCGAGCGCCGCGCCGAGCTCAGCGACATGAGCCATGACGCCCAGGGGCGCGTGCGGCTCGAGTATCGCGTGCCGGCGCGTGGGCTAATCGGCTTCCAGGGAGAGTTTCTGACAATCACCCGCGGCACCGGGTTGATGAGCCATATCTTCGATGGCTTCGCGAAAGTGACGGGCGAGATCCCCGAGCGGCATAACGGGGTGCTGGTGAGCAACGAGAATGGCGAAGCGGTCGCCTACGCGCTGTTCAACCTGCAGGAGCGCGGCCGGCTGTTCGTGGGCCCGGGCGAGAAGCTCTACGAGGGCATGATCGTCGGCATCCACAGCCGCGACAACGACCTGGTCGTGAACCCGATCAGGACCAAGAAGCTCACCAACATCCGCGCCGCCGGCAAGGACGATGCGATCCTGCTGACGCCCCCCATCCAGCTGACGCTCGAGTACGCGGTCGAATTCATCGCCGAGGACGAGCTGGTCGAGGTGACCCCGGCCTCGATCCGCATCCGCAAGCGCCACCTCAGAGAGCAGGAGCGCAAGCGAGCGGCGCGCAGCGAGGCCACCGCGGCGACCACCGCGTAGGGAGAGTCGTCATGCACCGTTCCCGCCTCTGCGCGCTGTTGATCGACTGCAGGACCGAGGACATCGACGCGGCAGCGCGTTTTTGGGCGGAAGCGTTGGGTCGCGCGGTCGACCCCGATCACCCGGGCACCCGCGGCAACTACCGCATGCTCGCGACCCCGCCCGATGAGCCGATCGTGCAGCTCCAGCGTGTCGACCACGAGAGTCGCGTCCACATAGACATCGAGACCGACGACATCCCGGCGGAGGTAGCCCGCCTCGAGAAGCTCGGCGCCAGGGTGGCCGAGCGCCTGCCACGGTGGGTCGTGATGCAGGCGCCCACGGGCCAGCGCTTCTGCGTGGTCCGGGTTCAGCGTCCCGGATTTCCGAAGAACGCCAACGTCTGGGACTGACTCGCGGGCGGCGCCGCTACACCTCGTGCGCGCGCGAGATGCCGATGAAACTCAGGAACTCCGTGCGGGTGCGCGCATCGCTGCGGAAGGTCCCGGTCATGCGGCTCGTCACCATGGAGACGCCGCGTTTGTGCACGCCGCGGGTCGTCATGCACTCGTGCACCGCGTCCACGACCACGCCGACACCCCGTGGCCGCAGCACCTGGGTGATGCAGTCGGCGATCTGCGCGGTGAGGTTCTCCTGCACCTGGAACCGCCGGGCGTAGCCCTCCACCACGCGCACCAGCTTGCTGATGCCGACGACCTTGTCGGCGGGCAGGTAGCCGATGTGCACCCGACCGATGATGGGCGCCATGTGATGCTCGCAGTGCGACTCGAAGGAGATGTCGCGCAGCACGATCACCTCGTCGTAGCCGCCGACTTCCTCGAAAGTGCGCCGCAGGTAGGCGGCCGGATCGATCTGGTAGCCGGAGAACCAGTCGCGGTAGGCGTCCACGACGCGCTGCGGGGTGTCGCGCAATCCCTCGCGGCCCGGATCCTCCCCCGCCCAACTGAGCAGCGTGCGCACCGCCTCCTCGGCTGCGCCGCGTGATGCCTTGCGTCGTGACTTCGCCATCGCCCTCAACTCCCTTCAGCCGCGCCCGCCGCCGCGCCGTTGCGCACGGCGGCAGCCCGGTGCGTACCGGAAGTGTAGCGTGCGTCGTCCCTCAGGTCAGGAAGTGCGCCATCCCGCAGGTGAGTAACAGGCTGCACGAACCGACGAGTGTCGCGACCACGAAGCCGGCCGCGAGCGGGCGCCAGCCGATGCGCCACATGTCGGTGAAGGAAACCGACAACCCCACCGCCGTCATGCCGCAGGTGAGGAACAGGTCGGAGGCGGTATAGCCGGTGTTGACGATTGCCGGCCACAGCGAGCCTGCCCCCCAGAGGGCATCGCCTGCGGTGCGCAGCGCGATGAAGCCGATGAACGCGAGTACGAAGAGCGGGACAACCGGCGGCGGCGTGCCCCTCGCCGGCGCGACGGCAGCACCGGAAGCCTCAGTCGCACCCTCCCGCGGGGACTCGCCGGGGGTTTCCCCCTGACGCTGCGCCCACCAGGCTGCCGCGGGAACGAGCACCGCGATCGACAGGTTTCGCAGCAGCTTGGCGACGCTCGCGGCGGCGAGCGCCGCGGGAGCAGCCGCCTGCTGCGAATAGATGAGTGCCGCACCAATCACCTGCGAGGTGTCGTGGATCGCCGTGCCGAGAAAGATGCCGGCGTGCACCGGCGATCCGCCGAGGAAGTGCCCGGCCACCCAGGGGTAGCACAGCATGGCGATGCAGCCGAACAGCACGACGCAGGTGACGGCAAATGCGGTCTCCGCGTGGCGCGCCCGAATGACCGGCGACACTGCAACCACGGCGGTGCAGCCGCACACCGCGGTACCGATCGCGAGCAGCACCCCCAGACGGCGGGGCACCGCGAGCGCGCGCGCGATGCCAACGCCCGCGAGCAGTGCCACGGTCAGGCAGCAGAGGGCGACGGGCACCGCGGTGATGGCGATCGCCGTGGCGCCAGCCAATGTCAGGCGCAGCCCAACGAGCGCGATCCCGACACGCAGCAGACGGTGCATCGTCCACGCGAGCCCGCGGGTCGCCCAGCCGGGTACGCCCATGCTGTTCCGCCACAGCATGCCGAGGAGCACGGCGCACATCACGGGACTCAGGGGGAACTTCGGCAGGCCGCCGACACCGAGTGCGAGCGCCTGGGCTACGAGGCGCGCCAGCGTCGCGAGCCCCACCGCGAGAGCGAGGCCAGGCGCTGCCTGACGCAGCGCGCTCCAGCCGGGAGCTAACGCCCGCCGCAGCCCCACGGCTACAGCGGCAGCCGCTTCTCGCCCGGGAGCTCGTGCAGCCTGACGCGCCGGTTGACGACCATGCGATCGTTCAGCTCGGCTATCGCGCGGCTACCCGTGCGCACGAACAGGAACGGCAACACGCCGTGCACGACGCACGCCACTCCGGCGAGCACCATACGTATGCCGAAGCACATGGCCCTGAAGAGGTGCTCGGTGTAGCTCTCCCCGGCCGAGGCCGGGTGCTCTGTGAAAGCGCGAATCAGATTCATCGCGAGCTAATGTAGCCGTCAGGGCCCGCTACGCGGTTGCAAAGGCATGGCGAAGCGGAACGGTCTGCGCAACAATGTTGCGCGTCCATGCGGTAACAGCGGATCATTGTTTCAATGGACAAGCTGGACACGAAAATCCTGGACTTGCTCCAGCACAACGGCGAGCTCACCGCGGCTGAGATTGCCGACCGCGTCGGGCTCTCCAAGGCACCCTGCTGGCGGCGCATCCAGAAACTGCGCGAAGCGGGTGTCATCCGTCAGACGGTGACGCTGCTCGATGCGCGCGCCCTGAATGTCGGCACCACCGTATTCGTGACGCTGAAGACCGGCAACCACAGCGAGGCGTGGTTCGAGAGATTCGTGCGCGCCGTGCGTGAGATCCCCGAAGTGACCGAGATTCACCGCATGAGTGGCGATGTCGACTACCTCATCCGCATCGTGGTGCCGGACATCGACGCCTACGACGTGGTGTACAAGCGGCTGATCTCGGCGGTGGATTTCCAGGACGTGAGTGCGAGCTTCGCGCTCGAGACCCTCAAGTACACGACCGCACTGCCGCTCTGCTATCTCAAGCCCGACTGAGTGCCCGCCGCACCCGCCCGCCCTCGCTTCAGGGCGCGCGTGACTGCGGCGCTTCGGCGCTGTTGTCGTTGATGATCTGCTCGATGCGCGCGCGGATCTCGCTGCGGTCGATGTCGAAGGCGCGCGTCGCGAGTACCGGCTGCTGACGCGCAGTCTGTGCGAGCTGCGGTCCGGAGCTATCGCGCAGGTCGACGGTGACGACGGTCGAGAGCCCGATACGCAGCGGATGCGCGGCGAGCTCGCGCGGCTCGAGCTCGATGCGCACCGGCACCCGCTGCACGACCTTGATCCAGTTGCCCGTGGCGTTCTGCGCCGGCAGCAGTGCAAAGGCCGAACCGGTCCCCATGCCGAGCCCGGCGATGCGGCCGTGATAGCTGACGCGGCCGCCGTAGAGGTCCGCGACCACCGTCGCCGCCTGGCCGATGCGCATGCGCCGCAGCTGCACCTCACGGAAGTTGGCCTCGAGCCACAGGCGGCCGAGAGGCACGATGGCCATGAGCGGCGCACCCGGGGAGATGCGCTCGCCGAGCTGCACGGTTCGCCGCGCCACGTAACCGCTCACCGGCGCGCGCACACTGGTACGCACCAGCGCGAGCCACGCCCGCTCGACCTGCGTGGCAGCGGCGCGCACATCGGGATTGTCCGCAACTCCGGTACGCCCCACGAGTGCGCTGCTCGCCGCGAGATTCTTCTCCGCGGCGATCAGCGCATCGTGCGCAGCCTTGAGTGCGTCCTGCGCGTGACCGAGCTCTTCGCCCGAGACCGCACCGCTCGCGGCGAGATTCTGGCGGCGATTGAGGTCCGACTGCGCGCGTGCCAGGTCCGCGCGGCGCTGATCGGCCACGGCGCGCAGCTGATCGCGCGTGGCAAAGACGGTATGCGTCTGGCGCACCGTGCGTGCGAGCTGCTGCTCGGCGTCCTGCAGCGCGATGCGTGCGTCGGTCGCATCGAGACGCACGAGCTCCTGGCCCGCCTCGATGCGGTCGGTCTCGTCCGCACCGATCGAGACCACGGTGCCGCTCACCTGCGACATCACGTTCACCAGGTCGCCGGCCACGTAGGCGTCATCGGTGCTCTCGTAGAACCTGGCGTACAGCAGCCACCAGGCGAGCCACGCCAGTGCTATGAGCGCGACCGCGGCGCCGAGCCCGACGAGCCAACGCTGGCGTCGATCCGGCAGCAGCCGTGCGAGCGGCGGCGATCGGGCGGTTTGGACCGAGACATCCACCTTTCAGCCCTTGGGGGAAAGATAGCCGCCGCCGAGCGCACGCACGAGGTCGACGCTGAAGGTGAGGCGACGTGCCTCGAGCTCGGCGCCGAGCCCCTGAGCGGTGAGTACCTGGTTCTGACTCGAAAGCACGCTCAGGTAGTTGTCGAGCCCAGCGCGGTAGCGCTCGGTCGTGAGATCGTAGGAGCGCTGCGCATCCTCGAGGGCGATCTGCTGCTCGTGCGTCTCGCGCTCGAGCGCGCGCCAGTTCACTATCACGTCCGCCACCTCGCGAACCGCATCGAGCAGCGTCTGGTTGTACTGCGCCACCGACTGGTCCGCCTGGGCCTGCCGCGCGAGCAGTGCGCCGCGCAGGGCGCCGCGGTTGAACACCGGCAGCGACACCGCAGCGCCGGCACCGAGGATGCGGTTGGCCGGCTCGAAGACCTGCGAGAGGTCGATGCTCTGAAAGCCGGCGAATGATGTGAGGTTGACGTTCGGGTAGAAGTCCGCTTCCGCCGCCTTGACGGTGTAGCCCGCCGACTCGACCTGCGCGCGCGCCGCCGCGACGTCCGGCCGCCGTCCGAGCAGATCCGCGGGCAAGACCGATGGCAGCGCGATCGCAGCCGGCGGCGCGAGCCGCGGCCGCCCGAGCCGTGCGCCGCGCTCGGGCCCGGCACCCGCGAGGTCCGCGAGCTGATTGCGTGCCAGCTCGATGGCGCCTTCGACGTACGCGACCCCGGCACGTGTCAGTGCGACCTGGCCCTCGGACTGTTTCACGCGCGCGCTGTTTTCCAGCCCGGCGCTCACGCGCTGCTGTGTGAGCTCGAGGATGGATTGCTGCTGCTTGAGGTTGTCGTTCGTGACATCGAGCAGCGCGTACTGCAGATCGAGCTGAACGTAGGCCTGCACGACCGCCACGGCGAGCGCCAGGCGGGCCGCCGCGCGGTCGGCCTCGGCGGCCGCGCTACCCGCACGCGCCGCGGCCAGCAACGCACGGTTGCGTCCCCAGAAATCCAGGTCCCAGCTGAAGTCGAGCGCCGCGCGACCGTTGTTGACGTAACCGCCGGCAAAAGGCGGCGGGAACAGGTAATCCTCGGGGTAGCGCTGGCGATCGGCCTCGGCGCTCACGGTGGTCGAGGGCAGCCGCGCGGCGCGTGCGGCCACTGCCTGCCCTTGTGCGGCGCGCAGCCGCGCCTGCGCCGTCGCGAGACTCGGACTACCCGCGAGCGCCTCATCCAGCAAGGCGTCGAGCTGTGGATCGCCGTAAAGCCG
>Ga0307472_100000673_pt1 | contig 12300 bp, 6 predicted proteins | sample atmos_gasesAM5C__2_FD_204582 | JGI IMG/M metagenome (GOLD analysis project Ga0307472, IMG submission 204582) | Hardwood forest soil microbial communities from Morgan-Monroe State Forest, Indiana, United States - atmos_gasesAM5C_05 | ecosystem: Environmental > Terrestrial > Soil > Temperate... | reverse complement strand
CCTCGGGACGGATATAAGTCGGATTGTCGCTGAGATGTTTGAAGTGCTCGTCTTGCTCGAGCATTGGGGTCTCATTGATGTGGTAGTCGGTTGCGATCCTGTGCTCGCGGGCGAATTCCGTAATCTGCCGCACGTCCTGCGTGTTGTTGCGACAAATGTTCAGATTGAAGAAGACCATATAGCCATAGACGTATTGCTTCTTCATCAGGTGCTCAATGTGCTTTCGCGCAGGAACAACCGCCTTAGGTAGACTCGGTTTCTCGTCCCACGCATCCACGGCGAAATTGAACACTCCGACGCCGGCGTCTCCTAGACGGTCGGCCACCTCGGGCCGCAGGAGCCGTCCATTCGTTCCTATGTATACCCAAAAACCTTTCTTGGCGGCATAGTACACAACTTTGTGTGCAAAGTCCGGGCGCAGGAGAGGCTCGCCACCCATCAGGGCCAGCACACGACAACCGTGATCATGGAGCCAGTCGATGGACCGACGCGCCACATCCTCCGTCATTCCCTTTACCTTGTTGTTGTAGGCCCAGCAATACCAGCAATCGAGATTGCATTTGTACTCGACAAACAGGTAGGCAGTGATGGGGTGGAACTCTCCTGGCAGCACACGCGAGCGGATATATGGGAACAGCCAACCCCGCATGCTGCGATAGGCCTGTGGCACCGTCCAAAGCCGTTTCTCAGGAATAACGGCCGGCCCTGGATCCAACAACTTTTCCGGAAAGCGTGGAAACACCGGGTCCGGTAATTTGCGGCCTTTCACGAGCACCGGTTTGGCCGGAGTCTGAGCGGTATTCATCAATAAGTTGTGAATGTCGACGTCAATGCGAAACTTTGGCGCGGTCGCCATGCGAGCCTTCCTCTCGTGATCTGTTGCAGCCTTAGTCGGCGGCTATGCCTTGTCCGACTTGTTCGACGGTTTGCGGGAAGAGAGATGTTTCAGGTTGATTCTGCTGGTTACGAAGTTCTGCTTCCAGAGCCGCGAGTTGAGCTTCGATATCCTGTTCGGCCTTTCGCTTGCGAATGACCTCTTCCCGATAACGGCGCAGGAAGTAGTCGATGGTTTCGACACGGATTTTGATCGACCCGGAAGGTTTGTTTTCGTCCAGATCCTTAAAGCAAAAATAAGGCGTCCCAGATTGCTCGATTATGCCTTCGATCACACCATAGATTGGCGCATCGTGCCCGCACTTGAAGCTGGAAATCTCGAGCGCAACCAGATTCGGATGGCGCGCCGTGAACTTCGCAGCCCAAACCTTGTGATTGGTGCTGCACGAATAAGAGTTCTTCCAGGCATCACCGATATCCAGCGGACTGCTGATCACGCCTGCGCGAACTTCTTCCCCAAAAAGGCGCTCCAGCAAATCCTCGTCCAGCGGAAGAGTGTTTTGCGAGAAGATCGGATATCCAAGCTTCTGGAACTCGTCCAGGATCTCATGGTTGAGCCCCGGATCGTGGTGATACGGTCGGCCGAGCATGACAATTCCAATGCGGTCCTCACGTTCAAGTTGGTCAATTACAGCACGGGCCCGCCGGCGAATGCTCGTCTCATAGTCCTTGAGAGCGTTGAATCCGCTTTCGATTGCTCGGTCGTTTTCCTCTTGTGACAAGCCAAGCACGCCCTGCCAAGCCTGCAACATCTGATAGGCAAATAGCTTGCGATCGGCGAAGTTGAGCACCGGATCGATGTACTTCACGTTGTGCTCGGCAAAAACGTCGTTCTCTTTTGTGAACGCCGCCTTGACTGTTTCCGGCGTTGCCGTGACTGTTGGGCAGGCATTGCTGCCCGTGAGTTTGACAAGCGGAGAGTGCAAGACGTCGTACATGGGGAAGAAGATCACATTGAGCGGCTTCTTCCGGTGTTTTTCCTGAATCAGGTTATAGACGTGCGAGATCCCTATTTTTGCCGGGAAACACGGGTCAATGGCGCCACGGCTTGCTCCGGCGCGGTAAAGCTCCGAACTCGTATAGTCGGAGTAAACAATATTTTCAGGCTGCACTCCCAGGCTCTCGAAGTATGCGTTAAAGAGCGGAGCATACGTATAAATATTCAGGACCCGTGGAATGCCGATGCGCAACTTGCCGCGATTTTGCATGAGCGCAATGCGCTCCTTGGCCACCTTCGTCCAGGCGCGAGTCGGAATCTCGTCAGCGACTTTCTTGACGTTGGTGGGGCGGAAGACTTCCTTCGAGGCCACGTCCACGAAGTTCGGGTGTTGATCTCGAATGTGATCGAGCCCCGACTTGATCTCCTTCATTTCCTCGAGATCTTCAACCGTTCCCTTTTCGCAGGTCGCAATAATCAACCGCTGCTCACCATGCATGAGTGGGACCTTGGTCACTTTCTGGATGGGGACAAAGTTCTTGACCGGCTCGGTTCGAATGTCGATAAAGGTGCGGAGGCAATTGTTCTTGCAGAAATTGCAGCGTGTGGCCTCGTTTCGCGTGGTGCGGTACTCGATTTTGCGCACCGCATCAAGCCCTACAAACGTGGTCATTTGCCCATTCCGCCACAGTCGCAGCGATTCTTGCGCGGCCCCGATCGCTCCTGACTCGCCGCAATGTTCGTGCACAATAATCTCGGGCTGCCTGCCCGCCGCACGAAAACTGTTTCGAATGAAATCCACTTCTGCCTTTACCACTGCCAGGTTGTTTTGCGTCCCTCCCTGCAGCACAAAGCGGGAGCCGAGCGCGGCAAGATTCGGAATACTCGCAACATACAGGAAAACGTTCTTTGGAAGCACGGCAGCCAAGCCAGCGAGGATTTCCTCAGCACGCCACCCTTGACGCTGAAAATTCACGATGTCCGATTGCATGAAAACAGCGCAGCCATAGCCAAAAACTGGCATGGCATTTGCCGAAAATGCGAGGTCGGCGTACTGGTTCACGTCGTAGCCAAACCCCTCGGCGGTGGATTGCAGGAAATATCCGTTGCCGGCGGAGCACTGCGTGTTGAGCTTGAAATCCTTCACGCGCCCGTTGTGCAGAATGATGATCTTGATGTCCTGACCACCCACGTCCACGATTACATGCGGGTCCTCGTAGAACTTCAGCGCTGATTCGGTGTGTGCGACGGTTTCCACCAGCGCGACATCCGCGTTCAGAACGTCCCTCAAGATATCTTTGGCATAGCCCGTCGTTCCCACTCCTAGTACTTCGAGTTTTGCATTCTGCGCTTCCACTTGGCCGCGCAGATTTTCGAACATTTCAATAGTGTCCTGAATGGGGTTACCGTTTGAGAGCTGGTACGACTTGCAGAGAATTTCACCGTTTTCGCTCAACAGCACGGCTTTCGTCGATGTCGAGCCGCCATCTATGCCGATGAAGCCGCCAACCGTGCTGCCTTTCTGAAACACTGCAGGCGTGAACTTCTTGCGGCGATAAGCGTCTTTAAACACGTCGAGATCCGCGGGGCGCTCGACCAGACCTTTCCCTCCAAACTTCGCCTTTTCCTCCTGACGGCCAAATTCAATGTAATGAATCAGGCTGTCGTATCCGCGATAGCAGCCAACGCAATCGTCCTCGCTGCGGCCAAATTCAACTGCGCCCATGGCGGCGAAGTATTGAGCATTCTGCGGAACTTTAATCAACTCCTCCGGCTTCGCACCATCTGGAATCTTGACCTTCCGCTCTTGCCACATGCGGGGAATATTGGCTTGCCAAGCTTCGCGCATGCCCCGCACGAAACTGTTGGGACCACCCAAGAGCAACACGTGCGGCCGAAGAGTATGCCCACGCGTAAGCACACTGAGATTTTGCAGCACGATGGCTTCGAATAATGACGCCATCAGCTCGTCCGGCGGCGTCCCAACTTTCTGCAGACTGTTAATGTCGGTTTCGGCAAAGACGCCGCACTTCCCTGCAACCTTGTGCAGCTTGATGCCGTGATATCCCTGCTCCGAGAGCTGCTGCGCGGGGATCTTCAGCTTCGCGTTAATCTTGTCGATGACCGCCCCGGTTCCTCCAGCGCATTTATCGTTCATGGAGGGAATCTTTTTCTTCCGGCCGCTCTCGTCGTCATCCTTGAAGACGATAATCTTGGCGTCCTGCCCCCCAAGTTCAATAACGGAATACACTTCGGGATGCAGTTTTTCCACTGCCAGAGACACGGCCGTGACTTCCTGAACAAACTTCGCTCCAATTTGATCCGCGATGCCGCTGCCTCCCGAGCCAGTCATGAACATACGCGTGTTGTGACGATCAATCCCAACCTCGGCTTCCATGCGTTTCAGGAATTCGAGCGTCTTCTCCGGCTGTTTCGTCTCGTGGCGCTGATAGTCCTGCCAGAGCACCTGGTCCGTAGCTGCTTCGACAACAACTGCCTTCACAGTCGTTGAACCCACGTCTAGTCCCACCAGAAATTGCGTGCTATGGTCGTGCGGTTTTTGCGTGTGCTGGATTTTCGGCTGCTCCAAGGGAGCAATCTGGATCAGCTGCGTACCCTTATGGTCGTGCATTCTTCCTCTCTTCAATCTGAGCTACTGCTCGATTCGTGGATGCACTAGAGATTCGAGGAGGGCTTACCAAACTAGTCCGGCCCTCCGGTCTGACGGCGTCTAAGTCTCCTTAGTCTCCGCTGGCAGTAGCCGGAGCCACCACACCGATGCGCGACCGCTTCCAAAAACCGGTGTCCTTATTGATGCGATCATTCACATGGAGAATAAACTGCGCCGCTGTTCCAGCAACACCCTCCCTGTGCGGAACATGGTAGAAAGGCCGCTTCAACTCGGGATGCTCCTCAATGTATTCGCGGATTTCCTCCATGCTCTTGCCGGTGGACTTAAGGCATTGTTCGAACTCTGCCTTGGCTTTCACCTTCGCTTCTCCCAGGGCCATTTGGACACGGCTGTGCGCGTTGACCTCACCCTCTCCAGAGGTTTCGATCGGGAGGAAGATCATGTCCTTGAACTTGTTCACGACTGCCGACTGGACGCCATCGGACTGCGAAGAGGGCATGCAGCCGAATGGCTTCAGCGCAAGTACCATGTGGCACAGCTTGTGAACCGTGTAGTACACATTTTTGCCAACCTCGAGATGCCCTTCACCACCTCGAGCAAACTGGTTGTAGAAAGGATGAGCCATTTCCGCGAGGTCGGTTTGCGGAACCAAGTGGTGAGTAATTCCACCTAGCTGGCGAATCGTGCGGTGGTAGAAGAAGTTCCACATGCGCTCGCCGGCTCCAATTCCCCAAAGCTTCTTGTGCAAACCAATGTAGTTCGCGAACTGCTTCTTGACTTCGTACCATTCCACATTCCGATAGGGTCGATTTACCGGCCACTTCGCCTTCGCGTGCGCCTTTGCCTGATACATGAGATAAGCAACCCAGGTAGCGATCGGCTCGACCATCACCTGAGCTCCCTCGCGCTCGAGAAAGTCGAACATGTGGAAGTTGCCATCACCTTCCGTGATCTGGGCCCAGAATTCCCCGGTGATCTTAACGAGTGGCTTAACGCGGGTGCGGTCAACTTCAATCGAATCCATCTTCTCGCGCGCCGACCGCAGGGCATTCAGATAATCCTTGCCCCACATGTGCTCGTGCCACTTACCGAAGACGTTGAAGGTATTCCGCAAAACCTTATTGCTCTTGAATTTCGGTTTCGCCCAGTCCGGCGCACGTTCTTCAATCTCAAATGAGTCGCGGTTCTTCAGATCCTCACACAACTCGTCCACGGCATCGTGAAATACACGATCGGTCTCGCCCTTGTTCACTTCAAATGGACGGATCTGGTAAATCAGGTCGTTAATCACATCGCCAAGGTGCATGGCATTCAGCATGCCGAAGCCGAAATCGATCGTGAACTTGAGACCAGGCTCGCCCGATGCGGCTTTAATTCCGTCGCTGTCTTTGAACAAGAGCACGCGGAAGCCGTCGAAGCCGGCATTCTTCAGTGCGAAACGATACTCAGCTTCGTACATTCCAAAGCGGCAGGGCCCACAAGAGCCCGCCGTAAAGAAAACGAAGTCATCGAGAATCTGCTGGCGAGACATGCCTTCTTTTTCTAGAAACTGCAAGTACTGCACCAGGTTTCCAACCGTGAAATAGGTCGGATTGCATTGTCCATTGTTGCCAAATTCTTTTCCGGTCTGGAAGGCAGCGACGTCGGGCACTGGAAGCTTCTCGCAACGATACCCGCATCCCTGGAAGACCGCGCGGATCAGGTCTTCATGCTTCCATGTGAAGCCGCCGAACAGAATCGTCACCTGGTTGCGCTGTTCAGCCGTGAAAGCGCGCTCGACTGGCCTATGAAAATGAGTTGGATGATCGAGACCGGCGATCTTGCGCAGGCGTGCACGTTCAGCGGCTAGCCGCTCTTTTATTTCAGAATCGTTCTTAATTTGGACAAGATTCGTCGCCATGTCTTCCTCCGGATGTATGGGGGTTGAATTGAATTGACGAGCTAAAGAGGACCGTGCGGAAGGGCGCACACGCCAGCGTAGCGCGGCTACTCCGAATAATGTTAGGCCTGCCACAAAACAACATTCCGAAACTCCCAAGGGAGGCTAGGAGATTCGAGGTCTTACACCGGCGGAACTACTACGAGGGAGCTCCGTGGGCGCCGGATTGTGCAGAGGACATCCCGTTTCCTATTTGCTTTGTGCAACGTCCGAACCGACTAGCCCCAGTTCTGGACAACGTGCCTTCATCATCAGGCAGAGATTTAAACTTTTGTAGCAGAACAAGCGCTGCGATTCAAGCGTCACTTGTGGAATGCACAGAACCGCACAGAGCGCCATGGAGCTATACGTTTCGTGGCGGGTTTACGCAGCTTCCCCAGATGGCGCTTTCGCTTTCACTATCTTAGGCTTCCCGTGCGCTGGACGATGAATTTCCTGCTGCACCGTCGGTCTCGGTTTATTGGGTAGCGCAGGTAAATCAACGCTCCTTTTGCTGCCGGCCGACTTATAAATCGCCTGCACAATGCGCACGTCGGCCAAACCTTCGAGTCCGGAAGGTTCCGGCTCCTTGTCATTGAGAATGCAATCCGAAAAATAGGTAATTTCGGCAGCGAACTGATCTCTTTTCGGGAACTTCCTTGTCTTCGTCTTCCCGTCCACGGTCAGCTGATGTTTGATTGCCTCGGCGTACTCATAAGCAGGATCTGCCATGAGTAGCCCCTTCGTACCAATCAAGGTATACCGGCTAACATCGGCCGCGCCGAAACTGCATGTAAATGTAGCAATGCGATTCTGAGGAAAGCGCATCACCACTGATGCCATTTCTTCTACTTTCCGGAATCTTGGCTCCCCACTACTTGCAGTTGTTGCAAAAACCTCCGTGGGTTCGTCGCGAAAGAGGTAGCGGGCTGCATTGATGCAGTAAACCCCCATGTCGTAGACGGGGCCACCTCCCTCTGAGACGCTCACGCTGACCCGAATATTGCCCTCCGTAACTTGCTGAGCAAATTCTGACGTGAAGAACTGCACAGTTCCGAGTGTGCTGTCCTGGGCCAATCGAATTGCCGCCAGGTTCCCTGCTTCAAAGTGGAGGCGATAGGCGATCATCAGCTTGATTCCGCTTTCATTCGCTGCATTGATCATCGCCTGGCATTCTTCCTCGGTCACCGCCATGGGCTTTTCACAAAGAACGTGCACATGCGCCTGCGCAGCGCGAACGGCATACTCACGATGCAGATGGTTGGGCAGAGCCAAATAGACTGCGTCCACCTCGGCGAGCGCACGCTCATAGTCATCATAGGAATACACGTGCTCGAGCCGATATTGCTTGCTCAATTTGTCGCGCTTTTCGGGCTCTCCCGAGACAATCGTCACCAGTTCGGAATTGTTTGCGGTCTTAAATGCCGGCAGGACTGCGACCTGCGCGATGTGCCCCAAACCTACGACCGCGTAGCGAACCTTGCGTGTTGACGTCGTGCGCCCGCTCATTTGACCACTCCATTTAGCTCGTTAATAATTCCCCAGTGCAACGTTTCCAAGGCACCTTCTGCTATTGGGGGTTTTGATTTTGGTTTTTCTTCTTTCCAAATAAGCCCATTAACTGCTGAACAGTGTTCTGTTGAGAATTCTGCTGCTGCCCTTGCGATTGCGGACCTGGGGCAGGCATTTTTCCTCCAAGCAGGTTCTGCAGTGTGCCGGTTAGCGACCCTGGGTTATTGAAATTTGGCATTAATCCCTTCACCTTCATTTGTGCGATCTGCTGAACATCGGGAGCAAATTTGGGAGTGGAGAAAGTGCCCGTCACCAGTGCCGGAATGACTAACTCGCCCTGCTGATTTGCCAGAGCAGTTTGCATGTAGCCTCCAATACTGTTTCCACCCACCTTCTGACTGGCTGATTGCGAAAGCACCGCTGTCACTCGCAAGTTGAGCGTGCTGTCGACCAGATTCGCAGCGCCCACCGCGCCCACGTTTCCGATATCGAGCTGGGCCTGCAAGTTATTGGTTTGAGCGATGCCATTCTTTATCTGGATGTTCCCAGTCGCCTTGGAAATGGTTGTGACACCGGGGCTGGATTGAGACGCCGCACTTGCATTCAAAAAGCCTGCAATTTTTGAAAGTTCATTGCTAACGTTGGCGCCTGAATACTTCACATTATTGAGGTCCAAGACGACCGTGCCATTGAGCGCTTTCATAATTTCGGCTGAGTTCACGGCCTTCACCGGTCCGCTGGCACGCAGATCCACATTGAGAGTGCCGTTGCCGCTCACCTTGTCGAGCGAAGTGACCCCGTAAGCTTTCGCGATACTGAGAATGGCTGGAAATTGGGCGCTCGGCGCGCGCATGACTGCGTCAACCGTGGGCGTAGGCGACTGGTAATTGCGGAGCGTGAGGTGTGCATTCACCGTGGTCCCACCGGAAACAATGTTGAAGTCGTTCGATTGAATTTGCGAGGGCGTCATGTTCAGGTTCACAGACTGAATCTGTACAGGTTGCGGGATCTCTTTCCCGCTCAGTTGGAGATTACTGCCAACCACCGTCCCATTTAGAGCTGGTTTGTCCGCGGGACCGCGGACTTGAATGTTTGCGTTCACATTTCCAGTTGCGATGGTGCCCGGCGACAAGGCCACGCCCGCGGTCGCCGCCATTTTTGTAACTTCGGCAATGGAAACATTGTTTGCCTTGACGTTCAGATCCAGCACGGGCTGGGTCGGCTTCGAATTTACAGTTCCATTCATTTCCAGGGGAGTCGAGCCCAGCTTCATGATGAAATTCCGGATAGTCAATAAATCTGCGCCGAGATCGTCCGTTAAGTCATATTGCGCCGCAATCGGAAAACCCAGCTCCATGCCACGGACTTTTGCATTCTGGATTTGGGTCTCGCCCTGCGCGGTCAGCTTTCCCGACTCGCTGTTGATCTTTGTTTCCCCGCTAACTGTTCCATCCGTCCCATTCACTGCAGGTGAATTCAGAAACTTCGACAAATCCCCTATGCTGACCTGTTTGAGACTCAGAGTCCCCCGAAAAGGTGTGGCTACAGGGTTGCCGCCGTTGATCGGGCCACCCCGGCCTTGCAAACGAGCTTGCTGCGATGCGGCACCTGACATGTGTACCGACGCGTCGATCGTAAACGGCTTGTCTGGTGAAAAATCTTTGAGTGTGACATCGATGTGGTCATATATCGAAGGAGTTTTACTCGTTTGCTGATCGAGCATAGAAATCTGCCCGTCGCGAATGCTCAACTCTCCGAGCGAAAACTGCTGCTCGCTGGTCGCAGGCGGGGAGGTCTTCGGCGGGGTGGCGGAAGGCGGCTGCTTCGAAGGGGTTTCAGGGGCCTGCGCAGGCTGGCTCTGTCCGGCCGGATGGCCGATGGATGAAAAATTCCAAACTCCGGCTGCGTTTTTAATCAGATTTACGCTCGGCCGCTGTAGGCTGAGTGAATTAATCTCAACCTGCTTGTGAATCAGCGGCAACAGCTTGACGGATACATCCAGTTCTTGTGCCTTCACGAAGGGTGTATCGGCGCTGAAGTGCGGATCGTCTCCAATCGCAGGATTTTCCACCTTAAAGCTGGGAGGCAGGACGCTCAAATGCATATTTCCAAGCGTTACCGCTCTGCCAAGGCGTTTCTCGAGTTCCGACTGAATCGTTCCGTGGTATTTATTAACGTCGAAGGTCGCGGCGAATACAAAGAGAGCCACCACGATTACAACTATGAAGATTCCTATACCAATTGCAAACCTACGCATGATTTTCCTCCCTCGGGCAAGCACACGAGCGGGTTATCTGTTTCGATGAAAATTCGACCTGACCGTTTGGCCATGTAATTCATTGAGGCCGGAAGACAATCAAAGGGCCGCAATACAGGAAACCACCTACCATCTTACGCCGCTTTTCTTCCTACAGGCTTGGCTTCGGGATGGCCCTTTTCTGCGGCCGCATGTTCAATGGTGGAATTGATCTGTCCCCCGAGCAGGAAGGCAAGTCCCGTGATGTAGAACCAGAGCATTAAAATCATCACGGCTCCCAAGGAGCCATACGTTTTGCTATATGTGTTGAAGAAATGGAGATAGCCGCGCAAGACCAGTGACGCGAACGCCCATACCAGCACTCCCACGACGGAACCAGGGGTGATCCAGTACCAATGCTGTTCTTTTACGTCTGGTGCAAAGTAGTAGATCGTCGCAAACGCGAGCACTACAAAAGCCAAGGCCATGACCCACTGCAGTACCCGCCCGACGATCAAGAACGAAGGGCTCAATCCCAAATCCCGCACCATAAGGCCCACTAACCACCCGCCTGCCAATATCAGCAGCAAAGCCGCGATGATCAGTAAAGACATCGCCATCGTTAGTCCGAGAGATATGAGGTGAACTCTGAGCCAGGAGCGTGCTTCGCGCACTTCATAAGCCGCATTGAGCGTCGACATCAACTGGGTCACGCCACCCGAACCAGATAGGAGCGCCAACAGCAGACCCAATGTAATTTTGCCACCACCCGAATTCGCTGTAATTTCATTGAGCGTGCGGACCACGAGATGGTACGCGGCGGGCGGAACCACTTGCTGAAAATAGAAGAAAAGGTCGCTTTGCAGTTTGCTGCTTTCTGATGCGAACAAGCCCAGCATCGCTACCAGGCAAAGCAGCAGAGGAAATAGCGCAAGCAGGAAGTTGTAGGCGAGCTCATAGGCGCGGTTTAACAAATCATTTTGGTTGATTCCGCCCCAGACGCGCCGAGCCAGTTCGCGCCAGCCCAATCCCCCCAGGTCCCAAAGCGAGGCAATCTGTTGCTCCGTGCTTAGCGCAGACTCGGACATCCATCCACCATTCAGCAACGAAGACTTGACAACAACTTCGTTCCCACAACATGAGATGTGTTAGCGGCGGCAAGTTGTTGCGCATAAACCGCCCGTTCAAAAACGCAGCAGAGCCTAATGAGGAGTCTTGCTAGGGCCAACAATGTAGATGAATATCCGGCAAATGCTGGACGCTCATGACTTGCAGCGCTGAAATCTAAGAGTTCGAGCGCGTCTGCAATGGAATCAGGTGGCATTGCGGCGGAGGCCGGACCCGGCTACCCTCGCAGGGACTTTGGAGCATCAACCTGCCGATGCTCGCATTTTCATAAAATCCCTATGCAGCTTTCTTCCGGGGAACCTTGGCACCTTTCTTGCGCGCTTCAGATAGGCCGATCGCAATTGCCTGCTTCCTGCTTTTCACTTTGCCACCCTTGCCGCTGCGCCCAGAGCGCAGAGTACCGTGCTTCTTCCGACGCATTGCGCTGGCTACGCTCTTCCCCGCCCCCTTGCCGTATCTCCGACCGCGCGATTTTTTTTTGGCTGGCATCGTGATCCCCTTTCTTAGTGCAACTGGCGTTTAGTTGGACTATGCGCATCTGGGGTTGTATCGACAGCGCACCAGCTTGCTGTCGCGATTGGGGTGTACATCCTAGTAAAAGAATCTTGGCGAATCTACACGTGAGCGGCTCAATAAACAATCTTGTCAGGCTTGTTTACCCATGCCCTGAAGGCAGCAAGTGCCTCTTGCCGCATCATCTGAGTCGTCGGAATCCGGCGTTGCGTGTAGGGCAGAGCGATTTCCCGGTAGATAACCGAGTCATCGAAACCAATCTCGGCCGCGTCACTCGTGGTGTTACCGAAATACACGTGCGCGAGGCGACTCCAGTAGATGGCACCGAGGCACATGGGGCAGGGTTCGCACGAAGTGTACAATTCGCAATCCACCAGCTCAAAATTGCCCAATTTACCGCAGGCTTGCCGGATCGCTACCACTTCCGCATGAGCCGTGGGATCGTTCGTAAGGGTCACACAATTTGCGCCCTCGCCTACAATCGTTGCGTCCTTAATCACGACCGCCCCAAATGGTCCACCATGGCCGCT
>Ga0307472_100000672_pt1 | contig 12310 bp, 9 predicted proteins | sample atmos_gasesAM5C__2_FD_204582 | JGI IMG/M metagenome (GOLD analysis project Ga0307472, IMG submission 204582) | Hardwood forest soil microbial communities from Morgan-Monroe State Forest, Indiana, United States - atmos_gasesAM5C_05 | ecosystem: Environmental > Terrestrial > Soil > Temperate... | reverse complement strand
AGCTGGCCCGCCCACGCTGCTCAGCGGGAGTGGCAGCTCAGGCCAGCCGGGAGGGAGTGGAACCGGCGCGACGTGATCAATGCGCGTCAGCGTGCGGACGGTGCCGGAGTGCCCGGCGATCATCTCCCGTCGCTCCAGGCAGGCAGCGTCGTCCAGCTCCATGCAGATCAGGAGCGGCAGCTCGGGACGCTCCTCGTTGTCGCGGTGGATGGAGAAGCGAAAGGCCGGATCCGGCGCGTAGGTCCAGCACTGCGCGGCGAGGATGGGCGGAAAGCGGCCGCGAAAGGCAAACCCGAATGGGGAAGCCCGGGTCTCGTGCCACCGGGCGCGGCGGTCGAGCCGGAGGGGGTGGGCGGCGGCCTCGGCCAGGTCGTGGACCCAGACCAGCTCGAGGTAGCCGGACCCCCACGGGCAGCGGCGATTGCGGGAACCCTGGCCGGGATGGGTGCTCCCTGCATCCAGGTCCCACCCCGCTCGCCTCAGGCGGTCGGCCCAGTCCTCGCCCGGCTCGACGAAGCACAGGACGTGGTCGAGCTCGAGCATCGCTCTGCAGCGGGGAGGCTAGAGCGCTTGCGCCGGCGGCTCGAGCGGACGGAGATGCTCGCGCTTCCGGCCGTTGGCCCGGCGCCGCATCAGGGCCCGCTTCACCGGGCTCAGGTGGTCGACGTAGAGCTTCCCGTCCAGATGGTCCATCTCGTGCTGCACGGCGGTGGCCAGCAATCCCTCGCAGCGGAGCTGGCGAAGCTGGCCGTCCAGGTCGAGGTACTCCACGGTGACCACCGCGGGGCGCTCCACCTCCTCGGCCTCGCCGGGGATGGAGAGGCAGCCCTCCCGGTACACCGAGGTGCCTTCGCGGGCGAGGATGCGGGGATTCACCATCGCCACCGGTTCCACCTCGGGTTGACGCGGTCGGGTGTCGAGCACCAGCACCCGCTGGAGCGCGCCGACCTGGGGCGCAGCGAGACCCACGCCCGGCGCGGCATACATGGTCTCGAAGAGGTCATGGACCAGGGTGCGCACCGAGGCGTCCACCGCCTCGACCAGACGGGCCTTCTTCCGGAGCAGCGGGTGCGGCCAGAGCAGGATCTCGCGGATCATCGGCGTCTTCGTTTAAGCGTCGGCCAGGGTCCGGCGCAACCACAGGTCGGAAAACCGACGGATCTCGAGGATCTCCTCCGGTTCCGCCTGCAGCCGACCGTTCCACCGGCGACTGACCACGCCGTCGCGGCCGGGGGGAGCCGCGCCGCCTCCCAAGCCGGCGTCACTCCCCCAGCGATCGGGCGTAGGCCTTGCGAAGCGAATCCTCGCCCAGGGCTGCCGCGGCCTCCGAGAGGAGCGACTGCATCCGCTCGGCGCGGGCCTGCACCCGCGGGTCGGGATGCCCCGCCCAGCGGAGCGGATCGTACTCGGCGGAGAGACGGGCAAAGGCGCGGGCCACCTCGTCGCTCCCCGCCGAACGGGGCAGTCCGAGCACGGTGAAGTAGTCGGCATCCTCGACCTGCGACCAGCGAGCCTCGAGGCGCGCCACGGCGAGCTCCGCGGTCTCGGCCTCCGCCTCGGCGTCGCTCGGTGCCTGCAGCGCCACCCAGCCCAGCGCCACAGCCACCGCCAGCGCGCGGCGACCGGGCTCGCGCGCCACCCCGGAGGCGAGGAGCAGGGCCTGCACCGTGCGCTGGCCGTCGATGGCATCGAGGAGCCGACGCTCCCGGTCCTGCAGCCCGAGGGCCGTCGGATCCACCGGATGCAGGCTCCGGGGCACCGAGCGGAACGAGGGAACGAGCCGCTCCACGTCTTCCGGGGGCAACCCCCGGCGGACCCCCTCGGCGGCCAGCGCGGAGAGGCTGCGTACGGCGGCACGGCGACCCTCGGGGGGCGGGGTGTCGGCGTTCAGGCGGTAGAAGGACACCGGCTCGGAGAAGGCCTCGAGGGCGCGGGCCTCGGTCACCCGCTGGAGGAAGGACACCAGCTCCGCCTCGGTGAGCCAGCGGCGCTGCACCAGCGCCTGGAGAAGCTGCTCGTCGGAGAGGCGCAGCAGGCGCAGCTCGCGCTCCGCCGCTGCATCGAGGAGCCCGTCGCGCAGGGCATGGTCGAGGAGGGACTCGGTGGACACGCTGCTCGCCGCGGCGGCCAGCACCCCTTCCTCGACCCACAGGACACGGAGCGCGTCGGCCGCCCGGAGCTCGAGACGCGCGGTGGCCCGCCCCTCCTCCAGCCGGAAGAGCAGCGTGGCGAGGTCCTCCAGCGTCACCCGGCCGGCATCGGCCACCGTCCACCGGGCGCGCTCGCGCTCCCGCCGCGCAGCCTCGGCCGCCTCGGTCTCTGCCTGCGCCTGCGCCGCATGGAGCTGGCGTTCCTCCTCGGCGCGCATCCTGGCCTCCATCTCCCGGCGCACCGCCTCCGCCTCCTGTCGTGCCTGGAGGACCTCCCCGTGCCGGGAGCGCGCCTCGGCCTGGGCCTCCTGATGCGCGCTCTCCAGCGACTGCAGCCGGAGCTCGGCCTCGCCGGCCCGGGCCAGCACCGCCTCCAGCTCCTCGGACACGCGGCGGGACTCGGACCGAGCGTGGGCCAGCTCACGCCGGAGCTCATCGGCCCCCTCGCGTTCGGCGATCAAGGCGCGCTCCGCCTGCCGGCGCGTCTCGGCGGCGGCCCGTTCCTCTCCGGCGAGGCGCTCGGCGAGCTCCGAGGCTTCCCGCTCGAGGGCCTGACCCTGCTCCGAGGCCCGGAGCACCTCCGCCTCCGCCCGGGCCCGCGCCGCGGCCTCCTCGGCTGCCCGGGCCTCGGCCTGCTCCCGGAGCTGCACCTGCACCTCCAGCTCCTCGGCGCGCCGGGCCGCCTCCTCGCGCAGGGCGGTGGCGAGGAGCTCGGCCTCCGCTGCACCGGAGGCCTGGGCCGCCTGCAGCGCTGCTTCCGCCCGCTGACGCTCGATTTCGGCCTCCGCCTCGAGGCGCCGGGCCTCCGCCTCCAGCCGGCGCGCCTCGGCCGCCTCGGTGGCCGCCCGGACCTCGGCGTCCGTGCGGAGTCGGCGCTCCTCCTCCTCGGAGCGGCGACGCCCTTCGAGCTCTCGCGCCAGCTCGTCCCGGGCCGCCGCCGCCGCGGCCATCGCTGCACGGGCGACGTCAGCCTGGGCCCGGGCCTCCTCGGCATCGATGCGGGCGGCCATCGCGGCAGCGGACGACTCCCGCGCCTCACGGGCCCGGCTCTCGGCCTCGGCCTCCGCCGCCATCCGGCGCCGCTGCTCTTCCAGCGCCTGGTGCTGCGCGCTCCGGGCCTCGTCCTCGCGCGCCCGGGCCTCGGAGGCGATGTCCTCCAGGAGCGCCGCGGCGTGCGAGGCGTCGCGGCCGCGCGGCGAGAGCCGGTCCTCGGTGGCGGCGGCCCAGGCTCCGGCGGCGACGGCGAGCACCGGTGCGGTGTCCTCGGACATGCCGGACTCGGCGGCCATCTCCTCGGTGGGCGCGACCGCCGCGCTCCCCGACTCCAGGCTCGGAAGCTCGTCGGCCGGGACCTCGAGCGGCGCTTCGAGCGAGAGGGGCTCGCCGCCTGGCGCAGCGCCTTCGAAGCTGAACTCGCCGGTGACCAGATCCTCGTCCGGCATCTCGATCGGAGGCGGGGCCGGGGGCTCCTCGGCCGCCTCGAGGAGGGGCTCGTCCTCGGCCGAGGGGTTCAGCTCGCTCTCCGGGTCGGGCTCGAGGAGCGGTCCGGCGTCGAAGGGCTCGGGGGTGGGAGCATCACCGAAGCTCGGCAGCGGGACGGCCAGCTCGCGGGTCAGCTCGGAGAGGGCCGGCACCTCGGGCTCGACCTGGGACCAGTCCAGCTCCATCGTCTCCGGCGCGGCGAGGGTGAGCGGCGCCTCCGCCGGCGGGGACGGTGGCGGAGCAGCAGCCAGGGCCTGGTCCACTGCCTTGAGCACGGTCTCGGCGCGGAACGGCGCGGGAAGGACCGGACCGTGAAAGCCCTCCACCGCGCGCCCCAGGAGCAACACTGGAAGGTCCGCGGTGTCCGGCCGCGCGGCCAGTTCCTGCAGCAGCGCCGGGCCGCGTCCGCCCTCCACGCCCGGGGCGAGGAGGATCAGCGAGGGGCGCAGCATGGAGGCCGAGGCCAGCGCGTCGGCGGTCGAGGTGGCGAGCTCCACCGCGTGCCCGGCACGGACCAGGGTCCGGCGCACGAGCGCGATGGTGGCCAGATCGTCGTGGACGAGAAGAAGGGGCGCCGCCACGCTGGAGCGGAAGCCTACAGCATCGCCCCCGGATCCACGTCGAGCACGACCCGCACCGATGCCGGGAGCGTCTCGACGTCCCGCTCCAGCTGGTCGAGCAGCGGCGCGAGGAGGGTGTGACGCGGCGCCTTGAGCAGGAGCTGCCACCGGGTCCGACCCCGCAGCCGGGGAATCGGTGCCGGCGCCGGGCCGAGCAGGCGAACCCCGCTCTCCGGGGGCGGCAACAGGGTGGCCAGGCGAGCCCCGAGGCGACGCGCGGCGTCGGCCGTCTTCCCGGCGTCCTCTCCCTCGACCCGCACCGCCACCAGGCGGCTGAACGGTGGCCAGGCCAGCGCCTCGCGCCAGGCCAGCTCGCGGTCGGCGAAGCCGTCGTGGTCGTGATCGCCCACCCGGGCCACCGCCTCGACCTCCGGGTGCCAGGTCTGCACCAGGACCCGGCCCGCCTCGCTCCCGCGCCCGGCACGGCCCGCCACCTGGGTCACCAGCTGGAAGGTGCGCTCCGCGGCCCGGAAGTCGGGGAGGAGCAGCCCGGTGTCTGCGGAGACGACCACCACCAGCGTCACCCCGGGGAAGTCGTGCCCCTTGGCCACCATCTGGGTGCCGACCAGGACGTCCACCTCGCCGCGGGCGAAGCGGGAAAGGAGATCGGTGAGGCGCTCCGCCGAGGTCGCCGCATCACGGTCGAGCCGGGCCACCCGGGCGTGGGGGAAGCGCGCCGCCACCTCGGCCTCCACTCGCTCGGTGCCGGAGCCGACCTCGATCAGCACGCCTCCGCACGCGGGGCAGGTGTCGGACAGGGCACGTGCCTCGCCGCAGTAATGGCACTGGAGGTTCCGCGCGCCGAGATGCACGGTGAGGGCGACCGCGCACTGGCTGCACGACAGGCCCTGGCCGCAGGACTCGCAGACCAGGGCCGAGGAGTGCCCGCGCCGGTTGAGGAAGAGGATCGCCTGTCGCCCGCGGCCCAGGACCTCGGTCAGCGCCTCCACCACCGGGGGCGAGAGGGCGGGCATCCGCTCGCCCGGGGCGCGGCGTGGGCCGGGGAGGCGGCGGAGGTCCACCAGCTCCACCGCCGGCATCGGCCGGTCGTCCACCCGCGCCGGGAGCCGGAGGTGGCGATACCGGCCCCGGCGGGCGTTCTCCACCGTCTCCAGCGAGGGGGTGGCCGAGCCGAGGACGACGGTCGCGCCGCGCAGCTTGGCCCGGACCACCGCCAGGTCGCGCGCCTGGTAGCGCAGCTTCTCGTCCTGCTTGAACGAAGGGTCGTGCTCCTCGTCGACGACCAGGAGGGCGAGGTCACGCACCGGGGCGAACACCGCCGAGCGAACACCGACCGCGAGCCGCACCGCACCCGAGCGAAGCGCGCGCCAGTGCAGCAGCCGCTCGGCGTCCTTCAACCCGCTGTGGAGCACGGCCACCGCGGTCCCGAACCGGCTCCGGAACCGCCCCACCAGCTGCGGAGTGAGGGCGATCTCCGGGACCAGGATCAACGCTCCGCCTCCGCGGGCGAGGGCGTGCTCCGCTGCCCGGAGATACACCTCCGTCTTTCCGCTCCCGGTGACGCCCTGGAGGAGGAAGGGCTGGAAGCCGCCGGTGTCCAGCGCCTGCTCCAGCTCCGCCAGCGCGGCGGCCTGCGCCTGGGTGAGGTGCTCCGGCCGCGCCTGACCGAAGCCGGCGGGCACCGAGGGGGCGACGTCCTGTTCCTCGACCCGCACCCAGCCGCGCTGGGCGAGGCGCTTCACTGCGTCCCGCGCGCCGGGCACCGCGCGGCCGAGCTCGTCGAGCTCCGCCCGGCCACCCACCGCCAGGAGATAGCCCAGCGTCGCGGCCTGCGCGGGCGCGCGGCGAAGCGCGTCAGGCTCCGCACCGGGCAGGGCCACCACGGTGCGTACCACCTCGGTCCGCGGCCGGGAGGTGGCCTCGGCGGTGGTCATTCCGGGAGGGAGTGCGGCCCGGAGCGCCTCGCCGAGCGGGCTCCGGTAGTGCGCGGCGGCGAACTCGACCAGGGTCAGCACGTCCTCGGGGAGCGCCGGTGTCTCCTCCAGCACCGCCGACACCGGCTTCAGCGCGCCGCTGCCCTCGGGCGGTGCCGCCGCCGGGCCGAGGTAGAAGCCCAGCGCTCGCCCCCGGCCGAAGGGAACCAGGAGCCGCTGACCGCGCTGCAGCCGGCCCTGCAGCTCGGGCGGGACGAGGTAGGTGAAGGCGCCGCGCACCGGGCGACCGACGGCGACCGAGGCGAGGGTTGGCCCCGCCGGTTCCGCGAGCTGCGCTGCGTCGGTCCCCACGGCGCTGGCCCTCGCTCAGAAGAGCCGGTCGGGCAGACTCGCCCGCGGATCTCCGGAGAGGGTGGTGAAGCGCACCTGGCGCTCTCCGTTGCGGGCGACCTCCACCACGCGGGGAAACCAGTCGCCGGCCGGCGAGTTGTAGTCGACGAAGCGCACGTCCCACTGGATACCGCCCTCGGTCCAGCGCATGCGGGCCGGTAGGAAGCTGTCCTTGAACACCCAGAACTGGGAATCGGTGTCCTTGCTCCCCCCCACCACGTAGGCCACCTGGCCGCCGAAGCGGGCCAGCGAGGTGCGCTGCAGATCGACGCCCCGAGCCTTGAGATGGGCATCGAACGCAGCCTGGCCGTCGCCGGCCGAGCGAGCGCCGAACAGGGCACACACCTCGGAGAGGCCGCGGCCGAGGGCCAAAACCGCCGGGCCCTCGGTGCGCTGCTGGCCGTTGACCTCCACCACCGCCACCTTTCCGCCGTCAGCGGCGGAGGCGTCCAGCCGGCACCGGCCAGGAAGCCGGAGGGAGATCCGGGCGTCGCTCTGCACCTCTCCCGGAGCCCCTGCCTCGTTCGCCGATCCGCCGAAGAGGATCAACGTGCCATCGACGCGGGCGCTGCTCAGCCGCTGCTCCTCTCGCCCGGAGAGCATGTGACGGAGGATGGCTCCCACGGTGGGGACGTAGGCCCAGGCCGCAGATGCGACCCAGAGGCCGAGCAGCGAGCGCCGGAGCACGGGAAGGCGGAGCACGGGGGCGGGCACCATACACATCCACCCTGCGCCCGCGCGAGTCCGACCGACCCTGTGCTAGGAGCCCGGGGCGCGATGGGAAACCTGGCGGTCCTGGTCGGCGTGGCGCTGGTGGCAGTGGGGCTCGGGGCATACCTGGGGACCGGGGCGCAGACCCCGCATGCGTTGATCCCGGTGCTGATCGGCGTGCTCCTCGGCGGCTCGGGCCTCGCTGCCCGCAACGAGCGCTACCGGATGCACGCCATGCACTTCGCAGTGCTGGTGGCATTGCTCGGCGCGGTGGGCTGCTTGCGGGGCGTGTTCCAGCTTCCAGGACTGATCGACGGCAGCGGCCACGTTCCGGCAGTGGCGATCCTCGAGCAGTGCCTGACCTTCGTCCTCTGCCTGGCCTTCGTGGTGACGGCGGTCCGGTCGTTCATCGCCGCCCGCCGGGCGCGGGCCGGGCAGAGCTGAGGAGGAGTCCGATGGCGCTCGCGGTCCGTGTGCACACCCCAGGGGGGGCGGAGGCGATGGTCCTGGAGGACGTCCCGGTGCCGCCTCCCGGGCCTGCCGAGGCCACCGTGCGTCACACCGCGGTGGGGCTGAACTTCATCGACGTCTACCAGCGCAACGGGCACTACAAGGTCCAGCTTCCCAGCGGCCTGGGACAGGAGGCGGCTGGGGTGGTGACCGCGGTCGGCTCCGCCGTCCGCGAGGTGAGGGTCGGGGAGCGGGTGGCCTACGCCGGCGGCGCTCCCGGGGCATACGCCGAGTCCCGGAACTATCCCGCCGACCGGCTGGTGCCGATTCCCGACGGAGTGAGCGACGAGGTGGCGGCTGCCTCGCTGCTGAAGGGCCTCACCACCTGGTACCTGGTGTCGCGAACTTTCCGGGTCCAGAAGGGCCAGACCGTCCTGGTGCATGCCGCGGCGGGAGGAGTGGGCCTGCTCCTCTGCCAGTGGCTGCGACACCTCGAGGCGAGGGTCATCGGCACCGTGGGCACCGAGGCCAAGGCGGCGCTGGCCCAGGGCGCGGGTTGCTTGGATCCGTTCGTGCTCACCGAGCGGACACGCGCACAGCTGGTGGAGCGGGTACGGGCGCTGACCTCCGGGGCGATGGTGCCGGTGGTCTACGACTCGATCGGCCGCGACACCTTCGACCTCTCCCTGCAGTGCCTGGCTCCGCTGGGGTTGATGGTGCTCTTCGGCGCCTCGAGCGGCCCGGTGCCGCCGTTCGACCTCCAGCGCCTGGCGGCGGGCGGCTCGCTCTTCATCACCCGCCCCACCCTGTCGACGTACGTCGCCCGGCGCGAGGATCTCCTCACCGGAGCCCGCGAGCTCTTCGGGCTCGTCGCCCGGGGCGCGATCCAGGTCCAGGTCAACCAGCGCTATCCGCTGCGCGAGGTGACCCGCGCCCACCGAGATCTGGAGTCTCGGAAGACCACCGGCTCCACGGTGCTGCTGCCCTGAGGCAAGAATCGGGCGCCGATCGCTCGGCCGCTTGCGTGACACGCTGCCCGGGCCCGTGCAGGATCGACCGCCGGCCGGCCAACGCATGCATCGACTTCTTTGCCTCGCCCTCCTCGTCGCCGCGCCCTCCACCCTTGCCTCGCCGCCGCCCCTCGACTTCGACACCGCGCGCGGTGCCCGGGAGGTGGGCATGGGCGGCACCTTCCGGGAGATGGGCATCGGGGCCAACGCCGCCGACGGCAATCCGGCACAGCTGGCGCTGGTGCAGGCCTACCAGCTGGAGTTCGCCGGCGGCTGGGATGCGAGGGACAAGGGCTGGTACGTCGCCGGCTGGGCGCGCGACAGCACCAATCCCGACATCAGCGGCGCCTACAGCTTCCACTACATCAACAACGACGTCGGAGGCGGCCAGCGCCTGGGGCAGTGGGACCACTCGCTGTCGCTGGCCACCCGGCTGGGGGACATCGTCGCCATCGGCATCGGAAGCCGGTGGTTCATCCAGGGCACGCCGCGGAGCATCAACGCCGCGAGCATGAACGCCGGGGTGGCCATCCGGGCGGGGAAGACGCTGACCATCGGCTTCGCCGGGTACAACCTCATCGACACCCACCATCCGGAGCTGTCCCGCGCCTTCGAGTTTGGCTTCAGCTGGCTCATCGGTCCGGTGCGCCTGGCGTCGGAGGTCCGCAGCGATCTCGGGCGCGGGCCGCTCCAGCCGATCGTCAACGCCGGACTGGAGTTCTTCCTCGGCCGGTCCTTCGTCGTCCGCGGAGGCTGGGAGTGGCAGGACCCGACGCGCACCAACTACGGGAGTCTCGGCCTGGGGTTCGTGGTGGAGAACGCCGGCTTCGACGTCGGCTACCGGCACGGGCTCAGCGGCGCCGGCGACCTGGTGGTGGGGACGTTCCGGCTCCAGCTCCAGTAGGCAGCGCGGGGGCCTCGGCCGGGGGCTTCTGACCGAGCAGCGCGAACCATCGCCCGATGTCCGCCGGCGGCGGGGCGCGCCAGGCGACGGTGGCTCCGGTCCGGGGATGGGCGAGGACCAGCACCTGGGCATGGAGCAGCACTCGCTCCATCCGGACCCCGGAGAGCGCCGCCGCGCCGCCGTACATCCGATCGCCGGCGATGGGAGCGCCGAGCGCCGCGAGATGGGCGCGGATCTGGTGCGTGCGCCCGGTGTGGGGGCGGGCCTGGACCAGGGTGAGGTCCGCGCTGCCGGCGAGGCGCACCAGCTCGGTCCTCGCCTCCAGCCCCTGTCGCCCGGCGCGCCATCGACCGGGGCGCGACGGATCGCGGGCAAGGCGAAGCGCGCAGTCGACCAACGGCGGGAGCGCCGGGCCGGCGACGGCCAGGTACTGCTTGGCCACCGCGCCCTGGCGAAAGCGCGCCGCGAGCGCCGAGGTGACCGACGGGGACTTTCCGAAGACGGTGACCCCGGTGGTGTCCCGATCGAGCCGGTGCACCAGGCCGGCCGGCACACCGAGGTAGGCGGAGACGGCGTCGAGGAGGTTGGGGCTCCCGCCGGGGGTGGGCTGGGCAGCAAGGCCCGCCGGCTTGTCCACCACCACCAGGCTCGCATCCTCGAAGAGGATCCGGAGCGGGGGCGGCGGCGCGGGCTCGGCGAGCGAGGAGCGGCCCCCTTCCTCGAGGACCACCATCAGCGGCGTTCCGGCAGCCACCGGCTCCCCGGGCGTCGTGCGCCGCCGGCCGCGGACGTAGACCGCGCCTCGCTCGACCAGCCGGCGGGCCTCGGCCGGAGAGAGCGCCAGGCCCTGGGCCACGGCCCCGACCAGATCCGCTGCGGTGGCGGTGTGGAAGCTGCGTCGCTTCATCGGAGGATCTTGACTCCGGAATCAATGTCCTGGCACGGTGCGCTCCTCACGTCAGAGCGGGTGGATGAGGGCCGGCACTCGAGAACGACGCAAGACGAGCTGGACGCGTTGACCGACACTCGTACCTCCGACGTGTAGAAGGACCTGCTTGTACCCTCCATGTCATCTCTGAACGCGCTGAGGCGCGAGGCCGAGTCGTGGCTCGAAGGACTGGGGAGCGCCCGCGCCGGCGCGGCCCCCGGGCCCGCGGACCTGGCGGCAGTCGACCGGGCCCACCCCGAGGTGGTGGATCCGGCGACCGCGGTGGCCATCCGCGCCCTGGCCGGCTCGGAGGGGGTGGCCGAGGACCAGCGACCGCGGCTCCGGCTCCTGGGCCGCTTCCTGGAGGCTGCGTCGACGGAGGCCGCGGCGCGCACCGCCACCGACGGGCTCGAGCTGGGCCTCCGCAAGGCCATCCTCGCCCTGGAGGAGGGGCCGGCGTCGATCCTCGATGCCGAGGCCGCGCTGCCGACGATGGCGGAACGGGCGGTCCGGTTCTCCACCGAGGCGGCGATCGATCAGGCCTGGCAGTCGTTGCTGGGGTGGATCGAGCGCCGGGAGGAGGCATCGGCCGCCGTGGCGCGCGCGCTCGGGGTCTCGGGGCGGGGTGCGCTGCTCGACGACCGGCGGGGGGACGAGAAGTCCGTGGACCCGCAGGCCTTTCTCCGCGCGACGGAGGATGCCTACCGGGACGTGCTGGGATGGGCGCTGGCCCACATCGCGCCCCGGCTGCTCCCCTGGCCGCGCGGGGACGCCCGGCTCTCCGACCTCGACCGGACCCGGACGCTGCCCTTCTATCCCGGCGTGCTCGAGCCTGGCCCGCGCGCCGGCGCGCTCCGGGCGTGGCAGAGCACCGTGCTCGGCGGCAACCCCGGTGTCCTGGCGCGGCTCCACCTTCGATCGCCGGTGTGGATGCCCGAGGCGTCGGGCATCGCGGTGGACGTCCCCGCCCGGGTGGAGCTGCTGCTTCCTTCCCAGGCCAGCGGCGCGACCGGTGCTCCGAGCGAGTTCCTCTGGCGGGGCTGGGCGCTCCACCTCGTCTCCACCGAGGCCGAGGCGCCGGTGGAACACCGGTGGATGGGAGATCCGGCGGTCCGCTGGGCATCGGGGTGGCTGGTGCGCAGCCTGCTCTGGACCGAGCGCTGGCTCCAGCGGGCGATGCACCTCGGACGGGCCGCGGCACGCGAGGTGGGGCGGCTCGAGGCGCTGCTGGCGCTGGCCGAGCTGCGGGGGACCGCGGCCCTGCACCCCTTCGTGATGAGGTGGATGGAACGCGGAGTGAGCAACGCTGGCCTGGACGAGGCGAGCGAGGCGGTGTCGGCGGCGATCGGGGTGCGGGTGGGCAGCGGACGGACGCTGGGGTGGATGGCCCGGCTCGATCCCGAGCTGCGCGCCCTGCGCGCCGCCGCCCTCTCGGCGCTGCTGCGTGATGAGGCCGACCGGCGCTTCGACGCCGAGGAGTTCCGCAACCCGCTCGCTGCGCAATGGCTACGGGCGGTGTGGGCACGGGGCGCTCCGGACTCGGCGGAACGGATGGCCCCGGCACTGTGTGGGCGACCGCTGGAGGCGGAGCCGCTCGCCCGCAGCCTGGTGACAGTCCTGGGGGCCTGAGTCGCGGCGGGGCTACCGCTTGCCGCGGAGGGCGCGCACGATCTTCGACTTCGTCGCCGAGACCTTGCGCGGGGCCGTCCTGGCGCGCGCCTGGCGAAGGAGCTGGACCTCGATGAGCAGTAGCTCGTCGGCGAGCTCGCT
>Ga0307472_100000671_pt1 | contig 12317 bp, 10 predicted proteins | sample atmos_gasesAM5C__2_FD_204582 | JGI IMG/M metagenome (GOLD analysis project Ga0307472, IMG submission 204582) | Hardwood forest soil microbial communities from Morgan-Monroe State Forest, Indiana, United States - atmos_gasesAM5C_05 | ecosystem: Environmental > Terrestrial > Soil > Temperate... | reverse complement strand
GGTCGGCGCCAAGTACGGATGCGGCGCGGGGCTTTGCGGCGCCTGCACCGTCCACGTGGATGGCGCCGCGCAGCGCTCCTGTCAGCTTCCCGTGAGCCGAGTCGGCCAGGCGAGGATCCATACGATCGAGCACATCGGCGCCACGCAGAGCAACTTCCACGACTTCCCGCTGGCGCGCATGCCCGCGACTCCCGAAATCGAGATTGCCTGGGTCAGGTCCGACAAGCCGCCGACGGGACTCGGCGAGCCGGCGCTGCCACCGGTCATCCCGGCGCTAACCAACGCGGTCTTCGCCGCCACCGGCACGCGCATCCGCTCGCTGCCGGTGCGGCTGAAGAGCGCCTGACAGATCCCGCCAGCGACCGATGCAGACAGGCGCTCAGGCGCCGCGAGGCGATGCCCGGCTCCTGGTGGCTTCCGCCGCGGCGATTCTCCTCATCACGATGGGCGCGCGGCAGACGCTCGGCCTGTTCGTGGCTCCACTCAACCGGGCGACCGGGCTCGGCATCGTTGCGATCAGTCTCGCGATGGCGATCGGGCAGTTCGTGTGGGGGCTGGCGCAGCCGATTTTCGGCGCCGCGGCGGATCGTTTAGGCACCCGCACAGTGCTGGTCGCCGGCGCCCTGACACTCGCGGCGGGCGCCACCCTGACCACGGCGGTCTCGAATGAGCTCGGACTGATCCTCACCATCGGGGTGCTGTTTGCGGCAGGCGCGGCGGCCGGCAGCTTCTCGATCCTGATCGGCGCGACTGCGCGCCATCTCGCCCCTGAGAAGCGGGCGTTCGCGTCCGGCGTCGTCAACGCAGGAGGGAGCCTCGGGCAGTTCCTGCTCGCGCCGATCAGCCAGCTATTGATCTCGAGCTTCGGCTGGGTGGTCGCCATGTACGCCCTGGCGGCGGCGGCACTCGCGACGATTCCGCTGGCGCGCCCCCTGTTCAGGCCCCCGCCCACGGATGAGCCGCGAGCGCCCGGTACGGCACTCTCGCCCGGGTCCCTGCGCGAGCAGCTGCGATCGGCGGGGCGCGACCGCAGTTACTGGTGCCTGCATCTTGGCTTCTTCACCTGCGGCTTCCACATCGCATTCCTGGTGACCCATTTGCCGGGCGAGGTGAATCTCTGCGCGCTGCCGGCGAGCGTGGCCGCAGGCTCGCTCGCGATCATCGGCCTGTCGAATGTCGCCGGGAGCCTCGGGATCGGCTGGTTGGGCGGCGCATTTCGCATGAAGTGGCTGCTGTTTTACGTTTATTTGACCCGTGCGGTCGCCATCGGCGTCTACCTGATGATGCCGAGAACTCCTGTGACGTTCTACGCGTTCGCGGCAGTGCTCGGCCTGACGTGGTTGTCGACGGTGCCGCCGACCGCGGGGCTCGTCGGGAAACTCTTCGGCGTGCGCTACCTCGCGACGCTGTTCGGGCTGACTCTGCTCTCGCACCAGATCGGCGGCTTCTTCGGCGCCTGGCTCGGCGGCATCGCGCTGGTGCGCTTCGGCGACTACGGCTGGATGTGGTATGCGGACATGTCGCTGGCGCTCGCCGCCGCACTGATCAACCTGCCGATCCGCGAAGCGCCGGTGGTGCGCCGGCCGGCAGACCCGCTCGCCTCTTCTGCCTGAGCCGGCGCAACGCGTATCGCAACAAGCGTCAGTCGGCCTGCGAAGCTCACGCAATCGAGCGGCGCGAGTTATGTCTAGTCCGGCGGGATATGTTCAATCGAGTTGCGGCGCACAACGAGAGGCCTATCCTAACGCGCGCAGAAAAAAGCAATTGTCGAGTCACAGGTCGGAACTTGCAGGGATGTCGGCGGGGAAGTGCGCTATGGATTACAGCGTTGAAGAGATACAGCCGAACGTCTGGCGTGTGAGCATCGGGACTGTCACCCGCCTCGTTCGATTTCGCAGCGACGACATGACTTTTGCGCCCTGGGACGTCACCAGTGCGGAGGGCCAGACACTGTGGAGCGCCTCATCGCTCGCGTCGGCTTTCCGCTGGATCCAGGCGCGCACCGGCTATCCGGTCGAGGCGCTGTTCGCGCAGGCGCTGCTCGAGCGCACTGTCGATCCGGAGCCGGGTCACGGGCACGTTGCTGATGAGTCGGCAGAGGCGGGCGACCACGACCAACAGGCGCTCGGCGGCTGACGCCCCGGGGGGGCTGCACCCGGTGACCGCGTGAGGGTCGCCGCGGAGGGGTGCGCTATTGCAGTCCGCCGCGCAGCGACGTGATGCGCTCGGTATTGAAGCCCAGCCAGTGCATGCGGCCCACGTAGCGGGCGTGCTCGACCTTGATGCAGCGATCCATCACGACCGCGAGGCCCCCGCGCTCGGCAATGCGCGCGCCTTCCTCATTGATCACCGTGAACTGACACCACAGGCATCCGGCTTTGATCGCCACCGCGTCGGCGGCGATGCCGGGGAGCGCCTCCGGCGCACGGAAGACATCGACGATGTCCACCGGAACCGGCACGTCACGCAGGGTCGCGAAGCTGCGCTCACCGAGGATCTGCGACTCGCGTGGATTGACCGGAATCACGCGGTAGCCGTGCCGCTGCAGGTAGAAGCCGACGAAGTAGCTGGCGCGCAGCGGATTGTTCGACAGTCCCACGATCGCGATGGTCTTCGCGCCGAGCAGCACCTGCTGGATCGTGAGCGGATCCTGATAACGCGCCAGATCGAAGCCGGTCATCGCGCTCCCTCCCCGCCGATCGCCCGGGCGCGCGCGAAGCCCTGCTCGAGATCCCAGATCAGATCTTCGGCGTCCTCGATGCCGACCGAGAGGCGGATCGTTCCGGGACGGACCCCGGCCGCGAGCAGCTCCTGCTCCTCGAGCTGGCGGTGCGTCGTGCTCGCCGGGTGGATGACGAGGCTCTTGGCATCGCCGACGTTCGCGAGGTGTGACCAGAGCGTCACGCCGCGAATGAATTCCTCGCCGGCAGTGCGGCCGCCACGGATATCGAAGGAGAACACGGAGCCGGCGCCGCGCGGCAGGTACTTCTCGACCAGCGAGCGGTAACGGCTGCCTGCGAGGCCGGGCCAGGTCACCTGCGAGGCGAGCTCGTGTGACTCGAGGTAGCGGGCGATCCTGCCGGCGTTCTCGACGTGGCGCGCCATCCTCAGCGACAGGGTCTCGAGTCCCTGCAGGAACAGGAACGCGTTGAAGGGGCTCAGGCAGCCGCCGAGATCGCGCAGCGTCTCGGCCCGCAGCTTCATCAGATAGCCGTAGGTGCCGAAGGTCTCGTGGAACTCGAGGCCGTGATAAGCCGGGGAGGGCGCGGCGATCACGGGGAACCGGCCGTTCGACCAGTTGAACTGCCCCGAATCCACGACCACGCCGCCGATGCTCGTGCCGTGGCCGCCGATGTACTTGGTCGCCGAGTGCAGCACGATGTCGGCGCCCCATTCGATCGGACGGCTGAGATAAGGCGTCGCGAAGGTGTTGTCGACCAGCAGCGGCACGCCGTGTGCGTGCGCGATGGCGGCGACGCCGGCGATGTCGAGCACGTTGCCTCCGGGGTTGCCGATCGTCTCGCCGAAGAACGCCTTGGTGTTGGTGCGTAGGGCTGCCTTCCAGGCGCCGAGGTCGTCGGGATCGACCCAGGTCAGCTCCACGTTGAGCTTGCGGAGCAGGTGCTTGAACTGGTTGACGGTCCCGCCGTAGAGCGCAGCGGAGGAGACGACGTGATCGCCGGGCGTGAGGAGCGTGAACAGCGCCGCGGCCTGCGCGGCGAGCCCGCTCGCGAACGCCACGGCGCCGCAGCCTCCCTCGAGGCTGGCGATGCGTTCCTCGAAGACCGCGACCGTCGGGTTCATGATCCGCGAGTAGGTGTTGCCGTACTCCTGGAGGTTGAAGTACGCCGCGGCCGAGGCCGGGTCCTCGAAGACGTAGCTCGTGGTCTGGAAGATCGGCACCGCGCGGGCGCCGGTATTCGGGTCCGGACGCTGACCGGCGTGGACCTGGCGGGTCTCGAAGCCGAATTGACGCGATGCTTCCACGGGCGCGGCTCCCCAAGCGCGAAGGACGGCAACGGATCATAGGCTTCCGCTGCGGCGCCTCCAATTGCCGCAGGTGACCGGGTCATAACCGATAAGTCGTGGTGCCCCGCCGACGCCGCTTGTACGCTCGAGAGCCGGAGCGTAGCCTCGGTCGCTCGGCGCTCGCGTGCGAGCCGTAGGCAGGAAGTTCCCCAGTCATTGCGGAGAGACAAACATGGCACAGTCTGGTGTCAATAAAGGTGTCAACAACGGTGTCAACGTCCAGGCGCTCCTCGATGCGAGGGAGGCGCTGAAGAACGCACCCGCGGCCGCCGAGTTCACCTGGCGGGCAAGCTGCAAATGGCAGAACGGCACCCATGCTCATTCGACGGTGCGCGGGTTCCGCGGCCTGGGCGAAGAGCAGTCCCACAAGACCGAGTTCTCCTTCGAGACCGACCATCCGGAGGTCTTTGCCTCCGAGGACCACGGCGCTACGCCGGTCGAGCTGGTGCTCGTGGGGCTCGCGAGTTGCCTGACGGCCGGTGTGGCTGCGGTGGCGCAGAACCGCGGCATTCAGCTGCGCTCGGTGGAGGCGAAGCTCGAAGGCAAGATGAACCTCTACGGCATCCTCGGCATCGACAGCAACGTCCGCAACGGCTACGACGACATCAAGGTGACCTTCCACATCGACGCCGACGCGTCTAAGCAGGACATCGAGGCGCTGGTGGCGCAGTCGCAGAAGCGCTCGGCGGTATACGACATCGTCACCAATCCCACCAACGTGACCGTCGAGGTCGTGAAGCGTTAGTTCCGGCGCGCGCGGCGGACTCCCCATCGAACGCCTCACGACGGTCGTCATCGGCGCCGGCCACGCCGGGCTTGCGATCAGCCGGATTCTCGCGGAGCGCTCGATCGATCACGTCGTGCTCGAACGGGGCGAGGTGGCCAACTCCTGGCGCCGCGAGCGCTGGGATTCGCTGCGCCTGCTGACTCCGAACTGGCAGAGCCGGCTCCCAGGCTATCCCTACGACGGCAACGATCCCGACGGGTTCATGACCATGCCCGAGGTGATCGGGCGCATCTCGGCGTTCGCCGCGGCGACCTCTGCCCCGGTGCGCACGCACACCACCGTCACCTCGGTCAGCCGCGTCGAAGGCGGTTATCGGGTTGCCACCGACCGCGGCGAGCTCCGTTGCCTCACGGTGGTGCTCGCGAGCGGCGCCGCCAACACGCCGAAGGTGCCGGCCGTCAGCGCCGGCGTGCCGCCGGAAATCGTCTGCGTGACGCCGTTCGAATATCGCAACCCGGACCACCTGCCGCAGGGGGGCGCGCTGGTCGTCGGCGCCTCGGCGACCGGCGTACAGCTCGCCGACGAGATCCGGCGCTCGGGCCGGCCGGTGACGCTGTCGGTCGGCGAGCACGTGCGCCTGCCGCGCAACTACCGCGGGCGGGATGTGCTCTGGTGGATGGAGGCCGCCGGTGTCTGGAGCCAGCGCTACACCGAGATCGACGACCTCGAGCGCGCCCGCCGGCTGCCGTCGCCTCAGCTCGTGGGCACACCCGGACACCAGACCCTCGACCTGAACGTGCTGCGGACGGCGGGAGTAGAGATCGTCGGCCGGCTGGGCGCCATTCGCGACGGCTGCGCTCTTTTTTCGGGCGGGCTCGCCAATCACTTCGCGCTCGCAGACCTGAAGATGAACCGCCTGCTGGATACCTTCGATGAGTGGGCCGCCGGCCATCCATCCCAGGCGGACGTTGGGCCGCCGGAGCGCTTCGAGCCCACCTGCGCGCCACCACGCCCGAGCCTGTCGCTCGACCTGCGCCGCGGCGGGGTCCGCGCGATCGTGTGGGCGACCGGATTTCGTCCCGACTATCGCTGGCTGGACGTGCCGGTTCTCGATCGCAATGGCGAGCTGCGCCACGACGGGGGCGTGGTGGCGGAGGCTCCCGGAATGTACGCAATGGGATTGCCGGTACTGCGCCGCCGCAGGTCGACGTTCATCCTCGGCGCGGAGGACGACGCCCGCGAGGTTGGCGGGGAGCTGGCGCGCTACCTCGCATCAGGCTCTCCCGGCCGCTGATCCGCGGCCCGATGCTGTCGGGCACCAGGCCGCTCAGGCCGTGCACCAGCTCTCAATCCCTGCGGCCCGGGTTGGATTCTGTGAACCGCGCCCTACAGCACAGGCGCCCCTAGCCGCTACAAATGCCTACTGCCCGGCCCTTTTTGCAGGGGGTCGCGCGGATGCGCGGCCGCTGAGGGCACGGCCAGAGGGATAGCTCGGGCGGATGCATACGTCTGTCACAAGGCTCACTAAGGACGAAGAGCAGTCAGAGATTGACCGCCTGCGGGGCGTCGTCGATCGTCTGCGTTACGCCGCAACTCACGATCCACTGACCGGGCTGCCCACGCGCGAGGTACTGCTGGAGAGACTCCGGCGCGAGCTCACGCGCAAGGCCGTCGACGGCGAGCACATTGCGGTCCTGTTCGTCGATCTCGACCACTTCAAACGGGTCAACGACTCGCTCGGTCACGGCAGCGGCGATGAAGTGCTGCGCGAGATGGCCAAACGCATCGTTTACTGCATGGGGGAACAGGATACCGCCAGCCGCTTCGGCGGCGACGAGCTGGTGGTCCTCCATCCCCGGGCCACGGCGGGCTCCGAAGCCGCCCTCGGGGCTCTGATACTCGCAACCACCGCCGAGCCGATCTTCATCTCGGGCAGGGAAGTGGTGGTGTCGGCCAGCATCGGTGTCGCACTGTGCACGCCGGGAGAGAAGAGCGCCGACCAGCTCCTGCGTGAGGCTGACACCGCCCTTTACACGGCGAAGGTCCGGGGTCGGGCGAGAGTGCAGCAGTTCAATGACGAGCTGTTTGCGCAGGCCGAGAGACGCATGCAGATCGAGTCGGACCTCCGGCTGGCGCTGCGCGCATCGCAACTCTTTGTTCTGTACCAGCCGCAGGTCAGCCTCAAGAGCGGCCGCGTCGTCGGGCTCGAGGCGCTGGTGCGCTGGCGGCATCCCGCACGCGGCATCGTTGCGCCGGATGCCTTCATTCCGGTGGCCGAGGAATGCGGGCTGATCGTCGAAATCGGACGCCAGGTGCTGCGCGAATCCTGCCGCCAGCTGGCGGAATGGGCGCGACTCGCGCCAGGCCGGCGGCTCGCCTTGTCGGTCAATGTCTCGCCGCGCGAAGTCGAGGCGCCGGGTTTCGTGGACGAGCTCGCTCAGGTCCTCACCGACACAGCCGTCGACCCCACGTCGTTGTGCCTCGAGATCACCGAGAAGGCAGTGACCGGCGCGACGGCGGAAACGGTCAGGGTGCTGGACCAGGTGAGGAAATTGGGAGTCTATGTCGCCATCGACGACTTTGGCACGCAGCACTCCTCGCTCACCCGGCTGCGCGACCTGCCGGCCGAAGTCCTGAAGATCGACCGGGATTTCATCGATGGCCTCGGCGCCGAGCCGGGCGATACCGCGATCGTTTCCTCGATCATGAGTCTCGCCTTCGCCATGGGCAAACACCCGATCGCCGAGGGCGTGGAGAGGCGCGAGCAGGCCGCGGCCCTGCTGCGCATGGGCTGCGCAGTGGCCCAGGGTTACCTGTTCTCCCGGCCGGTCGCGGCCGGGGAAGTCGCGCCGCTGCTGGAGCAGATACTGTGGCGGCCCCGCCGCAGCGAGAGCTCGCGGCACGCCGCGGAGGTCGCGGCGGAAGTGCGTCTGCGGCAGGGCCACCGATACTTCATCGACGAGTTCCTCGACCACATCGGCGCGCCGATGGGCGCGAAGCCCGCAGGCCCCTGATGGACCTCGTTGTCGGCATCGGCAATCTTCTCATCGGCCTGGCCTACACCGGCCTCGGACTGCTGTCGGCGTGGGAAACGTTCAGCCTTCACCGCTACCGTGGCTGGTCGCGGTTCGGGATCGGCTTCTCGCTCATGGCCGCGAGCTGCGGGCCGCATCACCTGGTGCACGGATGGCAGGCGCTCCAGGCGGGGGGTTCTTCCTGGCCGATGCTCGCCGTCACTCTAATCGGGATGCCGGCCGGCTTCGCCTTCGTCGGCTTGCGCGTGGAGACCGCGCTCGGTGGCCGGGGCGACCGATCTTTCCCGCCCTCGCGATACTGGGCGGTGTCGCTGGCCGCCGCTTTCGCAGCCGCGGTGGGTTTGCTCGCCGGCTGGAGCGTGGCCCGCCCGGTCGCGGTGTTTCCTTCGGAGATCATGTGCACGACGCTCGGGCTCGTGCGCAGGGGAGCACCGGGAGCAGGGTTCGACCTCACCTCGACCACCCTCGCAGCGAATCTCTTCGTGGTCGTGACCTACGGCATGGTCGGCTGGTATTTGGCCGACTACCAGGCGCGCCGCTATGCCGCGGAGGGGACGTGGTCGCTGTCGGGCGTGTCGCTCTCGGGTGTGTTCTTCAGCTGCGCGCTGATGCATCTGATCTATGCTACGGCCGAGCGGCACTGTGCGACGCTGCCGTTCGACCTGTTGGGCATTCCCGCCTCGGTCTACTTCCTCTGGATCGTCAAGCGCGTGCACACCGACTCGGTGGTGGACTGGAATCGCCGCCCGCTGGTGGGCGCGGCCGCCACGCCCGAGCGCTCCGCACCCTGGCGCTAGCGGCCCGCCGACCCGCTCACCTCTCCAGCGCCTCGATCTCATCGAGTCATCGGTTCAGGCGCGCCGCCACGGCCCGATGAGGCTCCGGGCGCGCGCCGGCGAATCTACCTCCAAAGTATATGGAGACCGTCTCCCGGCTGGACTGCGGCCGTTTCCTCTACGGAGATGCAGCCACAGCCGGGCGCCGCTCGTACTCTGTCCGGGAGAATCCAAGGAGGCAGCGATGCTCGTACATGCCGGTTTGAGGCCATTGTGGCCCGTCATTCTGTTCGTGCCCTGGTTCTTCCTGGGTCTTGCTCTGCTTCTATGGCCTGCCCGCAGGTCGCCGATGCCGGCGGAGCAGAGCAGAGCTTCCACCAGGAACCCCTGAGCGAAGACGCCGTGCGACCGCGAGCTGAACGATTCCGCGGAGTCGGCATCTGGGGATTGGCCTGGATCGCCGCCGCGCACGTCGCCCTCGCCGATCCTGCGCGCGAGGCTCAGGCCGCCTGTCGGGTTGCGAGTCCGCAGGAGGCGGGATTGCTTGCCGACAAGCTCTTCCAGAGAGGCGAGTATCAACAGGCCGGCGCGTGCTATCAGGCCGCAGGCGACATGGTGCACGCGAACCTGGCCTTCCTGAAAGCGGCTGGGCCCCGGAGCGAGGACAGCGCCCGGACACTCAAGGCACAGGGGGACGCCGCGAAATCGCTGTTTGCCAGGGTCGGCAGCGCATTCCGCGGCAATCATTGAGCGTGCAGGTTGCCGGCCCGGCATCGACCCGGCCGCGGAATCCCGGTCAGCGCGTCCGCAGAAGTCTCAAGACCCCCGTGCTCGAGAGATCCGCGGCTCGCCCCGGCCGCGGCTGAATTCTGCTTCTTTCCAGCTCCTCCACGGTCTGCGGCCGTGCGAAGTGGAAGCCCTGCCCCTGGTCGCAGCCATACTGCCGCAGCAGCGCCGCCACGGCCTCGGACTCGACGCCCTCGGCCACGACCGTCATGCCGAAGCCGTGGGCCAGCTGGATCGAGCTTCGCACGATGCGCTGATCGGCCTCGTCGGAGTCGAGGTTGACTATGAACGTCTTGTCGATCTTGAGCGTAGAGACCGGCAGGCGCTTCAGATACGACAAGGACGCGTACCCGGTGCCGAAGTCATCGATGGCGAGGCGCACTCCCAGTTCGCGGATCGCGTGCAGCCGTCTGAGGATGGTCTCGGGGTGGCGCATCACGGCGCTCTCGGTGATTTCCAGCTCCAACAGGTAGGCCGGAACTGCGGCAGCCTGCAGCGTCTCGCCGAGCTTCTCGACGAAGGCATGATCCAGCAGATTATTGGCGCTGATGTTGACTGATACGGGCACGTTGTGGCCGACCTCTCGCCAACGGGCGATCTGCTCGACCGCGCTCTTGAGGACCGACTGCGTCAAGGGATGGATCAGCTCGGTGCTCTCCACCAGGTGTATGTATTTCGCCGGCGACACCGGCCCGATCGTGGGATGGGTCCAGCGCGACAGCGCTTCCAGCCCCGTCAGAGTCCCGTCGGACAGACGCACCTTCGGCTGGTAGACCACCCGCAGGCCGCCCTCGCGCAGTGCCCTGGCGAACTCGCCCTTCAGAGCCAGCATCTCGGGAGTGAAGCTGTCCGTCAGCTTGGAATAGCGTGCGTATGGCCTGAGTTCACCCTTGGCCGAATACATGGCGATGTCCGCACAGCGCAGCAGCTCGGTGGGCGTCTGTGCATCCTGGGGATACAGCGCGACTCCCATGCTGGCAGTGAGATCGAGCTCGACGCCGTCGGTGAGGACGGTTCTCCCGAGACACGCCTGCATGCGGGCGCACAGGGTCTCGACCTCCTCCGGAACGCCCGGGGCGAAGATCACCAGCTCATCCCCACCGAGACGGGCAACGAATCCCGCGCCGTCGATGAAGTGGCTCAGCCGCTCGCCCACCTGTGCGAGCACGCTGTCGCCGACGGCATGACCGAGCGTGTCGTTGATGTCCTTGAAGCGATTCAGATCCAGGAGCACGACCGAGAACGGCGGCCGTGGGTTGCTCGCGATGGCCCGCGCGAGCAAGCGCATGAAGGCATCGCGATTCAGCAGACCGGTGAGCGTGTCGTGGGTGGCGAGATACTCCTGCTGCGCCGAGTAGCGCCGTTGCCGCTGCAGAGCCGCCCGCAGCTGCCAGCCGAAGATCACCACGGCAATCATGCCGGTGAGGAATATGACTCCGGGGGCGATCGACTGCTTGAGCCAGGCGGCGATGAGAGATGAGACCGGCACGGTCGTCGTGACATACAGCGGCAGCAGCGCCGAGCGCGAATATCCGTCGAGGTAGATGCCGGGGATCGTCCGCGCCCGAACCGAAGGCGGGAGCTGATTGAGCTCGAGGACTCCGGAGGGATGCCTCGCGGCCAGATCCAACACTTCCTGCGGCGTCCGTCCGGATGGCACTTCGATCGCGTCGCGGCTCGGAACGTAACGGAACAACCGTGTGCCGTCTGCAGTGACGAAGTTCAGCCAGCTCCCGGGGATGAGCTGCAGGCTCTGCGCCGCGGCAACCAGGCTTCGCGCGGGCACCAGCGCGAACACCACATCCGCCGCGTCGCCGCGCCGCACGGCGAGCGCCAGTGGCAGGTACCAGGCGTCGTCCCCGGGCAGCCTGACGATGGGGCAGGGCGCGATCGCCCCGTTGTCCGGCTGGCAGATCGCGGCCCGCAGTGCGGTTCGGGTCTGCGGCGAGCCGGAGTGTCCGGCCCGGTCGACGACTGCGATCTCCCCCGCCCTCGAGGTGCGGACACCGAGATACTCCGACAGCGAGTCGAAGCGCATCGCCTCGCGCAGCACTGGCGTCAGGCTCGCGGCGCCGGCTCCGGGCTCCTGGGCCATGTCGACACTGATGGCGCGCAGGCTGAATGTGGGCTGCGCCAGCAGGCCGGTAGCGCCTCGTTCCAGCCCGACCGCGATGTTCAACGCGTTCTGCCTCGCATCCGTCCGGATCCGCTCCCGCTCCTGGGCAACCATGTAGGTCGCAGTCCCGGCCAACAGCAGTAACGCGGACACGAGGTACAGCCTCGCTCGGCGATATTGCGAAGCGACCCTGGCTGGATCGTCAGCATGGACCTCTGCCGGCATGCCTGCCGGCGAGTCTGGAACTGTCGCCACGTATTTCCTGCTGTAAGACGATTGCTGCGCGCACGCCCGTGGGTTTCTTCGCATCGCCGAGCGTGACTCCACCACTGGGTTTCGGCCCGGGACGCGATTTCTTTACCCGACGCGCCGCCAGGTTGAAGAAGATTTTCCCCAATGGCTTACTTAACATGGATTTCCCAAAGGGAAGAGAAGGGTTAGAAGGACTTCGCGGCCTGTCGATTGACGCAGGGCTCAGGCAATGACCCGACGAGAGCTCATCAAGCTCGCCACCTCGGTGGCTTATGTCCCGCTGCTCGCGGGGGCGCTGGTTTCCGCGGGCTGCGGCGGCGGGTCAGGCGATTCCATTCGTGTCGTGCCAGGCGGCGATGGCTATCCCGGCACGGACGACCAGCTGCTCGATGAGATCGAAGCCGCGGCCTTCCTCTATTACTGGGAGCAAGCGGACCCCGCTACGGGGCAGATCAAGGACCGGGCGCTGGCGAGCGGCAACGACACGCGCACGCTCTCGAGCATCGCAGCCACCGGGTTCGGGTTGACGGCGCTCTGCATCGGTGATCAGCGCGGTTATATGCCGTCGCAGCAGATCGCCGCGCGCGTGCAGGCGA
>Ga0307472_100000670_pt1 | contig 12325 bp, 10 predicted proteins | sample atmos_gasesAM5C__2_FD_204582 | JGI IMG/M metagenome (GOLD analysis project Ga0307472, IMG submission 204582) | Hardwood forest soil microbial communities from Morgan-Monroe State Forest, Indiana, United States - atmos_gasesAM5C_05 | ecosystem: Environmental > Terrestrial > Soil > Temperate... | reverse complement strand
GAGGAACTCGACGTGGCAAGCGAACTGCTGGTGATCGACGGCGTCGTCCTCTGGGATTTCGACTATATCGATCTCGGCCGCGTCCGGCTGCCGTCCAACACTGTGCCCGTCACCATCAAGTCGCTGGTGTTCAGCGAGGATCCGCGCGGCCCGCGGCCGCCCCAGCGCATCCACCACCATGACCACGATCATCACGGCGATCATCACCATGGTCACCATCACAGCGATGGGCACGGGCGGCACGGCCATGATTGACCGCGGCGGGCGATGATGGAGGCGGTCGGGCGGCTGACGGACGTGCGCAGGCAGGACTCGGCCGCGGCATGGTCGGTCGATTTCAAGTGGATCATCGTCGGGGCGTCCCTGGCGCTGGTCGCCTGGCTCGCGCTCGTGCCGTTGTTTTTCCTGCTATGGCAGAGCTTGTTCTCGCCGCAGGCCGCGGCGACGCCGGCGGTCTTCACCCTGGAGAATTTCCGCACCGCCTATGGCAGCATCGAGACGCTGCGCCTGTTCGCCAACTCGATGCAGTTCGCCGCCGGCGCGGGCCTGTTGGCGCTGGTCGTCGGCACGTTCTTCGCCTGGGTCAACGAGCGCACCAATACGCCGTGCAAGGCACTGTTCTACGGCATGGCGATCATCCCGCTCGTCATTCCCAGCATCCTGTTCACCGTGTCGTGGATCCTGCTCGCCAGCCCGAAGATCGGCATTCTCAACCATCTGCTCCAATCGTGGCTCGGCATCGACGGGCCGGTCTTCAACGTCTATTCGATGGCGGGCATGATCTGGGTCGATGGCTTGCACTATTCGCCGATGGCCTTCCTGCTGATGACGGCGGCGTTTCGCGCCATGGACCCCGCGCTCGAGGAATCGGCGATGACCAGCGGGGCGTCGATCGTGCAGACCGCCGTACGTGTCACGCTCAAGCTCGCCTGGCCCGCGGTGCTCGCGGCGCTGCTGATCCTGTTCGTGCGCGCCATCGAATCCTTCGAGGTTCCGGCTTTGCTCGGTCTGCCCGCCGGCATCGAGGTCTATACCTCCGCGATCTACCAGGCGATCCATCAGTACCCGAGCCGGGTCGGGCTCGCGTCGGCCTATGCCGTCACGCTCCTCCTGATCACGTCGTTCGGCATCTACCTGCAAACGCGGTTCGCCTCGCACGTCGGCCGCTATGCCACCGTCACGGGCAAGGGCTTTCGCCCCCGCGTGGTCGATCTCGGCCGCTGGCGTCACGTCACGCTGGGACTGTTCGTCGTCTATTTTCTCGTCGTCGTTGTGCTGCCGTTCCTCGTGCTGCTGTGGTCGTCGCTGCAACGCTACTACAGCGCGCCCTCGCTCGCGGCGCTGCACAACCTGACGTTCGATTCCTATCGTGCCGTGCTCGCCTATCCCGCCTTCAGCACCGCGGTGTGGAACAGCATCATGCTGTCGCTCGGCAGCGCTACCGTCATCATGCTGACCACGTCGGTGATCTCCTGGATCGTGGTCAAGACCAGGCTGCCCGGGCGCTGGCTGATCGACAATCTCGCCTCGCTGCCGCTGGTCTTTCCCGGCCTGGTGCTCGGTCTCTCGGTCATGATCTGCTATCTCTACGTCGGTCCCGCCATCTACGGCACGATCTGGATCATGCTGATTGCCTATGTGACGCGGTTCCTGCCGTATGGCATGCGCTACAATACGACGTCGATGCTGCAGGTTCACAAGGAGCTTGAGGAATCGGCGGCGGTATGTGGTGCGTCGTGGAGCATGACGTTCCGGCGCATCATCCTGCCGCTGCTCAAGCCCGGCCTGATCGCGGGTTGGATCTACGTGGTCATCGTGTCGGTGCGCGAATTGTCGAGCTCGATCCTGCTCTACAGCCCGGGCTCGGAGGTCGTGTCCATCATGATCTGGGAGTTGTGGCAGAACGGTCAATATGTCGAGCTGTCCGCGCTCGGCGTCATGCTGATCGTCGTGCTGTTCTGTTTTGTCATGCTGGCGCAGGTCGCAGGACGGCGCTTCGGCGTCGCCGAAGCCTGAATGGGAGGAAGCGCGTGCTCATCGTCAAGAGCCTTCATACCGAATACGCGAACGGGCGTGCACCGGTGGTCAAGGCGGCACAGGACGTGTCGTTTGAGGTGCCCGAGGGCACGCTGTTTACGCTGCTCGGCCCCAGCGGTTGCGGCAAGACCACAACCTTGCGCTCGATCGCCGGTCTGGAGAAGCCGACCTCGGGCGAAATTCGCATCGCCGGCGACGTTGTCTATTCGTCCGACGGGAACATCTTCGTCGCTCCGAACCGGCGCAACTTCGGCATGGTGTTCCAGTCCTACGCCATCTGGCCGCACATGAATGTGTTCGACAACGCGGCGTTTCCGCTGCAGGTGCGCCGCAATGGACCAAGCCGCAAAGAAATTGCCGACAAGGTCACACGGGTGCTGGCCGCCGTCGGCCTCGATCAGTTGGCCGGACGCGAAGCGACCAAACTGTCGGGCGGGCAGCAGCAGCGGCTTGCGCTGGCGCGCGCCCTGGTGATGGAGCCGCGACTGTTGCTGCTCGACGAGCCGCTCAGCAACCTCGACGCCAAGCTGCGCGAGCGTATGCGGTTCGAATTGAAGCGCCTGCAGCGTGATCTCAGGCTGACCACGGTCTACGTCACCCACGACCAGAGCGAGGCGCTGGCGCTCTCGCACCAGATCGCGGTGATGAACGAGGGCAGGGTGGTGCAGATCGGCTCGCCGCGCGACATCTACGAGCGCCCGCGTGACCGTTTCGTCGCCGATTTCGTCGGCAATACCAACTTTCTGCGCGGCGCGGTGATCGCGACCGACGGCGGCGACGGGGCCACGGTGTCGACCGCGCTCGGCGAATGGCGGGTACATTGCGCCCGGCGTCTACAGCTCAGCGATGCGGTCGTCGTGTCTGTGCGGCCGGAGGACGTCGAGCTCACAGAGCAGGCGCCGGTGCACGGCGACGGTGACAACGTCTGCGCCGGCATCGTCGACGCCAAGGTCTTCCTTGGCGACTTCGTCGATTTCCAGGTCAAGGTGGCGGATTCCGTCTTGCTCGCGCGCGTGCATCCCTCGCTGCGCACCCCGGTCGGCGATCCCATTCACGTGCGCATGAAAGCGGAGAAATGCATCGCGCTTCCCGACGAAGCGGCGCGGATTGCGGCCTGACAGGGCCGGCGCACATTGATACAAGAATCAAGATTGCAGGAGTCGTGAATGGCCAAGAACGCTATCGTTTCGGAAGAACTGGCGAAGAAATTCGCCACCGAGAAGGATACGCCCTATACGCGTTGGGTTCGCGGCGAAGGGCTCGACATCATCGGCGCACATTATGTGCCAAATCTGCACAACGTCGAGCTCTAGCCGTGGGCGCGCCGCGGCGGCAAGGGCGTCTTCATCAACCACGAGGCCTCGCGCACCTCGAACGACTGCTACGTGTGCGAGATTGCGCCGGGTGGCAAGCTCGCGCCGCAACGCCAGTTGTTCGAGGAAATGATCCTGATCCTCGATGGCCGCGGCTCGACCACGGTGTGGAACGATGCCGGACAGCGCATCACCTTCGAGTGGAAGGCAGGGGCGCTGTTCGCCATTCCGCTCAATTGCTGGCACCAGCATTTCAACGGATCAGGCCGCGATCCGGCGCGCTATGTCGCCGTCACCAATGCGCCGCCAGTTATCAATCTTTATGAAGATCTCGAATTCGTGTTCAACTGCAACCACGATTTCAAGAATCGCTTTTCCGGCGAGCCCGACTATTTCGCTGCCAAAGGCGAGCAGAAGGGCCTGCTGCTCGAGACCAATTTTGTCGCTGACGCCGTCAACCTGCCGCTGATCGTCGCCAAGGAACGCGGCGCTGGCGGCGGCCATATCCGCTTCAACATGGCCAAGGGCTCGATGAACAGCCACATCTCGCAGTTCCCGATCGGCACCTACAAGAAGGTGCACTGCCACGGACCGGGCGCGCACGTGATCATCCTGTCCGGCGATGGCTATTCGCTGATGTGGCCGGAGGGCGATGAGCCACGGCGCTACGAGTGGCAGGTCGGCTCGATGATCGTGCCGCCCAACATGTGGTTCCACCAGCACTTCAATACCGGGAACACGCCGGCACGCTATCTCGCCTTCAAACATGAGGTGGTGTCGATCCGCAATGCGCAGGGCGTGCCCAAGGCGTGGATCAGCCGACGCATCGGCGGCGACCAGATCGACTATGCCGACGAGACGCCGGCCGTGCGCAAGCTGTTCGCCGAGGCGCTGGCCAAGAACGGCCTCGCGCCGAACATGGACGCTGCCTACGAAGCCGAGATCCCGGACCTGCCGCAGAAGTCGGTGGCCTGACGCGCGATCGCCGGTCCGAATGGACCGGCGCCACCCGCGCGGGGCGCGTTCACGCCAAGCGGCGTCGCAATTATATGAGATGGGTCAAGACGGCAACGCCGGCGACCGCAATGGCCGCACCGCCGATCTGCGCGATGCGCGGGCTGCGCGCGAGCGATCCGAGACCGATGCCAACGGCGTGAAGCGCGATCGTGGCCGCGACGAAGCCGAGACCATAGAAAAGGCCCGACAGGGTCTCCGGCATGCCCGCGCCATGGGCGTAGCCGTGGAACGCCGCGAAGACGGCGACGATCGCCGTCGCGGTGGCGAGCGGGAGGTCGACGCGCAGGGCAATAATCGCGCCGAGTATGGTCACCGACAGCGCGATGCCGGCCTCGACGAACGGAAATGTCACGTCGGCCATGCCGAGAAGCGCCGCTGCCGCCATGGTGAGAACGAAGCTCGCAGGAACGAGCCACAGCGCGCGGCCGCCAAGTTGGGCTGCCAGGATGCCGACCGCCACCATCGCCAACACATGATCGATGCCACCGAGCGGGTGCATAAACCCCTGCATCAGGTCGTGGGCGTCGCCCGGTCCGGGATGCGCGGCGGCAATTGTCGGCACGAGTGCAAGCGCGGCTGCCAGGAAGGGCGTGAATGTAGCTCGGTCCATCGATGAGCCTCGCAGCGCAGGGGTGAGAGTGTGAGATATCTGCGAAAACGTGTGAGCCGGCATCCCGTCTTACACGCGATGCGCTTGCGTTTGCAAGATGATGTGGTCAGGAAGGGAGCCGTCCGCAAACCCTGTTTCAAACTGCGCGAACGCGGTCCCGGTGCTTCTGGCGCGTCCGCGCGATCGACCGTGTTGCGCGATGAAGGCATGTGCGGAAGTGTGCAACAGTAGCTAAATTACAACACTCGCCAAGATTCCAGCCTTGACTCCAACCTGACAAAATTCCGACCACAAAAGGTCCATTTGCCCGCAAAAAATTTGTGCGTTCCTCCACGGCCCTTCTCGGGGAAAAGCTCACACGGCGCGGTTCCGACCGCATGGGGGGGAAGGCAGGGGGACATTAGGGGTAGGGGTAAACCGGGCTCGGCCCTGTTAGCTCGCTCGGTTCAAGCGATGACCGTGGAAGCACCGCGGTCATCGCTTTGCATTTTGCCTACAAGAGATTTGCATTTTGCCTACAAGAGAAGAGACGCCTACAAGAGAAGAGAGAAGTGAGCTTCGGCGGCGGCCCCGAGCGAGCCCGGGGATTGTTGTTGGCCCTGCCCGGCCCAATCACGCCAGTGGAATGTTCGGGTGGCGGGCATCGTAGCGTTATTGAACGCCATTTTCCGCACCGCGCTGAGGTCGCGCTGCCAGTCCAGAACGCTTTCTTCGTGAGGCCATCAACCACGAAGAGTTGCGGCTGCTTGGGATCGGCTACAAAACCTCGCAGATAACATTGCGGCACGAAGTGATGGATGCGGGCGGTGGCCATTTCCTGCCACTATCACGGCTGACGATGACATGGCCACGTGCACAGCGCGCCGCTCGCGCCGGAGCCATCTCCAGCGACGTCTTGAGGTGTTCGGCGCAGTGCACTAGGTGGATCGCTTTGTTGGCGCAACGAAAGTCTAATGAACTGTTCACCAGCGATCTGGTGTTGAATCTATGGTGGCAGGGGGGCCAGTACCATCCCACCTCCGAGCCATCGGGCGGACGGTCGGCTCTAGAAGGCTGTGCCGTCCGCTACTGCGCGCCCCCCCTGCACGAGCACCGCTCTCATTCTGAGGCGCGCGAACGATCAAGCACGTTGAGCGATCAGCCGCGCCTCGACGCTGCCGCCAGAGACGGCGCTCGGCGCGGTGCACGATTGCGCGGAGCCAAGGTGCCGGTGCGTCATCACGCTTTGCGAAGGGCGAGCACGTTTTTTTTATGTAGCGCCGATTTCAACTTCGGCCAGTAGCAGGCCTTCTTTCCGCGCGTTGCCTCGCTTGATCACGCGTTCGACATTTGTCGTTTACCATTGGAATGTGCGTAAGTTGAGCCACGGTGTTTCGGAGCCAGTCCCCCCAACGCCCCCAACTCCGAGCGCCTGGCGGACGGTCGAGCGTACACTTCGGTCGTCCGCCACAGGGCGTTGGTGCAGAAAAACTGCAAGCGCCAAAGACGCGACGCAAAGGCGAGATGACATCGAAGCGGATCGATCTCGAATATCCGCACCAGATTGAGATTCCGATTCCGCCGGACGGCCTCAAGCAGCAACGTGAACATCATGAATTTTGCCGATCGCGTGGGATCCAATATGCGACCCGCGGCATTGGCAAGCTGAGGCGCATCGAAGAGCGCGACGCGGTGCGCTACTGCTTCCGCGTTGCTGACGACGCCGAGGAATTTCAAGCGATGTACGGCGGCGAGCGCGTGGTGCTGCCTGCCAAAAGAAGCCGCCAGCACCGTCGATCGGGCGCCGCGGGCTGTGGAGTAAACGGCGGGCCTAATGAAGGCTTGCGGGATCGAGCGACGCTGCGGCTGCCGAGACTCCATCAGCCCCGGTGCGCGCTTCGCCAAAGGCGTCCACACCTATCGGTAGTTCGGGACGCAGCGTCCACTGGAACCATCGTACCCGGGCGGGCAGGCCGCACGGTAGTAGGAGTTATACCCGCGATAATACCCGCGATGCTCGCGAGGGTAATCGCCGTACTCGCGAGCGTAACCGCCGTAGTTGCGGTTGGGCCGGCAATAGCCGCGAGTGCCGTCGTACCCCGGCGGACACGCGGCGTCGCGGCCATAGTACTGCGCGAGAACGATGGGCTCGGCGACCGCGCTCACCGCGGTTCCCACCAAGAGCACCCCGGCAAAGGCGCCTGCAACAACTCCGATTCGGATCATATTGCTCATAGCGGCCTCTTCGAGTTTTGTTCGGTGACCATCAACGGCCACTAAGCCAAACCGGTTCCCTGACGCCGCCATTCTGTCGCAGGTCGCGCCGGTTGTCGCAGGTCGCGCCGGTTTGTGGGACGACTTGCGGGATGGGGCGGAAATATAATCGCAAACCATTGATAAATATATGGTCTAGGCGAGTCAACCGTCCGCCGGCGGCGCGGCGCGGTCGGGCAAGCCATTTCCACCCTCGGTGAGGGGCAAGGGCTGTTCGTCCAGCATGGCCTTGACCGCCTTGCGCGCATTGTCGTCGCTCAGTCCGTACGCGGCGATGAGGTCGCCGCATTCCGACACGATCAGGTCGACATCCTGCATCTTCTTGAGGCGCTTGAAGACGTCGGTCTGATGCAGGCCCATGCTGGCGCCGACGATCTCCAGCAGGTTTACGATCTGGAACGGGAAATCGCGTTCATGGGCGCATAGCTCGCGGTGATCGGCATGATAGACCGCGACCAGGGCATCGACGCCGGCATCGCGTGCGGCTTCGAGCTCGGCGCGCTGCAGGTCGCGCTTGTAGGCTGGCATGGCGGCGAGCGCATTGCTCATGAGGCCGACCGCTGGCTGGCCGAGGTCGACCAGTTCGACCCCGGGAACCACATTGAGAATGTCCTCCGCCGCCCGGACCACGCCAGGAATGCCAGGGTGGCGATGCAGTGCGATCCGCATCTCGACGCGAAGCGTGAGCAGGGGCCGCAGGCGATCGAGATGCGTGCGCAGGAACAGCATGAAGGGCGTCATCTCGAATGGCCGCGAGCCTTTCGCCCGCGCATAAGCCGGCAGCGTGGTCTCGTTGAACTGGACCTGGCAACTCGGGCACCACGACAGAACCTGGCTGTTCTTGGACGCATTCTTGGCGCGATTGAGTTTCTCGATCGTATTGAAAGCCATGCTGCCGGAGGCTTCGAGGTCGCCCGTGCGCAGCTGGATGACGCCGCAGCAATGGCTCGGCCCGCCCATCACCGTGTAGGTCACGCCCAACGCATCCATGACGTCAAGTGCAAGGAGCGCGATATGCGGCGTCTTGAGCACGTTGCAGCCGGTGTAGAACACGAAATCCGGCCGCACCTCGGCGCCGTCTTGCGTGCGGTCGGCCGCGGGCTTGCTCGTGCGCTGGCCCAGGCGTTCCAGCAATGCATCGTCGAGCTGCATGCGGGGCAGCACGGTGGCGCCGTGGCTCATCTTGCGGAAGTTCTCGACCCCGAGCTTGCGGCGGTCGAACGGCTCGCTCTTGGCCTTGGTCATGGCGACGCGCGCCATGGTGAGCAGGAACCGCGGATTGACGCCGTAGTCGCAGGCCTTGATGCACTCGCCGCTCAGTACGCACGAATTCGCCCACAGGCGCGACGCGTCCGGACCCTCACCGGTGCGGACGATGTCGAGGACGCCAGCGATCACCTCCTCGCCCTTGGCCGAGATGCCGGCCGGCGCGGTGATCGGGCAGACCTCGTAGCACTTGCCGCATGCGGTGCAGGCGTCGAGCATGTCGCCGACACGCTCGCTGATGGCTGCCTCGAAGGTGATGCTGCTCATCGCGCTCTATTGCTTCGACACGGTCAAATTGATCGTCAATAAACTTAGAGCATTTGTCGGCAAAAGTGGAATCCGGTATGGCGTCGCGGCAATGGGGTGCGCCGACGTCGGCGGAACAGGATAATCGGGTCAGCGGGTCAGGACGATGAAATCGGTCTCGAGGCCGGTTTCCGAGCCGCGCCCCTGGTCGGAGATGATGAGCGACGCGCCGGGAGAGAGCATTGCCGAAATGCGCTCCACCGCTTCCGCGGGCATCTCGATGCGATCGAGCGCCTCATGCGCCGCGACCGAGCCGTACGTGTCAGCGAAGACGGTGACGTCCTTCCCGCGTGTGCGCTGGGCGGCGAGCTTGACCTGGTCCGCCGGCGCTTCGGCCCTCCGGCTCACGGCGTCGCCAGGCATGGATATGGCCGTCCACCGCACGCCGGTGCTGCCATTGGTCAGTTCAATGGCAGTAAAAACATGGGTGCCGAGTGGCTGGCCAGGGTTGCGAATGGTCACCGCCATGTCGAAGACGGTATCGAAACCCTTGCGGACGAAGAGCCGGCCTTCTTTTCGGCTGACGAACACCGAGACTGGACCGGGACGCAGTGGCGGAGCCTTCGCCGTGTCCACCCGCTCCGACTTGGCCGGCCGCAGCTTGCGGGCGCTGCCGCGGTAAGGCTCGTCCTGCGCCGGCATTGCGTCGTTAGCGCTCGCTGCGGCGTCCGCGGTTTTCAACGCGTCGGACACTCTGATGATGGCCGGAACCGCAGGCTCGGCCGACGCCGGGATATCGGCAGTCGACGGCCGGAGTTCGATCGATTTCCGACCCGGCGCGAATAGCGCGGGGTGGATGATCTCGGCCGGCCTGACGTCGCTCGGCGCGACGATGACGCGGGCGCCGAGCTTGGTCATGCCCCATAGCTTGTGGGCGAACTCGCGGGGCAGGCGGATGCAGCCATGCGAGGCCGGATAGCCGGGCAGTATTCCCTCATGCAGCGCGACGCCCGACCACGTCAGCCGCTGCATGAACGGCATCGGCGCATTGCTGTAGATGTTGGAACGGTGGAAACGGCTCTTCGCGATGATGCTGAAGACGCCGGTCGGCGTCGGATGGCTGTCGGTGCCGCTGGAAACCGGGGCCTCTGCGACAACGACGCCGCTGCTGTAGACGGTCACGCGCTGGCTGGCGATCGACACGATGATCTGCAGCGGTCCGCTCGGTGCGGCGACCGCAAGTTCATGTTTCGTCGGCTTCCTCGTGCTGGGCTTCTTGGCTATCGACCTGCGGACCGGCCTGTCGAGGAACGGTCTGTCGAACCACGGCCTGGCCGGGCCACGGTACTGCCGCGACCAGCGCGCGCCCTCGTATCCGTCCCACGTCATCTGGCCCCAGGCGTGAGCCGGAAGCACAGTGCCGGCAAGGAGGACCGCAGCAATGCCGACGGCCAGCGCGGGACTTGCCCACGCGCCGGCCGTATCATTCGCCTGACCACGGGCATCGCTGGCCGCCCGCCGAACCGTGACGCCACGCAACACGCCAACTCCCTCAACGCAACGCTACACCTACTTTATTGCACAAGTCTTTCCATCTCGTCTCCAGGATATAGGTCCGTTGTGCGGTATGGTTACGTTCGGGATACGACGTTCGGGACACGCGAGAGGTCTCATCGCCGCCGCCGGAAACGCTCCTAAGTGCTTAAGCTGGCGACGCAATTGAGACCGATCGGCATTTTCGGTGCTCCCGCCCGCAGGTCCACGTCGTCAAGCGGTACCGGGGATGCAGGGAACCGATTTTTCTTCCTCGTGTTTCATGGGGGCGCACCGGAGGTTCGGTTGATGATCTTGCGTAGCGTGCAGGCTTGCGCCGTCATGCTGACGGCAGCCGCGCTTGTGCCGGGCGGCGCCCACCTGCTTGCCTTGGCCAACAAGATCGGACTGCCGCAAGACCAATATTTCATCGTGCAGGGCATCTACCGGGGGTGGGCGCTGCTTGGGATGGTGCTGATCGGTGCTCTCGCGGCCAATGTCATCCTTGCTGTCCTGCAGCGGGAAGATCGCATCGCGTTCCTGCTGGCGGCGGCCGCCGCGCTCTCCATCGCTTTGACGCTCGTTATCTTCTTCACCTGGACTTTCCCGGCCAACCAGGCGACGGACAACTGGACGTTCGTGCCGCCCAACTGGCGCCAGTTGAGGCTGCAGTGGGAATATTCCCATGCGGTCAATGCCGTCATTACTTTCGTCGGCCTTTTCTGCGTCACCCTGTCGGTCCAGTCGGCGCGCCGGTGAGCGCCGGGCCGTGATATAGATCGGCGATCCGCCGTATCGCCCCATCCCAGAACGATCGAGAGCCATGAAGATCGCGCGCGTCACCGCCACACCGCTCAATGTGCCTCTCCACATCAAGCTGGTGGGACTCGAGCGCAAATCGACGCTTGCCAGTTGTTTCGTCGAGGTTGAGACCGACGAGGGCCTGCTCGGCCACGGCCTGTCCGGCATCACCGAGGAGGACGTGATCGCCCAGATCGTCAACGGCGTCGCCGGCCCGGCGATTGTCGGCGACGATGCGCTCGCCCACGAGCGCGTTTGGGACAAGCTCTACTGGACGCTCATGCCGCGCGGCCAGACCGGCTACGCCGCGCATGCCCTCGCCGCGATCGACGTCGCGCTGTGGGACATTAAGGGCAAGGCGTTGCGCCAGCCGGTGTGGCGGCTGCTCGGCGGCGCGCGGCCGCAGGTTCCAGTGTATGCCACCTTCGGCTTCGGCTTCTTCGATCGCGAGCAGCTCGCGGCGGCGGCGCGGCTGTGGGTGTCGCAGGGCTTTACGCGCCTCAAGATGACGGTCGGCAACGAGGCGCTGCGGCGTCGCGACACGCGGCGGCTGATGGACGTCGTCCGCGAGGATGCCGCGCGGGTGAAGGCGGTGCGCGAAGCGGTCGGACCGGACATCGGACTGTTCATCGACGGCAACTGCAACCTCGATCTCTATCACGCGACTCTCCTGACGGAGATGGTGAAGCCCTACGACATTGCCTTCTTCGAGGAGCCGCTGACGCAGAACGACGCGGCGCAGATGGCGCAACTACGGCGCCAGACCGGCATGCCGCTGGCTTGCGGGCAGAACGAGGGCCTGATGTTCCGCTTCCGCGATCTCCTGGTCAAAGAGGCGATCGACTATGCCCAGCCCAATGTCGTGATCAGCGGCGGGTTCACCCAATGCCTCAAGATCGCGGGGCTGGCGGCGGCGTTCAATGTCCCGGTGGCGAACGGCGGCGCCTGGGGCTTCCACAACATGCATCTGCAGGCCGGCGTCGCCAATGGCACCCTGGTCGAACACCACTATCTCGCGGTCGAACTGTGCCGGCAGATCTATCGCGACCTGCCGATGCCGCAGGACGGTACGTTCGCCCTGCCGGAGGCGCCGGGCCTCGGCTTCGAACCGAATCACGACGCCATCCGCGAGATCGCCAAGCTGCCGTTGTCGCATGGGCGCGGGAAGGGGTGATCGCGCTCCCGCCAAACACAGCGCGCGCCCAGCCACGATCGTCGCGGATGACGTCCTCGGGTTGCACGACGGCGA
>Ga0307472_100000667_pt1 | contig 12354 bp, 9 predicted proteins | sample atmos_gasesAM5C__2_FD_204582 | JGI IMG/M metagenome (GOLD analysis project Ga0307472, IMG submission 204582) | Hardwood forest soil microbial communities from Morgan-Monroe State Forest, Indiana, United States - atmos_gasesAM5C_05 | ecosystem: Environmental > Terrestrial > Soil > Temperate... | reverse complement strand
GCCGAGCCTCACGATCGGCAGATTCGTCCCGTTGATCTTGATCACCGCGACATCGGTGCGCTCATCGGCCCCGATCACCTTGGCGGGGAACTCGCGCCGGTCGGTCAGCCGTACGGTCACTTCGTCCGCGTTCGCCACCACGTGAGTGTTGGTGAGGATGTAGCCGTCGGAGTTGACGATGAAGCCCGAGCCCGCGCCTCGCACCGGCGCCTGACGGCCCTGCGGTCCCTGATCGGGTGTCGGAATGCCGAAGCGGCGGAAGAAATCGTAGAAGGGATCGTTCGGCGAGAGACCGGGGATGCCACCGCCTTGCTGTGCCTTCTCCACCACCTCGACGTTCACCACCGCCGGCCCGTAGCGCTCGACGAGCTGCGAGAAGTCCGGCAACGCCCGCACCGCGGTTTCGGCGGTTGCCGGGGCCACCGGCTGTGCGACTGCCGCGGTGAGTATGCCCGTATCGGCCGGTGGGCCGGCGGCGGGCGGCGTGTCGGCGTGCCCGGACTGTGCCGAAAGCCCGCGGGAACACCCGGGGAGCGCGAGCACGAGCGCGCACGCCGCCAGCGAGCGCCAGGGCGCCCGGGCGTACCGGGATTGTGGGGATTCGCAGCTCGTGTTCATGGCAGCACTTCCATCGCTACCGGGTCTGGCCGGCGGCGGAGCCTCCTATCATTCCGCACCCACAGCCCGTATGCCAGCGCCAGCGCGGCCAGGCTGACGACCGGCCAGTTTCCAACACGCGCGTAGGGCGAAAGGCCCGCGTAGGGCACGATATCTGAGACCAGCGTATCCGGCTTGAATTCCGGGGCCCGGGCGATGACTTCGCCGTGGGGCCCGATGACGGCCGAAATGCCGTCATTGGCGGCGCGCACCAGGTAACGGCCCTCCTCCAGCGCCCGCATGCGCGCGATCTGCAGGTGCTGGTGCCGGGCGCTCGAATGGCCGAACCAGGCATCATTGGTGACATTCACCAGCGCGTCGGCGCGCGGCAACACTTCGAGCATCGAGCTGCCGTAGGCGTCTTCGTAGCACACGGTGGTGCCGAGCCGCAGGTGCGCCGCAGGCAGCGGCGGCTGATCCGGCGCCCCACGGGTGAAGTCCGAGTACGGCAGGCTCATCAGGCGCATCCAGTTGCGCACGAAATGCGGCACCGGGAAGAACTCGGCGAAGGGCACGAGGTGGTGCTTGTCGTACCAGTTGAACTGCTGCGCGTCGAGGGCCACCACCGAGTTGAAGTAGCGCGTCCCTCCTTCGGGGTTCGCCTCCGCGCGAAGGACTCCCATTATGATTGCCGAGCCGTGGGCGCGTGCGTCGCGGTACAGGCTGTTGATATAGGGCGCGATGTCGTTGGCAACGTCGGCGGGAGCTGACTCCGGCCAGACGATGAGCGCGGTGCCGAGCACCCGCTCGGTGAGCGTACGGTACAGCCGCAGGGTGGTCTCACGATTGCTCTCGAGCCATTTCTCGTCCTGCGGGATCGCGCCCTGCACGACGGCCACGGCGACGGGAGGCCCGCTCGGTTGGGTCCAGGAGCGCTGGTACAGCGCGGCTCCCGCTGCCCACGGGAGGATCAGTACGATGAGCGCGGCGAGGTTCCCGCGCGGTCCCCGACAGGCGAGCATGGTCAGGGCACCCGCACCGAGCAGAAGCAGCGCACTGATGCCGTAGACGCCGGTAAGCGGCGCAAAACCCGCTAGCCAGGTGTCGGTCTGGGAATAGCCGAGTGACAGCCACGAGAAGCCCGACAGGAACCAGCCCCGCCACCACTCCATGATGAGCCAGGCGGCCGGGAGTGCGATCAGCCACCGTACCGCACCTTCGGCTGGCAGCCAGCGGGCCGCCAGATAACCGAGTCCGGCGTAGTACAGCCCCATGATGCTCACCAGCCCCAGCATGAGCGTGCCCGCGAGCCAGATGGGGGCCCCGCCAAAGCCGTGGATGCTGATATAGAGCCAGTAGGTGCCGGCCGCGAAGGTGGCAAAGCTGAACCCGAAGCCAAGGCGCGCCGCTTCGCGCGGCGTCGCACCCTGCCAGAGCCACATGAGCAGCGCCGGCGAGAGCCCGGCGAGCGGCCAGAGATTGAGTGGGGCGAACGCGGCGGCGAGCGCCGCGCCGGAGAGGACTGCCAGCAGGAGGCGCGCGAGCGCCGAAGTGGGGCGCGCCAGGGCACGGCGTGCTCCCGTCACAGAAGCGACGGCGGACTCCGCTGCGAGGGCGCGCACCGCCGTCAGGATGTCCCGCCCGCGGACCGCTCATCGGCCGGCGGCAGCACATCGCGGGGCGCGAACACGCGCAGCGTATCGATGCGACGCCGGTCGGCACGCAGCACCCGGAACTCGAAGCCATCGATGCTGGCGGCTTCGCCGCGGCGCGGCAGCCGCCCGAGCTGCTTCAGCAGGAGTCCCGCGATGGTGTCGACGCCCTGGCCTTCGGGAAGGTGGGCGCCGAAGAATTGGTTGAACTCCTCGATGCGCGTCACGCCGCGCACGGTGAACTGCGCCTCGGCGTCACGGCGGATGTTCTGATCGTCCTCGACGTCGAACTCATCGTCGATCTCGCCGACGATCTGCTCGATGACATCCTCGATGGTGCACAACCCCGACACGCCGCCGTATTCATCGACCACGATCGCCATGTGGTTGCGGTTGCGCCGGAACTCCTTCAGCAGCACGTTCAGGCGCTTCGATTCCGGCACGAACACCGCGGGGCGCATGTACTCGCGGATGTCGAAACGCTCCCGCGCCGGTGTCGTCGTGAGCCGCAGCAGGTCCTTGGCGAGCAGGATCCCGACGATGTCGTCGCGGTCCTCGTCCATTACCGGGAAGCGCGAGTGCCCGGACTCCACCACCACCGGCAGTATCCGCGCTGCCGGCTCGTCACGGCGCACGAACACCATCTGCGCCCGCGGCACCATGATGTCCCGCACCTGCAGATCGCCGACCTCGAGCACTCCCTCGAGCATGGTGAGCGCGTCGCTGTCGATGACGGAGCGCTCGGCCGCCTCGCGCAGCAGCGCGGCGAGCGCCTTGCGGTCCTGAGGCTCGGTGGCGAGCCCGTGCGTGAGCCGCCGCAGCCAGCGGCCGGTGGTGTTGAGATCCTTCCCCATGATCTTCAGCTCCGGTACGGGTTGGCGAACCCGAGGCGGCGCAGCACGGCGATCTCGCGGCGCTCCATGCGGCGTGCATCGGCGGCGCGCTCATGGTCGTAGCCGAGGAGGTGCAGCGTGCCGTGCACCACGAGGTGAGCCCAGTGCGCGCGCAGCGTCTTGTCCTGCGCGCGCGCCTCGGCCTCGAGTACGCGCGGGCAGATCACCAGCTCCCCGAGCGGGACTGACACCGCGCCCGCCGCGCGCGGCAGCTGCGCCGGCGAGAACGACAGCACGTTGGTCGGTTTGTGGCATGAGCGAAAGCGCGCGTTGAGCCGCGCGCTCTCCGCCTCACCCACGGTGCAGATATCGAGCTCGCGGCCACTGCCGCGGCGACCGAGTGCGGCGCTCGCCCAGCGCGCGATTTCGCGCCGCGCCGGGGACCAGCCGCGCGCACGGCGCTGCAGCTCGAGGCGGATGCCGCCGCGCGCGCGTGCCGCCGCGCTGTGCGCGCTCACTGTGAGCTCCCGCGGGACTCGTAAGCCTGCACGATGCGCTGTACGAGTGGGTGGCGCACGACATCGTGCGCGTCGAAAAAGGTGAAGGCCACACCCTCCACCGCGCGCAGCACGTCGATCACATGGGACAGGCCCGACTGCTTGCCGGCGGGCAGGTCGGTCTGCGTGACATCGCCGGTCACCACCGCCTTCGAGCCGAAGCCGATGCGGGTGAGGAACATCTTCATCTGCTCGATGGTCGTGTTCTGCGCCTCATCGAGGATGATGAAGGAGTCGTTCAGCGAGCGGCCGCGCATGAAGGCAAGCGGGGCGACCTCGATGACGTTGCGCTCCATGAAGCGCGCGACGCGGTCGAAGCCCATCATCTCGTAGAGCGCGTCGTACATCGGCCGCAGATACGGGTCGACCTTCTGCGTCAGATCCCCGGGGAGGAACCCGAGGCGCTCGCCGGCCTCGACTGCCGGGCGCACCAGGATCAGCCGCCGCACCCGATCGGCCTGCAGCGCTTCCACCGCACACGCGACCGCGAGGTAGGTCTTGCCGGTGCCCGCGGGACCTATGCCGAAGGTGAGATCTCTCGTGCGGATGTGCTCGAGATAGTCGCGCTGGTGCGCGCCCCGTGCGCGGATACCGCCGCGGGGCACGCGCACACCGTGCTCGCGCGCGTCCTCCTCCGAGGGCAGTCCCGACTCGCGCTCGCGCAGCGCAAGGTGCACACGCTCCGGGGTGATGTCCTCGCTCTGCGTGAGCGCGAACAGCTCGCGCAGCAGATTCTCCGCGTGCAGCGCCTGGGCACCGCTCACCCTGAAGGTATCGCCGCGGCGCTGTATGCGGACATCGAGCCGGGTCTCGAGCAGGCGCAGGTTCTCATCGAGCGGCCCGCACAGGTTCGCGAGGCGTGCATTGTCGGAAGGTCCGAGTTCGAATTCGCGCCGCGGTTCGGGAGCAGAGGCAGCCACTGGATCAGCCGCCAGCCGCGGCGAGCCGCGGCGCCTGCGTGTCGGCCTGGGACTCGGCGAGCCGCCCGCGCAGGCTGTGGGCGAGCGCCGCCGTGACGGTCACATCGACGAAGCGGCCGATGAGCGCCGCGGAGCCCGCGAAGTTGAGCCACCGGTTGTTCGCCGTGCGTCCGGCGAGCTCGCGGGCGTCCTTTTTCGCATGGCGCTCGACCAGCACGCGCTGGCGCGTCCCGACCATGGACTCGCTGATCGCGCGCGCCTGGGTCTCGAGCTGCGACTGCAGCCGTGCCAGCCTTTCGTGCTTGACGGCAGGCTCCACCTCATCCGGAAGCGACGCGGCCGGAGTACCCGGCCGGCGGCTATAGATGAAGCTGAAGGACTGGTCGAACCCGACCTCGCGCACGAGCGCGAGCGTGGCGGAGAAATCCCGCTCGGTCTCGCCGGGGAATCCGACGATGAGATCGGAGGAGACGGAGATGTCGGGACGCACGGCGCGCAGCCGGCGTACCTTGTCCTTGAACTCGAGCGCCGTGTAGCCGCGCTTCATGAGCGCGAGCACCCGGTCGGATCCGCTCTGTACCGCCAGATGCAGATGGTTGGCGAGTTTCGGAACGCTCGCGAAGGCCTCGATGAGGCTGTCGTCGAATTCGAGCGGATGCGAGGTGGTGAAGCGGATGCGCTCGATACCGGGCACACGCGCCACGTGATGGATGAGCATGGCGAGATCCACGAGTGGCCCGTCCGCCATCGGGCCCCGGTAGGCGTTGACGTTCTGCCCGAGCAGCGTGACTTCCGCTACCCCCTGCGCCGCGAGCCGCGCCACCTCCTCGAGCACCGAGTCGAAGGAACGGCTTACCTCCTCACCGCGCGTGTACGGCACGATGCAGAAGCTGCAGTACTTGCTGCACCCTTCCATCACCGAGACATAGGCGCGGGCGCCCTCGGCGCGCGGAGCCGGCAGATGGTCGAATTTCTCGATCTCCGGGAAGCTCACATCGACCACGGCACGGCCGGTGCGGCGCAGCTCCTGGATCATCTGCGGCAGGCGGTGCAGGGTCTGCGGGCCGAACACCAGGTCGACGAACGGCGCACGTTCCACGATGGCCTCGCCCTCCTGGCTGGCGACGCAGCCGCCCACACCGATGATCACTTCCGGGCGGCGCGCCTTCAGGCGGCGCCACTCGCCGAGGAGCGAGAACACCTTCTCCTGCGCTTTCTCCCGCACCGAGCAGGTGTTCATCAGCAGCACATCCGCCTCGCGCGGGTCGTCGGTCGCCGCAAGGCCCACGCTATCGCGCAGCACGTCCGCCATGCGGGCGGAGTCGTACTCGTTCATCTGGCAGCCGAAGGTTTTGATGAAGTAATGGCAGGGCATACGGTGGGCGGGTGGATTTTACGGGCTCGGGCGGGGGGCCGCACGGGCATGCGTCGAATATGAGAAACTCTCGCTGCTTCAGTGGCTTGAGAGCTGCGCCCGCCCTGCTTTCGCTTCCTCATGTGCTCCCCAGCGCGGTCCCAGTCCCCAGGAGCCCGGCCCGGGAGGGGTGTCGGGGCAGATGCGGCCGCGCATGACGCGCAGCTCAAGCGCGTCGGTGGGCACCGACTACAGGTGTTGGTTGGCGGCAGCCAACATCCATGGAATCATGACTCAGGGAACGGAAGTCCCGATCGACGCCGCTGCCGCCAAGGAAGGTTATGAGCAGCCTCGTGCCGCGCGCCCGCCAGCTTGCGCCGCTGACATTGCTGACGGCTTTGTGCTCGCCCGCGCTCGGGCAGGAGCTCTATCTCCTTGCCGGCGGGCAGTACACCCCGAGTCTCAAGGAGAGCACGTATTCCTACTCGATGGTGTACCAACACAACCTCAGCGAGCACTTCTTCGCGAGCTTCACCTGGTTGAATGAAGGGCACGTCACGGACCATCACCGCGACGGATTGAGCCCGCAGCTGTGGGTACGCTGGCTCAGCCCGCAGCGCAGGCTGGTCCTCGCACTCGGGGCAGGCCCTTGGCGTTACTACGACACGACGTACTCCACGAGTACCGGTGCCGTGACGGACGCACACGACTGGGGCGTGCTCTACAGCGCCACGGCGTCGTGGTACTTCCACGCGCCCTGGGTGCTGCAGCTGCGTTACAACTACACCCAGACTTCGACCAGCATCGAGACCCACACGCTGCTCGTCGGCCTCGGATATCAGTTCGAAGGCGCGCAGCGCCCGGGTCCGGTAGTGCCCGCCGAGCGTTACAGCATCGTCTCGAGCGGGCACAACGAGATCAACGGGCAGGCCGGCTACAGCGTGCAGAACAACTTCCAGTCGCCGCGCGGAGTGGCGTGGGCGGCCGAATACCGTCGCCGTTTCTCACCGTACGTCGATGGCACACTGACCTACCTCGATGAAGGCGACACTCACGTCGTCAAGCGCCACGGGGTGGCGGGCCAACTCGGCCTCAAGCGGGAATTCCTCGATCATCGTGCCGACGTCGGCGTGGCCGCCGGGCTCTACTACGCACGCGATGAGGACGAGGGCGGGCACCGGACGAAGGGGCTCGGCATCCTCACCATGACCGCCACGTGGAACTGGTCCCGCGTGCTGAAGACGCGGCTCTACTGGTACCGCACGCTCACGACCAACGGCCGCGATACCGATGTGGCGATGCTCGGCCTCGGCTTCTCATTCTGAGGACCCCTTCCGCCTCAGAAAGGAATGTCGTCGTCGAACTCCTCGCTGCGCGAGCCACCGCCGGCGGACTCCTCGGCATAGGAGGGGGTGGCCCCGCTTCCAGCAGCGGCGGAGGTGGGGCTTGCGCCCGCGCCGGCTCCTGCGCCACCGCGACCGCCGAGCATCTGCAGCTCGTTGCCGATGATCTCGGTCGAGTAGCGCTCGTTACCCTGCTTGTCCTGCCATTTGCGCGTTCGCAGGCTCCCCTCGATATACACCTGCGAGCCTTTGCGCAGGTACTCGCCGGCGATCTCGGCCAGACGCCCAAAGAGCGCCACCCGGTGCCACTCGGTGCGCTCCTGCTGCTCACCGGTCTGTTTGTCGCGCCAGCTCTCGCTCGTCGCTACGCGCAGGTTGGCTACCGTCGTGCCCGAGGGCATGGCGCGGGTTTCAGGGTCCGCGCCCAGGTTACCGATGAGAATGACCTTGTTGATGCCACGCGCCATGGTGCGAATCCTCGAGCCTTGGGATGGTAACGGGCAGATCGACGGCTGCGCCTGCCGGATAAGCTGCGCATTCTAGAGTAGCCCGGCTCCGTGCGCGAACGGAGTTCAGCGCGCGATGCGCCAGAAACACGACCTCGGCTACTCTAGGCGGCAGGCTGAGTCGCCCGGCACAGATGAGGCGCGCATGGTCCGCACGCTGAACGATCCTGAGATCGCGCAGGTCCTCACGTACGAGCGGCTGATTCCCGCCATGGAGCGGGCGCTCGCCGCCTTCTCCGGGGGCGAGGTGACACAGCCGGTGCGCACCATGATCACCGTCGAGGCCGGGGAGCGTTACCTCGGCGTGATGCCGGCGGTAATTTCCGGGAGCATGGGCGCCAAGCTCGTGTGCTTCTACCCGAAGAACGCAGCCGCCGACCTGCCGACGCATCTGGCGACTATCGTCCTCTTCGAGAGCGACACCGGGCGACCGCTCGCCTTCCTCGACGGGCGTCGCATTACCGAAATGCGCACCGCGGCGGTTTCCGCCGCGATTACGCGCCAGCTTGCTCCGACCGATGCGCGGGTTCTTGCCCTGCTCGGCAGCGGCGTGCAGGCGCACGCGCATCTGGAAGCGCTTCGCCGGGTGTGCCGCTTCGAGGAAGTGAGAGTGTGGAGCCGCAGTGCCGCCCACGCGCAGCAATTCGCCTCGCGTCACGGAGCGCGTGCCATGGAAGCCGAGGCAGCCGTGCGAGGTGCCGACGTGGTGGTCACCGCGACCAGCTCGCAGCAGCCGGTGCTGCGCGGCGAATGGCTCAAACCGGGTGCGCACGTCAATGCCGTCGGGGCCTGCCTCCCCACCTGGCGAGAGCTCGACGATGCAGCGATGCGGGAAAGCACCCTGATCGTGGACTCACGCGAGGCGGCGCTGCGCGAATCCGGTGACGTAATTCTCTCGCGCGCGCCGATCTTCGCGGAAGCGGGTGAGGTGTTCGCCGGCACGCGCGAGGTCAGCCGCGGGGCCACCACGGTCTTCAAGTCGCTCGGACTTGCGGTCGAGGATATCGCCACCGCCCGGCTCGTCTACGATGCGGTGACTGCCGGGGTCAACCGGGACGAGCGCTGAAGCGGCTCCCCACGATACTTCGGCAGCTGCCGAACTATCGCGAAAGGAGCCTCCGGCTGTGGAGGTCAACCTTTGCTTCGGATGCGTGCGGCAGCCTCGCGGAGGATCTGCGCGATGCGCTGTCTCTCCTCCGTCGATGCGCCGTGCTTCTCGCGTAGTGCGTGGCGAAGGTCCCGGCGGGCTGCCCACACCCCTTGGGGCTCGGAGTCCTCGTCCTCGTCGAAGCCGCCGAAAATCTCACGTACCCGGCCCATCTTGCGGCCGATCCAGCCGAGCTGGTCGAGCATGGCGTCGGCGGCCTCCCGGTTCTCCTTCAGATGGGCGCGCCCGGGCTCGGTGATGCTATAGAGCTTCTTCGTGCCTTCCGCGGCCACACTCGCGAAGCCCACCTCCTCGAGCCAGGTAAGGGCCGGATAGATCATTCCCGGGCTCGGGCTGTAAAAGCCCCCCGAGCGCTCCTCGAGCGCCTTGATGAGCTCGTAGCCGTGACTCGGCCCCTCGGCTAGCAGCGCGAGGAGCACGAGCTGCAGCTCTCCCGAGGCGAGCCGGCGCCCCGCCAGAAAAGCCCGGCTGCCTCTGCCCATGGCCCCGCCGAGTCCACCGGCAAAGCCACCAAGCCCCGCAAAGCCGCGGCCGTAACGGAAGTGCTTGCGCATATGCTCGGTTCCTAGGTCATACTCTAGATATATCTTACGATATATCGGCCCAGGATTGCAGCACTGCACCCGGGCGTGTCCGACAACCCCTCGAAGTGGCCCGAACGGGTACCATTTACTGTTCGATGCAGCACATTCGCGTGCGCGGTGCGCGCACCCACAATCTCAAGAACCTCAGCCTCGACTTGCCGCGCGAGCGGCTGATCGTGGTCACAGGTCTTTCGGGCTCCGGAAAGTCCTCGCTCACTTTCGACACGCTCTACGCCGAGGGCCAGCGCCGCTACGTCGAGTCGCTATCGGTCTACGCGCGGCAGTTTCTCTCCACTATGGACAAGCCCGACGTCGACAGCATCGAGGGGCTCTCCCCGGCCATCGCCATCGAGCAGAAGGCGAGCTCGCACAACCCCCGCTCGACCGTGGGTACGGTCACCGAGATCTACGACTATCTGCGGCTGCTGTACGCCCGCGCCGGGATTCCGCGCTGCCCCGACCATGGGATCGAGCTCACCGCACAGACGGTGAGCCAGATGGTAGACCAGGTGCTGACGCTCACCGAAGGGACCCCGGTGGCGCTGCTCGCACCGGTCGTGAGTGACCGCAAGGGCGAGCACCAGGAGCTGCTCGAGGATCTCGCCGCGCAGGGATTCGTGCGCGTGCGCATCGATGGGCGCATCCACGAGATGGGTGCGCTGCCCGCGCTCGACGGCAAGCGGAAGCACACCATCGAAGCGGTGGTCGATCGGCTGCGAGTACGCCCCGACAGCGCGCAGCGTCTTGCGGAGTCATTCGAGACAGCACTGCGCGTCTCGGGGGGCCTGGCGCGGCTCGTGTTTCTCGATGAGCCGGCGCGGGAAGAGCTGGTGTTCTCGAGCCGCCATGCCTGCCCGGTATGCGGCTACAGCGTTCCGCCGCTCGAGCCGAAGCTCTTCTCCTTCAACAATCCCGCGGGCGCCTGCCCGAGCTGCGACGGGCTTGGCGTGCAGGAGTTCTTCGACCCGCTGCGCGTCGTCCTGCACCCGCATCTCTCGCTCGCCGGCGGCGCCGTGCGCGGCTGGGACCGCCGCAACGAACACTACTTTCAACTCATCCAGTCCCTCGCCCGTCACTACGGCTTCGACATCGAGACGCCATGGACCGAGCTTCCCGAGCAAGTGCGCCACGTGCTGCTCAACGGCAGCGGCGAGGAAACGATCGACTTCAGCTACCACGAGACCGGCGGCCGCCGGACGCGCAAACGACATCCCTTCGAGGGCATCCTGCCGAATCTCACCCGCCGCTATCGCGAAACCGAGTCGCCCATGGTGCGCGAGGAGCTCGCGCGCTATCTCGGCGTGCGGCCCTGCCCCGAGTGTCACGGGACGCGCCTCAGCCGTGCGGCGCGCTTCGTCTACGTTGCCGACCGTACGCTGCCCGAGGTGACGCATCTCACCGTTGGCCGCGCACTCGCATTCTTCAGCGAGCTCACCCTCAGCGGCTGGCGGGGCGAGGTGGCGACGAAGATCGTCAAAGGAGTTGCCGAACGGCTGCGCTTCCTCACCGACGTCGGCCTCGATTACCTGACACTGGATCGCAGCGCGGAAACGCTCTCCGGTGGGGAGTCCCAGCGCATACGCCTCGCGAGCCAGGTGGGCTCGGGTCTCACCGGAGTCATGTACATTCTCGATGAGCCCTCGATCGGCCTGCACCAGCGCGACAACCGCCGCCTGCTCGCGACGCTCAAGCAGCTGCGCGACCTCGGCAACACCGTCATCGTCGTGGAGCACGATGAGGAAGCGATCGAGGCCGCAGACCACGTAGTGGACCTGGGCCCCGGCGCCGGTGCTCACGGCGGGCATCTGGTGGCGCAGGGCACCCCGCGGGATATCAAGGCGAACCCCGCTTCGATCACCGGACAATATCTGTCCGGCAGACGCCGCATCGAGCTGCCGACGCTGCGCCTGCGCCCGGATCTTTCGCGGCAGATCAGCATCGTCGGGGCCCGCGGCAACAACCTGCGCAACATCACCGCGCACATCCCGCTCGGGCTCTTCACCTGCGTCACCGGCGTCTCGGGCTCGGGCAAGTCGACGCTCATCGTCGACACGCTCTTCGGCCACACGGCGGCGCGCTTGAGTGGCGCACGCGTCGAAGCCGCACCCGCCGAGCGCATCGAGGGGCTCGAGCACATCGACCGCGTGATCGACATCGACCAGAGCCCCATCGGCCGCACGCCGCGCTCGAATCCCGCCACGTACACCGGCCTCTTCGCGCCATTGCGCGAGCTGTTCGCGGCCGTGCCCGAGGCGCGTGCCCGCGGGTACGACGCTGGGCGCTTCAGCTTCAACGTCAAGGGCGGGCGGTGCGAGGCCTGCCAGGGCGATGGGGTCATCCGCGTCGAGATGCACTTTCTGCCGGATGTCTACGTGCCGTGCGATGTGTGCCAGGGAAGACGCTACAACCGCGAGACGCTCGAGATCCGCTACCGTGGCAAGAACATCCACGAAGTGCTGGAAATGACCGTCGAGGAAGCCGCGCGGTTCTTCCAGAACGTGCCGGCCGTGAGCGGCAAGCTGCTGACGTTGACCGACGTGGGCCTGTCCTACGTGCGTCTGGGCCAGAACGCGACCACGCTCTCAGGCGGTGAAGCGCAACGCGTGAAGCTCGCGCGCGAGCTCGCCAAGCGCGCAACCGGGCGCACGCTCTACATACTCGATGAGCCGACGACCGGCCTGCACTTTCACGATGTCGAGCAGCTGCTGCAGGTGCTGCACCGGTTGCGGGACGAAGGGAACACCATCGTCGTGATCGAGCACAATCTCGATGTCATCAAGACCGCCGACTGGGTCATCGACCTCGGTCCCGAGGGCGGTGAGGGCGGGGGCGAGATCGTC
>Ga0307472_100000665_pt1 | contig 12363 bp, 8 predicted proteins | sample atmos_gasesAM5C__2_FD_204582 | JGI IMG/M metagenome (GOLD analysis project Ga0307472, IMG submission 204582) | Hardwood forest soil microbial communities from Morgan-Monroe State Forest, Indiana, United States - atmos_gasesAM5C_05 | ecosystem: Environmental > Terrestrial > Soil > Temperate... | reverse complement strand
TAACGATCGGAACCATTGAGCACTTGGCGCGTTCCCGCTTTGCAGAGCAATTGCGGGGGGTGGGGCATCAGTGAGCCCAAGCGCCGAAGATTTCCGAAAGCGTGCGGATGAGTGCTATCGCTTATCGACGCGATTGAGGAATCCCGAGCACACGTCTTTTGCTCTCTACCTTGCCGCCGCCTGGCTCGCGCTCGCCGAACAGGCCGCGCGCAAGCAAGCCGTCATCGACTCGGTGATCAGCCCGCCCCCGCCTGACGACCAGCCCAAGGATCACATCAAATGATCCCTCCCGCCATATGCTACATATAACGTGTAGATACTGCACCGAACGCGCGCTGCGGCCGCTGCTGGAACTGGCCTGATGTCCGTGCTTGAGCGCGCGTCGCCGCGTACCGCGTCACGCATCGCCGACCTCGAAACGCCGTGTCTGTTGCTCGATCTCGATCGTCTCGAGAACAATTGCGCGCGCATGCTCGCGCGCACGCGCGCGCTCGGCGTTGCCCTGCGGCCGCATCTCAAGACGGCGAAATCGCTGGACGTCGCACGGCTTGCGACCGGTGGCGAAGGGGGCGCCGTGACAGTGTCGACGCTCAAGGAAGCCGAATTCTTCGCGCGCGGCGGCCATCGCCACGTCCTCTGTGCAACGGCGATCGTGCCACAGAAATTCGCCCATGCGGCGCGCATCGCGCGCGACACCGGCTGCGATCTCGTCCTGGTCACCGACGCACTCGCGGTCGCCCATGAGGCCGCGCGCTTCGCGGCCGTGAACAAGGTCACGCTGTCGTTCCTGATCGAGATCGACTGCGGTGAGCATCGCAGCGGCCTGCTGGCCGACGACCCTCAGGTGGTGGAGATCGCCCGCGCGATCGATGCGGTGTCGACGCTGCGCCTGCGCGGGGTGATGACCCATGCCGGCCATTCCTATGGTACCGACGATTCGCGCGAGGTTGCGAGCATCGCCGCAGTCGAACGCGACGCCGCGGTGGCCGCTGCCGGCGCAATCCGCGCCGCCGGCCTGCCATGCGACATCGTCAGCATCGGTTCGACGCCGACCGTGCTTCATGTCGAGCATCTCGCCGGCGTGACCGAGGCGCGCGCCGGCATCTACATGGTGTTCGACCTCGCCCAGGTCTCGCGCAACATCTGCCGCGAGGACGACATCGCCGTCTCGGTTCTCGCCTCGGTCATCGGCCACAACCGCCAGGGTCGCGCCATCATTCTCGATGCCGGCGCGCTCGCGCTGTCGAAGGACATTAGCGCCAATGCGCGCCGGCCGGACGTCGGCTACGGCACCGTGTGCGACGTCCGCACGCTCGCTCGCCTGGGCAGGCTTGCGGTCAACGACGTCCACCAGGAGCACGGCACGGTGACGATCGACGACCTGACATGGTTCAACCAGCTGCCGATCGGCAGCCTGGTGCGCATCCTGCCGAACCATGCCTGCATGACCTGCGCGGCCTACGAGTCCTACGATGTGGTGCGCGGCGACGCGGTGATCGATCGCTGGCCGCGCATCAACGGTTGGTGAGCGACGATGAGGCTCGAGCGGACAATAGGGCGCACCTCACGGGCGCACATCGCCAACACCATCCGCCGCGAGAACCTGTCGTCGGCAAGGTGGTAACCGCCATCCGCTGCGGGCGGCGCTATTTCAGCTTTTCCCACGTCATGGTGCGCACGCTCATGCGGCCGTCGCCCGGGTCGGGCGACGGCTTGGTCGAGAGGTGCACGCGGTTGCCCTCGAAGCGGAACGTGCGCGTCTGCTTGGTGCCGGTCCACACCTCGTTCCACGAAATGTCGACGTGATGGGTGATCTCGTCACCGGCAATCGTGTAGTCGCCGCCATAGGCGAGTAAGCCTTGGAACAGGGCCTTGGCTTCGTCCGCCGTTGGGTTCGCGCCGGCCGGCCGCGGCCGGTCGGCGCGCACGTTGATTGTCATCATACGGCCGTCCGGCGCGTAGCTGATGTAGCCGATCGGGTTGGGGCCGAAAAAATCGGTCTTCTTGCCGGTCGCCACGTCCTCGTTGACGACCGAGACGAGCTTCCAGGTCCCGATCAGGCGCTCGCGCGCGTCGTCCTTGGTCATGGCGATAATTCTAACGTGGTGGGGGACGCGAGAAAAGCGCGGGTTGCGCCGGCGGTGCGCAATCGCTACATCGGCACGACACCACGAGTCACGGGTCGGCCATGCGCGCGGAAATTGCCACCACCGTCGAGGAGATCAAGCAGTCGGTCGGGCTGCTGAGGAGGCATCTTTGACGTCGACAAGGCGAGTGCGCGGCTGGCCGAGCTCAACAAGCAGGCCGAAGATCCCGACCTGTGGAACGACCAGCAGCGCGCCCAGCGCGTGATGCAGGAACGCACGGCGCTCGAGGACCAGCTCACGGCGCTCGCGCGCATCCAGCAGGATCTTGACGACAACCTCACCCTGATCGAGCTCGGCGAAGCGGAGAAGGACCAGAAAGTCGTCGCCGAAGCCGAGGAGGCGTTGCGCCGACTTCGCAGCGACGTCGCCCGGCGCCAGCTCGAGGCATTGCTCTCGGGCGAGGCCGACAACAACGACACCTATCTCGAGGTCCACGCCGGCGCCGGCGGCACCGAGAGCCAGGACTGGGCCAATATGCTGCTGCGCATGTATACCCGCTGGGCCGAGCAGCACGGCTACAAGGTCGATTACCTCGAAGAGACCGCCGGCGAAGAGGCCGGCCTCAAATCGGCGACGGTGCAGATCAAGGGCCACAACGCCTATGGCTGGCTCAAATCCGAGAATGGCGTGCACCGCCTGGTGCGCATCTCGCCGTTCGACTCGAATGCGCGCCGCCACACCTCGTTCGCCAGCGTCAACGTCTATCCAGTGGTCGACGACCGCATCGTCGTCGACATTAAGGAAGCCGACGTGCGCGTCGATACGATGCGTTCGGGCGGCGCCGGCGGCCAACACGTCAACAAGACCGAGTCGGCGATCCGGCTCACCCACATCCCGACCAGCATCGCCGTCGTGTGTCAGAACGACCGCTCGCAGCACCGCAACCGCGCCCAGGCGTGGCAGATGCTGCGCGCGCGCCTTTACGAGCGGGAATTGAAAAAGCGGGAAGAGAAGGCGATCGCCGACCAGGCGGCCAAGACCGATATCGGCTGGGGCCACCAGATCCGCAGCTACGTGCTTCAACCCTATCAAATGGTCAAGGATCTGCGCACTGGTGTGCAAACCTCCAACACCGGCGGCGTGCTCGACGGCGATCTCGACCCGTTCATGGAGGCGGCGCTGTCGCAGAAGGCGTTCGGCGGTGGGCCGCAACAGGTCGAGGACGTGGACTAGGGGTCAGCTTCCGCCGCTCAGCCTGATGCCCGCGCGCAGGAATTTCTGCGGATCGACCGCGTCGCCTTCGACCCGCGTCTCGTAGTGCAGGTGCGGGCCGGTCGAGCGCCCGGTCGAGCCCACCTTGCCAACGATCTGGCCAATCTTGACGGTCTGGCCGACTTCCACGTCGATCGCCGACAGGTGGCCGTAACGCGTGGCAAAGCCATTGCCGTGGTCGACTTCGACCATCTTGCCGTAGCCGCCGCTCCAGCCTGCGATCGTCACCGTGCCGCTCGCCGTCACACGCACCGGATCGCCGCTGTTGCCGCGGAGGTCGATGCCAGTATGCATCGCCGGTCCGCGCAGGAACGGGTCCATCCGCACGCCGAACCCCGAAGATGTGTCGATCTCGCCCATGATCGGCTTGCGGATCGGCACGGCGACGAGCGTGCGCTGCAGGCGGTCGACCTGCGTCCGCGCCAGATGAATGCGATAAAGCTGGCGTTCGAATGCGCCATTGTCGGACAGCCGCGCCGGGACGAACGGGCCGCCGATCCCCAGTTCGAGCTTGGCCGGCGCAATCTTCGAGACGTCGAGACCAAGATCGGCGAGCACGCTGCGCATGCGCCGCGCCTTGCCGCTGAACGTTTCCTCGATGCTATTGAGGGTAACGGCCTGACGCTGCTCGAAACGATCGAGCGCGTCCTGGAAGCGGGCGAGCGTACCCTCGAGGCCGCCGCCCGCCACCTTGGCGGCCTGGCGGTTCGCCGGCAGTGCGATGCGGCGCGACTCGAGTCGCGCCTCGCGGTCGTGTGGTGCGACGAAAATGACGGTGTCATTGATCGGCGACGGCTTGAGCGGCCCGGCGGGCGGCTCGCTCGCGCCGCGGGGCGGCGGCCTGATCGAGCCGGTCACGGTCGGATCGGCGACGCTACCGATGGTGGTCGCCCGCGACTCGAGCGTGGCCTGACGGCGCAGCAGCGTGTCGAGCTTCTGCTCGAACTGCTCCTGATCGAGAAGCTGGCGGCTCATCACCCGGTCGACCTGCGCGCGCAGATCGGCGATGCGGTCCTCATAGGCGAACTGCATCTCGGCCTGGCGGGCGATGAGGCGCGTGAGCACGTCGTCGTGGAAGGCGAAATAGGTGGCGGTGACGATCGACCAGCTGGCCATGATCACCAGCGTGCCGACGACAGTCCAGAACGCGACCGGTCCGAGGCGGACCTGGTAGCGGCCGTGGCCCAGCGTGTAGTCGCTTGCCGCGGTTCGACGCGCGACGCCCACCGGCGCCATGGTCTGGTGCCCACGCCGCAACACCGTGTCGTGATGGTCGCTCTGACGGTCGTCGTGATGACCGTCGCGATGAACGTGTTGGCGCCGCCCATGGTAGTCACCGTGATGGTGGTGGAGATGGGGCCGGTAGGACATCAACGCTCCCACGCCGGTCCCGCCTTGCGCCGACCGCTGCATGTTTGGGTCGATTTGAGCAGCGCGTGGTTAATTTTCGGCAAATTCGCCTAGTGCGCGTTGAATGGGAAACGCGCTTCTTTAGCTGATCGCATTTCCTGCGCAAAACCGGTGCCCACCCTGGATCAAGTCCGGACCAGGAAAAAAGCCAAGGGAATGGCCTAACCGGGCCTGACGGATCGGCGGCCGTCGGGCTATGCCGGGAACAACGCGTCGCCGGCCGAGAGCCTTGCCTCACAACGCCTTGGCGGCGGTCAGTACCTCCTCGGCATGGCCCTCGACCTTGACGTTGGGCCAGATGCGGGCGATTCGGCCGTCCCGCCCGATTAGGAATGTGGTGCGCCTAATGCCCATGTAGGTCCGGCCGTACATCGACTTTTCGCCCCACACGCCATAGGCCTCGAGCATGCCGTGCGTCTCGTCCGAAGCGAGCGGTATCTCCAGGCCATGTTTGGCCTTGAAATGGTCCTGCGCCTTGACCGGGTCGGCCGACACCCCGATCACGGCCGTATCGGCTGCGGAAAACGCCTTCTGCAGGGCCGAGAATGCAATCGACTCCCGCGTGCAGCCGGGCGTGTCGGCCTTGGGGTAGAAGAACAGGACAAGGTTCCGTCCGGCGAAGTCGGCGAGGGTGACATGGCCGCCGCCGTCGCGCGGCAAGCGGAACTCCGGCGCCGGCGACCCTAGGGCAAGCTCTTGAGCCATATGCGCCTTCCTTTCGTCGTTTTCCCCCGGTCAATGTGACATGTATCATTCGTTGGTGGGCGACTGGCGGATCCAAGGGCTATCCTGCCACAGTGCGATCCGACAAGGCCTGACGGCCTTGGACGACGACGTCGAGACAATGGCAACCGCGGGCGAGGGGCGTCCGGTCGCGCATGGCGGACCAAGGAATCAGTCCGAAGCTTGAGATATTGAAAAATCTCGAAGCGGCCCTGCTGGATCACCGCAGTTCGGCCGAAGCGCGGCGTCGTGCCCGCGAGCCAGTCATCGCCAACCGCCGCTTCGCGTTTGAGCGAGCCTTCCGGTGGGCAGGCGGCTGGCGCCCGTGGCAGCTGCGACGCTTCGTCGCCCGCAAATCCGTCATTGCCATCGCCGGCGTGCTCGGCGTCGTCCTCCTGTCATGCGCGCTGTTGTGGCTGCGGCTCGCCAGCGGGCCGATCTCGCTTGATGTCGCGACACCCTGGCTCACCGCCGCCATCGAGGAAAATTTTGGCGGCCGCCGGCGGGTCGAGGTCGGCGGAACCCAGCTCGAACGCGACGAGCACGGCCGCACGGCCTTGCGCATCCGCGACGTCGTGGTCCGCGATGCCGACGGCACCGTGGTCGCAAGCGCGCCGGGCGCGGAAGTCGGATTTTCCGGCACGAGTCTGCTGAGCGGACGCGTGCGCGCCGAGCGGCTGAGCCTGGTGGGTGCCCAGCTTGCGATCCGCATCGAAGCGGACGGCCAGCTCACCATCTTCGCCGGCGCCGACAAGCGTCCCTTTGCCATCACGCCAGCGGTCGCCGAAATGGCGGGTCCGCCAATGCCGCCATCGGCTTCGACGGCCGCGGCGCCGACCCGCAGCAGCCTCGAACACCTTGTCGGCGCGCTGGCCTGGATCGACGGTCTCGGCGCCGCCGGCCTTGATGGCTACGAACTCGACGAAATCGGCGTGAAGAACGGCAACGTCACCGTCGACGACAAGCGCACCGGCAAGGAGTGGAAATTCGAGAAGATCAATCTGAGCCTCACGCGCTCACGCTCGGGCGAGCTGACCTTCAATATGGGCTCCGAGGCGCACGACAATCCGTGGCAGCTGGCGGCGGCGGTGAAGCGCGGCACCGGCAACAACCGTATGGTCAGCCTGGACGCGCGCAAGGTCCCGCTCGGCGACGTGATGCTGGCGACGCGCATGGCGGACGGTCAGCTCGACGCGAGCGTGCCGGTGTCGATTACCCTGCGCGCCGATATCGGACAGGACGGCGCGCCGCAGCGCGCCAGCGGGCGGATGATCGTCGAAGCCGGTGCGATCGGCCCGACCGGCAGGCCGGAGGCGCAAGTCGCCGTCGAGCGCGCCGAATTCAGCCTAGACTGGGACGCCGCGCGCGGCGTGGTGGCGGTGCCATTCCAGATCGTCGCCGGCGGCAATCGCTTCACCTTGTTCGCGCAGGCCGAAGCGCCGCGCGAGGCGGGCGGCGCCTGGACGCTCGGGCTGACCGGCGGGACGGTCATGCTCGGTCCGCTGACGCCGGCGGACGAGGCTCTGGTCGTCAACCGCGTCGTCCTGCGCGGCCGCCTCGACCCCGCCAAGCGGCGGATCGATATCGAGCAGGGCGACCTGTCGAGCAAGGAGCTCGGCATCGCCTTTTCCGGCGGCATCGACTACTCGACGTCCGATCCACGCATTGCGATTGGCGGCGCCGCGCGCAACATGACGGCGACAACCCTCAAGCAGTTCTGGCCGCCGTTTGTGAACCCGAAGCTGCGGAGCTGGATCATCGATCACTATCTCGCCGGCACGGTCGAGCGGGTAGAGATCGCGACCAATGCCCCGTTGTCGCACCTGCGGCCGGGTGGCCCACCGCTCGCCGACGACGGCATCTCCGTCCAGGTCATCACCAACGGCTCGGTCATCATGCCGATCGACGGCCTGCCGCCGATCCGCGACGCGGAACTCGTGACCAGCATCAAGGGCCGCAGCGCGCGCGTTGAGGTGGCGCGCGGCACCGTCGAACTGCCGTCAGGCCGCAAGCTCGCGGTCGCCAACGGGCTGTTCGAAGTGCCCGATACGCAGGTTCACCCGCCGCCGTCGCGCACGCGCTTCCGCATCGAAGGTCCGGTCCCCGCCGCCGCCGAGCTGGTGGCGATGGATCGGCTGCGCGACGCGGCCGACGCGCCGCTCGATCCGGCCCAGACCCGCGGGACTGTCAGCGCGCAAGTGACGGTCGGACTACCGATCACGGCCGATCTGCAAAAGGGTGCGGTGACCTACACCATCGCCGCCGACCTCGTCAATTTCGCCGCCGACCGTTTCATCATGGGGCAGAAGGTCGAAGGATCGAACCTCAAGGTTGCCGCCAATGCCCAGGGTTACACGTTCAAGGGCGACGTGAAGATCGGCGCGACGCCAGCCTCGATCGAATACCGCAAGACGGCCGGCGAGAGCGAGCCGGAGGTGCGCCTTCAGGCGACGCTCGATGAGGCCGCGCGCACGCGCTTCGGATTCGATCTCTATGGCGCTCTCAAAGGTCCGGTGCCCATCAAGCTCGCCGGCCGCATGGCGTCGGGCGAGCGCGACAGCCGCTATGCGGTCGAGGCCGATCTCACCCAGGCCAAGATCGACAATCTGCTGCCGGGCTGGCAGAAGCCCGCAGGCAAGGCGGCCCGCGCCGTCTTCGCACTCCTCGCCAAGCCGCGCGCCACCCGCTTCGAGGACATTCTGGTCGAAGGCGCGGGCACCCTGGTCAAGGGCACGATCGAGGTCGATCCTAACGGCGATCTGGTATCGGCCAATTTTCCTGTCTTCGCGTTGTCCGACGGCGACAAGGCAATGCTCAGGGCCGACCGCGGCACCGACAGCACGCTGAGGGTGACCATGCGCGGCGACGTCTATGACGGTCGCAGCTTCGTCAAGTCGCAGATGTCGGGGCCCATGCCCGAACAGCGCCAGCGCCAGGCCATCCCCGATCTCGATCTCGACATCAAGCTCGGCGCCGTCGCCGGCTTCCACGGCGAGGCGTTGCGCGGCGTCGATCTCCGGCTGTCGCGGCGCGCCGGCGAGATCCGTTCGCTCAACGTCAACGCCCGCATCGGCGTCGACACGCCGCTGCTCGGCGACCTGCGCGCGCGCACCGGCGGGCGCCAAGTCATGTATTTCGAGACCGCCGACGCCGGCGCGCTGTTCCGCTTCACCGACACCTATGCGCGCATGGCCGGCGGCAAGATGTGGGTGGCGATGGATCCGCCGGGCGCCAATCCGGTGCCGCAGGACGGCGTCCTCAATATCCGCGACTTCGCGATCCGCGGCGAGCCGGCACTCGACCGCATCGTGTCGGGTGCCGTCAGCACGCCCAATGCCCCCAAGAACGGCGTCGACTTCTCGCGCATGCACGTCGATTTCATCCGAACGCCCGGCAAGCTCGTGATCCGCGAAGGCGTGGTACGCGGCCCGGTGGTCGGCGCAACGATCGACGGCAATATCGATTACGGCCGCGACGAGGTGAGATTGCGCGGCACGTTCGTGCCGCTCTACGGCATCAATAACATGTTCGGCCAGATTCCGATCGTCGGGCTGATCCTGGGCGGCGGCAGCAACGAAGGGGTCATTGGTATCACCTATGAGGTGACGGGATCGCCGGGCGCGCCGGTCCTGCGGGTCAATCCGATTTCGGTGTTCGCGCCGGGCATGTTTCGCAAGATCCTGGAATTCCCCAACGCCGATCGCGGCATTCCGGAGGCGAACACTCGCGAACTGAGATAAATCCGCGGCCGAACCGGCCACGCGCCTATTTGAGCGCGTTCACATGGGCTTCAGCAGTACGTGGCGTTTCTTCCCGAGCGAGAGCTTGATCACCCCTTCGGGCGTGAGGTCGCGGATGGTGAGCACCATCTTTTCGTCGGTGACGGTCACGTCGTTGACCTTGAGGCCGCCGGCCTTGATCTGACGTCGGGCTTCGCCGTTCGAGGTGACGAGCCCGGTTTTCTCGGCGAAAGCGGTCAGGACGCCGATGCCCTTGTCGAGCTCGGCACGTTCGACCTCGACGGTTGGGAGCGTGGCCGCGACGGCGCCTTCCTCGAAGGTCTGGCGCGCGGTGGCCTCGGCCTGTTGGGCCGCTTCGCGGCCGTGCACCAGCGCGGTCGCTTCGGTCGCCAGCACCTTCTTGGCTTCGTTGATCTCCTGGCCCTTGAGCGCCGCCAGCCGCCCGATCTCCTCGAGCGGCAGCACGGTGAACAGCTTGAGGAAGCGCGCGACGTCGCCGTCCTCGCTGTTGCGCCAGTACTGCCAATAGTCGAAGGAGCTCACCATCGTCGGGTCGAGCCACACCGCGCCGGCCGCGGTCTTGCCCATCTTGGCACCCGACGACGTGGTGATGAGCGGCGAGGTCAACGCGAACAGTTGCGCATTCATCAGCCGTCGGCCGAGATCGATGCCGTTGACGATGTTGCCCCACTGGTCGGAGCCGCCCATTTGCAGCACGCAGCCGTGGCGCTTGTGCAGCTCGACGAAGTCGTAGGCCTGCAGAATCATATAGTTGAATTCGAGGAACGACAGTTCCTGCTGTCGCTCGAGACGACGTTTCACCGAGTCGAACGAGAGCATGCGGTTGACCGAGAAATGGCGGCCGACGTCGCGCAGGAAATCGATGTAGTTGAGCGCGTTGAGCCAGTCGGCGTTGTTGGCCATGACGGCGTTGCGCGGACCCTCGCCGAACGTCAGGAATTTCGCAAAAATGGCGCGAATGCCCCGGAGATTGTCGTTGATGATGTCATCGGTCAGGAGCCTGCGGCTCTCGTCCTTGCCGGACGGGTCGCCGACCCGCGTCGTGCCGCCGCCCATCAGCGCGATCGGGCGGTGTCCGGTCTGCTGCATCCAGTAGAGCATCATGATCGGCAGCAGCGAGCCGACGTGGAGCGAGGCGGCGGTGCAGTCGAAGCCGATATAGCCGGTGATCGCCTTGGAGGCGGCCAGGGCGTCGAGCGCCTCCGGCTCCGACACCTGATGGATGAAGCCGCGGCTCGCCAGGACGTGCAGGAAATCGGATTTGTAGGTACTCATCGGCTCGCGATCATGATTGACAAGGCATCTCGCCTCGCCCGACCGGTGGTGTAACAGGTCCGGCGTCGGATTCAACTCAGGGGGCACGGAATGGCGGTTTCTCGAGCCATCGGACTGATGAGCGGCACCTCGCTCGACGGCGTCGACGTGGCGCTGATCGAAACCGACGGCGAGGCGGTCTCGGCTTTCGGGCCGGTCGGCTATCGTGCCTATCGGGACGCCGAACGCGCGCTGCTGCAGCAGGCCCTCGCCGAGGCGACAGCACTCACCGACCGTACAGCACGGCCCGGTGTGTTGGCCCAGGCCGAGCAACAGGTGACCGACATCCACGCACAAACCGTGGAGACATTCCTCGCGAAGAACGGCATCGCCGGCGACAGCGTGACGGTGGTCGGCTTCCACGGCCAGACCGTGCTGCACCGCCCACACGACCGGCTCACGGTGCAGATCGGCGACGGCAAGGCGCTCGCCCGGCGGCTCGGCATTCCGGTGGCCCATGATTTCCGCGCCGCCGATGTCGCCGCCGGCGGACACGGCGCGCCGCTCGTTGCGATCTTCCATCGTGCCCTGGTCGGCAAGCTCGACCGGCCGGATCCCATTGCCGTGCTCAACATCGGCGGCGTTGCCAACGTGACGTGGTGCAACGGCGAAGTCCCGCCCATCGCCTGCGATACCGGTCCCGGCAATGCCTTGATCGACGACTTCATGCGCGCGCATACCGGGCGTGCGCTCGACGACGGCGGCGTCATGGCCTCACGCGGCAAGCCCGACGCGGACTTCATCGGCCGCGTGCTCGGCGACCCGTTCTTCGCACTCGATCCGCCGAAATCGCTCGACCGCAACGCCTTCGCCTATGCGAGCCTCACGCTGCCGAAATTGTCGATCGCCGACGGCGCGGCCACGCTCGCGGCCCTGACGGCCGCCGCGGTCGCGCGCGTCATCCCCCAACTGCCGGTGGCGCCGGCGACTTGGATTGTCGCCGGCGGCGGGGCACGCAACCGGGCGCTGATCCAATTTCTGGCGCAGGGATTGGCGCCCGCCACCGTCGAGACGGCCGACGCCGTGGGCTGGTCGGCCGACGCACTCGAGGCCCAGGCGTTCGCCTATCTGGCGGTGCGGACCATGCGGGGCTTGCCGATCACGTTCCCCTCGACCACCGGCGTGCCGAAACCAATGACCGGCGGGATTGTTGTCAAGCCATAGCGGTTTCTCCGCCGGGACAAGCCATGGTCGCCATCGCACGCTGGGGTGCGTTGCCACCGTTCATTGTCCTGTTTTCCGCGCTCTACGCGGCATTCGGCGTGTCCTCGCCGTTCATGCCGGCTTTCATTGCCTCGCGCGGCATTCCGCCCGAGCAGATCGGCGCCCTGTTGGCCGCCGGCACGGCGGTGCGGCTGCTGGCGGCGCCGGTCGCCGCACGCATTGCTGATCGGTATCACGCGTTGCGGATCGTGTTTGCCGCCTGCGCCGTGTACGCGGCGATCGCTGCGCTGTTCTATCTGCCCTCGGTCGATTTCTGGGCCATCCTGGTGGTGAGCCTGGTGCACGCGGCCACGCTCGCGCCGCTCACCGTCGTGGCGGACGCATTGGCGCTCGGCGCCGCGGTGCCGCGCGCGGGGAGCGCGGCGAAAGGCTTCGAATACGGCTTCGTGCGCGGCGCCGGTTCCGCCGCTTTCATCGCTGGCTCGATCCTGGCCGGCCAGGTGGTGGGTTATTCCGGACTGTCGGTCATTGTCGTGTTGAGTGCGGTATTGCTGATCGTCGGCGCGACCTGCGTGTTCCTCGTGCCGGAAGTGATCAGCAAATCGAGCCTTGCGGCTGCGCCGATCAAGGGG
>Ga0307472_100000662_pt1 | contig 12409 bp, 15 predicted proteins | sample atmos_gasesAM5C__2_FD_204582 | JGI IMG/M metagenome (GOLD analysis project Ga0307472, IMG submission 204582) | Hardwood forest soil microbial communities from Morgan-Monroe State Forest, Indiana, United States - atmos_gasesAM5C_05 | ecosystem: Environmental > Terrestrial > Soil > Temperate... | reverse complement strand
CTCGAGGTAGATGGTGACGTCGCAGTTCACGATGTCGCCGGATTCCAGCGGCCGATCGTCGGGGATGCCGTGGACCACCACCTCGTTCACCGAGGTGCACATGCTCTTCTTGAAGCCTCGGTAGCCCAGGGTGCTGGGGTAGCCGCCCCGGGCCAGGTAGCCCTGGTGGGCGATGCCATCCAGGGCATCGGTGGTCACGCCCGGGTGGACCGCGGCGCCCACCTCGCGCAGCACGTCGGCCGCGGCGGTGCAGGCGCGGCGCATCCGGGCGATGCGCGTGCGGGGGTCACCGGACACGCCAGAGCCTGGCCGCCCGCTCGGCACGTAGTCGGGGCGAGGAATCCCTGCCGGAACCGTCCGCCGTGCCGAGAGCCGTCCGGGCCGGACCCGCCGCACGGTGGGCAGCGGAGCGCCGGAGGCTCCGTCGGCCTGGCGGTGGCACTTCTTGTACTTGAAGCCGCTCCCGCACCAGCAGGGCTCGTTTGGTCCCGGGCGGGCGACGGCGGTCTCGGGGCGATTCACGGCGGGCCCACCTCTAATGCGCTGGCGCCAGGCCCGCCAGGGGCGCCGTGCTGGTGGGGGCGGCGGAGCGGGGGGGTGAAGCCGGGCGGGGCGCGCGCCGGAAGATGCGGTCCTGCTCCGGGCCGGCGAGGTAGGTGACGATGTCGCGGAGCTCGGTGTCGCGCAGCCGGTCGAGCGGGAAGGGGGGCATCTGCTTCGCGTCGTGGGGAGCGATCCACCGTACCCGGGCGACGAGATAGTCCGGCTCGTACAGTCCCAGCTCCAGCGGTGGTCGCATCGCGCCGTCGGCGTGGCACCGGCCGCAGAACCGCTGGGTGAGGATCGCCCCCCGCCTGGCATCGCCTCCGGTGGGGCGGTCGATGGCGGTGCTCCGGGCGACGATCAGCGGACCGTAGTCGAGTGGCGCCGCAGCGTCGGGCGAGATGCGCCGGAGGTACGCCGCCAGATCGCCGACCTGGGTGGGGTCACCGCCGGCCGGGCGAAGCATGAACTTCTTCAGGCACAGGTCGATGGCCAGCTCCGGGGTGTTGGCGAAGCCGCGCCAGAAGCCCTTCCGCCGGGCGCTGTTCCACAGGGTGGAGTTGGCTGCGGCGTGGCCCAGTGGGTCGAGCACCCCGCTCCGCTCGTCGCGCCATCCGTGGCAGGAGGCGCAGGAGAGCGCGTTCTGCTCCCCGCCCACCGAGGCGTCGCGGAACAGCCGCTCGCCCCGTCCCTCCGGGCCGGTGAAGGCGTACTCCCAGGTTGGCTGGCGGGCAGCGGCCTTCGGTGGCGGGGGCCGGCGGGCGACGGTCACTGCCAGCTCGAGTCGGGGCGGAGGAGGCCGGGCGGGCGCCGCCGCAGGAGCCGCCTCCACGGCCACCGGGGTTGCGGCCCTGGGGGCCGCGGCGTGGAACACCGCCTCGAAGCGCACCTGGGCCAGTGGACCCAGCCGGAGGAACAGCCGCGCCGGGCGCTGGATGTCGTACTCGGCCAGCGGGACGTCGAGCCGCCCGGAGACCTTGAGCTCCCGCCCGCCGGTCGACTCGCTGAGGGCGACGGTGACCGGTACCCGCACCGGCCGCTCCTTGCCGTGCAGGGAGAGCGTGCCCACCGCGTCGGCCTCGCCGTCGCGGCCCGGCGCCAGCACGCCCTGGGTGGTGCGTTCCAGGCGGGCGATGGTGAGGATGGCCTCCGGGAAACGGTCGACCTGGAAGAACTGGTCGCGCAGGTCCTCGTCGCGGAGGCTGAGCCCGGTGGTGAAGGAGCGGAGATCGATCCGGATGCGCCCGGTGCCCGAGGCCCAGGCCGCCTCGTCGAAGGTGAGGGTGCCGGAGAGGCCGGCGCTGCTGCCATCGATGGCATCGAGCGGTGCTTCCACCCTGAAGCGGGCCCGGCCGCTGCTCTTCTGCAGCTCCCAGCTCCGCGGCTCGGCGCGGGCGGCAACGGAGGCAACGAGGACCAGCAGCAGGAATCGGGAGCTCATCGCACGTCCACCAGCACCCGGGTCCGGGTGAGTCGATCGATCAGCGTGGGTCGCCGCAGCAGGGCCGGCAGCAGGCCGAGGAGCGCCACCGCCGCCCAGCCCAGCCCCTGCCATCCCAGTACCAGGGCCACGCTCCCCGCCGAGGCGTAGATCAGGGAGAGGGCGACGGCCAGCGGCGCGAACCATCCCCACTGGAGGAGCGCCCGCGCCGCGCCCCGCCAGGGCCCGACGTCCCCGTCGTCCTCGGTGCGCAGCCGGAGCCGCATCAGCCACTGCCCGGGTGAGGCGCCGAGGGCGAGATGGTCCAGCACCAGCCACGCGGCGAACCACAGCGGTGCGGCCCACGGGGCCCGGACGAAGGCGAAGCGGAGCACCGCAAGTGCCGGGAGGAGGTCGAGGAGCCCCGCCAGCCCGCGCACCAGCGGTGTGGGGGCCACCACCGGCTGGGGGGCGGCCCGGCGCACCGCGCGCAGCAACTCGTGGTGCGACTGGAAGCGCTGTTCTGGATCGGGCTGGAGGCAGCAGTCGACGATGTCGGCGAGGAGACTCGGGACGTCGGGGCGTCGGCGCCGCACCGGGGGGATGCCCGCGGCGATGACCTTCAGCGCTTCTTCTGCCGTCTCGGCCCGGACCGGAGGTTCGCCGGATAGGAGATGATAGACGGTCGCGCCCATGCCCCAGACGTCGGCGCGCTGGTCGAGCGGCCGACCCTGGAGCTGCTCCGGAGCCATGTGGGTCAGCGTCCCCATCACCGAACCGGCAACGCTGACATCGGAGCTCATCGGCACCGAGCCGCGGATGAAGGTCCGGGTCTGCTCGGGCAAGGTGGCGCCGGTGGCCAGCCCGAAGTCCGCCAGGTGCGCGCTCCCGTAGCGGTCGACCAGCACGTTGGCCGGCTTGAGGTCCCGATGGATGATGCCCAGCCGCCCGGCCTCGACCAGTGCCTCGGTGAGCCCGACGAAGTGGATTGCCACCTCGCGCCAGGGGAGCCGTCCCCGGCGGTTCACCGCGTCCTGCAGCGAGCCCCCGTCGACCAGCTGCATGGCCATGAACCACACGCCGTGCTGCTCGCCGACGAAGTAGATCTGCACCACGTGAGGGTGGACCAGGTTGGCCTGGCTGCGCGCCTCGTGCTGGAACCGGGCGAGGAAGGCGGCGTCCCCAGCCAGCTCGGGGCGAAGGGTCTTCAGCGCCACCGGCCGGTCGAGCGAGGTGTCGTGGCCGAGGTAGACCGCGCCCATCCCGCCCGAGGCCAGCTTCCGATCCACCCGGAAGTGATGGAGGTAGGTCCCCGGCGGCAGGTCGGCGGGAGGCAGCGCCTCGGTGAGGCGGATCGGGGAGAGCACGGTGGGCGGAACGGTCTCGCTCAACGGGCCTCCGCATCGACGATGTCGGCGCGGGTGGAGCCCACCACGGCGAGCACCTCCTGGCTCTCGCGCGCCGGAACGCCCAGGGTCTTCAGGGCAGCGGCGAGGTCCTCGGCCATGGCGTCGAACTCCGCCCCCCGGACCTTCATCGGCGCGTGCAGCGCCTTCATCGGGCGGCCCCGGTACTTGCATGGGCCTCCGGAGGCCTCGCAGATCTGCTCGCTGAGGTGGAGCTTCAGCGCGTCGAGGTCGGTGAGGAGGAAGCGGACGTTCACCCGTGGATCGCGGCCCACGTTGGCGACGAAGGCGTCCACCACCGCGTCGATGGCCGGCCGGCCCCCCAGCCGCTGATAGAGGGTGGGACCTCCGGGCGTGGCCAATCCGGTCGACGCTGCGGTGGCTGCCGGGGGGTTGCCCGGGCTGGCGCAGGCGGCGGCGAGGAGGGCGAGGAGCGGCGACCAGCAGCGCATGGAGCGGGGCTCGGCGAGAAAGCCTACCACGCTCCTCCGGAGCGCTAGTTCAGATCGAAGAGCAGGACCTCGCTCGGCGCATCGGCGGTGAGGGTGATCGCCTTCTCCTCGGAGATCGCCGCGCCGTCGCCGGCCTTCAGGGTCTGCTCCCCGAGGCGCACCGCACCGCGGGCGACCTGCACCCAGGCATGCCGTCCAGGTGTGAGGGCATGCGTCACCGTCTGGCCCTTGCCGAGGAGCGCCGAGTACAGCCGGACGTCCTGGTGGATCGAGACGCTGCCCTCCTCGCCGCCGGGGGAGGCGATCAGCCGGAGCTGTCCCTGCCGGCTCTCCTCCGAGAAGTGCTTCTGCTCGTAGCCGGGCTTCAGGCTCTTGCGCTCGGGGAGGATCCAGATCTGGAGGAAGTGCACCGGCTCCTTCTTCGAGGCGTTGAACTCGCTGTGGGCCACGCCGGTGCCGGCGCTCATTCGCTGCACGTCGCCGGGGCGGATGACCGAGCCCGTGCCGAGGGAGTCCTTGTGCTCGAGCCCGCCCTCGAGGACGTAGGAGAGGATCTCCATGTCCCGGTGGGAATGGGTGGGGAAGCCCTCGCCCGGCGCGACCCGGTCCTCGTTGATGACCCGGAGGGCACGGAAGCCCATCTCCGCCGGGTCGTAGTAGTCGGCGAAGGAGAAGGTGTGATGACTGTCGAGCCACCCGTGCCGGACGTGGCCTCGGTCCTCGGAACGGCGCACTTGAATCATGGCCCTCTCCTAAGACAGCGGGCGGGGAGGCGCCCGTCGTCGCCATGGGAACAGTCCGTCCCGGGACAGGCAACGCTCCGCTCCGGGTAGAGTTCGCGCCCCGATGCTCCGGGCGCTCACCGCCACCCGCTACGTGACCCCGCTGCGCGAGGGGGGCTCGCTGCCGGCCATCGTGGAGGCCGACGACGACGGGCTCTACGTGGTGAAGTTCCGTGGTGCGGGGCAGGGCCCCAAGGCGCTGGTGGCGGAGGTTCTGGCCGGGGAGATCGGACGGGCCCTCGGTCTCCGCGGTCCCGAGCTGGCGGTGATCGACGTGCCGGCCGACCTGGGGCGCGCCGAGCCCGACGGGGAGGTGCGGGATCTGCTCAAGGCCAGCGTGGGGCTGAACCTGGCGGTGGACTACCTCCCCGGGGCGCTGGGGTACGACCCCGCCGGGTCCTCGCCTCCCTCGGCGGCCCTCGCCGCGCAGGTGGTGTGGTTCGATGCGCTGGTGACCAACGTCGACCGCACGGCGAGGAACCCCAACCTCCTGGTCTGGCACCGAGGGCTGTGGTGCATCGACCATGGCGCGTGCCTCTACGTGCACCACGACTGGGTGGATGCCCCCGCGAAGGCGGCGAGCCCCTTTCCGCAGACCCGTGACCACGTGCTGCTGCCGCTGGCCTCCGACGTGGCCGAGGCCGGCGCGTCGCTCATCCCCAGGCTGTCCACCGAGCTGCTCACCCGCATCGCTGCCGACGTTCCCGAGGTCTGGCTGCCGCCCGATCCCCGGGTGGGCGATGCGGCCGCCCAGCGGCGGGCTTACGTCGACTGGCTGTCGCTGCGGCTCCGCCATGCTGCGGCGTTCGAGGAGGAGGCGAACCGTGCGCGCCCCCTGCGCGTTTGACTACGCCGTCCTAAGAGTGGTGCCGCGGGTGGAGCGGGAGGAGTTCCTCAACGCGGGGGTGGTGGTGTGGTGCCTCGCCCAGGACTACCTCGCCGCCCGGGTGGCCCTCGACGTCGACCGTCTGAAGGCTCTCGATCCGGCAGCGGACGTGGAGGCGATCGCCGCCCACCTCGAGGCGGTGCCCCGCATCTGCGCCGGCGATCCGGCGGCGGGGCCAGTGGCGCGGCTGCCGGCCAAGGAGCGATTCCACTGGCTGGTGTCACCGCGGAGCACGGTGCTCCAGACCTCGGCGGTGCACTCCGGCACCACCGAGGCCCCCGACCGGGCACTGGAGCGACTCTTCCGGACGCTGGTGGAGCGGCGCGACCGGTGAGCACTGCGTCCACAGCGACTCGCACCTTCCTCCTCTCGCCCGCCCGCTGCGACGGGATCCGGATGGGGCTCCTGATGCGGCCGCAGGCGAGCTTCCCCCTGGCGCTCACGCTGCGCTCGAAGCGGGGCGCGGCGCTGGGCGACGTCTTCACCTTCGCCAGCGGCCTCTACTTCCGCGGGAAGCTCGCCTACACCCGTGCCTTCGGGCAGGGACTGGTCATCACCCCCGGCGCAGGTCTGGTCGATCCCGACCGGCCCATCGGACTCCGGGAGTTGAAGGCGTGGGGCCGGGTGCGGGTGGACCTCGGCGACCGCCGCTACCGCCGGCCGCTGGAGCGCGATGCCCAGGAGCTGGCAGCGCGGCTTCGCCCAGCGGCCCAGGTGGTGCTGCTGGGGAGCATCGCCAGCGACAAGTACGTCGAGCTGTTGCTGGACATCCTCGGCGAGCGGCTGCTCTTTCCGGTCGACTTCGTCGGGCGGGGCGACATGAGCCGGGGCGGCTTGATGCTCCGGGCGGCCCGCAGCGGCACCGAGCTGATCTACGGACCAGTGCGGGGAGCGGTACGCCGCGGGCCCCGGCCGCCGCGCTTGCCGAAGGCTCCGCCGGCCCGTCGCTCGGCCTAACTGTCGAATTCGACAGGCAAGTCGGAACTTCGCCTTGCATCCGCCGCCGTGCGTCCACACCTCCTGCCGAGGAGGTTGGTCCCCATGTCGATCCGTCGTCTGTCCGTCCTTCCGCTGGCGCTGGCGTTCCTCGGGTGCGCGACTGGCTCCTCGGAATCCGCGTCCACCACCAAGACGGCGTCCAAGACCGGAAGCACGTCCGCGTCCACCGGTCAGCTGGTCGACGAGGGTCCGGGGACCGGCGCCACCGCCTCGGCCGCCGCGGGGCAGCTGGTTCCCTTCCACTCCTCGGGTGGCTTCACCGTGCTGATGCCGGCCAATCCGCAGCAGGTCGACCGGACCGAGGAGACACCGGGCGGACCGGTGCAGGTCCACGTGGCCCAGGTGAGCGACCCGGCCGCGCAGTACGTCTCCACCTACAGCGAGTACCCGGCGGGCACGCTGGAGAAGGTGAAGACCCCGGTGCTGCTCGATACCTTCCAGCGCTCGTCGCTGAATGCGCTGAACGGCACGCTGGTGAGCGCGAAGGACGTGGAGCTCGACGGGCTGCCCGGTCGCGAGTTCACCGCCTCCACCCCGGATGGTCAGCAGATCACCGCGCGGTTGCTGGTGGCGCCGGCTCGGGTCTACTCGCTGGCCGGCACCTATCCGCAGGGTCCCACGCCGCAGTCGGTGGAGCGCTTCCTCGGCTCCTTCTCCCGGGCATCGGACAGTGGACCGGGCGTGGGCGGCAGCGGTCCGGCGAGCGAGACCCCGGTGAGCACGCCACCGAAGGCACGCACCCAGGGGAGCGGGGTGCCGGGCGGGACGGCCGACCCCTCGGGTGACCCGCCGGCCCGGCCGTCTACTTCAAAGAATCCTTGAGCGCCTTGAGGCGGCTGAGCGCCTCGTCGAGCAGCTTCTTCGAGGTGTCGGTGGCGTTCTCCGCGGCGCGCTCGACCTTGAACAGCTCCGGCTCGAGCTTGGCCCACTGATCCTTGGCGTCCATTCCCGCCAGGTGGAGCTTGACCTTGATCTCGTCACGCAAGGTCCTGAGAACGGCCACGCCCTTCTCCAGCTCCTGCTTCATGTCGAGCTGATTTGCCATGCCGGTGCCTCCTCGGTCGGACACTCCCTGTGAGACATACTCCCCCCTGAGGTGGAGTTCATGGGACATTCCGGCCTCCGATGAGCTCGCTGCCCGATCTCGAGCCTGAATGCACGCCGGGTAACTCTCCGTGCATCGAGCTGCTGATCGCCCCCCGCCCCCGCGACCTGGGCGGCTTCTCGGTCCGACGGGTGCTGCCGGTGGCTGCCCGGCGGATGGTCGGCCCGTTCATCTTCTATGATCACATGGGCCCGGCGGTGATGCCGGTGGGGGAGGGGGTCGACGTTCGCCCTCACCCGCACATCTCGCTGGCCACGGTGACCTACCTCTTCGAGGGGGAGATCGTGCACCGGGACAGCCTGGGCAACTTCCAGCCCATCCGTCCCGGCGACGTGAACTGGATGCTGGCCGGCCGGGGCATCGTCCACTCCGAGCGCAGCAGCCCCGAGGAGCGCCGCCGCGGCGTTCACCTGCACGGCATCCAGAGCTGGGTGGCCCTGCCGAAGGTCCACGAGGAGGACGCGCCCTCCTTCGAGCATCATCCCGCCCCCTCGTTGCCGGTCCTCCGCCGCGATGGGGCCACGCTGGTGGTGATCGCCGGGACGGCGTACGGCGCGCGCTCCCCGGCTCCGGTGGTCTCCCCCACGCTCTACGTCGACGCCCGTCTCGAATCCGGAGCGAGGCTCGCGGTGGACCTGTCCCACCCCGAGCGCGCGGTGCACGTGGTGGAGGGAGACGTGCGCTGCGACGGACAGCCGATCGCCCCCGGAGTGATGGCCGTCCTTCGTCCGGGTGCCCGGGTGGTCGTGGAGGCCGCCGGCCCCGCCCGGGTGATGCTGGTGGGCGGGGCGCCGCTGGACGGGCCGCGGCACATCTTCTGGAACTTCGTCAGCAGCTCGAAGGAGCGCATCGAGCGTGCGGCCGATGACTGGAGGGCTGGTCGCTTCCCGAAGGTGCCGGGCGACGAGAAGGAGTTCATCCCCCTCCCGTAGCGCACGGGTTTCTCACCGGAGGAGCGAGCGCGCTGTGGGTTCGAGGCGCAGCCGCTGCGTGGTCCGCACCGCCGACGCCAATCGGGGAAGGACCTCGGAGTTCCACTCCAGCGAGCGCTCCAGCTCGGCCTGGAAGGCGCTCCACCGCTCCTGGCCGGGGAAGGTGGCGAACCAGACGAAGGCGTGCTCGCCGGTGCGCACCGGCAGCTGAGGGAAGGTGTTCTTCGCCTCCTCGGTCTGCAGGCATGCCCGGGGTGGACCGCCGGCGCCGATCAGCACCGGCTGGACCTGCTCCTCGAAGAAGCGGAGGAAGGCGGCGTCCACCGGCCGGTGGAGCAGCCACACCGTGCCCAGCACCAGCGAGGTGGAGCGGGCCACGGCCTCGGGCCCCGGACGCGGCGAGTCCACCCGGCCGAAGGGCTCGCCGCGGGCCGCCGGACGCAGCAGCATCACATCGTCGGAGTCGATCATCGTGGCGTTCGCCGCCTCGCGGTGGGCCTTCCACAGCTCCCCGCCGTAGAACGCCCGCAGTGCGGCGTCGCGAATGTCCATGTCCTCGAAGGAACGGATCCACACGAAGTGGTCCGGCCGATCGAGGTCGCGGAACTGACCGATCACTCGCATCCCCACCGCCTCCTGGGACTCGAGGAAGTGGCGGTCGAACAACGAGATCAGGACCTCCCGCTGCCCGGGGTAGAGGGTGTACTGGCGGAGCTCGAAGACGTGATGACGCATGCCCCACCACCGTGCCCGTGGCCTGGTAGGGTGGCCAGGGCCAGATGGCGACGGGACGGCCAGACCAGATGGGCAGGGCCCCGCCGGTGGCCGAGCTGCTGGTCCGTGTCGACGGGCGCTCGAATACGTCGCTCCACGCGCAGATCTTCGACGGGGTGCGGGCAGCCATCCTCCGCGGAACCCTCGCCGGCGGGGCGCGGCTGCCCTCCTCGCGCGAGCTGGCGGCGCAGCTGGGCGTGGCCCGTACCACCGTGCTCCAGGCGCTGGAGGGGCTGGTGGCGGAGGGGTACGTCGTCGCCCGTCCGCGCTCGGGACTGCGGGTGGCGCCCCAGGTTCCCGTGGAGCTGGTGCGACCCTCCGGGCGATCGCCGCCGGCATCACGCCCGCTCCGACTCTCGGCGCTGGCCCGGGCGTTGCGTGACGCCCCCACCGGGACGCCGCGGGCGGGGAGCGCACCCCGTCCGTTCCGCCCCGGAATCCCGGCCCTGGACCTCTTCCCGGTGCCGCTGTGGAGCCGGGTGGTGAGCCGGGTGCATGCCCGGGCGAGCACCGCCTCGCTGGGGGACGGGGACCCCAACGGACAGCCGGCGCTGCGCCGGGCGATCGCCGCCCACGTCTCCGCTGCGCGCGGGGTGCGCTGCACCGAGGAGCAGATCCTGGTCACCGCCGGGACGCAGGCGGCCTTCGAGGAGGCGCTTCGCCTGCTGCTCGAGCCGGGCGACGAGGTGTGGGTCGAGGATCCCGGCTACCTCGGCGCGCACCGGGCGGTCCGGGTGACCGGGGGTGTGCCAGTGGGGATCCCGGTCGATGGCGAGGGGCTCGACGTGGCCGAGGGGATCGCCCGCGCACCCCGGGCCCGGGCGGTGATCCTCGCCCCCTCCCACCAGTACCCGCTGGGAGCGACGCTGAGCCTGGCCCGGCGGATGGCGCTGCTCCGCTGGGCGGCGACCACCGGCAGCGCGGTGATCGAGGACGACTACGACAGCGAGTTCCGCCACCGCGGGCGGCCCCTGATGGCGCTGCAGGGACTCGACGAGGCCGGGCGGGTCTTCTACGTGGGCACCTTCAGCAAGACGCTCTTCCCCGGGCTGCGGATGGGGTTCCTGGTGGTCCCGCCGGCGCTGGTCGATCCGGTCCGGGCCACCCGCGCGGCGCTGGCCGCTCCCGCTCCGCCGCTGGAGCAAGCGGCGGTGGCGGAGTTCATCGCCGAGGGCCACTTCGCCCGGCACCTGCGCCGGATGCGCGTCGCCTATCGCGAGCGGGGAGAGGCGCTGCTGGCCGCCCTGCGCGCGGAGTGCGCCGGGATGCTGGAGCCACACCCCTGCGACACCGGGATGCAGCTCTCGGCCAGCCTCCCCCCGGATCTGCCCGACCGTGCGGTGCGCGACGCGGCCCTGGCCCGGGGCATCGAGGTGGGGGCGCTCGCCGACTACGCGCTGGGCCGCCGGCCGGTGCAGGGATTGCTGTTTGGATTCGGATGCGCCCGGCCCCCGGCGCTGCGCGCGGCAGTGACCGAGCTGGCCCGGGCCATCGAGGGGCTTCCGCGCTGAAGTCCCCTTGCAGTAACGCCTGCCGGGACTAGCGGATCCGCCACCACAGCAGCAGCGCCGCGGCCGCGGGAATGGCGAACACCAGGAAGAAGACCGGGAGCTCGTCGGCCACCGAGTAGCCGGCCCGCTTCACCCCCAGCGCCATGTTGATCCCCGCACCGATGAACCACAGCGGGAGGAAGACCAGCATCGCCTGGGTGAAGCCGGGGGCGCCGCCCATCAGCCGCCCGACCGCCGCGCAAGCAGCGAGGAGACCGAAGCCGAGCCCGATGACGATCGCGGTGTGCATCGGCGAGCCAGGCTAATCCGCCTGGCCGATGTCCAGCTGCGCGATCTTCCCGTTCCGCGAGAGGTGGAACTGGAAGTACGTGCGGAAGTCGCCCCAGCGCTCGGAGTGGAACGCACCCGTGACTCTCAGGCCGTGCTGCTCCACCTCTTCAATGGCAGTGAACCGCTCGTGACCCACCGCCTCGCGGATGAAGGCCGCCAGGTCGCGTGGCTTCCCGTCGTCGAGGAGCTTCGCCCCTGGCTCGAAAAGCTCCGCCCACGCCTTGCGGTCTCCGCGCTGGAGGGCGTCGATGGCGGCCTTGACGGTGGGGACGGTGAGGACGTCGGTGAGGGCAGGCACGCCCAGGGACTCTACCGCCCGGCGTCTGCCCGACGTCAGCTGGCTCGGGTTCCGCTACAGTCGCCGTGGCCGATGCCCCCACCGTCGAGCCCACGCCCACCCGAGCTCGACGCGCTCGACCTGCAGCTGCTCAGCCTCCTCGAGGACGACGGGCGGATCTCGCTGTCCGACCTGGCGCGACGGGTGCATCGCTCGCGCAGCGCGATCCAGGAGCGAGTCGAGCGCCTGGAGGCCTCGGGGTACATCGCCGGGTACACCATCCGGCATGGAGGTGCTCCGGTCGGCGTCCGGGCGTACCTGCTCGTGTCGGGCTCGGCGGGAGTGCACGAGCGTCTGGTCGCAGCGCTGAAGACCTACCGCGAGGTGCGGGTCTGCGACTCGGTCTCCGGAGCGGTGGACATCGTGCTCCAGATCCACGCTCCCGACATCGCGGCGGTTGAGCGGGTCTGCAAGGCGGTGGGAGCGCTCCCTGGCGTCGACCGGACCATCACCCTCTTCGTGATGGACGAACGGCTGCCCCGGCGGTGAGGCCTGCGTCGACCGTGATTTTGGCGGCGCACCCGTGGATCTGGCGGCGCTTCCCGGCCGGTTGCGCGGACCCGCTGCAGCCTGAAGCCGCCTCGCTGCACCTGCCACAAAGCGCGCATCACTCCGGCCTTTCTCCCCGAAGGGAGGAGGGTTCGATGCCGAAACTTCGCCACTGGCTGGGGGCAGCGCTGGTCCTCGTCGCTTGCGGCTCGTCGGGAGGAGGCGGCGGCAGCCCTGGGGATGGAGGCGGCAATCCGCCGGATGCCGGCCCACCGGTGACGCCCGTCGCTCCCGGCTGGGAGGCGCTGCGGCAGGTCCCGGTGGGGCTGGGGGAGTCGGCGATGGCCGCGGCGAACGGCAAGCTGTACGTGCTCGGGGGCTACGACACCGCGCGGACCGTGGAGATCTACGACATCGCTGCGGACAGCTGGTCGGGTGGACCG
>Ga0307472_100000660_pt1 | contig 12415 bp, 7 predicted proteins | sample atmos_gasesAM5C__2_FD_204582 | JGI IMG/M metagenome (GOLD analysis project Ga0307472, IMG submission 204582) | Hardwood forest soil microbial communities from Morgan-Monroe State Forest, Indiana, United States - atmos_gasesAM5C_05 | ecosystem: Environmental > Terrestrial > Soil > Temperate... | reverse complement strand
CGCTGCGAGGCGGCTGACGACTTCGTTCTTCTGAAACCAGGATTCTTCCATCCAAACGAGCTGCGAGAGAAGCTGGAGGTCCCGCCAGTCGCGAGCGGTGAAAGCGATAAGAGCCTGAGCGCCCCCGGCGGGGCGCGACCATTCATAAAGTTCGACAAGGCGCGGCCAACGTGACATCAGGTGCTCGTGGTTGACCTGGAAGGCGCGCGAAAGGATCTCCGACTTGTCCTCGCGGGTGAGCTCATCGGCGTTTTTGAAAGCCAGGGAAAACCACGGCTCGTTGAACTTGCCGCTGGCGTACTCTTCGAGCTGCGCGCCGAGAGCAGGAACGATGTTAAACGTGGCATGGAAGTTGGTGAACTCGCGAAGCAGTTCGACCATGCCGTAGTAGTCCTTGAGGGCGTGCAGGCGCGTCCACGGGAGAACATAGCGGCCAGTTTCTGGGTCGCGGTATTGCGGCTGATGCATGTGCCACAGCACAACCAAATGGATGCGATTCATTCGGCGGGTGTCCCGAAGAGAGGCTCACGCAGATGGTTTGTAGCCACAGGCATAGACAGAATCAAAGTATACAGGCAAGAAGAGCCTATCGCAGCGCCGCTCCTCAAAACTCGCAACACGGCAAGTCCCCCGGTTTGTGCGCCGTACAACGATCCGCGGCTGACGGCGTGGTACACTCTAGCGTTCGCGTCATGCGCATTCTGGATCGTTATATCGTCCGCGAGGTTTCCCGCCACGCATTCCTCGGACTGGTCGTCTTCACGTTTGTATTTCTCGTGCCCCGTCTGGTGCGCCTGATGGAGATTTATGTGCGCCACGTGGGTTCGGGCGCGCAGATCCTGGAACTGTTTCTGTGCATTTTCCCAGGCGTTTTCGTCTTTACCGTGCCCATGGCGACGCTGATTGGCGTGTTGCTGGGGCTGGGGCGGATGTCGGCCGACAGCGAAATCATTGCGCTGACCTCCCTCGGCATCGGGAGGCGGCGTATCCTTTTTCCGGTGGGAGTGCTCGCCCTGGTCGGGGCGTTACTCACGCTGGTCATGACTACGTGGGTGGGCCCTGGGGCGTTGCGGACGCTGCACACCGCCGAAGCGCAACTGATCAGCTCGCAAATCTCTTTTCAAGTGCAGCCGCGCGTGTTTGACGAGCGGTTTCCGAAAAAGGTCTTGTATGTGAACGACGTGTCGGCAAGCGGAACGCAATGGCACGGAGTATTCTTTGCGGACACCGGAGGAGAGGGCGGCTCGCAAGTAACCCTGGCCGATAGCGCGATTGTGATTGCCGAGCCAAAGCAGGGCAAGCTGGAGTTGCACCTCAAGGGCGGCACGACGCATGAGTTCTCGCGCGAGGATCCCAATCATTACGCGGTGACGTCGTTTGGTCAGAGCGACTGGCCCATTGAGGTGAGCGGACTCGGTTCGGTACAACCCCGACATCGCAGCATCCCCGAACAATCGATGAAGGAACTGATGACCGAAAGGCGTTCGGGATCGCGGGAAGCCAGTGTGGAGCTCGAGACGCGGCTGGCGTTTCCCGTCGCCTGCCTGGTGTTTGCGCTAGTGGCGGTGCCACTGGGAGCGCAGCCGCGACGCGGCGGCCGAGCCGCGGGATCGCTGCTGGCCGTTGTGCTCATCGCCGCGTATTACCTGCTGCTGATCCTGGGTGCGGGATTGGCACGGGAGGGAAAGATTTCGCCGGCAGCGGGGATTTGGATGGCCAACGGAATCCTAACGGCCTTAGGGATAGCCCTGCTGCCGCGGATGGAACAGTTTCGCGGGGAGAGCCGCTGGTTGCGCCCGCTTGGATATCTCAGCCGGCGGATCCGCCTGGCGCGCCGGCGAAAGGCGCAGGCTCGGGCACGCGCCGCGGCAGCGCAAGCGGCCAATGGAGAGCGCGGCGCGCAGGAAATGCCCGCGCGATCGAGCGGAAGCTTTCCCCGGTTGATGGACCTCTACACCCTGCGAAAGTTCTTTTTTTATTTTGGGCTGTTGCTCGCGATATTCGTGTTTCTGTTCGAAGCGTTTACCTTTTTTGAGCTGCTAGACGACATCGGGCGGCGCCGCATCGCGTTCGTGACCGTCGCCGAGTACTTTGGCTATCTCACACCGTACCTGGTGTACAACCTGGCGCCGCTGGCGGGGCTGGTTGCGGTGCTCGTGACGCTCGGAATCATGAGCAAGAACAACGAGATTGTGGCGATCAAAGCCAGCGGAATAAGTCTGTTTCGTGTCGCCGTGCCGCTGCTGCTGGCGGGCCTCGCGGTGGCGGGCACGTTGTTAGTGCTCGACGATACCTATCTGCCCTACGCCAACCAGCGCCAGGACGCTCTGCACAACCAGATTAAAGGGCGTCCGCCACAGACCTACGCGCATCCACAACGGTGGATGTTCGGGGAGGACTCGAAGATCTACAACTACGACCTGTTCGATCCGGAGCAAAACATGTTTGGCGGGTTGAGCGTGCTCGAGCTCGAGCCCGCAGATTTCCATGTGCGCCGGCGGATTTTTGCCACGCGTGCCCGCTGGTCGGAAGCCCGGCAGGTCTGGGCGCTCGAAAGCGGATGGATCCGGGATTTTCGAGACGGCTCGGTTACCAAATTCGAGCCTTTCGCGGCGGCGGCGCCGCCGGAATTGTCCGAACCGCCAAGCTATTTCAACCGCGAGGTGCGGCAGGCGTTTCAAATGCGCGTGGGCGAGTTAGCGAGCTATATCGATGGATTGCACCGGGCGGGCTTTGACGTGGCAACCCTGATGGTACAGTGGCACAAAAAAATCGCCTATCCCCTGATGGCGCCTGTGAGCATATTGCTGGCGATTCCCTTTGCGTTTCTGGTAGGCACACGTGGAGCTATCGGCGGAGTCGCGCTCGGGGTTGCCATCGGCGTGGCTTATTGGGCGATTGCGGCGCTGCTCGAAGCGATGGGCGGAGTAGGGCAACTGCCGCCGTTTTTGGCGGGGTGGTCGCCGGATATTATTTTCTTTTTCTTGGGAATGTATTTTTTCTTCAAAATGCCAACGTGAAGTCGGCCTTCCCGGCTCCCTTTCTTGCCGCTGTTTCACCTCAAAAACGAGAGGTCGAAGAACCGAGAGCGCGCCTGGACCTTTCGGAAATCAGCAGTTCAAGTGTTACTTGACGTAGCACTTTTCGCTTGTTTGGTCCTTTTTTGCTTCGCCTGCTTGAGTTCAACCATAACTTGAGCTGCGGCCAAACGCGCTATCGGCACGCGAAAAGGCGAAGCGCTGACATAGTCCATGCCCAGGGTGTGGCAGAATTTGACGCTCTCCGCGTCGCCGCCGTGCTCGCCGCAGATGCCTACTTTCAACTTGGGCCTGGTTTTTCTGCCCGCGTCAATGCCCCAGCGCATCAGCATGCCGACGCCTTTGGTGTCGAGCGATTGGAAGGGATCTGTGCTGAATACCCCCGCTTTTTTCTCGTCCACATAATCGGGCAGGAAACGGCCGGCGTCGTCGCGCGACAGCCCCATGGTGGTTTGCGTGAGGTCGTTGGTGCCGAAGGAGAAGAACTCCGCAATTTCGGCGATTTCTCCCGCGAGCAGTGCCGCGCGCGGAAGCTCGATCATCGTACCGACCAGGTAGTTGAGCTTCATGCCCGACTTCAGGATGAGGTTGTCAGCGACCCGGCGCGTGGCCTGGTCAAGAATGGACAGCTCTTTCTTGTCCAAAGTAAGCGGGTGCATGATTTCAGGTAAAACTTTAACTCCGCTCTTTTGGCATTCGAGGGCGGCTTCGATGATGGCGCGCACTTGCATTTCGAGGATTTCGGGATAGGTAATCGCAAGACGGCAGCCGCGGTGGCCCAACATGGGGTTGGCTTCATGGAGTTGTTCGACGCGCCGGGCCACCACATCGACGCTGATGCCGAGTTCCTTCGCCAGCTCCTCCTGTTTGGCGCGATCGTGGGGCACAAATTCGTGAAGCGGCGGGTCGATTAGGCGAATGGTGACGGGAAGGCCGTCCATGGCTTTGAAGATGCCGATGAAATCACGGCGTTGGAAAGGCAAGAGCCGGTCGAGCGCTCTCACGCGGGCTTCCTTGTTGTCCGCGAGAATCATCTCCTGAATGGCACGCTGGCGCTCGTGGCTCTTCTCCGGGAACTCAAAATCGGTGAAGAACATGTGTTCGGTGCGGCAAAGCCCAATCCCCTCGGCACCGAACTCGCGCGCCTTGCGGGCGTCCTGGGGCGTATCGGCATTGGTGCGCACGCGGAGATGGCGCGCTTCGTCGGCCCACTTCATGAAGATCTCGTAGGATTTCGGGAGTTGCGGCACGACGAGCGGAAGCGCTTCCGTGTAAACAATGCCCTCGCTCCCGTCAAGCGTGATCCAATCGCCCTCCCGGACCACATGGCCGTTGGTTGACATGGAAAGAGATTGGTAGTCGATTTCCAGCTTTTCCGCACCGACAACGCAACATTTGCCCCAGCCCCGCGCCACGACCGCCGCGTGGCTGGTTTTGCCGCCCGTGGCGGTCAGAATGCCCGCGGCGACCGCCATGCCGCCGACGTCTTCCGGGCTGGTTTCGCGCCGGACGAGAATGACCTTCTCGCCGCGCTCGGCCCACTCTTCGGCTTTCGGAGCCGAAAAAACGACGCGCCCGGCGGCGGCTCCGGGGACGGCGTTGATGCCGGTGGCGAGAACTTTGGCGCGAAGCGTGTTCCTGTCGATCTTGCTATCGATGACCGGATAAAAAAGACGCTCGATGTCCTCCGGCTTGATGCGCAGGAGAGCTTCCTCGCGAGTGATCAGTTTCTCGTTGGCCATGTCCACGCCCATTCGGAAAGCCGCCGCCGGGGTGCGTTTGCCCGTGCGTGTCTGAAGCATGTACAGCTGGCCCTCTTCGACGGTGAACTCCATGTCTTGCATGTCACGGTAGTGCTTTTCCAGTTTCACTCGCACCTGCTCAAGCTGCGCGTACACCTTGGGCATGGTCTTGGCCATTTGGTCGAGATGCATGGGAGTGCGGATGCCGGCGACGACATCTTCACCCTGCGCGTTCACGAGATAGTCGCCGTAGAAGATCTTTTCTCCCGAGCTAGGGTCACGCGTAAAGCACACGCCCGTTCCGGAGTTTTCACCCGTGTTGCCAAACACCATTTGCACGACGTTAACGGCCGTGCCCAGCAGCCCGGTGATTTTTTCCACGCGGCGGTAGGTGACGGCCTTCTCCGCCATCCAGGAACCAAACACCGCGGCGATGGCTCCCCAGAGCTGCTCCATGGGGTCGTGCGGGAAGTCCTTGCCCGATTTTTCGCGGAAGTAGGTTTTGTATTCGGCGACCAGCTCTTTCCAACCGCTCGCCGGAACCGCGGTGTCTTCTTTGATGCCGAGGCGCTGCTTCATCGCGCGAAGACGGTGCTCCAGGTCTTCCTTGGACAAGCCCATGACCACGGTCGAGTACATCTGCACGAAGCGGCGATAGGCGTCATAAGCAAAGCGTTCGTTCTTGGTGACCGCGGCAAGGCCCGCGACCGAGCGGTCATTCAAGCCGAGGTTCAAAATGGTTTCCATCATGCCGGGCATGGAGCGGGCAGAACCGGAGCGGACGCTGACGAGCAACGGATTCGTCGCGTCGCCGAGTTTCTTCTTGGTGACGCGTTCGAGCTTCGCCACGTTGTCGGCGACTTCTTTTTTTAGCCCCGCGGGAAATTGCTTGTCCTGCTTGTAGTAATAGTCGCAGGCTTCGGTCGAAATGGTGAAGCCCGCTGGCACGGGCAGGCTGATCTTGGTCATCTCGGCCAGTCCCGCGCCTTTTCCTCCCAGCACCTCGCGCCAGCTGCCGTCACCTTCTGCTTTACCTGCACCAAAAAAATACACCCACTTTTTCACGGTCATCCTCGCTTCCTATTGATGGACTGCGGCATGGATTGCCATAGCCGAGAGCTGGTTTATGTGGCCCAACAAAACCGGCATGTCGGCGCGCCGACGGCCTCAGTTAAAGTGAAACTTTAAGTCACCCGCGCTCTTCTCCGCCAACCTCCGAGAAATCTGCAATCGTCGTGAATTCGCCAAGCAACTGTGCAAGCAGCGCGAGTCGGTTCTTTCGCACTTCCTCCTTCTCCGCCATCACCATGACGCCGTCAAAGAATTTGTCCACCACCGGGCGTAGTCCGGCGATCACCTCGAGCGCCTCCTGGTACTTCCCTCCCCGTTTGAGGGACGCGACTTTCGACGCCGCAGCCGTGGCGCCGGAGTGGAGTTCGCGCTCGGCCGCGCTCTCAAAAAGGGCGGGGTTGACCTGGCCGTCCTGCCCCGGGGCAACCCCGGCTTTCTCAAGGATCTTGCGAATGCGTTTGAAGGACACCGCCAGCGGCTCGAAGTTTCTGGATTTGCGAATCGCCCGCAGAGCCAGTAGCCGCTTCTCGGTGTCCACGAGATCGTCGGCCCCGGCACGAAACACGGCGGAGACTTCGTCGTAGGCGAATTGCTCCTTTTCCCGGAAGACAAACCGCGCGCGGTCCAAAACGAAATCGAGGATCTTCGATTCTTGATCCGGGCTGACTCCGCGCTTTGGCTTGTGGCTCAAAAGAGCCTTCCCTGCTGCGCCGATGCTGAGCGACAGCGACACAGGCAGTTTCCTCTCCAAGATGATCTTGACGATGCCAAGCGCGGCGCGACGCAACGCGTAAGGATCACTCGATCCTGTGGGAACCACGCCTACGGCCAGGCAGCCGACCACGGAATCGAATTTGTCGGCGAGCGCCACTGCGCAGCCAGTTAGATTTCTCGGGATTGGATCGTCCAAGCCAACCGGGCGGTAATGGTCATAGACGGCATCGGCGACCTCGTCAGGCTCGCCCTGCGCACGCGCGTAAAGGCCGCCGACGACGCCCTGGAGTTCCGGGAATTCGCGAACCATTTCGGTCGCGAGATCGCACTTCGCCAACTCGGCGGAACGGTCGGCTTCCGCGACATGCGCCTGGTGCATCCCGAGGTTGAACCACTGCTCGGTAAGCCAGCGCGCGATATCCCGGACGCGCTCCACTTTGTCCCGGTAGCTGCCCAAGCGGGATTCGTACGTAACGCGCTCGAGCTTCGGGAGATAGTCGGCGAGCCGACATTTCTGGTCGGCCTCCCAAAAGAACCGGGCGTCGGCAAAGCGCGCCCGGAGGACGCGCTCGTGTCCTTCGCGGATGATGCCCGAAGTATCCTTGCCGGAGTTGATGACGGCCAGGAATTGCGGCGCGAGTTCTCCGTTCTTCTTTTCGACAGCAAAATACTTTTGATGATCGCGCATCACGCTGATGAGGATTTCATCAGGTAAGTTCAGGAAAGCGGGATCAAAGTCGCCCTGAATGACCGTCGGATACTCGTTAAGATAAGCGACCAGCCTCTCGAGGTCCCGATCTTCGTGCACGCGATAGTTGCCGCGCTTGACAAAAGCCTCGAGCTCCCTCGCGATTTTTTCCCTGCGCCGCGCCGGGCGAATGATCACGCCGTTGGCGTGCAGCTTCTTTTCGTAATCGAGAAAATGGCGCACGCGGATGGCGGACGACCCAAGGAAGCGGTGGCCACGCGTGGCATTCGCAGCGGCGACGCCCGCTATTTCGAGGTGCAAAGGTTTGCCGTCCAGGACCGCCACGACCCACCGAATCGGGCGAATGAACCGCGGGCCTTCCAGGCCGGTCCAGGTCATGGAGCGCGGCCACGTCAAGTCGTGAACCGCTCGCGGAAGTACGGCGGTGAGAATCTGCTCGGTGGTACGGCCAACCTTGACCTGCTTGGTGGCCAAGTATTCGCCCTTCGCCGTTTGCACCAGATAGAGGGAGCTCACCTCGACCCGCTGCTTGTCCGCAAAGCTCAGCGCTGCCCGTGTCGGCGCGCCGACCGCATCGTAGGCCACGGACTTCGGAGGGCCGGTCACTTCGAGCTCGACGTCGGCCTGCTTCACCGGAAGTCCCCGGACACAAGCGGTCAGGCGCCGCGGAGCGCTGAAGGTCTCGACGGTGGCCTCCGCGGAAAGGTTCTCGGCGGCCAGCAGCTTCTCCAAATTGAGGCGAAGATCCTCCTCGGCCTTCGGCAACATTCCCGCCGGGATCTCCTCGCACCCAATCTCAAACAGGAGTTCGATGGCACGGAGCTTCGCGGGAGACTTCATGCGTGTACCTCGTCGGCCCGCTCAGAACCCTTCCGTTGTTCGAGGTAGGACGCGGCCGTGCGGCAGGCCAGTGTACGGACGCGCGCCATCAGGGCAGCGCGCTCGGTGGTCGAGATCACCCCTCGCGCATCCATCAGGTTGAACAGGTGCGAACACTTGAGACAGTGATCATAGGCGGCAAGCAGCGGATAGCGCGATCGGCTCTGCCCTTCCGCCGCCTTGAACCCGTCGAGCAGCTCCCTGGCTTCCTTTTCATGCAGCTCGAATTCGCAGCGGATGGCTGCTGCATCACTTTTGTCAAAGCTGTACTCGGAGAGTTGCTGCTCTTCCAGGAGCCGAATATCGCCATACGTTTTGTCCCGAGACCAGCGCAAGGCATACACGCTCTCCACGTTTTGCAAGAACGCGCAGATGCGCTCGAGGCCGTAAGTGAGCTCCACCGAAATAGGATCGAGGTCCATCCCTCCACTTTGCTGAAAGTAAGTGAACTGCGTGATTTCCAAACCGTCGAGGAGCACCTGCCAGCCAATGCCCCACGCGCCGAGCGTGGGCGATTCCCAATTGTCTTCCTCGAAGCGGATGTCGTGTTTCTTGAGCTCGATGCCCAGGGCCGCGAGGCTCTTCAAGTACACCTCCTGCACATCGGCGGGCGAAGGTTTGAGGATGACCTGAAATTGCGTGTGCTTGTAGAGGCGATTGGGATTTTCCCCATAGCGACCGTCGGCGGGCCGACGGCTGGGTTGCACGAACCCGACGCGGTACGGTTGCGGGCCTAAGACCCGCAGAAACGTTTCCGGGTGCATCGTGCCCGCCCCGACTTCCACATCGTAGGGCTGCTGCAGCACGCAGCCCTGCTTCACCCAGAATTTCGAGAGTTCGAGGATTAAGTCCTGAAACGTGAGCCCTTGCCCCTTGTCTTCAAGCTTTACTTTAACTTTCAAGTGGTCTCCAGCAACTCCGGTGTCATCAAGCGACGTTCTGCATTCAACTCGATCCACGCCAAGGCCGCCGCGCGCAATTCCCCGACGCGCGAGCCGACCGCCGTGTCGTAGGCAATGCGGTCGAGTCGCTCGCCGGCAAACCTTTCTGCCACCGCCCTGGTCTCCGGATGCAACGGCTTCATGCCCGTGCGCCGGCACTTCCCGCAGAACAAGCCGGCATGATGCGCGTCATAGAAGGCCGCTGATCCACCAAAAACAGCCCGGCAGGCAGTACAACGGTCAAACCGCGGCAGCCAACCGCCCAGGCGCACCGTCCAGAACGCGAAATAGCTGAGCGGCAACTCCCAGTGCCCTGTTCGCTCGATTTCGCGCGAGGCCAGGACCACCAACCGGAACATGGCTTCGGAGACTTCGTGTTCGGGCAAAACCATTTCCGCAATTTCGCTGATCACCGCCAGGCCGGTGCTCAAGCCGTAGTCACTTTGCGCCTTGTGCAGTGACTCCACCAGTTCCGCCTGCTGGATGCGTACCAACTCCCGGGTTTCCCGCTCGACGTACCAAATCCGGACGTGCGAGAGCATTTCGAGGGTCGAGCCAAAGCGGTTGTTCAGACGGCGCGCTCCCGCGGCTACACCACGAAGCCGGCCCGAGGTGCGGCCGAGAAAGCTCACCACGCGGTCCGCCTCGCCCAGCGGAAATGTTTTCAGGATGATGGCTTCCGTTTCCCGGGCAGGCATGGGCAGTCGGCGCGCCGACGCTGCGCCGGACAAGTGTGACACGTCCGAAGCACGCACACGCAGAACTCTTTACTTACCACACGCTCTTCGAAGACGCAATGCTTGCTTCATCCAAAAACCCGCCGCGCTTTCGCGGGACAACCGCCCATGCGACGCGAACTCGAAACCCTCTTCTCCCTCTCTTGTCGTTGGCAAGACGGGCTCTCGCGGGCAGGCAACTCCCGCTGACCCCGGAAAAGAACCGCTTGCCCAACGGCCGGCATCCTCGCAGGCTCGCAAATGGCTCCCACCTCGCCTCACCCTGGCACCTAAAGCACGCAGATGGAACCCGTTCGGCGGGGAGAATATTCTGTTAACCAAGCCCCTTCCACTACAAATATTATCGGACGCGAGGAGCACCCTTTTCATTTACTTCGCGGTTCGCTACTCTGCTCCGGGCCAATTCCATGTTTATCCCGCTCAAGGACATCAATCCGTCGCGGACCTACCCGATCGTCAACATCTCCCTGATCATTGCGAACATCGCCCTTTTCTTCTACCAACTGAGCCTGCAATTCACGCTCACGCCCCGGGCGTACGCGGAGTTCTTATCGAGCTATTCGACCGTGCCCGCCCGACTGCCTGCCTATTTGGCAGGGCATGGGACTTTCGAGATGGCGTTCTTGCCCATTCTGACGAGCATGTTCCTTCATTCCGGATTCCTGCACATTGCCGGGAACATGCTTTTCTTGTGGATCTTCGGGGATAACGTGGAGGACTTTTTTGGGCACATCCCGTATTTGTTCTTCTACCTGTTTTGCGGGATCGGTGCGGCCCTGGCCCACGCTTTTTTTAATCTTTATTCACGTGTCCCGGCGCTCGGAGCGAGCGGTGCAATCTCCGGCGTGATGGGCGCCTACATTCTGCTCTATCCGCGGGCGCGCATCCTCACCCTGGTGTTTGTCTTTCTTCTGCCGATCCCGGCAGTGGTGGTTCTCGGCGAATGGTTCCTCGTGCAGTTTCTCGCGGGGATCAACACGCTCGGCGGAGGGCCTTCCGGGGGTGTTGCCGTGATGGCGCACGTTGGAGGGTTTCTCCTCGGGATGTTGATAACTGCCATGGTGCGGTGGCGCTAGATGAGGCGCAGGAGGAAGCGGTTCGAGGCCACCTTCGAGCCCTACTTTAGCTGTTTCGCCAGATTGTTTTTCTCGACGAAATTCGCAAGCCAATCCCCCACGCCCGTGGTGGTTTTGTCTCCCCCGAGGTCGGCGGTGACGTAGTTCTCCCGAAGCGCTGCCTGTACCGCAACACGCATCGCCGCCGCTTGCAGCCTAAAGCCAAGGAATTCCAGCATCATCGCCGAGCTAAGCACCGCCCCCAGTGGGTTGGCGATGCCCTGACCCGCGATATTCGGCGCGGAGCCATGGACCGGCTCAAACAGAGAGGTCCTGCCCGGATGGATGTTCCCCGAAGGTGCCAGGCCCAGCCCGCCAGCAAGCTGTGCTCCCAGGTCGCTGAGGATGTCGCCAAAGAGGTTGCAAGTGACAATGACGTCGAACTGCCGCGGATCCCGGACCATTTCCATCGCCAGCGTGTCGATAAAGAGATGGCGCGACTCGATGTCCGCATATTCCTTGCGGACTTCCTTGAAGACGCGTTGCCATAGACCATGCGCGAAGGTCATGGCGTTGGACTTGTCGCTCATGCACAGGCGTTGCCGACGGTTTTGCCGGGCGTACTCGAACGCGTAGCGAATGATGCGCTCCACGCCCTTTCGGGAGTTGATGTCCTCCTGAACGGCAACTTCGTCGGGGGTGTCTTGCTTGAAGACCCCGCCAACACCGACATACAGGCCTTCGGTGTTCTCCCGGAAAACGATCAAGCGGATGTCTTTCTCGGTGCGGCCGCGAAGCGGCGTGAGTCGCTCGTGAAGCAGCTCCACGGGCCGCGCGTTGACGTAGAGGTCCAGCTTGAATCGCAGGCCAAGCAGAATATCGGCTGCGTGCTGATTGGAGGGGACGCGCGGGTCGCCCAAGGCCCCAAAAAGAATGGCGTCAAATTCGTCGCGCAATAATTCCACCGCACCGCTTGGCAGCGTAACGCCCTCGCGCAAGTACTTTTCGGCACCCCAGTCAAATTCCACGAACTCGAGCTCGCGGTCGGCGGACCTCGAGACCGCCTGCAAAACTTTCACTGCCTGTGGCGTGACCTCGGCCCCTATGCCATCGCCGGGGATGACCGCGATGCGGGCTTTCTGGCCGCCACTTCGCATCGGGATGCCGGGCAAGGTCCTGCCTCCTCGACGGCTGCCGCGAGCCGTCTTAGGAAATCCTGGTAAGGCCGCACGCGCTATTGTTCCACTAAAGCGCCAAGCGCGCCAGCTTAGCGAACTCCTCGCATCTGATGCCGGCAGCCACAACTTTCGGTCTCACCGTCAGGGCGTTTAGACGGCGGAAGAGCCGGATCTGACGATGGCCGTGTTCCACGCGTCCTTGCAGCGGTGCTTCGCAAGGGTCGAGAACAGGAATCGATGGCTGCGGCTCATTCCTACAAAGCCCCCTGGCGGCGTCAGCCTCGCTCCTCGCGGTTTTTCTCTCGGGCGCGCCACCGGCCAACGCAAAGCGAGAAACCGACTCGGACGAAC
>Ga0307472_100000659_pt1 | contig 12417 bp, 4 predicted proteins | sample atmos_gasesAM5C__2_FD_204582 | JGI IMG/M metagenome (GOLD analysis project Ga0307472, IMG submission 204582) | Hardwood forest soil microbial communities from Morgan-Monroe State Forest, Indiana, United States - atmos_gasesAM5C_05 | ecosystem: Environmental > Terrestrial > Soil > Temperate... | reverse complement strand
GCGGGCGGTCCGTGCGGTGGCGCGCGCCTGCGCCACCAATCCGGTCGCCCTGGCAGTGCCCTGCCACCGGGTGGTCCACTCGGACGGCACGCTCAGCGGCTACCGGTGGGGCGTCGCCCGCAAGCGCACGCTCCTCGCCGCAGAGAAGGAAGCCGCCGCCCACGGCTGAGAAGCCCCGGGAACCACTGACGAATCCGGGGAAGGTGCCAAAGACCTTCCCCGTGAAAGACCTTCCCGCTAGGGCTCGAGCGGCACGTCGAGCACCGGAGCGTGGCGCACCTCCGGGGCGTCGTAGTGCCACCACTCCATCCGGTTGGGCCGGAAGCCGGCGTCGACCATCGCCTTGCGCAGCCGCTCGCGGTTCTCGCGGGCCGCGGGCGTTCCCGCCGTGCTGCCGTGGTGCGCCGCCGGTCCGAAGGTGTCGAACGGCGTCGGCATCTCCACCGGCGTCCCGTCGGCGGTGTCGAGGGTGAGGTCCACCGCTGCGCCGCGGTTGTGGTTGCTGCCGGTGTGCGGGTCGGCGACGTAGCCCTTCCTCGGCACCAGCCGCCACATCGCCCACTGCACGTGGAGCGGCCGGTAGCAGTCCCAGACGCGGAGGCGGTAGCCGGCTGGGGCCAGCGCCCGGGCGACCGCCGCCAGCCGCGCCGCCACCGGCTTCAGCAGCAGGCACCGGGCGGTGGCCGGGTACACGGCCTTGCCCAGGAAGTTGTCGTCCGTCGCGTACCGCAGCTCGACGGTCAGCCCGGGGACGCTCGCCGCCGCGTCCACCAGGTCCGGGGTCACGCCCCCGTCGGTGGCGGCGGAAGCGGCCAGGGCGAGCCAGAGCAGCGCACTCATCGAGCGTAGACCGTGGGGTCGGGCACGCCGGCGGCCCGGAACCCCTCGCGGCGGATGAGGCAGCTGTCACAGCGCCCGCAGGCCCGCCCCTCACGGTCGGGGTCGTAGCAGCTGTGGGTCAGCGCGTAGTCCACGCCCAGGCGCATCCCGGTGCGGATGATCTCCGCCTTGGTCATCCCCGACAGCGGCGCGTGAATCTGGAATTGCGCTCCCTCGACGCCTGCCCGGGTGGCGAGATTGGCCAGCGCCTCGAAGGCGCGGATGAACTCCGGCCGGCAGTCGGGGTACCCGGAGTAATCGACGGCGTTCACCCCGATGTAGACGTCGGTCGCCCCCAGCGTCTCCGCCAGCCCCAGGGCCAGGGCGAGGAACACCGTGTTCCTCGCCGGGACGTAGGTCACCGGGATGCCCTCGGCCCGCGCACCGGCGGGACGGTCCTTGGGCACCGGCACGTCCGCGGTCAGCGCCGAGCCTCCGATGGCCCGGAGGTCGACGGTCACCACCCGGACGTCGCTCACGCCCTGGGCGCGGGCCACTGCCCGGGCGCGCTCCAGCTCCACTGCGTGGCGCTGGCCGTAGTGCACCAGCAGGCACGCCGGCTCGAAGCCGTCGGCGCGGGCCAGGGCCAGGGTGGTGGCGGAGTCGAGGCCTCCGGAGAGGAGCACCACCGCCCGGCGGCTCACTGCGCCCCCGGCTTCCCCTGCAGCGCATTGCTCAGCGAGCAGGACACGCAGCCGGCGTCGCAGGTCGTGCCCAGGACCTCGACCTGGATGAGGTTCACCCCGCACACCAGGCTCACGTTCCAGATACCCTCGGGCGATCGAGGGGGGAGGATGTCCGAGCCGCCGGGAATTCCTCCATCGAGGAGCGAATCGAAGGGCGGGCATCCCCCGTCGGGAAGGACGACCCCGGCGGCCTGCGAGCTGCTGAGCACGGCGAGGACGTTCCGCTCGTGCACCAGGACGTCCGGCGGGTCGATGGAGGTACAGCCGCAGCTGCTGAAGACCCGCGGGCTGTCGCCGCTGACGTCGAAGACCTGCCCGACGATGACCCCGTACTCGGTGCCCGAGCCATCGACCTGGGTGAGGTACCCCGCGTCGTAGGGCGTGATGGGCCCTCCGTCTGGCAGCTGGTGGCCTCCGTCGGGGGAGGTGGTGTTGTTGTAGGTGACCGAGAGGATGACCCCGGCGTCGATGGGCACGCCGCCATCGGGGACCAGGAGCTCGGAGCAATCGTTGCTGAGCGGCAACCCCACCGAGATGAGCTGGAAGGTGCCAACGCGCTCCCTGCCGGGGACCGCCACCTCGGCCTTGCAGCCGAAGAGAGCGGCCGCTCCGATGGCGGCGAGGAGGACGGCTGTCGGGAGGGGGCGGCGCATGCGCGGCGCCAGGGGCTGGCGCGGCCCCGACGTTACACGAGGGTGAGCGCCCGCTGGACCACCGCGGCGAGGGGCGCGCTGCCCGTCAACACCGCCGCGGTGTCGATGGTGTCCGCGTCGGCCCCCCGCGCCACCGGGTCGAGCCAGAGCAGCACCCGGGCGGCAGCGGCAGGGCTGGGAACCGCGGCGAAGGCGCGCGCCGCCGCCGGACCGAGCGCCGCCACCTCGCCGGGCCGGGCCAGGGCCGCTCCCTCGTCGCCCAGGGCCAGTGCCAGCGCGGTGAGGTAGGTCAGCTCCACCGGCCCGAAGAGCGACAGGGCTCCGGCGCCCAGCACCAGCGTCTGTGCATCGGCCATCCACGCCTCGGCGGCGCCCGCAGGGTCGAGCCAGGTCTGGACTCCGGCGGCCCCCAGCTGGCCGAGTGAATCCTGAAGGGTCCGGTCGAGGTTGGGCATCTCCTCGGGGGTCACCTGGACCGCGCCGGCAGGCAGCGGGGTCGCAGCCTGGGCAGCCCCCCGCTCCACCGGAAATACTTGCGGCGGCACCGGGGCGGGCTCCTCGCCGGCGAAGAGGTGACCGAAGGCGGCGGCACGCGCAGCGGCGACCGGATGGCCGGCGCGCCGGAGCGCCTCGGCGTGCTGCGCCCACCCGTCGGGGTCCACCGGGCGCTCGGCGAGGAGCAGGGGCCAGAGCCGGGCGGCCATCGGCGCTCCGACGTCGGACGGCGTGAGGGTCTGCGCCAGCTCCCGGCGCGCCGGCTGGGAGAGGAGATCCAGCGCCGGCATCCCGGCGAGGATGCGGGCGGCGTCGGCGGGGCGGCCAGACCGGGCGGCGGCGATGGCCAGCCCCTCGCGCTCCGCCGGGGTGGTCGCCAGCTGCTCACGCAGCGCCAGCGCCTCCTCGGTCCTGCCGAGGGCCTGGGCCAGGTCGGCCCGGATGCGGAGTCGCTCCATCGTGGGCGGGAGCTGGGCCAGCGTGGAGAGCGCCTCGGCGTGTCGGCCGAGCCGGACGTAGGCGGCCACCAGCTCGTCCTCCCGGCCCTCGAGGGCCGCGGGGCCCGACAGCGAGCTCACCCGCTCGGCCAGGTCCACGAAGCGTTCCGCCTCGGATTCGGCCGAGGTGAGGGCAAGAAGCTTGGAGGCCGCGGCGAGGGAGGTGGGGTCCTCGCTGCCCGCCACGGCCCAGGCCTCGCGCGCCGCCTCGACCTTGCCCAGGGCCAGCTCGAGGTCTCCGGCCTGCACGCGGAGCCCCGAGCGTTGCACCGGATCGGCCGTCGCCGCCACCCATGCCCGCAGCGCCGCCGCGGCGTCCTCGAGGCGGTTGTCGTCCCGGGCCTGCTCGAAGAGCGCCTGCCACAGCTCTGCGGCCCGGGCCGGCACGCGGGCGGCGAGGAGGCGGAGGCCCCGCTCGCGCTCGGCGCCCCGGCGGGTCCGCACCTGCGCCACCAGCTGGTCGACCAGGGCGGCGGGAGCGGAGGCGTCGAGCGTCTCCAGAGCCGGGAAGAGCACCGCCTCGCGCTCGCCGAGGGCGGTGAGCCGCTGGAAGGCGCGGAGCCGCTCCTCTCCCGAGGCCTCGGGCGAGAGGAGGATGGCCCGGTGGAGCGAGACCGCCAGGTCCATCGCCCGGCGGGACTCGGCCAGGTCGGCGCCGGCCTGCCGCTCGGCGGCGGTGCCCTCGGCAAGGAGGAGCTTGGCCAGCCGGCGCAGGGCCTCGGCGCCCGCGGCTCCCTGGGCCAGCCCCCACAGGCTCTGCCGGATGCGGGCCGGATCCTCGAGGCGCTCGGCGATCTCCAGCGCCTGGGTGAACGCGCCCTGGGCCAGCAGCGGCTCGTAGCCGTGCTCGATCGCCGCTGCGCGCGCCCCCAGCCGGAGGAAGCGATTGCCCCACGCCCCGGGCCCGAGCGTCGCCGGATGCAGGCGCGCCACCCGCTCGAGGAGCTCCTGCGCCTCGGCCGGGTCTCCCGACCCTTCCCAGGCGTCCGCAGCCTCGAGCAGCAACCGGGCCCGGTCCTCCGGGGCGGCGAGCTGCGAGGCCTGGGTCAGCGAGGCGGCCGCCTTCGCCAGCTCGCTCGAATCCCGCATCAGGCTCGCCAGGAGCAGCAGGGCGTCCTGGCTCGCCTCGGTGGCCACCGAGGCCCGCGCCAGCCGGGCCGCCCGGGCATCGTCCCCGGCCAGGTGCGCCGCCTGCGCTGCGGCGAGGAGGAGCCGGGCGCGCTCCGGGCCCTTCTGCAGCTCGGCGCGCGCAGCGAGCACCGTCGCCCGGGCCAGCGCGTCGTCGTCGGAGGCGAGGAGGGGAACGAGGAGCTCCAGCGCCTCGCCGTAGCCCGGCGCCGAGCGACCGCCGGCGGCCAGGGGCTCGAGGAGGGCGCGGGCCTCGTCCCGATCGCCGCGGGCGATGAGCAGGCCGGCCAGCTCGAGCTTGAGCGGCGCCGACCCCTCGTCGGCGGGCGCCACCGAGACCAGGCCGCGCAGGACCGGAAGGAGGGCCTCGCTGTCGCCCCGCGCCCGGTGTGCCTCGGCCAGCGCCTTCAGCGCGGGGAGGTGGCCAGCGTCGGCCCGGAAGGCACGCTCCAGCAGGCCGAGCGCGGTGCCGGGATCGCCGCCGCTCCGGGCCATGGTCGCCGCCTCGGTGAGCAAGGCCGCTGCCCGCGCTCCCCCGCTCGCCTCCGCAGCCCGCTCCAGCAGCACCGCCAGCTCCGCCGTCCGTCCGGCAGTGCGGAGGCCGGCCAGAGTCCGGTCGACGATGGGCGCCTCGGCAGGGTGCAGCTCGGCGAGCGGAACCAGGGCCTCGAGCGCCTCCATCGGCGACTCGAGCAACGCCGCGGCCCGGCGGTACAGCGCCTCGGCCTCGTCCGGCCGGGCGAGGCGGGCCAGGCGCACCGAGGTCCGGTAGAGGCCCGCCGCGTCCTGCCGGCGGCCATGGACCTCGGCGAGGAGGGAGAGGGCTTCCCGGCCGCGCTCGCCGTCCGGGTCGGCGGAGACCACCGACTCCAGCGCATCCGCCGCATCGTGCAGCGCCCCGGAGGCGAGGGCAGCATGGCCGAGCCGCAGCTGCAGCCGCGTGCGCTGCGCGGTGGGCAGGTCGGGTGCGGCGGCGAGCGCGCGACGGTCGTAGGGCTGGGCCGCCTGGGCGTCCCCGGCGGCGGCTGCCAGCTCTCCACGGGCGAGCAGGGCCCGGACATCGTCGGGCTGGCTCCGGAGCAGCTCGTCCCAGGCCTCGGCGGCCAGCAGCGCCTCACCGGACCGGGTGAGCAGCTCGGCTCGCTCTGCGAGCAGCGCCGGGGCCTCGGTGGAGACCGCCCGGGCGCGCTCGGCGAGCAATTGGGCCAGGGCGCGGGGATCGGCCTCCACCCGGGTGCGCCGGGCAGAGAAGGCCGCGTCGAGCTCTGGAGCCTGGGCGAAGGCCGCATCCTCGGCGGTGCGGGCCTCCTCCTCCCGCCCACCAGCCCGGAACGCGGCCGATGCCTTCAGCCAGCTCCGGGCCGCCTCGGCCCCCGCCTGCCGCTGGGCGCGCGCTGCCTCCAGCCGGGCGAGGGACACCACGTCGCCGGCCGACTCCAGCCAGGCGGCATGGCGGGCGTACGTCGCGTGAAAGGGGTCGTCGCGGAGGAGCAGGGCGCGGTACGGCGCAGCGTCGGCCTCGCGGCCCTCGGCCACCAGGAGATCCACCAGCTCGCCAGTCACCGCGGCGTCGGAGGGGGAGAAGCCGTGCGCGGCCGCCAGCGCGTCCAGCGCCTGCTCGGAACGACCGAGCCCGCGGTACAGGCGCGCGGCCCGGCGGAGGAGCTGCGCCCGCGCCGCTGCCTCGGGGCGACTCCGGGCAGCCTCCAGGTAGTAGGCGGCGAGGTCGGCGCCCCGGCCGCTGCGTTCCAGGAGCTGGACCAGGAGCGATTCGGCGCCGGGGTGGCCGGGCACCTCGGCGAGCGCGTCGCGCAGGAGCGCCTCGGCCTCGGCATCGTCGGCGAGCGGGCCGGCCTGCAGCTCGGCGGCCTGCACCAGCGCGTCGGCCACGCCCTGGGGGGTGGGCTGGAGCGCTGCCCCGCGCACCAACCATCCAGCGCGGCCGCGGAGGTCTCCCTGCTGCTCGGCGAGCATCGCCAGCCGGCCCGCCGTCGCTCCGTCGGGAGAGAGCTCGAAGGACCGGGCCAGCGCGGCCACCGCCCCGTGAACGTCGTTCCGGGCAGTGAGGAGGAGGTCGGCGCGGCGGCGCTCGGCGGTGCCGGCCTCTCCGAGGCGGCCGGCAGTCTCCAGCGTGGCGCGAAGCAGGGCCAGGGCCCCCAGCGCCTCCTCGCTCCGGTCGGCGGACGACGCGGTGGACTCGAGCGCGGTGAGGGCCTCCACGGCGCCGGCGCTGTCCCCCAGCGCCATGGAACGTTCCGCCACCGCCCGCAGCGACTCGAGCAGCGCCGAGATGCGCCCGGTCTCCCGATGCAGCTCGACCCGCGCCCGGTGTGCCTCCAGCGGCTCGGTGAGCATCGATGCCGCGCGCACCAGCAGCCGGTCGGCCAGGTCGGGGTCGGCGAGCTCGGCCCGGGCCCGTCCGGCCAGCGCCAGCAGGGCCCGCCCGGTGTGCTCCGACGACGGACGGCCGAGGTGGTAGTCGGTCAGCAGAGCCACCGCGCCACGGGGGTCGGAGCGGCCCCGGAGCTCGGCCAGCCGCTCCACCGCCGACTCGGGGGCGAAGGAGCGCTCCACCAGCCGCCGCAGCACGTCCTCCGCCCCGCTCAGCTCACCGGCGCTCTCGAGGAGATCCGCATGGGCGAGCAGGACCTCGGCGCTGAGCGTGGGGTTGGCGTCGAGGTCGAGGGTGGTGCTGAGCGCAGCGAAGAGCTGCAGGGCCTCGGCGCCCGCGCCCGCGGCGTAGAGCGAGAGGGCGAGGGTCGCCAGCGCCGTCCCGGTGGCAGGGACGAGCCCGTGGGCGTGACGGCGAAGGGCGAGCGCAGCGGTGGCATCGCCGGCCCGCGCTGCCAGCTCTGCCGTCTCCCGCAGCAGGGCCGCGCCGGCCTCGGGGGGAACCCGGGGCACCAGCCGGGTGAGGACCGGGACGACCTCGCTCCACGCCCCGCGCTTCAGCTGCAGGCGGACCAGCTTCTCCGCCGAGGCGGCGTCGGCCGGCTCGAGCTGGACGGCGCGGTGGAAGGCGGCCTCGGCGGCCTCGGCGCGTCCCAGCCGCTCCTGGAAGAGCGTGCCCAGCTCGGCATGCAGGACGGCGGAGCGGTCCTTGGGAGCGCGCTCGGCTTCGACCTGCAGCAGCCCGGCCACCGCTTCCCAGTCACCGGCCCCCTCCAGCAGCGCCCGCAGCCGGGCCAGCGCCCGCGGATGGCGGGGGGAGATCTGCAGCACGCGTCGGTAGCTGTCGATGGCCGAGGTCGCATCGGCCCGCTCCTCGGCGAGCTCGGCGCGCTCCAGCAGCACGTCGCCACGCAGCGCGTCCGGGGCGGCCTCGGCAGCGTGGAGCAGGGCCTCCGAGGCGGCATCGAGCCCTCCCCGCCGACGCTCGAGGCGGGAGAGGGTGCGCCAGGCCTCGGCGGCGTCGGCCGGCGCGGCGTGGCGGGTGGCTTCCTGGAGCGCGGCCTCGGCCAGGGCAGGCTCGGTGTCGAGCAGCGAGCGCCCCAGCGCCAGCAGCCGGGGAGCGGCCTCGGGAGCCAGCCCCTCGTCATCGGCGAGCGCCTTCTGCCAGGCCTCCAGCTCGCCGGGGCGGTCGTCCGACTCGTGGGCGAGGAGGGCCACCTCCCTCCACATCGCCGCCGGCTCGGCGGCGTCCGGAGCGGCGAGGCGGAGCTCCTCGCGGGCCGCGGACCGTTCTCCGCGGGCGCGCAGCAGCCGCGCGCGGGCGATGCGGTGCTCGGCGCGCGCGGTGCCGGCGGTGAGGCCGATGAGGCGGGTGCGCAGTGCCAGCGCCTCGGCGTCGCTGCCGGGAGTCGCCGGGGGCAACACCGTGACCAGGGTCTGCAGCGCCCAGGGGTCGTCGGGAGAGAGCTCGACCAGCCGGCGCAGCGCATCGATTGCCTCGCTGGGTCGGTGCAGCTCCAGGGACAGCTCGACCAGCTCCTGGCACGCCGCCCGGGCCTGCTCCCCCGAGAGCTTCGGCCACAGCCCGGAGAGCAGCGCGGCCAGCGCCTCCACCGCCCCGGCGCTCCGGTGCAGCGCGGCGAGCTGGAGGAGCGCCTCCACGTCGTCGGGCGCGGCATCGGCGTACGCCGAGAGGTGGCGGCGGGCAGCGTCGGCGTCCCCGGAGCGCACCGCGCTCTCGGCGGCCATTCGCTCCAGACGCTTCCGGTCGCCGGGAGACAGCACCGCCGGATCGGCGCGGGCCAGCGACAGCGCAGCCTCGAGGTCCTCGAGCGCCCGGCGGGGCTCGCTCTCCGCCCGGAGCTCGGCGCGTCGGACGCGCGCCGGGGCCAGCGCCGGGTCGAGGCGCAGCGCATCGTCGAGAAGGGAGGCCTCCCGGGGCTCGCCGCGGGCCAGCTCCGCCGCCCGCTGGAAGAGCCGTGCCGCGGAGAGCGGATCGGCGTCGAGCGCGGCGCGCCGGGCGAGGAGCGTCGCCGCCTCCGGCCGGTTGCCGGCGCCGATCTCCAGCTCCGCCAGCGCCTCGAGGATCTGCCCGGCGAGCAGGCCCCGGGGTGCCATCTCCAGCGCCGCATAGAGCTGCCGGTGGGCCGAGTCCCGCTGCCCGTCGGCGAGCAGGGCCTGGGCGCCCTTGAAGAGCAGCGGCGCGGCCGCCTCGGCCCGACCGTCGGCGAGGAGCTGACGCGCCCGGAGCGCCCACAGTTCCGCCAGCTCCCGGGAGCGGCCCAGCTGCGCGTAGAGCCCCTCCAGCCGCGCGGCGAGCGCATCGTCCCCGCGGCGGTACGGGAGCGCCGCGGCGTAGTGCGTCGCCGCGGCTTCCAGGTCTCCCGTCATCTCGCAGGCCTGGCCCAGCCGGGCACGCACCTCGGCCAGCTTCTCCGGAGGCCCGGTGCGGGGAAGGGTGACCAGCACGTCCTCCAGCGCCCGGCGGGCGTGCTCCGGGCGCTCGCAGCGCAGGGAGAGGTCGGCCAGCTCCAGCAGCACCTCCGGTCGCGGGTCGAGGCGGGCGGCCTTCTCCAGCGCCACCAGCGCTTCCCCGAAGCGCCCCAGGCGGGCCTCCTCGATCTGCGCCAGCTCCCGGAGGCAGGCCGCGGCCAGCCGCGGATCCGACTGCGCCTCGGCGACCCGGGCCCGGGCGGCGAGCGCCGAGGCCAGGCCCGGCATGTCCGCCCGGCGGCGCTGCAGCGCACAGAGCTCGCCCCAGGCCAGGAGGTCGTCCGGCTCGAGGCGCAGCACCTCGGCCAGTGCCTTGGCGGCGACCTCCAGGTCCGAGGCGAGATCCTTCGCCGCCACTGCCAGACGCCGCAGCGTCCGTGCCCGCTCGGCGCCCTCCTTCGCCTGCTCGGCGAGGAGGGTGAGGCAGCGGACCAGCAGCGGGCCGTCACGCCGGGACTCGCCCAGGGCCACCAGGCCCTCCAGCGCGGTGCGGTTGCGCGGGTCGGCCTCCAGGGCGCGAGCGAGGAGCGTCTCCGCCCGATCGGGCGCGCCCAGCCGTGTGCGCTGCAGCTCGCCCGCCTCGGCGAGGAAGGCGGCGCGGCGGACCGGATCGGCGACGGTGGGAGCGGCGCGTTCCAGGGCCCGGGCCAGCTGCACCGGCTCGCCCGCGGCGCGCCAGGCAGGCACCAGGGCCTCCAGCGCCCTGGCATCGTCGGGCACCAGCGACAGCGCGGCCTCCCAGTGCTCACGGGCCTGGGTCGGGTCGCCGAACCGGCTCTGGGCCAGCGCGGCGAGGGCATGGTGTGCAGCGTGCGCGGCGCGGCGGGTCCCGGCGTCCACCGGAGCAGGACCCGCCAGCTCCACCGCCTGCTGGTAGCCGGTCACCGCCTCGGCGACACGCCCCAGGGCCTCGGAGACCCGGGCCTGCGCCACCAGCGCCACCACGTCGCCGGGGAGCAACGACACCGCCTCGCGGTAGCGGAGGAGCGCGTTGTCCAGCTGGTGCAGGCCCTGCTCCCAGACCTCGCCGGCGTGGAGGTTGGCCCGGCCGACCAGCCCCAGCTCGTGACGGCCAAGGGCCACGTCGCGCAGCCGGTCGAAGGCGCGCAGCGCGCGGAGCGGTTCGCCGGCGCGGGCGCACAGCTCCCCGAGCAGCTCCAGCGCTCCGGGATGGTCGGGGGCGAGCTTCAGGGCCGCCTCGCAGTGCAGCCGGGCCCCGGCGACGTCGTCCTCGGTCAGTGCCGAGAGGCGAGCCAGCTGGACGTGCGCCTCGGCGGACTCCAGCGGGTCGCGGGCCAGCGCCGAGATCCGGCGGTAGGCGCGGATGGCGCCCGCCCGGTCCTGGGCGAGGTCGGCTGCCTTGGCCAGCGCCTTCAGGGAGGGGAGGTGGTCGGGGCGGATGCCCAGCAGGGCGTGGAGCGCCTTCACCGCCATCTGCGGGGCCTGGCCCTCCGCGGCCCGGGCGGCGGCCTCGGCGGCGGAGAATGCCGAGGAATCCTCCCCATGCTTCCGGGCATGCTCGACCAGGGCCAGCCAGCGCTCGGCACTCCGCGCCGCCTCGCCTCGCCGCTCTCGCACCACCGCCGCGGCCCACAGCGGTGCCGGGCTGGACGGACGGCGGCGGGCGAGCGTCTCGAGGACGTCGAGGGCGAATTCGTGCGCGGCGGGGTCGGCCACCAGGAGCGACAGCAGCCGCTCCAGGGCGAAGGGATGGGCCTCCTCCGCACCGGCCCCCCGGAGGTAGGCGTCACGGGCCTCGGCGAGCTTGCCGGCGGCCACCAGCGCCTCGGCCTCGGCGAAGGCGCGGGCGCCCTCGAGTGTGAGGAGCAGCTCCTCGTCGAGGAGCGCCGGGGGAGGCAGCGCGCCGGCGGCAAAGCGCAGCCGCAGTCCGGTGGGAGCGACCTCCACCCCGGCCAGCCGGGCCCCGTCGAGGGACGGCATCCGGAAGCCCCGGGAGACGGCGGCCAGCTTCACCAGCTGGGGCAGCACCCGGGCGGAGAACCCGTTCGCCCCGCGGAGCTCGACGTCGGGGAGCGCCGCGGCGCTCTGCGCAGCCCGGGAGAGGAGCAGCGGCACCGTCGCCGCCGGGGCGGGGGAGAACCCGTACATCCGCACGTCGTAGAGGTAGACCGCCAGCCGCTCGCCGTCGGCGTCGAAGGCCACCTTGAAGGTGGTGGCGACCGGCGAGGGCCCCTTCAGCCTCGCCTCCCCCTCCAGCCAGCCGCTGCGGAAGTGAAGCGCGACGTCGGAGAGCTCCAGCGCTCCCCCGGCCACCTCCTGCACGGTGCGGCGGATCAGCTCGGAGTCAATCGCCACCTCGAGGAAGCCGAAGTGCAGCTTCCGCCGCTGGTAGCGCTGGGCGCCGGCCCCCACGTTGAACGGGAAGGAGACGTCGGGAATCTGCAGCCCGAAGTCGACCACCTGGATCCCCGGGCGCAGCTCGATCGGCGGAAAGCCGACGAAGGCGCGGCGATCCAGCAGTCGCAGCTCGGGCCCGGCACCGCGCCCCGCGGGGGCTTGCGATGCCGAGCCTCCCGGCGTGTCCTCGGTAGCCATCTGGAGACGAGCGCTCAGGGTACCACCCCGGCTCCAGGCACCCCAAATTCCAGGCACTTCCGCTCGACGAGCGAGCGGGTAGGCACGCGGCCGACAGTGAAGGTCCGGGTGAACCACTGCTAACGTCCGGAGCCGCTTACGTGCTCGAGCCGAACTCCCTCGTCCTGGGCGATCGCTTCCGCGTGCTGGGTCACCTCGGAGGTGGCGGCATGGGGGAGGTGTACCTCGCCGAGCAGGTGAGCCTGGGCCGTCGGGTGGCCCTCAAGGTCCTGCGCCGCGAGGTGGGGCAACAGCCAGGGATGAGCGAGCGCTTCAAGCGCGAGGCGCGGCTGCTCTCCAGCGTGGAGCATCCGGCGGTGGTGCGGGTGATCGACTTCGGCCAGTCGCAGGATTCGACCTGCCTGGTGATGGAGTTCGCCGAGGGCGAGACCCTCCTCCAGACCCTGGCCACCGCCCCGCTGACGCCCGAGCGCGGGCGCCGGGTGCTGCTCCAGCTCGCCGAGGGGCTGGCAGCGATCCACTCCAAGGGCATCATCCACCGCGACCTCAAGCCGGAGAACGTGGTGCTCACCCCCGGCCCGCGGGGGGAGCAGGCGCGGCTGCTCGACTTCGGCATCGCCAAGCTCCTCCAGCCCGACC
>Ga0307472_100000658_pt1 | contig 12418 bp, 12 predicted proteins | sample atmos_gasesAM5C__2_FD_204582 | JGI IMG/M metagenome (GOLD analysis project Ga0307472, IMG submission 204582) | Hardwood forest soil microbial communities from Morgan-Monroe State Forest, Indiana, United States - atmos_gasesAM5C_05 | ecosystem: Environmental > Terrestrial > Soil > Temperate... | reverse complement strand
AGCTCCCGCCGCCGAGGCCGCCGCCCTGCGGGATGTGCTTAAGCACCCGCAGGTCTGCCCCGAGCCGCGTGCCGCTCGCGGCCTTGAGCGAGCGCGCCGCCCGCACCGCGAGGTCCGATTCCGCGGCTACGTCCGCCGGGCCCTCGGACCGCGAGATGGCGCCGTCCTCACGCACGCGGATCGCGATCGTGTCGGTGAGATCGACGAGCTGAAAGAGCGTCTGCAGCTCGTGGTAGCCGTCGGCGCGTCGCCCCGTGACGTGCAGAAAGAGATTGAGCTTCGCCGGCGCCGGCCAGCGGCTCTCGTCGGCTGCGGCCGCCCGCTTCACGACTGCCAGTCGTCCACCAGGAGCTTCACTCTCACGTCGGCGCGCTCGAGCGTCAGGCGTGCCGGCAGCCACTCGCTCCCCACCGCGACGTAGCCGCCGTAATCGACCCGCCAGCCGTCCTGCTCGAGGCGGGTGAGGTGCTGGCGCGCGCGATCGAGCGTCTCATCGGCGGGACTCGCGGGATCGGGCACGCCGAGAATCCAGTAGCGCAGACTCGCGAGCGGCGGGTCGAAGCCCAAGCGCGCGTTGAGCTCGGCACGCGCCGCATCGCTCGTGAGGCGAGCGCCGCTCGCCGTAGTGATGTCGAGATCGCTCCCCGTGGCGTCGATGTGCACGGCGCCGGCGCCGAGCGGTCCTTCGAGCGCGACCTGGGCGCGCGTGCCGTCCTGCGCCCAGCGCAGCCGTGCGTTGAAGCCCTGGCTTCCCGCGGCGACCGCCACCCGGCCCTTGAGCCCGAAGTGCTCGCGCGCCTGCAGCTCGGGACGGCGCACCTCCCACGACGGCGCGGCCGGTGCGACAGCCGGCGTCGTGCGGCAGCCGGCCAGCGCCACCAGCGCCGCCACCGCCGCACCCCACGCCAGGCTACTTCGCATCGGGTATGAACCGCTCCAGCGTCGCCTTCAGCGGCTTTGACTCGGGCTCGCGGGCAAGCGCGGCCGCCCAGACCCTGCGCGCCTCGCTCTCCTCACCGCTCGCCCACAGGGCCTCGCCCCAGTGCGCGGCGATCTCCGCATCGTGACCGATCGAGTAGGCGCGCTCGAGCGTGCCCGCGGCGCTGCGCGGGTCGCCGCGGCGGAAATGCACCCAGCCGAGGCTGTCGAGCGCCGCCGGATTGTCGGGCATCACGGTGAGCGCGCGGCGGATGAGCCCCTCGGCGCGCGGCAGCTCGAGCGAGTGATCGGCGAGCGTATAGCCGAGCGCATTCTGCAGCGAGGGATCGTCGGGCCGCTGGGCGAGGAGCTGCTCGAGCGCGCTCACCGACTCGTGCACGTGTCCCGCCTGGTCGAGGATGACCGCGCGGTCGTATTCGATGGAGGGGTGGTGCGGATGGCGCTCGAGCGCGCCGGCGAGGAGCTTCAGGCTCGCATCCGCCTCGCCGTGATCGGCCAGCAGGTGGGCCTTCGCGAGGGTGAGCTGCAGCTCTTCCTCGGGGTGCTCGCCGGCGTAGTCATCGAGAAGCGTCAGCGCCTCGGTGCGCGCGCTGTCGGTGCGGGCGGCGCGCTCGAGCAGCAGCGCCGCGGCGCGCGAGCGCGCCTGCACCGCGACCGAGGAATCGTACAGCCGGCGGTAGTCCGCGATGGCGCGCTCCGGATCGCCGTCGCGCGCGGCGATGTCGGCCAGGTAGAGCTGGGTGGCGTCGTTCCCCTCGCCGCTCGTCAGCAGGGACGCGAAGCGCTGCTGCGCCTCCTTCAGGTCCCCGGACTGGAATGCCAGCAGCGCGAGCCGCCGGTCGATCTCCGGGGCCGGGACGCCCGAGGCGCCGCGCAGGCTCTCGAGCTGCTGGTGCGCCTCCTCGACCCGATCGAGGGAGGCCAGGATCTCGGCCAGCTCGAGCCCGCCACGCACCGGATCGACCGCGACGGCGGAGCGCGCCGTGGCGATCGCCCGCGTGGTGTCGCCGCGCAGCACCTGTGCGCGCGCGAGCACCCGCAGCGCCGCGAAGTCCTTCGGATCGTGCGCCAGCGCCTGCTGCGCAAAGCCCTCGGCACGCTTGGCATCGTAGGCGGCGAGCGCCAGCTCGCCGAACAGCGCCAGCGCCGGCGGCTGGCTCGCGGTCGGCTCGGGAACGGCGCTCATCGCTGCGAGCACCGCCGAGGCGTCGGTGTCCTCGAGGAGCAGCGAGGCCAGCTCAGCGAGCGCACGCGCGCCCTGATCGCTTCCCGGCCGCGGGCGCCGCGGGCCATCGGCCGGAGGGCTCTCGGGGGAGCTCTCGACGAGCACGGAGGCGCGGCAGTAGTCGCGGACGGCGGCGCGCGCATCGGCGGTGCGGTAGAGCTTGAGCGCCACGAGCGCGTAGAGGGCATTCGCTTCCCGGTCTTCGGGGGCGAGCGTTCGCCAGCGGTTCGCCGCGCTCCAGGCCGCCGGCAGATGCTCGCAGGCGAGCGCCAGCTTGGTGGCGCGCTCGGCCAGGCGCGCGTCCCCGGCGGCGGCCGCCTGGGCATAATCCTCGGCGGCGGCGCGGCAGTCTCCGTGCTTGAGCGCGAGTTCCGCGGTGATCGTCAGCGCCGTCGGATCGGCCTTGACCGGCGGCAGCGCCGGCTGGGATTTGAGGCCGGCGCAGCCCGCAAGCAGCGCCGGAAGCGCCAGGCCCAGCGTCCATGCCCGCTCGAGACGACTGATTGTGTCCATCCCGGTCACTATAGAGCCTTCGCCCGAGTGGCGCATTGCGCAACTTGTCACAAACTGCGGACATCCCGGAGAATGCCGCGCGTTTCGCTGTCGCTGTGCAGGCAGCCGGCGCAGTCTCATGAAGGAAACCATCCGACAACGGCTCGAGAAGCTCTCCGATCGCTTCGAGGAGGTCGGCAGGCTTCTGGCCACCGACGAGGTCGCCGGCGGCTCGTCGCAGTTTCGCGACCTGTCGATGGAGTACGCGCGGCTCGCACCGCTCGCCGAACGCTACCGCGCTTACCGGGGACTCGAGCGCGACCTCGCCGCGGCCGCCGACATGGAGGGGGATGCGGATCCCGGTATGCGCGCGCTCGGCGCCGAGGAAACGGCGCGCGTCAGGACGCAGATCGGCGCCGCCGAGGAGGAGCTGCGGCTGCTGCTGCTGCCGAAGGATCCGCGCGATGAGAAGAACATATTTCTGGAGGTACGCGCCGGGACCGGGGGCGATGAGGCCGCGATCTTCGCCGGCGATCTCAATCGCATGTACGCCCGCTACGCCGAGTCGAAGGGCCTCACGGTCGAAGTGCTGAGCGAGAGCCCGGGCGATCACGGCGGCTACAAGGAGATCATCAGCCGCATCGCCGGCAAGGGCGCATTCTCGCTCCTCAAATTCGAGTCTGGAACGCACCGCGTGCAGCGCGTGCCGGCGACCGAGGCGCAGGGGCGCATCCACACTTCGGCGGTCACGGTGGCGATCCTGCCCGAACCCGACGAAGTCGGCGAGATCGAGATCAAGCCCGCCGAGTTGCGCATCGACACGTATCGCTCCTCGGGCGCCGGCGGACAGCACGTCAACAAGACCGACTCGGCGGTGCGGGTCACCCACCTCCCGAGTGGCATCGTGGTGGAATGCCAGGACGAGCGCTCGCAGCACAAGAACCGCGCACGCGCCATGGCGCTGCTCAAGGCGCGGCTGCTCGCCGCCGCGGAGGAGAAGCAGCAGAGCGCCCAGGCGCAGTCGCGGCGCCTCCAGGTCGGCAGCGGCGACCGCTCCGAGCGCATCCGCACCTACAACTTCCCGCAGGGACGCGTCACCGATCACCGCATCGACCTGACGCTCTACAAGCTGCCGCAGGTGATGGACGGGCAGCTCGACGAGCTCATCCAGGCACTGCAGCAGGAGCACCAGGCGGAGCTGCTCGCGGAGGAGCCATGAGCCGCGCTCCGGACCTGGCGGTCGACAGTGTGACCGGCATCGACGTGTCACTGGCGGTGGCCGGCCCGGGCGCGCGCTCCTATGCCTTCCTCATCGACTGGAACATCCGGCTCATCCTGGCCTTCACCTGGTACGCCCTCGGCGCACTCCTTTTCAATGGGCGCCTGAGCCTGGCGGCGCCCGCCACCCCGAGCGGCCGCTGGTTCGTGCTGGTGCTGCTGCCCCCGGCGGCGATCTATTTCCTCTACCACTACGTGCTCGAGCTCGCGATGGGCGGGCGAACGCCGGGCAAGCGCGCCGCGGGTGTGCACATCGTGACGCGCGACGGCGGCGCCCCCGGCGCGGGCGCGCTCCTCACCCGCAACGTCTTTCGCCTCGTCGACTGCCTGCCGGTCTGCTACGGCGTGGGGCTGGCGGCGGTCGCGCTGACGCGCGAGCACCTGCGTGTCGGCGACATGGCAGCGGGAACGCTCCTGGTCTACGAGCGCGCGGCGCCGGCGCCGCCGGCGGAGTTCCGCGCCCAAGGCAAGCTCGACGCCACCGGCCTCGAGATCGTCCACGAGCTCCTCGCGCGCTGGGCGGCGCTCGAGCCCGAGGCACGCCTCGCGCTGGCGCGGCGCGTGCTGGCGCGTTACGCGCCGGGCGAAGCGGCCGATGCCGGCGAAGGCAGCGATGGCGAGGCGCTGCGGCGCCGGCTCGAGCGGCTGGCCGGGGCGTGAGCATGGGCGGCGACGACACCCTGCGCGAGCGCGCGCTGGCGGCGAGTCTGATGAAGCGCGCCTCGCTCTGGCGGGATGCCGATGCGCGCGCCCGGCGCCTCGCGCGGGGACGCACGGATGATGCCGGCGATGCCACGCGCATGGCCGACGACTACCGGCTGCTCGCCCACGATCTGGCGCGCGTGCGCACGCTGCTGCCCGACAGCCGCGCGCGCGAGTATCTCGAGGCGGCCTACGCCCGCGCTCATGCGACGCTGCATCACGGCGCCTGGCGCGCGGGCAGCGCGCTCCTCACGCTGTTCCGCGACGAGCTGCCCCGGGTGGTCGTCGCGCTCGCACCCTATATCGTCTGGTCCAGCGCGATCTTCGTCCTCACGGTCGTGGCGGGCTACGCGCTCGTGCACCGCTACCCCGAGCTGATCGCCCTGTTCGCATCCCCCGATCTGATCGCGAGCGTCGAGCACGGCCGGCTCTGGACGGCGGGCCTGCTCAACGTCGTGCCCTCCTCGGTGCTGTCGGTGCAGATCCTCGCCAACAATATCGTGGTGAGCCTGGTCGCCTACTGCGCGGGTTTCTTCTTCGGGCTGGGCACTCTTTATATACTCGGACTGAACGGCCTGATGCTCGGCGCGGTGTTCGCGTTCGTGAGCCGCTACGGCCTCGCCGGGCAGCTCCTCGCCTTCATCGTGCCCCATGGTTGCGTCGAGCTGTCGGTGATGTGCCTGTCCGGAGCCGCCGGGGCGGCGGTGGGCGAGGCACTGATTCGTCCCGGGCAGGCGACCCGCATGGAATCATTCCGCGTCGCGGCGCTCAGCTCCGGCAAGCTCCTCGCCGCCTGCGCGCTGCTGCTGGTGGGCGCGGGACTCATCGAGGGGTTCGTCTCGCCGGCTCCGCACTTTCCCCTCTGGAGCCGGATCGCGATCGGCGCCGGCTACTGGCTCGTCATGCTGGCGCTGCTGTCGGGGCGGCTGTTGCCGCGGCGGCGCGCGCGCTGAGGGTCCGCAGCGCCCTCAGACGCGGCGCGAGCGCCGCAGCGCTTCATACTCGGCGAACACCGCCGCCTCGAGGGTCTCGGCGCCCGCTGCCACCACCGGCGCGCCGAGGCGCGCGAGCAGCGCGCGCTGCGCGGCGGCGCGTGCCTCATGCTCGGCGGCGGCGAGGGCGATCCAGGGGTCATCCCAGGCCCGCGCCTCGTGCCGGGTGAGCGCCTCGACTTCGGTGCTGCGCACTCCGGCGACCACCGCCAGGTGCGGCGGTGACAGCAGCCGCACCGCACGGGCGAGCTGGCCGGCGATGCTGGCATCGTCGAGGTCGGTGAGCAGCACCACGAGGCTGCGATGCTTGAGGAGAGAGCGGATGCGGATCGCGGCCGCGGTGGGGTCGGACTCCGCCGACTGCACCGCGAGCTCCTCGAGCGCATGCCGCAGGCGGGTCACGCCTGCGAGCCCGCGCGCCGGTGCGCAGGTGGCGAGCACCCGGTCTGCGTACACGACGAGTCCGATGCGGTCGTCGTTGCGCGTGGCGACCTCGGCAAAGCGCGCAGCGATGTTGGCATAGAGCCCGAAGCGGTCGAGGCTCGCCGCGCGCACGCGGCTGAAACGCCCGGCGTCCACGGCGACCAGGATGTCGAGGTGCTGATCCTCGCTGAACTCGCGCGTCACCAGCGCGCGGCTGCGCGCGGTGGCCTTCCAGTCGATGCGCGAGAGGGGATCGCCCGGCGCGTAGGCGCGCAGCTGATGGAGCTCCGCCCCCGCTCCGGCGACGCGCCGCGTGCGGGTACCGCCGGGAAGCCCCCGCGGCCGCAGCCCGCGGCGCAGCGTATCGGGCGCGATGACGACCCGCTCCGCCGGCTCGAGAGCGCGCGCCCACCAGGCGAGGCGCAGCGGCCCGAGCACGCGTGCCGGAAGCCTCGGCCAGCGCTGGGGCCCGAGCCGCACCGCGGTCAGCGTGAACGGATCGCTGGCCGTACCATGCGGCGGCGCCGTGAGACGCCGCGCCGCCCCGAGGGGCTCGAAGCCCGGCGGCACTGCCGGCGCGTACTCGACGGTGATGGGCCGCGCCGCCGCGTTGGCCAGCACCAGCGCCGCCGGCTGCACGCGGCCGAGGAAGGCGCGTGGTGCGGTGACGAGATGGGCCGTGAGGCTGAGGCGACGCAGGTAGAACGCCTCGATGGCGAGCCCGCAGAGCAGCAGCGCGAGCGGAATGCGCCACAGCCCCTCGAGGGCCGCCTCCTGCGACCAGATCGCGCCGATCGCGAGCACTGCGGCGAGGAACACGAGCAGATAGGCGCGGCGGGCCAGATGCATCAGCGCGGCACCGGCGTCTCGGCCAGCAGGCCTTCCACGACTTCGACGTCGGTCGTGCCCTCGAGGGCCGCTTCCGGTGTCAGCACCAGACGGTGCGCCATGACCCAGACTGCGGCTTCCTTGACGTCATCGGGCGTCACGAAGTCGCCGCTGCGCAACCCGGCGGTAATACGGGCCGCCTTGAGGAGCGCGAGCGCGCCGCGGGTCGAGAGCCCGAGCGAGAGTCGCGGGTGCGCCCGCGAGGCCTGCGCCAGATCGAGCACGTAGGCGATGAGCGCGGCCTCGACGTGCATGGCTTCGGCCGCCGCGCGCGCCTCGCCGAGCAGCGCCGGTGGCAGGGCTGCGACATCGCCGAGCGTCGCCTGAGCGGCACTCAGCAGGCCGCCGTAGCGCGTGAGAATCTCGGTCTCCGCCTCGCGTGCCGGATAGTCGACCTCGATGCGCAGCATGAAGCGGTCGAGCTGCGACTCCGGCAGCGGGTAGGTGCCTTCGAACTCGCGCGGATTCTGGGTGGCGAGCACCAGGAAGTCCTGAGGTAACGGCAGGGCCTCGCGCTCGACGCTCACCTGGCGCTCTTCCATCGCCTCGAGCAGCGCCGACTGGGTCTTGGGACCGGCGCGGTTGATCTCGTCCACCAGCACCACGTCGGCGAACAACGGACCCGGGCGGAACACGAACGCGCTGCGCGACTCGTCGAACACGTGCACGCCGATGATGTCGCTCGGCATCAGGTCGGGCGTGCCCTGGATGCGCTTGAACTCCCCGCCGAGCGTGCGCGCCAGCGCCTTCGCGAGCAGCGTCTTGCCGAGGCCCGGCACACCCTGCACCAGCACGTGGCCGCGTGCGACGAGCGCGATCGTGAGCGCGCGCGCGGCGGACCGGGCGCCGATCACCGCGCGTCCGAGCTCGCGCGAGAGCCGGCTCTCGAGTTCGATGATCGATGCACTCATGCGGCGAGCTGCCTTTCGATTTGGATCATGAGATTGTGGAGGCGCGCGAGCGGCACGCGCCCGGCCGAGTGTGCGGCGGCGTACCACTCGCGCAGCCTCTCGAGATCGGCGCGGGCGATGCGGGGATTGTGCTCGAGCAGCTCCCAGGGCGGGCCGGCAGCCTCGGCCGCCCGGGGCGCGTGCGAGCGCAGCCGCCGGAAGAAATGCTCGAACATGCGCCGAGCGGCCGCCGGCGCGCTCAGGGCGCGCGCCAGGAACACTCCGGTCGCGCGCACCAGCTGCGCCTCGCGCGGCACGGCCGTGCGGTTCGCCGGTACCCGCAGGCGCGTGCCGCCGAGCACCCACGTGAGCCACAACGCAACCAGCACGGCGAGCGTGGCGTACAGGCGCCGATCGCGCCAGAACTTCTCCGGGTCGTAGGCGTCGGAGAGACCCTGGTGCTCGTCGTCGAAGAGCACCGCGCCCCCGGGTGCGAGGCTCGCGCCCACGATGTTGGCGAGCAGGCGCGCGTTGTCGGCGAGACCGAGCGCGCGGTTGCTGAAGAGCGAGCCGAAGGCGCTCACGATGACCGTGCCGCCGCCGTGCGGCCGCACCCACAGCGCTCCCGCGCCGCTTTCGCGCTCGCGCGCCAGACACAGCATGAATCCGTCGTGCGGCACGCCCGGCGCCCAGGCCCGGGAGGCAGGCACGCCGCGCGGATAATCCGAAAGCGCCACGGCCGCCGCCACGCCGTCGAGATACGCGTGGGCGCGATTCGGCACGAGGGTGCTGCGCTGCGGCTCGGCGAGCCGCCGGTACGCGGACGCCGGCGCCGCGCCGCCACCGGAGGCCGGCCGGGCCGCGCGGCGCGGCGGCGCGGCGGCGCGCTCGCTCGGGCGCGGCGTCTCGTGGCCGAGGCCGGTGAGATCGGCAAGATCGGCAGCGAGACGGGTTCTGCCGTTGGCCCAGGCCGGGCGGTCCGCGAGCGCGGCGAGCACCAGCAGCGTATTGCCGGCCTGCAGCCACTCATCGAGAGAGCGCAGCTCCGCGGAGCTGAAGGGCGTCGCCACCGGCAGGCTGACGACCAGGAGGTTGCCGCTCAGCGTAAGGTCCGCCGCGCCGAGTGCTCCGTCGAAGCGCGTGCGCACCGCGCGCGTCGGTACGTGCTCCCCGGCAAGCCAGGCGCTCGCGGCGGCGAGGCCGTTGTCGCCGCGCTCGAGAGTGGTCGGCAGCGTCACATCGGGACGCTCGGCCTCGCCGACGTGCACGAACAGCCCGAGGAACAGCAGCAGCGCGCCGAGCGCGCAGGCGAGCGTCATCAGCCGCTCCTTCATGCGCCCGCGACCGCCAGACCGTCGAGCAGCTCGCGGCCGCGCGCGAGCGCCCCGTCGAGCGTCTGCGCCGGCAGCGCCCGTCCCGAGAAGCGCAGCTGCTCCGAGACCTGCGCGAGGTCGGCGAGACGCGCCCGATCACCCGCGTCGGCAAGATGCGCCGCGCGCAGAAGCTCGCGTACCGTGAGCCCCCGGGCCGGCGGCAGCCGCTCGAGCGCGGCGAGGCGCGCGGCGATCAGCTCGAGCAGCAGGCGGGGCCGCTCCGCGGGCGAGGCAGCCTCGATCGCTGCCAGGCCGGAGGCCGCGGCGGCACTCGCCGCGCCACCCGGGGCTCTCGGCCGCGGGCCGAAGCGCAGCAGGCCGGCGGTGCGCAGCTCGATCACGACGATCGCCCCGGCGAGGAGCGCAACCAGGGCCAGCGCGGCGAGCGACGCGATCCTGACGAGCGCGGCGCGGCCCTTGAGCGAATCGAGCACCCGCGCCAGCCACCCGGGGCGGGCGGAGGACTCGCGCACACTCAGCATCTCGCGCAGCCAGCCCTTGAAGCGCTCCCACCAGGTGCCCGGATTGCGCGGCGCCGGCGCGAGCGAGGCGAGCACCGCGGCCACGTGCGCCGGCTGCGGCACGTCCGCGCCGAGGCCGCGCCGCGACTCCCGGACGATGAGCGCGCGCAGCTCCTTCAAGCCGGCGGCCGAGAGGTTGTTTCCCTCTTTGTCCCAGCCGCGCGGCAGCCACGTCGCCCATGGGCTCTGCGCGAGCGTTGGCGCCAGGTCGGGACAGCGGCCGGCGATCCTCTCGTAGCCGGCCTCGAGACCGGGGGCGAGCTGCGCGATGCAGGCGTCGAGCGCGCTCAGCGCCTCACGGGCGGGCGCCGGCGCAGCCGCCAGCGCGAGAAGGAGCGCCGGGAGCGCGCGGCGCATTCGCTACCCGGCGGCGGAGATTCTCTGGGAGAGGTCGGCGCCCTCCCTGCGCACCGACAGGTCGCCGTACACGGCGAGCGCCAGCGCGGTGTAGAACGGCGTACCGAGCGCGCTCAGGATCACGACCATCACGGTCGTGACCGCGGTGATCACGGCGAGATCCCCCTGCGCGAGCGGCACCGCCACGGCCATCGCCACCACGCCGGCGAGCACGTACAGCACGAACAGGAGCACCAGCCCCACGGTGTAGATCGCCGCCAGCCGCCAGAAGCTGCCGGACACGAGCCGCCAGCTGTGCACCATGCTGTCGAGCGCGCCCCTGCCGGTGATCAGCAGCACCGGTCCGGCGCACGACAGCGCGACCGCAACATAGGTCGCCGGGAGCGACAGCACCAGCACAGCGAGCAGCACCATCGCCGGGCCGGCGCCGCGAAACGCCAGCGCCGGGATGAACCACACGGCGGTCGCGACCAGGGCCAGGAGGATCATCAGCACGATGGCCGGGAGCCTGCGCAGCACGGTGGCGAGCTCGCCTCCCACCCCGGCGGTCCGGCCGCTCACCACCGCGTACTGGCGCAGCAGGATCGCGCTCCACAGCAGCACCGAGAGCAGTGTTCCCACGAAGTCCAGCAGCCAGAAGACCGGATCATGCTGCTGGAGCAGGCTCCCGATCGGGTGGCGGGCGGCGAGGTTGTAGATGTTGGGGAGCTCGCTTCCGATGACCGCGAGCCCGGCGAACAACAGGCAGGTGAGCAGCGTCGCGCGGAAGATGCGGAAGGCGAGATCTATGGTCTCACCGACCGACAGCGGCCGCGGAGGCGGGTACAGATGGGTGGCCATTGGTGCATATTAGCGAATATGACCGTCGAGGCCCTGCTCACTCGGGGACGGCAGCTTCTCCGGGCGGCCGACCGGGACGCGGGCGTGGCCGGACAGTCCCCCGGCCTCGAGGCCGAGCTGCTGCTCGCGCACGTCCTCGGCGCCGCGCGCGCGCGCCTCAAGTCACACCCTGAAAGCCCGGTCGAACAGGCGTACGCCGGGCTCTATCTCGAGCTCATCGGGCGGCGCGCCGCCGGCGAGCCTCTCGCCTACATCACCGGACGGCGGGAGTTCTGGTCGCTCGACCTCGCGGTGACGTCCGCGGTGCTGATCCCCCGGCCCGAGACCGAGCTGCTGGTGGAGCGCGCCCTCGCCGTGGGGCCGGCGCAGCCGTTGCGCGTGGCAGACCTCGGCACCGGCTCCGGAGCCGTGGCGCTCGCCCTGGCGCGGGAACGTCCTCTCTGGCAGATCGTCGCCACCGACGTTTCGGCGCCCGCGCTCACCGTGGCGCGCGCCAACGCCGCCGCGCTCGGCCTGAGCCACATCGAGTTCCTCGCGGGCAGCTGGTTCGAGCCCCTCGGCCAGGCGCGCTTTGACCTGATCGTCAGCAACCCGCCCTACGTCGCCGCGGACGACCCGGCGCTCTCGAGCCGCGCGCTCGCGTTCGAGCCCGCGCTGGCGCTCACGCCGCCCGGCGGCGACGCCCTCGCGTCGCTGCGCGTACTGGCGCGCGGCGCCCCGGCGCATCTCACGCCCGGCGGCTGGCTGCTGCTCGAGCACGGCGCAACCCAGGCACGCGGAGTCCGCGACGAGCTTGTCGCGGCTGGCTTCGCTCACGTACGCTCCCACTGCGATCTCGCCGGACACGAGCGCATGACGGAAGGAAAACGATGATCAGATTCGAAACCTCGCACGGCGCCTTCACGGTGGAGCTGTTCCCGAAGGAGGCGCCCGTGACGGTCGAGAACTTCCTCAAGTACGTCGATGACGGCTTCTTCGACGGGACCATCTTCCACCGCATCGTGCCGGGCTTCGTCATCCAGGGGGGCGGCCTCACCGCCGACTTCGCCAACAAGAAGACCCGCGCGCCGATCAGCAACGAAGCGAAGAACGGCCTGAAGAACACGCGCGGCTCGCTCTCCATGGCGCGCACCAGCGACATCAGCAGCGCCACCTCGCAGTTCTTCGTCAACCTGAAGGACAACGGCTTCCTCGATCACGGTCCGCGCGACTATGGCTACGCCGTGTTCGGCCGCGTGACCGATGGCATGGAGGTCATCGACAGGATCGCGGGCGTGGGCAGAGGCACGCGCAAGGGTTATCAGGACGCGCCGCTCGAAGACGTCGTGATCGTCTCGGCACGCCGCCTCGAGCCGAAGTAGCCCGGCGGTCCGGGTGCCCCGGCAACGCGGCAGGCTCGCGCGCCGGCTGCTGCAGACTTTCGGTGCAGCGCTGCTCGCCTGGGTGCTGCTCACCTCCATCCCCGTGCTGGTGCTGCGCTGGCTGCACCCCCTCACCA
>Ga0307472_100000657_pt1 | contig 12430 bp, 7 predicted proteins | sample atmos_gasesAM5C__2_FD_204582 | JGI IMG/M metagenome (GOLD analysis project Ga0307472, IMG submission 204582) | Hardwood forest soil microbial communities from Morgan-Monroe State Forest, Indiana, United States - atmos_gasesAM5C_05 | ecosystem: Environmental > Terrestrial > Soil > Temperate... | reverse complement strand
GATGGAATTCAGCGTAACAAAGTCCGCGCTGTTGACCGAACTGAGCATGACCCAAGGAGTGGTGGAACGCAAAACCACGATCCCCATTCTCTCGAACCTGCTTGTCGAAGCCAGCCACAGCCAGCTTACGATTACGGCGACGGACTTGGAGCTGAGCATCCGCACCTTGTGCGATGCGAAAGTCAAGCAGGAAGGCGCCGGAACCATACCCGCGAAGAAACTGCTGGAGCTCGTGCGTCTGCTGCCGGAAGGCGAGATCAAGGTCAAGCTGCTCGAGAATCACTGGGTTGAAATCACCAGTGACCGCAAGAAGTACAAGCTGGTGGGCATGGCAAAAGAAAATTTTCCAGCGTTGCCGGCGATGCCGCACACGCTGGTAAAGATTCCGGCAGCCATTCTGCAAAGCCTGATCTCCAAGACGAAGTTTGCCATTTCTATGGAAGAGTCGCGCTATACGCTGAACGGCGGATTGCTGATTTTGCGGCCGGACACGCTGGCCATGGTGGCGACCGACGGCCATCGACTCGCCTTAGCCGAAACGGACCACAAACTCTCGGGCATGAATGGCGAGCTGAAAGTGCTGGTCCCCAAGAAAGCGATGGATGAGGTCGAAAAACTCTCGGGCGCCGCCGAGTCGGACGCGCACTTTGATTTTGCGAAAGACGAAAGCCATCTCTTTTTCCAAGTCGACCATCGCCTGCTGATTTCACGGATTCTGACCGGGCAATTCCCGAATTACGAAGCGGTCCTGCCGCGGGACAACAACAAGCACGTGGTGATCGAGAGGGGCGAGCTGACCGATGCGGTGCGCCGCGTTTCGCAGCTTGCCGATCAGCGCTCGCATGCGGTCAAACTCTCGATTTCGGGCGAAGGCCTCGAGATTTCCGCATCCAGCCCGGAATACGGCGAAGCCAAGGAAAGCATTGAGAAGGAATACCAGGGCGACCCCATCTCGATCGGGTTCAATTCGAGCTACATGCTGGATTTTCTAGGCGCGGCCGCCGACGGGCCAGTCAGCATTGAGCTAAAAGACGAGCAGTCGGCCGGGCAAATGCGCCCGCTTGCCGACGAGTCTTACCGCTACCGCTACATCATCATGCCGATGCGAATTTGAGAGGGACGGGCCCGAAAAACGAAGCGCAAGAAATGGCGTTTTTTCTTCTCGCTTGCCTCGCTTTAAACCACTATAAGTTTTTGAAAATAAGCCGCTTATCCGCTGTGAATCGGGGCAAATAGCCTTGAGAAAAAGGTCTTGGCGGAGTATAATTCTTGGTTGTCGATTCCCAGTGGGGGATCTTCGACACGTCCGCCAAGCGAAAAGTGACCCGGGCTCTCGGCCTCCAGAGCGCCAGATGAGGCCGCCGCCCGGCTAGCCACCTAGCTTGGAGAGAGTCCCTTCGGGACCTACGGTCCGCGCACACCCTTGCGGACGCGGGTTCCCCGGGGTGCATGAGTCTTCGCCACGTCCCGCTGCGCGGGACGGGATGGAGCAGGAACCCTACGAGTTCCGGAGTTGCCCAGCAAGGCCGGGATCAAAGGGTAAGGCGACGCACGGCGAAATTCCGCAAACACGCCTTTCTTGCTTCACGGAAAAATTTTGAACTCGCGGAGCATGGCTCCGCGTTGCTCGGGGTCCGTTCCGCGACGCGGATGGTCAATGAGAGGCTGCCGCCTGGGGAGAAACCATGGGTGACAAAGAAAACGTCAACGCTCCGGTGCAAGCCGCGGGTCACAAGTACGACGCGAAGTCGATCAAAGTTCTCGGCGGTTTGGAAGCGGTGCGGCTGCGTCCCGCCATGTACATCGGCTCGACCGGAGAAATGGGCTTGCACCATCTGGTCTGGGAAGTGGTGGACAACTCGGTCGACGAGGCCCTGGCCGGTTTCTCCGACGAAATCAACGTGACCGTGCATGCCGACGACTCCGTCACCGTGGTCGACAACGGCCGCGGCATACCCGTCGACATGCACCAGACGGAAAAGCGTCCCGCTGCGGAAGTGGTTATGACCGTGCTGCACGCCGGCGGGAAATTCGACAGCGAAACCTACAAAGTTTCCGGCGGCTTGCACGGCGTGGGCGTTTCCGTGGTCAACGCGCTTTCCGATTGGCTGGAGCTGGAAATCTCGCGCGAGGGTTCGGTGTGGGAACAGAGCTACGAGAAGGGCAAGCCCACTTCCAAGCTGAAGCAGACCGGCAAAACGCGCAAGACCGGCACGAAAGTTACGTTCCACCCCGATCCCGGCATCTTTGAAAAGACCACCTACAGCTTCGACACGCTCGCACAGCGGTTGCGCGAGCTGGCCTTCTTGAACAAGGGATTGAAGATCACCTTGAACGACGAGCGCACGGAGAAGACTGCGGAGTTCCGGTTTACCGGCGGTATCGCCGAATTCGTGAAGCATCTGAACCGCGGCAAGACCACGCTGCACGACTCGCCGATCTACATGGAAGGCAAGCGCGGCAACGTCGAGATCGAAATCGCCCTGCAATACAACGATACCTATGGCGAAAACGTGTTCGCGTTCGCGAACACCATCAATACCGTGGACGGCGGCACGCATCTTTCCGGGTTCCGCTCGGCGCTTACGCGGTCGATCAACAATTTCGCTTCGCAAGCCGGCATGCTCAAGGATCCCAAGGACGAAGTCGCCATCACCGGCGACGACGTGCGGGAAGGATTGGTCGCCGTGGTCAGCGTGCGGCTGCCGCAGCCGCAGTTTGAAGGGCAGACCAAGGGCAAGCTCAACAGCGACATCAAGGGCGATGTCGAGCAACTCGTGAACGAAAAGCTCGGCGAGTGGTTTGACAAGCATTCGACCGTGGCGCGGCGCATCATCAGCAAGTGCATTGACGCGGCGCGCGCGCGCGAGGCGGCACGCAAGGCCCGGGAACTGACGCGGCGCAAGTCCGCGATGGATTCGAGCGGGTTGCCGGGAAAGCTGGCGGACTGCCAGGAACGCGATCCGGCGCGCTGCGAACTGTTTGTGGTCGAGGGCGAATCGGCGGGCGGCTCGGCGAAGCAAGGCCGCGACCGCAAATACCAAGCCATCCTGCCGCTCAAGGGAAAAATCCTCAACGTCGAGAAAGCGCGCTACGACAAGATGCTGGGGCACGAAGAAATTCGCGCCATCATCACCGCGCTCGGCACCGGCATCGGCAAGGACGATTTTGACGCCGGCAAGCTGCGCTACCACAAAATCATCCTGATGACCGACGCGGACGTCGACGGATCGCACATCCGCACGCTGCTGCTGACGTTTTTCTTCCGCCACATGAAGGAGCTGATCGACCGCGAACACATCTTCATCGCCCAACCGCCGCTCTATCGCGTGAAGCGCGGGAAAAGCGAGAAATACATTCGCGACGAGCGTGATTTCGCCCGTGAATTGATGAAACGCGCAACCGAAGATCACGTCGTGAAGGCCAAAGAAGGCGTGACTCTCGAGGGAGCGGGGCTGACGACGTTCCTGCTGAACGTGCAGGAGTACGACGCGCTCGCCGCTAAGCTCGGCCGGCGGCTGCGCGATGCCGGCCTTGTCGCAGTGCTGGCGGAGAGCGGGCTCGACAAAAAGGCGGAATTCGAGGAGAAAAAGTCGCTCGAGAAGCTTTTGAAGGGGATCGACAAGGCCAAGCTCAAGCTTGAAGGCAAGATCGCTTTTGACGAAGAGCACAGCCTTTACGAAATCCAGTTCGGCGCGCCGCACAACCAGAAAATCAATTGGGCGCTCGCCTCCACGCCGGAATACAAGCGCCTGCGCGTGCTGGCAAAGCAGGTCGAAGAATTCAACAAGCCGCCCTTTGTCATTTCGCGCAACGGCGACAAGACCACCAAGGAAAGAGCGCAGGACGTGCTTAGCTACGTGATGGAAGACGCGAAAAAAGATTTCACCATCACGCGGTTTAAGGGCTTGGGCGAGATGAATCCCGCGCAGCTCTGGGAAACCACCATGAACGCGGAGACGCGCACGCTGCTCAAGGTGAAACTGGAAGACGCCGTCGCGGCAGAAGACATTTTCTCGACGCTGATGGGCGAAAACGTGGAAGCGCGCCGCAAATTCATCGAGGACAACGCGCTCGAAGTCGTGAACCTGGACATCTGATTTCGCTCTCGAGGAGAGCCGATGGCAGAAATCGCTCCGAGATCCGCTCGCGACGCCATCCGCTGGGGTTTGCTCCTGTCCGCGGTTGCCGTTGCGGGATTCCGCTTGCCGCGCACCTGCGGCGCTTTTCGAGACTGGCACGAGGTTCGCCTTTCCGACCCTTCGGCCGCGGAGCTCGACCGGCTCACTTTCACGGCCAACGCCGTGGCCATTGCCATCATTCTGGTGGTGGCCATGGGAGTGTTTTATCTCCTGCGGCACCGACGATCGAAGCAGCCATGAGGTATCAACTGGGCTGGAGCACGCTGCCCGGGCTCAAGGGCATAAGCGTCAGCGAGTTTCGCCTAACGCCGACCGATGCGCCAGACAACGAGCGGGGGGTGGCCATGGCGTTTGCCGACCAGCGCGAGTGCGAGGCGTTTTTGCGCGAAATCGAAAGCGCCTTTGCTCGGCGCCGGTTTACCAATGCCGCGGACGCCTTCGATACCGTGAAGGCTTGGGCGCTCGAGCGCCTCGGCAAGATGCGCGGCGGGCTGGTTTCCTGACCATCGAGGAGCCCGGAAATAAAACGAGGCGAGCACGGAAAGCCGGGCCTAACAGCGAGGACACATGCCAGACGAACAGAATCTCTCGGTGACGATTCCGGTCGACATCGAAGCCGAGATGAAGAAGTCCTATCTCGACTACTCGATGAGTGTGATCATCGGCCGTGCGCTGCCGGAAGTGCGCGACGGCTTAAAGCCGGTGCACCGGCGGATTCTCTACGGCATGTATGAACTGGGCCTCACCTCTACCCGGCCCTACCGCAAATGCGCGAAGATCGTGGGCGAAGTCCTCGGCAAATATCACCCGCACGGCGACACCCCCGTCTACGACGCACTGGTGCGCATGGCGCAGGATTTCAACATGCGCTATCCGCTCGTCGACGGCCAGGGCAACTTCGGCTCGGTGGACGGCGACATGCCCGCGGCGATGCGGTATACCGAAGCCCGCCTGGCGCGAATCGCGGAAGAGCTGCTGGCGGACATTGAAAGAGAAACGGTCGATTTCGTTCCCAACTTCGACGAGACGGAAAAAGAGCCGGTCGTTCTCCCGACGCGGATTCCGAATCTCCTGGTCAACGGCGCAAGCGGCATCGCCGTGGGCATGGCCACCAACATTCCGCCGCACAATTTGCGCGAAATCATCGACGCCACCTTGCTGATGGTCGAGAAGCCGGAAACGACCCTCAAGGAAGTGATGAAGCTCGTGCCCGGGCCGGACTTCCCAACCGGCGGCTACATTGCCGGCCGCGAAGGCATCGAAGCGGCGTACAAGAGCGGGCGCGGCAGCTTCACCATGCGCGCCAAAGCGGCCATTGAACAGGTCGCCAAGGATCGCGAAAACATCGTCATCACCGAGATTCCCTACCAGGTGAACAAGGCCACGCTCATCAAACGCATCGCCGAGCTGGCGCAGAACAAGAAAGTCGAGGGCATCGCCGATGTGCGCGACGAGAGCGACCGCGAAGGCATGCGCATCGTCGTCGAGCTCAAGCGCGGCGAAGAATCGCAGCTCATCCTCAACAACCTCTACAAGCACACGCAGATGCAGGAATCGTTCGGCATGATCCTGCTGGCCATCGCCGGCGGGCAGCCGAAAGAGATGGGGCTGGTGGAATTCATCCGCCTGTTCATCGAGCACCGCCGCGACGTGGTGCTGCGCCGTACCCGCTACGACCTGCGGAAAGCGCGCGAACGCGAGCATATTTTGGTGGGCTACCAGGTGGCCCTCGACCACCTCGACGATGTGATCCGCATCATCCGCGGATCGGAGGGCCGCGCGGAGGCCAAGCAAAACCTGCTTAACTTCTTCTCCGAGCAAGACGTCACCATCACGGAAAACGGGAAATCCCGGAAAATCAGCGGGGTCAAGCTGGATGGCCGGAAGTACAAGCTCGGCGGCGTGGAAGGCGAAACGGCGCGGACCGTCACCGGCGGACTCACCCCCGTTCAGGTGGACGCCATACTCGAACTGCAGTTGCATCGCCTGACGCAGCTCTCCGTCGATGAAATCATCAAGGAATTGAAGACCATCCGCGAGCGCATCGTTGAGCTCGAAGAAGTCCTATCCAGTGAGAAAAGGCTGAAGTCGGTGATCTCGAGCGAGCTGAAGGAGGTGCAGAAGCAGTACGGCGACGACCGCCGCACGCAGATCGTGGACAAAGTCGACGAGATCAAACTCGAAGACCTGATCGCTGACACGGACATGCTCATCACCGTCAGTCACGCCGGCTACGTCAAGCGCACCCCGGTCGAGATTTACCGCCACCAGTCGCGCGGAGGAAAAGGCCGCATTGGCGCGCGCACCAAGGAAGAGGACTTTGTCGAGCACCTTTTCATCGCCTCGGCGCACAGCTACATCCTTCTGTTCACCACCAAGGGCCGCGTTTACTGGCTAAAGGTGTACGAAATTCCCGAAGCGGCGGCGGCCACCCGCGGCAAAGCGATTTCCAGCCTGGTGCGCTTCCAGGAAGACGAAAAACTCAGCGCCATTGTCGCCGCACACAGCCTCGAGGACGAAGGCAAGTACGTCTTTTTTGCCACGCGCAACGGCACGGTGAAGAAGTCCGCGCTCACGGAATTCTCGAACCCGCGGCCGAGCGGCATCATTGCCATCAACCTGGAAGCCAAGGACGAAATGATTGGCGCCAAGCTCAGCGACGGCAAAAAGATGATTTTTCTCGCGAGCCACGAGGGCCAAGCGATTCTCTTCCGCGAAACCGAAGTGCGCCCGATGGGGCGCAACGCCGGCGGCGTGATCGGCATGGATCTCGCCAAGGGCGATTACGTCGTCAGCATGGATGCGGTGCAACCCGACTTCGAAATCCTTGCCAAAGAGCACAAAACCACGACGCAAGACCTCGAGGAACTCGAGAACGAGCAGATCAAGGATGCGCTCACGTCGCTGATGCTCACCGTGTCCGAAAAGGGCTACGGAAAGCGCACGCCGCTGGCCGAGTACCGCATCACCTCGCGCGGCGGCAAGGGCGTGGTCAACATGAAGACGACTGACCGCAACGGCTCGGTGGTGGCGGCCCTGCAGGTCACCGAAGAGTCCGACGTGATGATTATTACCCACAACGGAAAAGTGATCCGCGTGCACGCGAACGAGATCCGCGAAGCCGGGCGATCCACGCAGGGCGTGCGCCTGCTGCGCCTCGACGCGGACGATTCCGTGGCCGCGGCCGTCGTGCTCCAGGAAGAAAACGAAGAGGAAAAGAAGTAAGCAAAGACCGGCGGGATGCGGCTCGGGACACCTTGATTTGACTTGCGCTGGTTCGAGGCAACCATTAGCCTAGGGCTCGCGGGAGAATTCTTCTCAGGTTCCACCGAATCATGAAAATGACGCGATGGCTTTTGGCATTTCCGCTCGGCCCCCTTCTTCTGTTTGCCTCGAGAGAAGCGCAGGAGAAGCATGCGGCAGGGAATCACTATCTGGCCTACGTGGGCACCTATACGACCAAGACGGCGAGCAAGGGCATTTACGCCTTTCGCTATGACGCGAGTTCGGGGAAGCTCGAGCCGCTCGGCGTTGCCGCGGAAACGCAGGACCCTTCCTGGGTCGCGATTCATCCCAACGGCAAATTTCTTTATGCGGCGAATGAAGCCGGAAAAAACAGCATGGTCAGCGGATTTTCGCTGGATTCGAAGACGGGCAAGCTCACGCTGCTAAACGCGTTACCGGCGCTCGGCGAAGATCCCTGCTACATCTCGCTCGACAAAACAGGCAAATACCTCCTGGTGGCAAACTACACCTCCGGCAACGTCGTCGTCTTTAGAATCGGTGCCGACGGCAAGCTCGGCCCGGCCACCGCGAATGTTCGCGACGAGGGCACGCTCGGCCCCAACAAGGAGCGCCAGGACACTGCGCACGCGCATTGGGTTGAAACGTCCGCCGGCAACCACTTCGCCTACGTAGCCGATCTCGGCCTGGACCGAGTCCTGATTTACAAGTTCGACGCAGACCTCGGCCAGCTCTCGAACCCCGATGCAACTCAACCGGACGCGTTTCGCGCCGCGCTCCCGCCCGGTTCCGGGCCGCGTCATCTCGCGTTTTCTCGCGACGGCAACTTTATGTATGTCCTCGGGGAATTGCAGTCCACGGTGACGACCTTCGCGAACGAAGCTCGCGAAAGATACCATGCCCTGCAAACCGTCTCGGCACTGCCGGCGGCGTTCTCTGGCCGCAACGACGCTGCGGAAATCGCTTTGCATCCGAGTGGCAAATTCATCTACACCTCAAACCGCGGCCTTGACAGCATCGCCGTGTTCCAAGTCGACAGTGGCGGCCTGCTGCGCCTGGCGGCGAATGTGCGAACCGGCGGCAAAGAACCTCGGCACTTCTCGATCGATCCCTCCGGCCACTATCTGCTCGCTGAGAACCAACTCTCCGACAAAATCGTCACGTTTCGCATCGACCAAAAGACCGGCGCGCTCACGCCGACAGGGGCGAGCCTGGAAGTGCCTTCGCCGGTCTGCATCGCCTTCCTTCCGCTCGATTAGCTTGCGCCCCTCGCAAAGTGTTTTTGCGCGCCTCCAAGTGAGTTAGAATCTCGATTCTTTCAAAATGACATACAGGAGACGCGTCATGAGGAGTCGGTGCTGGTCCAAGCTTGTTTTGTTCGTCGCGGTGGGCGGCGCGGTCGCGCCGCGCGCCTGGGCAGACGGAGAAACGCCGCCGGGGCGCGACCCGAAGCAGCCCGTGGACGAGGTCTACACCGCGAAAATCCGCAAGTACACCACCAAGCCTTACTTCAGCTCGCCGCTCGTGGACTATTTGCCGGCGTCCAAAAACGTCCCGACGCCGCAGGCGGTGCTTGGCGATGTGGCCGGCGCGCCGGGAATCCTTCCCTACGCCGAAGATGTCTACCGCTACATGCGTCTGCTCGAGAAAGCCAGTCCGCGTGTGAAAGTCTTTTCCATCGGCAAGACCGAAGAAGGCCGCGAGATGATCGCCGTCGCGGTTTCTTCGGAAGAAAATCTGAAAAATCTCGAGGAAGACCGCGCCCGGCTGGGCAAGCTCGGTGATCCCCGCTCGATCAAGCTCGATGACGCGGAAGCCGACAAGCTCGTCGCCGAAGCGGTGCCCGTCTACTACATCACCGGCACGATTCACTCGCCCGAGACCGGCGCGCCCACCGCGCTCATGGAGCTGGCCTATCGCCTCGCCGTCGATGAGAGCCCGTACATCAAGGAAATTCGCGACGGCACCGTTACGCTGATCACTCCGGTCGTCGAAGTCGACGGACGCGACCGCATGGTCGATCTTTACAAATGGCACCTTGCGCATGCGAAGCAGTTTTATCCGTGGCTCGTCTATTGGGGCAAATACGTGGCGCACGACAACAACCGCGACGCCATGGGCGTGACGCTGAAGCTCACCGAAAACGTTTTGAACACCTACGTCGGCTGGAAAGCCCAGGTGCTGCATGATCTGCACGAGTCCGTGCCGTATCTCTACGACAACACCATCGGCGACGAGCCGTACAACGCCTGGATTGACCCGATTCTGGCCGACGAGTGGCAAGTCATTGGTTGGAACAACGTCTCAGCGATGACCAAGTTCGGCATGCCCGGCGTCTTCGCGCACGGCGATTTCGACACCTGGTCGCCGGGCTACCTGATGTTCATCGCCGCCCTACATAACGGCATCAGCCGCCTCTATGAAACGTTTGGAAACGGCGGCGCCGACACCGAGGAGCGCACCCTCCAGCCCGAGGAGTACGCGCGCACGTGGTATCGCCAGAATCCCCCTCTCCCCAAGGTGCTCTGGTCGCAGCGCGACAATAACAACTACGAAGAGACCGGATTGCTCACTTCGCTGCACTTCTTCACGGAGAACAAGCAGCGCTTCCTGAAAAACTTCTATTTGAAAGCCAAGCGCTCCACGACCAAGCCTTCCGAGGAAGGGCCCGCCGCCTACGTTCTCCCAGGTGATGATCCGCGGCCAGGCTTGCAGGCAGAGCTGTTACAGGTCTTGGAAAAGCAGGCCGTAGAAATCTCGCGCGCCAAGTCCGCCTTCACCGTAACGCTGCCCGCGAAAAAGCCCAAAGAGCCCGGCAAAGGGAAAGACAGGAAAGAAGAAAAGTCCGAAGCGCCCGCCCGAACCACGCGTGAGTTCCCCGCAGGAAGCTACATCATTCGCATGGACCAGCCGTATTCCCGGATCGCGGACGCGCTGCTCGATCGTCAATACTGGAGCCCGGACGATCCGCAGAAGACTCCTTACGACGATACCGGCTGGACCTTCGGTGAACTCTTCGGCGTGCAGGTGACGCGCGTGACCGACATCAAAGTCCTCGATGTGCCGATGGACCGCGTGACGGGAATTCGCGCTCCGGGCGGCATGAAAGGCCAAGGCACGGTGTTCGCCATAAACAACAGCGCCGAGCCGGCCCTTGCGACGCTGCGCTACAAGCTTCATGACGCTTCGATCGAAGCGGCCGAGGAGCCCTTCGAAAGCGCCGGGAAGAAATTCAACCGTGGCTCCTTCCTCGTGCGCAACACGAGCCGCGCCGACCTCGACCGCGCGGCGGCCGAACTCGGCGTCGAAGTTACCGCGCTCGGCGCCCCGCCCGGGGTGAAAACGCATCCGGTGCGCGCCGCGCGCATCGCTTTGGTGCATACCTGGCTCAGCACGCAGACCGAAGGCTGGTGGCGTCTGGCGCTTGACAAGCTCGGGATTCCCTACGATTACCGGAGCACACAAGCGATCGCGAAAATCCCCGACCTGAACGCCAAATACGACGTGATTCTGTTTCCGCCCGTCGGGTACAACGCCGGCGTGAATGCCGTCGTCAACGGCATTCCGACCGCCTGGGGCAATCCCCTGCCCTGGAAAAATACGCCCGAAACGCCAAATCTTGTCGGCAAGAACGACTCAACCGACGATCTGCGTCCCGGCCTCGGCTGGGACGGCGTCGCGCACTTGCAGGAATTCGTCGAGCGCGGCGGGGTGCTCCTGACCGCCATGGACACCTCGTCGCTCGCGCTTTCCCTCGGCTTCGCCGACGGCATCAGCACGCAAAATGCGAGCAAAATGAAGATTGTCGGCTCGGTCGTCGGAACGCGTCTCGTGGATGAGGCTAGCCCCATCGCCTATGGCTATGAAGAAAAGGGTGCGGCCTATTGCGACAACGGGCCGATCTTTTCGCTCAGCAGCATCGCGGGACAACGCGGCCGTCGCCGCCTGGGCCCGGAAGTGCGCACCCGCCCCACCGGCCGCGGCAGTTTGGACGACCCCGACTTCGCCGTCGGCCGCCCTGGAGTCGAGGTCCCGGAAGAGCGCAAGTCCGAAACCTGGGAGTCGCCGCCGGTGTTGGACGAACAGAAACGCAACGGTTTCCGCGTGATTCCTCCATCCCTCCGGCCGCGCGTGATTTTCCGGTACGCCGACAGCAAGGACTTGCTCGTCTCCGGTTTGGTCGAGGGCGGCGACGAGATCGCCCAGCGCCCCGCCGTGGTGGACGCGCCCTCGGGCAAAGGCCACGTCGTGTTGTTCTCCATTAACCCGGTCTATCGCGGCGAAACCTGGGGAACCTATGCGATGGTGCTGAACACCATCCTGAACTTCGACAGCCTCAACGCCGGGCGCAAAGACCCCTCTGAGTAGGGCAGGATACCTGCATTGTCGGTCAGGGCTCGGCCTTTGGCCGTGCCGCGTCCCGCAGACCACCCTTCTGTTGCCCCTTCCCTGCGCCTCGAGGCGCAGCATCCCGTCATCCTCTCGCGAGCGCTCCCGTGCTTCACCTCTCCCTTGCGCGGCGAGCATTTTGCGCTACAATCCCCGGCACTATGGTGAAGCGCAAAACCAAGGCCCGGCGGCCGGCCCGACCGAAAGCCCGCAAAACAGCGGCGTCGGGCGGAAAACTGCCAAAAGACGCGGTCACTCGAATGGTCATTTTGCGCGCCCGCGAGGGCCAGGAACTTCTGCTGGAGGCGGAACTGCGCGCACTGATCGGGCCTTCACGAAAGGAGGAGGGCTGCCTCGGTTTCGACCTGCACGGTTCGGTCGATCCGCCAGGCAGCTATCTGCTCCACGAAGTCTGGGCCAGCCGCGCTGCGCACACCGAGCACATGCACACGCCCCATTTTTTGCGTTGGGATGCCCGCAAAGACGCTCTCCTCACCTCTCGCGACGGCACCTTCTGGAGGCAAATCGCCTAGGTCTCCCGTGGCCATTTCAGAACGACAGAGTCGTGGCGGCAGCGATGACGCCCACTGCCCAATGTCCGACAATCACGGGAGCAAGGTGCTTCCGGGTACAGCACCATCAAGGCCAGGACACCG
>Ga0307472_100000656_pt1 | contig 12433 bp, 14 predicted proteins | sample atmos_gasesAM5C__2_FD_204582 | JGI IMG/M metagenome (GOLD analysis project Ga0307472, IMG submission 204582) | Hardwood forest soil microbial communities from Morgan-Monroe State Forest, Indiana, United States - atmos_gasesAM5C_05 | ecosystem: Environmental > Terrestrial > Soil > Temperate... | reverse complement strand
TGATCCTGGCAATGGCGTCGATCTGCTTGTCCAGCTCGATGTCCGCGCCCTGCGGCATGGTCTGCCCGCCAAACGCCTCGGGCTTGCTCGGATTCATGGGATTCGGATTCTTGTAGCGGTAGACCTTGCCACCGCCACCGCCATACCGGCCCGTGTACCAGCCGGCGTACTGGAGGTCCATCCCCTCTTCAACAAGGAGGGCCGGGTTGCCCAGCCGCTCGCGCGCGTCGATCTGCTGCGCGCGGATCTCGTTGATGGCGTCCTGCATTGGAATGAGCAGCTCGGCAAGGGACAGGCCGAAATACTCGCCGTCACGGATCTCCCACACCGCGCAGTCGTAGTGGGCCCGCTCAATGAGGACGCCGGGGTTGTTGAGAGACTCGATCATGTAGTCGTCGTCCAGGAGAACGACGTTGCCCGCCATCACGATCGATCGCCCGCGGTTCAGGGTGGGCGCCCCCGTCTTCTCGTCGAACTCGATGTACGGACGCCGGTGCCACTGACGCTCACGCGCGTGGTTATCGAACATCCCAGGATCGGCATCGCCACCGCCACCCCAGTAGAAACGCTCACCACCCACGATCGGGTGGTACCGCATCAGCAGCTGCGGTTGCTCAGGGTCGACCTTGTGACCGTTCCGATAGCGCGCGGCGAGATAGTGAACGTCGCGCACCGTGCATTGGGCGTACTCCTCGCACGAGCTCTCGTTGTACCCAACGCCCTGGTTCTGCGGAAAGAAATCGAACGGGCTGACGAGCTCCACCTGAACGTTGCCGAGCGGAATGTCCTGCCCCATCGGCCGGCCGAAAAAGTCCTTCCCCGTCTTTGCCTCATCGAGGAGCGGGACGTAGGGCCGGAGCGGCGGATGGTCCGGACACGTCGGGCAGGCCTCAACGCTGAAGCGCTTGGGGTCGCCCATCTCCTGCGGCTCCTCACGGAAAGCATTGCCGACCTCGACGCCCGGCGGCACCTGCCCCTCGTCGATGTGCGGGCTGGCCGTCTTGAAGGAGCACCCCTCATTGACGCAGGCCTGAGCCGTCATGATCGGCACCCGCGTCTGCTCGCGGTAATCGATCTCCCACCAGCTGCGCAGGGCGTAGATGCCGTACAACGTGCACTGGTGCCCGCCGCGATGCTCGAGGTTCGTCCAGTGCTTCTCGCGCAGAAGATCGTCGAGCACGTCCTTCGACGTCTGGGCAGCGTCGCGCAGGCACACATCGTTGGGATCGTCGGGCCGCACGTAGGGCTCGTAGCGCGGGCGCACGAGGCGCGCCGTCTCGTTCTGCAGCGGCCCAACCATCTCGTTTTGCACAGGGGTGGGCATGATTTCGTCCTCGTTGCGAGGCGCCCACGGCGTCCAGTGCGGTGTGCGAGTAGGGTCTTCGGTACGTGAGGGGACGATCCACTGCTCGCCCTCGTAATACATCTTGTTCTGGATCCACCTCTTCATGAGGTTGATCCGATAGACGGAGTCGTAATTGGTGACGGTGTCCAGGAATGACTTGATGACGCCGGCCTCGGCGCCCTTAGGCGGGATAGGCTGCCGCCTCACTGTCGCCTCTTCGTCCCGAAGAGCTCGAGATCAATGAGCTGCGCAAGCGCGCGCGGATGCCGAGAGATCGTCCGACTACGGTAGACCTGGGGCTCTTCCTTCTTTCCGGGCTGGCTCTTGGCCTGCTCGTGCTGAAGGAGCGCCGCTGCGCCGCCGCCAGGGCTCTGGGAGAGCAGCAGCTTGTCGACGAGGTCCTTGAGATGCTGCACCTCGCCGCGAAGCGCCTCGGCTGTCGCGCACGAACCGTCGCAGCTGAAGAGCCCCATGGGCCGGAGATTCAAAAAACATCCCCGGCCCTGTCAATGGAACGAAATTACCGGTGCCGGCCGCGCCCTCGTGAACGCGTGGAGGCCGAAGAGGCCTCGACCTCTTCATCCTCCTCCGGCAGCTCGACCGGCGGCTCTTCCACGGGCGACTCCGCGGGCGGCTCCGCGGGCGGGCCCTCAGGCAGCTCGCCACCCTCGCCGCCCTCACCCTCGGCCGCCGGCGGCACGATACCGTGCTCGGCCAGGGCCTCGTCGATGGCGGCCTGGATGATCTTCACATCGCGTTCCTGGTTGCCCGTCAGGTCCAGGACTGCCTTCTGGGCGCGCGTGACCACAGCGCCCTGCCCAACACCGATCTCGGCCATGGCTCTTTCCTCCCTCCGAAAGGAAGAGCCTGCCCGAAGATCTCCGAGGCAATCAATGGTCACGACAGAACTCGCGGCACTCGCCTCGCCAGTCCTCGAGCTCCTTCAACACATCACGGTACGGCACGCCCCGGCGCACCGAGTGCTGCATGGCGATGCGCTGCCGCACCCAGCGCTTGTCCAGGAAGAGCAACACGTGCCGCCTCAGCCAGAACTCATCCACGTTCTGGCAGTCATCCTTGAGGGCGCCCTCGACGCTGCGATCCAAATTCGCCAGGACCTCGCGCCTCAGGCGCAGACGCCTCAGGATCGCGACGTCCCGCATCCATTCATGCAGGGCGCCGACGAGGCTTGGCACGTCCACGCCCACGTTTCTTTGCGGGTCGACGAGGCCCGGCTTTTTCGGGCGGATGATGCTCGACACGGAACCCCTCCAGCGCACGCTCAATAACGCCACGCGCGAACTCCTTGGCCTCGTTGCTCAGGTACTCGTGGTCCATCCACTGGGAGCCCCAGATCTCATCCACCGCGGCCTGCGCGACCTCGCGCGCGGTCTTCTGCACTTCGGTCATGGAACAGCTCCTATCAATGGCCGCGCGTCAACCGGCGCTGGGTACTGATGGGCGTCGGAGTATTTCTCTTGAAGTACCGCTCGATCGCCTTCGCGCGCGCCTGCTTCTGGATCTCGGCCACCGACTGCGGCCCCTTCCGCTCAGCCTCGGCCTTTGTTAGATCAATGTTCCGCCAGATCGCGGGCATGAGGAAAAGCACCGCCTGGGACCAGGCGTCGACCTGATCATCGTTCGTCCCGTGCGGAAAGGACGCGGCCTCGTCGATGAAGGTATCGCCGACGATGCCCTCAGGGATGAAGACGTTCCCCGCCTCCGCCAGCGGCGACGCCGCGCTGGCCCGATCCGTCTTGGACTTGCCCCTCGTCTTGAACGGGATCAGTCCCGGCACCTCGTGAGCCAAGGTCGAGATGACCGCGGGTCCGTTCGCCGTGTCCTCGATCAGCTTGGCCAAGGCGCCGGGCCAGCGCGTCGACAGCTTCTTCACCGCGGCAATGGTCTCTGGAAAGTCCATCTGGCCACGAACGACATCGAGCAAGTACAAGTCCGCCCCGCGCATCCCCCACAGCTGGCCGACCACGTAGTCGGAGTCCTTCAGGTTCTTGAACGCGCAGTCCCAGCTCTGGACCAGCTTGTCCCACGTCGGTTTCCCCGGCCGCGGTGGCGGCAGCTCAGAGTAGCGCCGCCACCAGTGTCGCTTGATCATCCCGCCCTCCGCCGGCGCCGGCCGCTGCTGGTAGAGGCCGGCCCAGATGGAAGGCGTCACGATGAGCTTGTGCTTGGGATCGACGGTGTGCTTGATGACGTTCAACCGCTCGAGCGGGAACCGCTCGGGCCAGAGGGCCTCGCCCTCCTTGCGGCCGATGATGTCGTTCTCCTCGGCGATGGCGGGCAAGCGGATCTCCTCATAGACCTCGCCGCCGTCCGCCATCTCCCGCTGGATCATCCCAACGAGATCGTTCGAGTGCCACCTCGTCATCACGACAACCACCGAGCCGCCGGGCTCGAGGCGGGAGTAGAGGGTCGAGCGGTACTGACCCCACTGCTTGGCCAGCATCGTCTCGCTGTTCGCCTCCTCCCAGTCCTTGACCGGATCGTCAACGATCAGCATGTCCGCGCCCATGCCCGTGATCTGGCCAGCAATACCGACGGCGCGCATGTCCCCACCGTTAGTGGTGCGCCAGTGGTTCTTGGCCGAGGTGTCCCCCTTCACCATCAGGCCGAACGTCTTGGCGTTCTCGTTGATGATGTCGCGCACGTTCCCGCCGAAGTCACCGGCGAAGTCATCCGCGTAGGACACGAGCACGACGCGGTAGTGCTTGCGCGCGGCCAGGCGCTGGTAGGCCACGAGCAGCCAGACCGGGAACCACTTCGATACGAGCTCGCTGTTGTGGGTAGGGATCGACTCGCGGCCAGCCAGATAGACGCCGCCCTCGACCTGAATGCAGCGCATCGACCGCTTGCCGACAGGGGTCACGGCCCTGACGTAACGATGCCCCGCTCGAGGTCGACGCTGGCCATAAAGACGATCCTGCTTCCGCTTCAACAAAAAAACCTGGAATCCAGGCGGAGGCGTAAACAGCACTCGGTACTTCTTGGAAATGAATCGGCGATTGATCGTGGCATCACCAACAGAAATGCCGGCCTTAAGTCCCAACGATGACGCGAGCGCGAGGACATCCTGAGCTAGCCCATCCCTCACTGAACAAAACTCGCATTGGCCACCCACCGCCGCATAGCCGTCCGTGTCCATCAAGCCCTGCAGCAAAGCCAAACGCTGACGCTCAGACGCGAAGAGATAACACTGCGGGATTCTCTTGTTACGATAAACACCAAGCTCACGCAGCTTGGACACCATCCCGCGAAACACAAGCCGATACTGCTCAGGCCTATACCGCTGCCCCGCGACTGTCACCTTATCGGCTAGATGCTCGAAGTGCCGCGCCTTCTCAGCCCCAACGGTCACCGCTCCCGCCCGAGAATGACCATCACCAAGCCACACACCAAACAAATACGGATCGATCGGCAACGTCGCCTCAGGAAGTTGCCACGCACCAGCAACAGGCACGGCCTCGGCGCGCTTCCGTTTCAGCAAACCCCTTGTCTCAAGCACCTCCCGGTGCCGATGCCTTGAGGGCCCACCACCACACGCACACCGCTCACAATCCGACTCGACGAGCCACTCATGACTCTGGTGAGCAACCAGAACACCAAAGTCAAACCGCACCTCAAACGCATCCGCTACCTCTGGCTCGGTAACCGCCAAGACCCGCACGGGCTGCCCGTGAAGACCAAAGACCTCGTCGCCAGGCTTCAGGCTGCCATGACAAACAAATCCATTAGGCGTCGGCACAGGGGTGTCGTCGCTCAATTCCTTTCCATGCCGAGGTGGCATGGAGACGATAAGGCGGCTATTCGGTGTGTACGCCGCCGCCCGGAGCTTCTTGCTCAGCAGCTCCAGGTGTGGAGCCCACCTCCACATCCCCAGCGTAATCGCCGACGCCAAGTTGCCCGGGCTCGCCAGCGCCGTCGCCAGTTCGATCGGTCCCAGCTTGCGCGGCGGCTTCGATGAGGGCATTAGCCACCTCGCTATTGGCCAGGATGTTCATGACCCGCTGATCGATCTGGATCAGAGGCGACTCGTTCTGCAGATGGAAATTGAAGTTGTAGTTGTCCCTGTATTTTTCTGGACGGTTGGCCTTCAACAGAAAAATGATGAGGGTGGTGTCGAACCGCCGCACCGAACCCACCTGCTGCCCCTGAAAGAAGATCGGCTCGTCCCAGCCTTCACGCGCGCGACGGAAGGCCTCCTGCTCGAGGGAATCGATGACGTTCTCTTTGGTCTCGGCGAAATCGGCGGCGAACTTCTCGTCGGTGTCCCGCCATCTCTCGAACGTCGACCGAGTGATCCCGGCAACCCTGCAGGCGGCAGAAATAGTGGGAACGTCGTGAGCGTACGCGCCGAGGAAGGCGGCCTTTCGCTTTGCGGATTCTTCTCTGGGCGTCACGCCAGCGACGCTAGCAAGACATCCGGCCGCCCCTCAAGGTCTGCGGTTGTCGTGCACCGGCGCGCCCCGCGTGAGCTTCTCCTGGCGGACCGCATCAAGAAGAACATCAAGAGGAATGGTCAGATCGAGGATCAAGGACCCGAGCTTCAGCTCCTTGGTCCACCAGCAACCCGGGAGCGTCCCGCACAACACGACCACGCGCCGCCGCCGGGCATACGATGCCGTCACGCGCGATCCATCCAGAGACCGCGCCAACTCGATCAACCTGGGGGGCTTGGGCTCCGGCGGATCCGAGTACTGCACCTTGCGCATCCTGGGTGGGAGATCGCCGTCCTCGAGCTCCACCTCGCGAAAAATCGTCTGCGCCACGCCTCCTCCTTCCCTACTGGAACGGTTTGATGATCACGTCCCCATCGACACCGTTCATCTTCACGGGCGACGCGATCGAGATGTAGGCGACCGGCTCACCATTGACGGTGTTCCAGGCCACGAGAGGATCCCAGACCCCGGCGAAGTTGATGCCGTTGCTGCTGGTGTTGGACACGACATTGTCGACGAAAACAACGCGCCGCACGCCGGCGCCCATCGAGTATCCGATGGTCCCGCCATCCACGCTGTTCGCGATGGCGTAGACCGAGTTCACCTGGTTCGCGATCCAGCCGTGCGCGCCGTTGCCGGCGATGGTGTTCCGATAGAAGAGGTACCCCTCGCCCGGGCTCGAGGTGTTTGCCTGCAGGAACACACCCGCCTTCTGATTGCCCCTGAACTGGCAGCCGATCACCACCAGGTCGTTGATGACCTCGCCACTGTTGGGCTCGAGGTCCATCCCCGCCATCGGCATGTTCAGGTCGTAGGAGCTGCAGACCCCATTCGGCGCATCGCTCAGGCAGTTGCTCGTCTCGAAGATCGAATCGTAGATCCGTAGGTGCGAGCCGCTCGTGATGCTGATCGCGTTGCGCTTGCTGTTGCTGACCCGCGCATTCCGGATGGTGACGCCGCTGCTGCCCGGCGGGTTGCCGCCAATCCGGATCCCGTCGGTGTAGAAGCTCTCGATAGCGGTGCCGTCGATCAGGACATCGTGCGCGGAGTCGACCATGATCCCGATCGACCACTGCAGCCCACCCACGTAGTTGCGGCTGCCCACGATCCGGCCACCGAAGAAGACGACGTTGCTGGCGCCCGGAATCGTCTCGAACACGCGGTTCCGCCCCGCGGTACCACTGCCGCCGACGTTCTCTGTCTGGTAGATCGTGGCCTGGCGCAGATCAAGGGCACGGTCGGATCCCACGCGCACGCCCGGGTTCCCCTGAACTCGGCAGTCTCCGACCAACACGACCAGCCGCTCCGCGTCGACCGCTGACTGGATGGCTGCTGTGTCGTTGGTTCCGGCACAGGAAACGGTGGCCGCCAGAAGGAAGGAGAGCGTCAACATGGTATCGCTCCACCTCCAATGGTACTCAGGAAGCTGTATCAGCCATCCTCGAGATCGTCACGAGGGCGACCCCATCGCGATGCCGCAACAACTTCCAGGGCAAGGGCTGCTCGTCGGAACTGGGGGGGCTCGGGGGGAGGGGTTCGGGATGTTTGCGCGAAGGGACGAAGTCCCGAGCACGAGAACGGAAACGCGGCCTGTGGGCGGTGTGGGCGGCGCCGGCTGTTTGGCGCCGTCCAAGGGACTGTGGGCGGCGGCTGCCGTTCGCCGCCGTCCATGGGCCCGGCACCGTCCATAGGCCCAGCTCCCGCCTCTTCTGGGAGGGTGGGGGCCCGGGGGAGGGTCGACAGATCCTGGGCCCGGTATATCGCCGGCGACGCCCACCACTTCGAGTCGACCCGACTGCGCATCACCCCACGCACACGCCGGATGACGCCGTGCTCCTCGAGCAGCCGCAGGTTCCGAACATCCCGCGCGCCGCGGATACCGAGAAGCGTCATCGGCACGCTCGAGAACAACACGTCGTCCGGCCCACGCCGCCCATTCGCCTTGATGAACCCCAGCACCTTCACGGCCAGGGCCACCAGGCCACGCTCGTTCGGCAGAACACGCAACAGCTCGGAAACAACGCGTGACGAGACCCGCGCCGCGGCCCCGTACCGCCGCCGCGGCTTGGGCGCCGTCTCGCGATAGACGTGGCGGATGATCGAGCACGTCTTCTGGAGTGCGGCGTGCGGGGTAGCCTTCGCCTCATACGAGGTCACCCGTGCCACCTCGCGCAGCCAGGTCTCCCCTGCCGCCAGGGCCTGCTTGAGCGTCAGCCCATCCCATCGATACGAGAGCGCCAGCAAGAACGTGGCCTTGTGCCGCCGCCCGGGCGGCACCTCCCGGCGGATCCGGTCCATGACCACGCGATAGAGGTAGCGATCGGCGTGCAGGCGCATGCTCCCGGCCGGACTCAGCCAGTCGAGCAGGGCCCGCAGGTCTCCGGTCGCCGGACCCACCCCCTGAGGCTTGGGCGCCCTGGGCCCCCGCGGCGCTGGCGCCTTGGCCTCGCGCACCGGCGCGCCGGGCAGCTCGAGCTGTATGGCCGCCTGCCCCGGGAAGAGATCGGCGAGGCGCACCAGGCCATATCGGTCGACGTGCTGCTCGAGCAGCTCGAGCCCACGCACCGGGTCGAACACGTGCCCGGCGTCGGTGATCAGGGCCGAGCCCCGGCCGAAGGGCGCGCGCAGGGTGGCGCCATCACCGCGGGCGGCGCGCGGGTGGACCTCGAAGACACCGTCAACCCCGCCCGGCGGAAAGTGACGCAGCTCGGGGTGAAGCTCGAGCAGCTCAGGCATCCCACGCACGAGCTGACGCACCCGCTCGGCCGCCAATTCCGACAACTGGTCCAACGGGACCGATTGTTCAAAGAAGGCCCAGCGATGCTGGCCACCCGAAGCCGAGGACCTGAACCAGAGCCCTTGCGGAATCAGCTTCTCGGCGAGCGCCCGACAAAGCACCCAGCCTCGCTCGCTACGTGGACGATGCCGGTCGAGGTCGACCACGAGCACACGCGACGTGTCCAGGTACACGCCGCCCAGGGCATACTCGTGACGAAGATGCCCCAGGAGTAAGCCAGCATCGATCGGATGGCGCCACCGCTGCCAGCCGCTATCCTTATATATAGCGACGTTCCTGGGCAGGCAGACCTCGGGTATTGCAAATCGCAATAAGCCTATACGCCGCCGGCCGATCGCGAGATCGCCATCCCCAACGAAGCTATACAGCTCGCTACTTGCACTAGTGCAAGTAAGCGCACCTGTAGACACACTCCTCCCGCTCAACGGGAAAGGAGGCTTGACTTAGTGGGATTAGCGAGCGAGAATCCGATTGCTCGTCGGATTCGTTGCTTGCTCGCTAAGCCTTAGCTAGTCAGCAGCCCCTAAGCCACAGCCCGCCGCAAACGGGATGTGGCTTTCGTCTTTCTGAGACTCGTTTCTGTTTTCGTCTTCCTTCATTTACTTATTCCTGAATCCACGAAACGGACCCGTCCAGGCCCTACCACGTGTGGGTGTGGACCTGGACACACGACTAGTTGTTGGATGTGGATACTAAGGGAAGAAAGCCCGGGGCACAAGGGGTATTACTTGTGCCCCGGATGATCAGGGGTTACGTGAAGGAAGTGTTACTGACTCGCCAAACCAGCCATCTAATATAGCGCGCGCCTCGCCTACTTCGCGCTCGAGCGCGAGCACCATCTCGAGCACAACCTCGGCGCGCACCGCGACCCGCTGCAGCTTGGGCCACAGCTCCTCCGGCACGCCAGGCCTCAGCTCAGTTCCAATGAACTCGTCTGTCGTAATGCCGAAATACTTGCTGAGCTCGACGATCTTGTCCGCCTTTAGGCCACGATGCCCGGAGCGCCAGTTGTAGATCGTGGTCACATCGACCTTGAAGTGTTTCGCCGCCGCCTCGATCTCGCGCGTCGTTGGCAAATGCTCCATCAGAACTTTTCTGACGTGGCGCCGAACCGGGCTGTTCTTGTCCTTCTTCACATCAGTCGTTCCCCTGGAAACAATATCCAGGCGGATCTGGATAGCATTGCCCCTCGCAGTCACTCTTGGTGACGCAATCGGCGTGCTCGCGTGTGCACTGATCGTAGCCGGCGTCCGTTCCGTCGTACCAGCCCATCTGCCAGCACTCTTTGCCGGACGGTGGACCGCCGCCGCCATCATCACCACCGCCGCCACCACCACCCGTAGAGGGCACTTTCCAGCAGTAATTCGGCCAGGGTTCGCACCGACCAGACCCGCAGACTTCCTTCTTCACGCAGCGCCACTGGCTCTCAGGCGCGCCCGGTGGAGTGCCGGCGGCTGTCTCGCAGCTCCCGCGCGCCTCGGCAGCCCACCAGCCTTGTACAGAACACGTCGTTCCGTACTGCACCTCGTCCTCCGGCGGAACATCGTCGGGGTGGAGGCAGCACAGATCAGCAGTGCACGCGACCTCGCGCCAGTTAGACATCGAGCATCGATAGTTCAAAGCGAGAAACGTGAAGTCAGGACTGAGCCACGCTGGACGCGGAGTCGTCAGTGACTGATTCGCGCCGCAGCACCAGCCCCATCGCTTGCCGTCCGGGTTGTCTGGTGTCGGCTCCATCCCGGGCACCTTGATGCGGCACGCTTGGCACACCGGGCCTTCCGGCATGCCCGACGGGCGCGAGCGGCCACCAGAGCCGCCACCGAACACAGGGCCATTTATGATTCGGTTGTAGAAGGTCGCCTTTTCGTTATCACACGCGGTCGGCGACATAGCGACGTTATCGTCCGAGTCGCCCGGCCCACTCGCGGGGTTCATGACTGACGCCTTCGGCACCGGACTCGGCGGATGCCCCAGCGCCATCGTATGCCCGAGCTCGTGCACGAGCGCCTTGCGTGCGAAGTCGAACACGTTCGGGACCCCAGGGCCGAACTTCGTCAGGTCAACCGTGATGCGGGCCTCGGTCAATCGCTGGGTCTCGCTGTTGCGACCTAGTGGCTGATAACGGGCGTTAGTCCATTGATCATCGTACGGCCCGCCCGGAAGCGCCCCGGTTGTGATGCCGAGATTCGGCGGGTGACTCGCGTCGGCGCGTTTAAAACGAATCTTCGTTAAGTTTGTGACGTTCGCATCATTCCAGTCGCCCTTGGCATACTCGAACGCCGACTGGATGAAATCCGGCACTGCACCCTGAGTGCCCGCTCCGAAGTCGTAATAGACCGTCGAATCCAGTTCCCAGCCGGGCAACATATTTTTCGGCGGGCCCGGGCACTTCGGATCGTCGGCGTACGCGAATGAAGCAAAAAGAAGAAGTGCGAGACCTAGCGCCCGCATCGCGCACCCGTTACCGCCATGATCACCGCGCCCGTACTCATGGGCGCATAGTCTGTCGCCCCCGCCCGCGCCGACGTTTCATCACCAAGCCGGTAATCGTTCTCGCTGGTCAGGTACCGCCCATGCTTGGACGTCAGGAAGAGAAGATACCGACCGCCGTCCTCGAGCGCGTACTGCGTGTCACTGATCGCGTGCAGCTCGCCCGCGCTCGTGCAGACAGACCCGCCCTCGCGGACAACCGTGATCTCGCGCCCGGCCACCATCGTCGGGCCATTGAACCCGAACCCTTCCGGGCTCTTGTAGACGCCATCGACCCTGAACGAATACTCGGTCCAAATGTATCGCCGCCCAGGCGTGACGAACGCGATACCGCGACCACGCACGACGCCACTGACCACGATCGACGATCGGCAGGTCTGCGTGGCGAGATCAACCCGCCAGCGGTCACCCGGCGCGACATGTGAGGCGTACTGCACGCATGCCTCTCCGCCACCGACGACCTTGTTCGTCGCCAGCCGGGCCGGCGCCCAGGCGGCGTCGTACTCCGCACCGAGCGCGGCCTGATCTGGCGTCAAGGCCTGCTCCGGCGTGCATGGCGGAAAGTTCCACGTTACGGCAGTCAGAAGTACAGCAAACATCATCATGACGGCCCTCCTTTGATAACCTCGAAGATCTCGGTGACGGTATGCCCCGATGTTCCAACAATGCCGCCAACCTCATGCCATCTGTCGTCAGCGCTAAGCGGCGGCGCAAAGAGCGCAAACGCGCGACTGGGGCTGTAACGGACTAACGCACCGATTCCCTTCTTCGCACGCTTTCGGATCCACCGGCGCAACGCGCGGTCGCGGTGCGCCTCCGGGTACTTCGGATCCACCCAGATCTGCACGACCTGAAGAGTCCGTGTCTTTCCCGCTTGGTCGCGGATCGTGATGAAGTCCGGCATGACGTCGATGACGTAGTGCGACTCGTTCGGCCGCGCGAGCTCGCTAGCGTCATCGTTCAGCAGCCATCGGCACGACCAGAGCGAACATTCGTCGGGCATCTCCGGCCGGCGATAGACAGTGCAGCCCTTGTGTATCTCCTGATACCGGCAGGTTTCGCCGCCGGCCTTCTTTAGCGCGACGACGGGAAGGAGGGTGCAGCAGAGCTGGCACTCGCCACACTCGCGGCGCACAGAGTCGCCCTCGTCCTTCATTCGCTCCCACCCTGACCGTCAACCATCATATGGATCCAAGGATGGTCCTTGGCCATCCCCAGGAAGTCATCGAGCCCGCCGCGCACGATGACCCGCGAGCCATCTCCGCCCATAACGGCTATGGTCGCGTGGGCCAGGCGATCGATCGCATCGATGATCACGTCTTCGCTCTCGCTGATCGGGCTATCGAC
>Ga0307472_100000655_pt1 | contig 12433 bp, 9 predicted proteins | sample atmos_gasesAM5C__2_FD_204582 | JGI IMG/M metagenome (GOLD analysis project Ga0307472, IMG submission 204582) | Hardwood forest soil microbial communities from Morgan-Monroe State Forest, Indiana, United States - atmos_gasesAM5C_05 | ecosystem: Environmental > Terrestrial > Soil > Temperate... | reverse complement strand
CGCCGGTCATCGAGCCACTGGTTCCAGTAGCGCACGGGAAAGTGCTCGTAGGCGCGCACGTTGTACTTGCGGGCCTTGCGCTCGGCCGCGATCTTCTTGTTAGCCTCGTCATCGAGCGCGCCTGGGTACACCAGAGACTCGAACAGGATCGCCCTGCCGTCGGGTCGCCACTGCGGATTGGCGGCGCCGGTCGAGAGATTCGTGAGGCGGCGCGCCTCGCCGCCGCCGGCAAGATCGAGCAGATAGATCTGCTCCGCCTCGTCGCCCTCGCGCTTGGTGGCAAAGACGATGGCTCGGCTGTCGGGCGACCACGCGACGCCCTTCTCGGCGGCGCGCGTGTGAGTGAGCCGCCGCGGCGGGGACTTGCCGTCGGCTGCCGCCAGCCACAGGTCACTCACCTCCCTGTCGGGCTCGTAGGAAGGCTCGAGCACCGGGTAAACCACCCACTTGCCGTCGGGGCTGACGACGGGACCACCCACACGCTTCATCATCCAGAGCGTCTCATGGGTGATGGGGGTCGTCCTCGCCGCTGGAGTCTGTGCGGGCGTGGCGAGTGGCACAGCCAGCAGGAATACGGCGAACGCGCGAAGATGACGACCGGCGCGGCCGCGGCGGAATCCGTGCATGGAACCCCCTGAAACGAAGGGGAGTAGGATAACAGCCTCACACTTCATGACCCGGCTCCGACGATGAGCACCCGTCCACTTTCAGTCAGACGCGATCCCGGCTACACGGGCCTGACCGACGCCGTCGGCACCCTGCCCTCGCCCTGGTACTTCGATCCCGTGCACTACCGGCAGGAGTTGAGTCGCATCTGGTACCGCCACTGGATCTACGCGTGCCGCTCGGCGGACATCGCCAGCGCCCGCAGCTTCCACACCTTCGAAGTGGGCGACCAGTCGATCCTCCTGGTGAGGGGCGAGGACGGGATCGCGCGCTCCTTTCACAATACCTGCCGGCACCGCGGAGGGAGGCTGTGCCGCGAGCACGCCGGCCGCTTGCCCGCCGCCGGCATCGTCTGTCCGTATCACGCCTGGCGGTACAACCTCAAGGGCGAGCTCGTGCAGACCTCCTCCAAGGCACACGGCGGGGACTTCGAGCTCGCGGACTTCCCGCTCTACAGCCTGCCGGTGACCGAGTGGAACGGCTTCCTCTTTACGGCTCTCGCCGCGAGCCCGCCGCCCTTCAGCGCGAGCTTCGATCTTCCGCTCAACCGGCTCGATGACTGGCGGCTCGGCGACCTCGTGGTCGGCCATCGCCTCACGAAGACCATCCGCTGCAACTGGAAGGTGTTCTGGGAGAACTACAACGAGTGTCTGCACTGCCCCGGCGTACATCCGCGCCTCGCACAGCTCGTGCCGATCTACGGGCGCGCGCTCCTCGAGCGGCGCGACGATCCCGCCTGGCAGGACCACGCCGGCAACGATGATCCGAGGTACGGGGGGGGCTTGAGGGCCGGCGCCGAATCCTGGTCGATGGACGGCAGACCTGCCGGGGTGCCGTTCCCCGGGGTGAGCGCCGCGGACCGCAAGGCGGGTCATCTCTATATGACCTCCGTCCCGTCGGTCTTCATCGTGGCGCACGTCGACTATGTGCGCGTGGTGCGGCTCTTGCCTCTGGGTCCGGAGCACACTGCGATGAGCATCGAGTTCCTGTTCCTCCCGGAGACGCTCGCCGACCCCAGGCGCGACATCACGCAGGCCGTCGAGTTCACCGACATCGTGATGAGCGAGGACGCCGCGATCTGCGAGCTCAACCAGCAGGGGCTGCACGCCCTGCCACACGCCGCCGGGGTGCTCATGCCCGAGGAGTACGCGATCCGCCAGTTCCACGACTGGGTCAGGGCGGAGCTCGCGCGGCCTTAGAATAGTCGCGTGCACGCCGCGGCCCCCGAAGCCTCCCGTGTCCGGCGTCCCGGTGATCCGGATCCGGGCGACCCCGATGCGGTCCGAGCGCGCCGCGGCGAAGTGGCGCGCGTGCTCGCCGGCTTCCTGCCGGCCGACTGTCTCCTGAGCCGCGAAGAGGAGCTGCGGCCTTACGAGTGCGACGGCCTCGCGGCCTATCGCCAGCAGCCGCTGCTGGTGGCGCTGCCGCGCACCGAGGAGCAGATCTGCGCCGTGGTGCGCGCCTGCCACGCCCTGAGCGTGCCGCTCGTGGCGCGGGGCGCCGGCACCGGGCTCTCGGGTGGCGCGATGCCGCACGCCGCGGGCGTGCTGCTCTCGCTCGCGCGCCTCGACCGCATTCTCGGCATCGACCCGGTGGCGCGCACCGCGCGTGTCCAGCCCGGCGTTCGTAATCTCGCCGTCTCCGAGGCGGCCGCTCCTTTCGGCCTCTACTACGCGCCCGATCCCTCCTCCCAGATTGCCTGCACCATCGGCGGCAACGTGGCGGAGAACTCGGGCGGCGTGCACTGCCTGAAATACGGCCTCACCGTGCACAACGTGCTCAGCGTTCGCGGCTGCACGATCGAGGGGGAGATCGTCGAGCTCGGGGGCGCCGCCCTCGATGCGCCCGGCCTCGATCTGCTGGCGATCACCCTGGGGTCCGAGGGCCTGCTGCTCATCGTGACCGAGGTGCTGCTGAAGCTCATCCCGAGACCCGAGCGGGCGCAGGTCGTCATGGCCTCCTTCGACGATGTGGGCCGGGCGGGCGACGGCGTCGCCGCGATCATCGCGGCCGGCATCATCCCGGCGGGGCTCGAGATGATGGACCGCCAGGCGACGGCGGCCGTCGAGCCCTTCGTCAAGGCAGGTTATGACCTCAGCGCCGCGGCGATCCTGCTCGCCGAGTCCGATGGCACGCCCGACGAGGTGGCGGAGGAAGTCGCCGCGCTTGAGTCGGTGCTGCGCGCCGCCGGGGCCACCGCAATCTCGGTGTCGCACTCGGAGGCCGAGCGCCTGCGCTTCTGGTCGGGAAGGAAGAACGCCTTTCCCGCCGCGGGCCGCCTGTCGCCCGATTACTACTGCATGGACGGCACCATACCGCGTAAGGCGCTCGGTGCGGTTCTGCGGGCCATCGAGGTGATGGAGCGCAAGTACGGCTTGAAGTGCCTCAACGTATTTCACGCCGGCGACGGCAACCTCCACCCGCTCATCCTCTTCGACGCCAACCAGGAAGGCGAGTGGCAGCGCGCCGAGCACTTCGGCATCGAGATCCTCGAGCTCTGCGTGACTCTCGGCGGTACCGTCACCGGCGAGCACGGGGTCGGGGTCGAGAAGCTCAACCCCATGTGCGTGCAGTTCTCGCCCGCCGAGCGCGCCGCGTTCTTCGCCGTGAAGGCGGCGTTCGACCCGCCCGGGCTCCTGAATCCCGGCAAGGCGATCCCGACGCTGGCGCGCTGCGCTGAGTATGGCCGCGAGCACATCCGCCGCGGCGTGGCGTCGCATCCCGGGCTGCCGAGATTCTAGTCTCATGCTCGCATCGGACACGCCGGCACTCGGGGAGCTGCGCAGCGCCGTGATGGAGGCCCATCGCGAAAGGAAACCGTTGCGCTTGCGTGGGGCCGGCACCAAGGACTTCTACGGCGAGAGCTGCGAGGGGGCGCCGCTCGATCTCGCCGGCTACCGCGGTGTGGCGGAGTACGAGCCCTCCGAGTTGGTGCTGACGGCCCGCTGCGGCACACCGCTCTCGGAGATCGAATCGATCCTCGCGGCCGAGCGGCAATTCCTCGCCTTCGAGCCGCCCTCGCTCGGCGGCGATCCGACCATCGGCGGGGTCATCGCCGCGGGGCTCTCGGGTCCCCGCCGGGCGCACGCCGGCGCCGCGCGTGACTTCGTGCTCGGAGCCGTGCTCCTCGCCGTGGACGGCGAGGTGCTGCATTTCGGCGGCAAGGTGATGAAGAACGTCGCCGGGTTCGATGTCTCGCGGCTCCTGTGCGGATCGCTGGGGGTCCTGGGTCCCATCCTCGAGGTGTCGCTCAAGGTAATGCCCCTTCCCCGCGAGGAAGAGACGCTGCGCTTCGAGCTCGCCGAGGCCGCGGCGCTCGAGGCCTTCAATCGCTGGGCGGGTGAGCCGCTGCCTCTCTCTGCGACCGCCTGGTGGAACGGCGTGGCGTACCTGCGCCTCTCGGGGGCGCCGGCTGCGGTGCGCGCCGCGCGCACCCGGCTCGGCGGCGAGAGGCTCGAGCCGTCGGCGGCGCAGGCGTGGTGGCGGGGGCTGCGCAGCCAGGGCCACGCGCTGTTGGGCGCCGCGCGGAATCTCTGGCGGCTCTCGGTCCCCTCGAGCGCCGCGCCGCTCGCGCTGGAAGGTGCGCGGCTCATCGAGTGGGGAGGCGCGCTGCGCTGGTACGCGAGCGAGCTGCCCGCGAGCGAAGTGCGCCGCGTGGCCACCACAGCCGGCGGGACGGCGCTGCATTGGCGGGGCGGCACCGCCGGCCATCGCTTCCATCCTCTGCCGGCGCCCGTCCTCGCGATTCATCGCCGCCTCAAGGAGCGCTTCGACCCCCACGGCATCTTCAATCGGAGCCGGCTGGTCGCCGGGCTCTGAGAGCACGTGGAAACCCGGCTCGCCGCAGCGTTTCAGGGCACCGCGCACGGCGCGGCGGCCGAGGCGATCCTGCGCGCCTGCGTGCACTGCGGTTTCTGTAACGCGACCTGCCCGACTTACCGGCTGCTGGGCGATGAGCTCGACGGGCCGCGCGGCCGCATCTATCAGATCAAACAGGTTCTCGAAGGCGTCCCGGCGACGCCGGTGACGCAGCTGCATCTCGATCGCTGCCTCACCTGCCGCAATTGCGAGACCACCTGCCCCTCCGGTGTCGAGTACGGGCGGCTGCTCGACATCGGTCGCGCCGCCGTCGAGGCGCAGGTGCGGCGCCCTCTGCCGGTGCGTGCGCTCCACGCCCTGCTGCGTGAAGGGCTGACACGGCGCGCACTCTTTGGCGGCGCGCTCCGCGTTGCAAGAGCGCTGCGCTGGGTATTGCCGGCGTCGCTCCGCGCCACGCTCCGCCCCCCACGCCCCGCGGGCAAGCGGCCACGGCGCAGCCACGCCCGCAAGGTGCTGCTCCTGAACAGCTGCACGCAGGGGGCGCTGTCTCCCTCGATCGACGCAGCGACGATGCGCGTGCTCGACGCGATCGGCATCGAGACACTCATCGAATCGCGCTCCGGCTGCTGCGGGGCGATCCGCCACCACCTCGGCGATCCTCCCGGCGCGCTGACCTGTGCCCGGCGCAACATCGACGCCTGGTGGCCGCAGCTCGAAGCGGGCGGTGCCGAGGCGATCGTGCTGAACGCCTCCGGGTGTGCCGCGCAGGTGCGGGACTACGGCCATCTGCTCGCGCGCGATCCCGCTTACGCGCACCAGGCGCAGCAGGTCAGCGCCGCGGCGCGCGATCTGGGTGAATTCCTCGCCCCGGAAGTGGCCGCGCTGGCGAGCCTCTCGGGCCCCCTGCCCCGGCAGCGCATTGCACTGCACAAGCCCTGTACCCAGCAGCACGCGCTGCGCTGCGCCGACCGCACCGAGGAGCTGCTGCGGGCGCTCGGAGCGGACCTCCTGGCGGTGGCCGACGCGCACACGTGCTGCGGCTCGGCGGGAACCTATTCGCTGCTGCAGGGCGAGTTGGCGCGCAGGCTGCGCGCCCGCAAGCTCGAGAGCCTGCTCGCGCCGAAACCCGACCTGATCCTGTCGGCCAACATCGGCTGCATCACCCACCTCGGTGCAGCGAGTGAGATTCCAGTCTGGCACTGGATCGAATGGGTGGATCGGGCGCTCACCGCAAAGGGCGGCCTGAAAGAGCAGGTCCGGCGACCGGACTAGTCGAGACCCGCGCGGCGAAAGCCTTCGAGGTAGTGCTCGCGCTCGGCGTCGTGCCTGATCGGCATCTGTCTGGCGAGCCACTGCAGCGAAATGTTGGGCTGTACGCGACGAAGCTCCTGCAGCGCAGCCTGCGCCGCACCGTCTTGTCCCGCCATGGAGGCGGCGGCGGTGAGCACGCGGTGCGCGCCGACGAAGTCGCCGCGCTGGCGAATGCCCTCGCGAGCGAGCCGCATCGCCTCCTGGTAGTTGCGCCCCACGTAGTATGAGTAAGCGGCAATGCCGCAGTAGATCGGGGCCAGCGGATCGCGCGGGCTCAGGCGCAGGGCACGCTGCGCGGCCCTGGCAGCTTCTTCCGGGCGCCCGCAGTACGCGAGCGCCAGACCGTGATAGCCCTGCGCGAGCGAGAAGTTGGGATTGAGCCGCAGCGCCGCTTCGAACTCGGCGAGCGAATCGTCGAAACGGCGCGCGAACAGATAGACGCTCCCCAGGGCCAGATGCGCCCAGGGATCCTCGCTGTCGGCGGCAATAGCGGTGGCGGCGGCGCGCTCGGCGATCGGCATCGCTACCGCCATGTCCTCCCAGCCCATGTGGGCGCTGAAGGTATGGCTGGTGGCGAGGACTCCGAGCGCCTGGCCGTAATTGGGATCGAGCGCGGTTGCCTTTTCCAGCAGCGCCTGCGCCACGACGTTGTCCTGGCGCGTCACCCGCCAATAATGCGACAGCGCCCGCATCACCAGGTCCCAGGCGTCCATGCTGTCGGGCGGCTTGCGCCGCGCGCGGAAATTCTCGGCGGCATACAGCTGCGGTTCGATGGCGGCGACGATCGCTTCAGTGATCTCGTCCTGGACCGCAAAGACGTCGGCCAGGTCGCGGTCGTAGCGCTCCGCCCAGAGGTGGCTGCCGGTGGCGACGTCATTGAGCTGCGCGGTGATGCGCACCCGCTCGCCGACCTTGCGCACGCTCCCCTCGACCACGTAACCGACGCCGAGCTCGTCGCCGATCTGCTTCAGGTGTACGGCTTTGCCCTTGTAGATGAACGAGGAATTGCGGGCGATGACGAAAAACCACCGCAGCTTCGACAGCGCGGTGATGATGTCCTCGCTGATGCCGTCGGAGAAGTAGTCCTGCGCCGCGTCGTCGGTCATGTTGGTGAAGGGCAGCACGGCGATGGCCGGCCGGTCCGGCAGCGGCAGTGCCGCTCGCGGCGGCTCGGAGCCGACGGCGGCCGTGGGCGCGGCGTCGCGGGCCGTTTGCGCCTGCACCTCGCCGACGAAGCGGAAGCCCTTGCGGGCGATGGTGCGAATCAGCCGCTGCTCCTCGCCGCTGTCGCCGATCGCCTTGCGCGCCGCATTGATGCGGCTCGTGAGGGTCGATTCCGACACGATGCGGCCGAGCCAGATCGCGCAGATCAGGTCGTCCTTGCTGACGACGTGGTCACGGTTCCCCAGCAGATAGACCAGCAGGTCGAACACCTGCGGCTCGATGGCGATGGCTTGCGCGCCACGGCGCAGTTCTCGCCGCTCGACGTCGAGCGTGTGGTCGGAAAAGCGAAATTCCACCGAATCGCCCCTGGCTCCGGCACCTGCCGCGGCGCTCAGGCAATAATCAAGCGCATCTCAAGGGCAAATCAAGCGCCGCGCAAGGCTTTTCGGCCCGGGCGCCGCCATCCTGCAGCCGAAGACCGGGGCGGTCCCCCGGCAACCGTAAAAGGGATGGAGAGCCCCATGACCCAGGCCCAGGCACTCGAAAGCCGCGTTGCCAGCCCAAGCCATCTGCTCGGCCGCATCGCCGCGTTTCTCTACGGCATCGCTGCTTATCTCGTGTTCTTCGCAACCTTCCTCTTTGCCATCGGTTTCGTCGAAGACCTGGTGGTGCCGGCGACGCTCGACGGCGCCCCCGGGGCCCCCGCCTCACCACTGGCGCAGGCAGTGATCGTCAACCTCGTGTTGATGTCGATCTTTGCCATCCAGCACAGCGTGATGGCGCGGCCGGCGTTCAAGCGCTGGTGGACCCGGGTCGTGCCGCCAGCGGTTGAGCGCACCACCTTCGTGCTGCTGGCGAGTCTCGCGCTCGCGCTCCTGATCTGGCAGTGGCAGCCGATCCCCGCGATCGTCTGGCAGGTCGCCGATCCGCGCCTCGCCCGGGCGGTGACCGGGCTGTCATTCATCGGCTGGCTGATCGTCCTGACCAGCACCTTCCTCATCAATCACTTCGAGCTGTTCGGGCTGTACCAGGTCACCCACAATCTCGCCGGCCGGCCGATGCCGGCGCCGCGCTTCCGCATGCCGTTCTTCTACGCCTTCGTGCGGCATCCGATCTATCTCGGCTTCATCATCGCCTTTTGGGCGGCGCCGACCATGACCGTCGGGCATCTGCTGTTCGCGGCGGTGACTACGGCCTACATCTTCGTCGGCATCGCCCTCGAAGAGCGCGATCTCATCGCGGTCTTCGGCGAGGAGTACCGTCGCTATCGGCAGCGCGTGTCGATGCTGATTCCGTGGCGCAGGTCGGCCTGATCAGGAACCGCGGGGTTCGCGTGGCGGATTCGCCTCCTCCCGCGAACCGAGGGCGGACCAGTCCACGTGGCGGGTGAGGATCATCACCGCAGTCAGCAGCGCGCAGAGGAGCAGCGAACCCATGAGCAAGGCGTAGTCATCCGCACTCATGACGCCGAACAGACAGCCGTACAGCAGTGCGAGTCCGCAGCCGAAACTCAGCCCGCGACCGAGGCTCTTCAGAACGCAGGTCACATAAAAGGTGATGAGCGCGACACAACCCGCCGACGACAACAGGTACGCGAAGCCGAAGCCGACGTGCTCGCAGAGCGATAGCAGCAGCAGATAGAACAGCGCGAGTGCCGCGCCCACGAGAGCGTACTGGATTGGATGGACCGGCAGTCTCTTCAGCACATCGAACAGGAAGAAACCCGCGAAGGTAAGGGAGATGAACAGCAGGGCGTACTTGATTGCGCGGTCGGTCTCGAGATACTGATCCACCGGATCGACGAAGCTCACCCCGAGCCGGTGCGCGGTGAAATCCGCGCACGCGGCATGGTCGTCGCACCTGCGCAGGGCCTCCTCGAGATTCGTCGAGAAGAACGAAGTCGCCCATTGGGCGCTGAAGCCGTTCGCATCGACTTTGCGCTGAACCGGGAGAAAGTCACCCGTGAAGCCCGGATTCGGCCAATTGGAGCTGAGGTCGATCTGCGTCTCCCGGCCGACGGGAATCACGTGAAAGTCGCTGGTCCCAAGCAGGGGCAGATTGATGCTGAGGCGCAGACGAGCCGGAGCCTCCGGGCCGACGGTTGAAACGGGTGCGTGAAGACCATCCTTCAGCAGGGCCGTGCCTGTTCCGGGAAGGAGCTTCACTGGCGCGTCTTCCAGCGCAGCAGTCAGCGGGCTTTCGATGCCGCGAATGTCGCTGACGCCCACGGCGATGAGCGGTTGCCCGAATCGGTAGGCGGCGAGGTCAGCGCTTAGCCCATAGTGCAGCGGAACATCGAACTCCGCTTTGATCGCGAGCTGTGCGTGATACAGCCGGGCCTGGTATATGCCCCGTGCGCGCAGCTCGGTGCGGACGCCGCCGGCGAGTGTGAAGATCTCCGGCAGGAAATGCAGTTCGCCGCTCACCTCACGCTCTACCAGCTGGCGATCGCCCCGATCGTTCTCCCTCCACTCGCGGACAGTCTTTCGATACGGCACGATCAGTACCGGCCCGGTGAGCTGCTGCTCTCCGCTCGAGCTTCGGGCGATGTCCTGGATCACGTCATCGCGACGCGCCTGGCGCTCGGCGACCAGCCGGCCGATGCTGGACAAGGCAAGGATGAGTGCTGCAATCAACAGCGCGATGGCGCCCAACTTGAAAGCCAGAGTTCTTTCCACGGCTCTGCCCCTGATCAGCCCGGATCCTGTCCGGACCGACACACTCTTGCGGCCGCTTATGGCAGGGCGATGGGGAGATCCGGGCGGAAATGTGGCATCACGGGCAGCCGTGCGTCTCAGTCCCTGCGCAGCCGCCCGAGCAGGCGTTGCGTGAGCGTTCGCCGCTGCCGTGAGAACTGATCGACGCAGGCGCGCAGGTACGGGCTCAGCTGCCGCCGGGCGTAGGCGAGATAGCCCACCTGGCGCAACTCATCCAGCGTCTGACCGTAGCCATCCAGGACATCTGCCGCCAGAACCTTGCCGGCGCGCCGCGCGCCGACGCCCGTCGACACCGTCAGCCAACGCGCCCTGGCGGGCAGGGCACGCACGGCGGCGATCGCCATCAGGGATGAAGTCTCGAAGATCGATCGCCCCTGACGCGTCGATTCGTGCTTGAGCTGCTCCCACTGCTTGCCGATCGCGGCCCGGGAAGGAAGCCGCGGCGGGTTGGTGCTCCGCGCCTGGCTGCGAATCGCCTGCCACTCCTTGCGCAATTCCGCGACGTTCAGTGGCGGAACGTACATGGTCTGTGCGAGCCGCGCGGAGGTCTTCTCGAGCCCGTCCAGCAGCTGATCCACGCTCTCGAACCGGCTCGTCCCGCGCAGCAGACCCTCCGCCGCGAGCGCTTCGGCCATTTCCGGGATCAGACGCCGGCCGAGTCCGCTGAGATCGGCGAGCGCAGCGAGCACCCATACGGGCGAGACCCGGAACGCGACGATCCCGAGCAGCTCTATCGCATGACCAGCTCCACGCCTCGCCAGGAAGTCAACCGGCTGCGGCTGCTCGACCGGATACACGCCTTTGGCTCCACCGACCTGCTCGATCACGTAGCGCAGCGTCGTATCCACGAGGCTGCGGTAGAGCGCGCTGCGGCGCACACCCCGTGGCAGCACCACTTCGCCGACTTCGCGCAACACACCGGCACTGAGGGCGAGCGCCGAGCGGATCACCCGTTCGGGAAGCGACAGCAGGTAAGCCCGTGAAGCCCGGGTCCGGACGAGCGGCAGCCTCAGGCGATCGGACCCGACAAGTAGCGCGGGTCGTGCGGCGCGCGGTCGAAGATCCTGCGCACCAGTGGCTCGAAGAACTCGAGCGGCTCCGAGGCGTACTCGGGGTCGAAGGACGACTGGTCCCAGGCGGCGCAGAAGTGCGCGCACGCGGCGTACCACGGATGATCGCGGAAGCGGTCGCGCGCGTGGCGATCGCCGCCGAAGTGATGCACGTAGTAGTAGTTCTGGAAGAGCCCGTGCTGCCTGACGATCCAGGTCACCTCGGGACGCACATAGGGACGGAGGATCGAGGCGGCGAGCTCGGCGTGGTTGTAGGGCGCGAGCTCATCGCCGATGTCGTGGATCAGCGCCGCCGCCACCAGCTCCTCGTCCGCCCCGTCGCGCGCCGCGCGCGTCGCCGCCTGGAGCGAATGACCGAGCCGGCTCACGGGATAGCCGAGGAGCGAGTGGTCGAGCGACCTCAGGCTCTCGAGCACGCGGTCGGCGAGGCCCTTCGCGTAGCCGCGCTCGGACTCATCGAGCAGCAGGTAATCCTCCCGCGTCCCGTCCTTCATCGCGCGGAAGCTGACGACGCGGCTCACGCGCTGCGCCTCGCATCGCGGGTCTGTGCGCGGCGGCGGCGCAGCACGCGATAGAGGCTGCGCGGGCCGTCGATGTCGATGTAGCAGCCCTGCAGGTGGCGTAGCCCTTCCGCGGGATTGAAGCCGGTGCGCCCGTGCAGCAGGCGGCAGTTGTCGAACATCACGAGATCTCCGTCCTCGAGGAGGAAGCGGATCTCGAAGTCCGCGGCCCGCAGGCGGCGGTCGAAGGAGCGCCGCGCCTGGTAGTACGCCTCGAGCTGCGCGCGTGGGAACAGCGGCACGAAATCGAGCCGCGGGCTGAAGTGGATCGCCTTGAGCCCGCCGGTGACGTCGAGCTCGATCGGGGGCGCGCTGGCGGTGAGCTCGGTATCAGTGTCGAGGTACTTGAAACGGACCGGAGTCGTGGAAAGGATGCGGAAGGCTTCGGGCTCCTGTGTGCGCAACGCCTGCGCGACGGCAAACCCGTCGACCAGCGTCGAGAGGCCGCCGCTCGTCTCGTTCACCAGACAATGCAGCAGCTGGATGCCCGGCACGGGCGTCCGATACGGGTTGTCGGTATGCGGGTCGAGCGCGATCGAGGTGTAGGCGAGATCGTTGGCATCCGGCGTCGAGCGTACATTGAAGAGCGCCCCGAAGTTGGTATCGCGCGTGAAGCCGAACTGCGCACCCACCTTGAGCACCATGCCGGGCTCGGTCGGCACCCCCTGAAAGATGATGAAGCCGAAGGTGAGAAACGATTCGACCCATGAGGCCAGGTCCGCGTCCGGCGGCTCGGCGTGCCAGTGCGCGCGCGGGAGCTCTGCGAGCGAGCCATCCCAGAGTCTGGCCGCCGGGATGTCGTGACCACCGGGTGCGAGCGCGGCCTCGTCGATGATGTCGGCCGCGCTGAAGCTCGCCTGATGGCCGTCGCTGAAAGTTACCTGAAAGACGCCCGGCGAGGGCTGCGAGACCGCGCTGAGCTTCAAGTACGCGTCGAAGTCGGAAGGATCCTGAAGCCGCTGTTGGGTCCTCAGGTCGATGCTGGCCGGATCGCGGCAGCGCTCGCGCAGCCACAGTGGATGCAAGGGCTCGATGTGTCCGTCAGCGCGCTCGAGCACGAGCTCGCTCGGCCCGGTGATCCGCACTCTCGCGGCGCGTTGAGTGACCATGCAAAAGCAGTCTAGCA
>Ga0307472_100000652_pt1 | contig 12450 bp, 7 predicted proteins | sample atmos_gasesAM5C__2_FD_204582 | JGI IMG/M metagenome (GOLD analysis project Ga0307472, IMG submission 204582) | Hardwood forest soil microbial communities from Morgan-Monroe State Forest, Indiana, United States - atmos_gasesAM5C_05 | ecosystem: Environmental > Terrestrial > Soil > Temperate... | reverse complement strand
TTGGCGGCGTAGCGTTCGAGGGCGCGCTTGGGCACGGTCACGCCATGTTATAGCGCGTCGATCCAGGCGGCGAGCCGCTGCAACGCTTCGGCGAGCACCTGGCGGTCCGCGCGCCCGCTGCTCCTTAAGACATGAAAGGAGTGGTCCGCCTCCTCGATGAGGCAGAGCGTCGCGCGCGTGCCGAGGGCCGTGACCACCGCCTCGATGAGCGCGCGCTCCGCGAGTGCGTCGCGCGCTCCCTGCAGAAACAACATCGGGATCGAAACCTGCGCGAGATGCCGGGCGCGCGCATCCGAGGGCTCGCCTGCCGGATGCAACGGGAAGCCGAGGAAGGCGAGGCCGCGCACCCCCGCGAGTGGCGCGAGCGCCTGCGCCTGGGACGTCATGCGGCCGCCGAAGGAGCGGCCACCCGCGGCGAGCGGCAACCCGGGAGCGAGTTGCGCCGCCGCGGCCACGGCGGCGCGCACCGTCGCGTGACAGAGCGGCGGTGTGTCCGGGCGGCGCGAGCCGCGCTCCATGTAGGGGAACTGATAGCGCAACGTCGCGATCCCGAGGTCCGCGAGTCCCGCGGCCACGGCGCGCATCGAGGGATGGTCCATGCCGGCGCCGGCGCCGTGCGCCAGCACGTAACAGGCGCGCGCCGCGGGGGGCACGAGGAGCAGCCCCGAGACCGACACCTCATCCAACACCCGGAGAGTGACCCGGCTGGAATCCGCCGATGTCGGCCGCTCGTTCAAAGAGCGCCGCGGCGTCAGTTCACGGCCGCAACCCAGGCCGCGAACGGCTCGAGCGTCACGGGACGATCCGCGGCCGTTGCGCCGATGGGCCCGGGACTCGCGAGCAGCGTATTCAGGTGCGCTCCGTGCACGCCGGATGCCCCGAGCCCGAGCGAGATCGTCTGCCTCTCGGCCGACATGTTGAGGGAGACGAGGATGGTCTCACCGCCGGGGGCGACGCGCGCATACGTCAGCACGTGCGGATTGGCGCGGTCCAGCATCACGGTGCGCCCGTCGCGCAAGGCCGCGCTGCTGCGGCGGAGCGCGATGAGGCTCTTGTACCAGTTGAGGAGCGACTGTGGATCGGCGGACTCGGCCTGCACGTTGACGCTCGGGTAGTTCGCGGTCACGGGCAGCCAGGTATGCGGGTTGCTGCTGAAGCCCGACTGGCTGGACGCGTCCCACTGCATCGGCGTGCGCTCGCCGTCGCGGCCCTTTTCCTTCGGCCAGCCGGTGATGCCGATCGGGTCGCGCACGTCCTCGACGCGGGTGGGAGTCGCGGTGACCTGGCCGATTTCCTCGCCCTGGTAGAGGAGCGCGGCATCGCGCGAGGTGAGCAGCAGTGCCGCGACGATCCGGGCGATCTGCGCGTTGTGGACGCCGTCGCCGTAGCGGTCCCAGCTGCGGACCTGGTCGTGGTTGTCGAATACCAGCAGCGGCTGCCCGCCGTGCAGCTCGGTCTGCGCCTCACTCAGCAGGCGGCGGAACCGGCCGGCATCGAGCCGCTTGTCGAGCCCGATGAGCGTGTCCATCGGCAGCTGCAACTCATCGTGCCGCGCGCCTCCATACCAGGGATCGAGCTGCGCGGTGCGGGCCACGTAGGTCTCACCGACCAGAAGGCGATCCCCGGAGTAGGTGTCCATCATCGCGCGCATGCGGCGGATGATGTCGTGATTCCCGGGGAGGTCGTTGGTGTACTTCTCATTCAGATTCGGATCGCCCTGCGCGTTGGTGCCGCCGAGCACCGGCTCGTCGCGCAGCTGCGGGTCCTCGAGGAGCGCGGTGATGGCATCGAGGCGGAAGCCCGCCACGCCGCGATCGAGCCAGAAGCGCATGGCGCCGAACATCGCCTGCTCGACCTGCGGGTTGCGCCAGTTGAGGTCCGGCTGCTGGCGGTAGAACTTGTGGTAGTAGAGCTGGTTCACGGCCGGCAGGTACTGCCAGGCCGATCCTCCGAAGAGGCTCACCCAGTTGTTGGGTGGCAGGTGATGGCCGGCGGCGTCGGTGCGGCCGTCGTTCCACACGTAGAAGTCATGCCTGGGTGCGGAGCGCGAGCCCGCGGCCTCGATGAACCACGGATGCTTGTCCGAGGTGTGGTTGAGCACCATGTCGAGGAGGACGCGGATGTGGCGCCGGCCCGCCTCGCTGAGCAGCCGGTCGAAATCGGCGAGCGTGCCGTACACCGGATCGATTGCCTGGTAATCGGAGATGTCATAGCCGAAGTCGACCTGCGGCGAGGGATAACAGGGCGCGATCCAGATGGCATCGACGCCGAGCGACTCGAGGTAGTCGAGCCGCTGCGTGATGCCGTTGAGATCGCCGATGCCGTCGCCGTTGGAATCCTGGAAGCTGCGCGGATAGATCTCGTAGATGACCGCATTGCGCCACCACGGCGCGGCCGGCGCTGCGGCCGCCGGCGGAGCGGCCTGCGCTCGGGCCGTCACGCAGGCCAGCGTCACCCACAGGAACACAGAGGACAGGACCAGGGCCGTTGACCGACTTCTCGCTGTGTGCATAAATCGCGGCGCCTTCGCTGGCAGTGAAGAAACGCATAGTACGCGCAAATGCCGCACGCGAAACCGCCGTTGTCCTTCTGGCAGATCTGGAACATGTGCGTCGGGTTCCTCGGCCTGCAGTTCGGTTTCGCGCTGCAGAACGCCAACGTGAGCTGGATCTTCCAGAGCCTGGGCGCGGGGCTCGAGCAGGTGCCGCTGTTGTGGATCGCCGCGCCGCTCTCGGGCTTCCTGGTGCAGCCGCTGGTCGGCTATTGGTCCGATCGCACCTGGACGCGGCTCGGGCGGCGGCGCCCGTACTTCCTCGCCGGCGCGCTGCTGGCGGCCACGGCGCTCGTTCTCATGCCGCGCTCAACCGTCCTGTGGGTGGCGGCGGCGCTGCTGTGGCTGCTCGACGGGGCCATCAACGTCTCCATGGAGCCATTCCGCGCGTTCGTGGGGGATCAGCTGAACCCGAGCCAGCGTCCCGCCGGGTATGCCATGCAGAGCTTTTTCATCGGGGTCGGCGCCGTGGTGGGGAACATGCTGCCGTGGCTGCTCGCGCGCGCCGGCGTCAGCAATCATGCCGCCGCGGGTGCAGAGGGCGCGGGCATTCCCGACACGGTCCGCTATGCCTTTGAGATCGGCGCTGCGGTGCTGCTCGGCGCCATTGTCTGGACGGTCCTGCGCACGCGTGAGTACCCGCCAGAGGAGCTCCTGGGGTTCGACGACGCGAGTCCCGCCGATGCCGCCGCCGCGATCGATCCGCGGCGCGAGCGCCGCCGGGGCCTGGCGTGGGCACTGAGCGCGCTGGTGGCCATCGCGGTGATCCGCCTGAAACCGCTCGACCGTCAGCTCTATCTGGTGTGCGGCGGCGCGCTGCTGTGGGGCGTGGCGCAGTATCTGCACGGCCGCGGCCTGCGTGCCGGCGCCCTGACCACCTTCATGCGCGACCTCGCGACCATGCCACAGGCGATGCGGCGGCTGGCTCCGGTGCAGTTCTTCTCCTGGCTCGCGCTGTTCTCGATGTGGATCTACACGACGGCGGCCGTGGCGCAGGTGCATTTCGGCGCGACCGATCCGCACTCTGACGCCTTCAACAACGGCGCCCTGTGGGTGGGAGTGCTGTTTGGGGCCTACAACGGCTTCGCAGCGCTCGCCGCCGCGGTCATCCCGCTCATGGTCCGCAGGCTCGGGCTGCGCCTGAGTCATCTGGTGAACGTCTGGCTCGGAGCGGCGGCACTACTCTCGTTCGTGGTGATCCGCAACCCGAACTGGCTGCTGCTCAGCATGGTTGGCATGGGCTTCGCCTGGGCCTCGATCCTGTCGCTCCCTTATGCGCTGCTCTCCGACAGCCTGCCGGCGCAGAAGATGGGCCTCTACATGGGGATCTTCAACTTCTTCATCGTCATCCCGCAGCTGGTCGCGGCGACCGTGCTCGGATTCCTGCTGCGCACGGTGTTTGGCGGAGCGCCGATCTATGCGCTGGTGCTGGGAGGGGCCAGCTTCCTGCTGGCGGGACTTCTGGTGCTGCGCGTTCCTCGGCCGGGCGTCACTCCCGCCGCGCGTGAGCTTGGGGCGCCGGCGGGCTGAGCGAGGGCGCGCCGTCGCCGTCAGGCCGGCGGCCGCGTGAAACGCTCCGCCAGGGAGCCGGGCTCGGCCGGCACCGACCCGCATGAGCGGCGCACGACGAGCCGCGCGGGCAGCATGCGGGCCTCGGCGGGCTCATCCCGAATCTGCCGCAGCAGGGTCTCGACCAGCACTTCGCCGGCGAGGCGCGTGTTCTGCGCGATGGTAGTCAGCGGCGGATTCGCGAGTCCCGCGGCCGGTATGTCGTCGAAGCCGACCACCGCGACGTCGCCCGGGACCGCGATCCCGCACTCCTGGAGCGCGTGCATGGCGCCGAGCGCGATGAGATCGCTCGCGCCCACGATGGCGTCGAAGGGCACTGCGCGCGCGAGCAGCTCGCCGGCTGCCTCGTAGCCCGCCTGCTCGGTGCTGATGGCGTCGACCTGCAGCGCCGCGCTCACGGGTACGCTGGCCTCGGCCAGTGCCCGCTCGAAGCCCCGGTAGCGATCGAGAAACTCGGGACAACCGCGCGAGGCCCCGCCGAGAAAGGCGAGGCGGCGTCGGCCGAGCCTGAGCAGGTGCCGCGCCGCCTCGTACCCTCCCTGAAAATTATCCGACCCGATCGATAACCCCGGCTGCCCCGGCTGCACGGCGCCCCAGCGCACGAAATGCGTGCCCTGCCCGGTCAGGCGCTCGAGGCGCTCGCGGTACAACAGGTAGTCGCCGTAGCCGAGCAGGATCAGACCGTCAGCCTTGTGGCTGTCCTCGTATTCCTTGTGCCAGTCGCCCGAGCGCTGCTGGAACGAGACCAGCAGGTCGTAGCCGCGCTGCGCGCAGGCGCGCGTGATCGAGCCCAGCATGGCGACGAAGAACGGGTTGATGGCCGAGTCGTCCGAGGTCGGATCCTCGAAGATGAGCAGCGCGACCGTGTTGGAGCGCTGAAAGCGCAGGTTGGAGGCGTTCTTGTCGACGCGGTAGTTGAGCTGCTCCGCGACCGCGAGCACCCGTCTACGGGTCTCCTCGCTTACCCGTGGGCTGCCGCGCAGCGCGCGCGAGACGGTCGGCTGCGAGACGCCGGCCTGGTACGCAATGTCAAATGAGGTCGCCTTGCCCGGCGCACGCCCATGGGCCTTGTCGCTGCTCACTCGGTCCCCCCTGCGATCCGGAGTATAGGCGCAAAGAAACCCGGCAGCGAACCGCACTCCAGCCGCGGCAGGGGCCTGTGAATACGTATGCCGTCCCTTCAGATCGCTGGAGTCCGCTCGCTAGAATGTTGCGTAGCTCGACGAACTGGGGCCTTCACCGATGCGCACGCCCGCCGCTTGCCACCGGCCGCTGTGGGCAGCGCTCGGCGCGCTCGCGTTCTTCAGCAGCGCGAGCGCGGCCGACTTCCGCGAGCGGCTCGCGCAGGACGAGGTCATCTACTTCCTGCTGCCCGACCGTTTCGAGAACGGCGATCCGGCGAACGACCGCGGCGGTCTCGAGGGCGGGGCGCTCGTCACCGGCTTCGACCCCGCCCACAAGGCCTTCTACCACGGCGGCGACCTCAAGGGCGTGCTAGCGCGGCTCGACTATATTCAGTCGCTCGGCGCGACCGCGATCTGGCTCGCACCGGTGTTCAGGAACAAGCCGGTGCAGGGCCCGCCGGGCCACGAGTCCGCGGGCTATCACGGCTACTGGGTGACGGACTTCACGCGCGTCGACCCGCACTTCGGCAGCGAGCAGGATCTCGAGGCACTGACCGTGGCCGCCCACCGGCGCGGCATGAAGGTCTATCTCGACATCATTGCCAACCACACCGCGGACGTCATTCGCTACCGCGAGTGTCCGGACGGCGACTGCCCGTACCGCTCGCGTGCCGACTATCCGTACACCCGGCGCGGTGGCCTCAGGGGCGAGCCGATCAACGCGGGGTTCCTCGGCGACGATGCCGTCCATCAGACCGCGGAGAACTTCGCGCACCTGACACGCCCCGACTACGCCTACACGCCTTACGTGCCCTCTGGCGAGGAGCACGTCAAGGTGCCCGACTGGCTCAACGACCCGATCTACTATCACAACCGCGGCAACTCCACCTTCGCGGGCGAGAGCTCGACCTTCGGCGACTTCGTCGGGCTCGATGACCTCATGACCGAGAACCCGCGCGTGGTGCGGGGGTTCATCGACATCTACGGCGCCTGGATCGAGCGCTTGCATCTGGACGGCTTCCGCATCGACACCGCCAGGCACGTGAACCCCGAGTTCTGGCAGCAGTTCGTGCCGGCGATGCTGGCGCGGGCGCGTGCGGCAGGCATCCCCAACTTCCACATCTTCGGCGAGGTGGCCACCGGGGAAGTGGATCCGGCGTTGCTCGCCGGGCACACGCGCGTCGACCGGCTGCCGGCGGTACTGGACTTCGCCTTCGCGGCCGCGGTGCGCGAGACCGTGGCCGGCAAGGCCGGCACCGAGGTGCTGGCGCGGCTCTTCGAGGGCGACGCCCTCTACGAGGGCGGCGCAACGGCGGCACAGCAGCTGCCGACGTTCATCAGCAACCACGACGCCGGGCGCTTCGCCTTATTCGTGCGCCGCCTGAGGCCCGGCATCAGCGATGAGGAGACTCTGCGGCGCGTGCTGCTGGCGCACGCGATGCTTCTTACGCTGCGGGGCGTGCCGGTGGTCTACTACGGCGACGAGCAGGGATTCACCGGGCGCGGCGGCGATCAGGACGCGCGGCAGGACATGTTCGTGAGCCGCGTCCCGTCCTATCTCGCGGAGCGGCCGCTCGGCGGCGCGAGCGGGCCGGGGAGCCACTTCGATACCGGGCATCCGCTCTATCGCGCGATCGCCGAGCTCGCGCACCTGCGCAGCGCGCAGCCGGCGCTGCGGCGCGGGCCGCAGGTCGTGCGCAGCTACGGCAAGTCGCCCGGACTGTTAGCCGTGTCGCGCTTCGACACGGAAGGCGGCGGCGAGCTGGTGATCGCCTTCAACACCTCCACCACCGCGCTCAGTGCGCAGGTGATGGTCGAAGCCGGATCGGAGCGCTTCGCATCGCTTCACGGCAGGTGCGAAGCGCGGGCCTCGGCGCCGGGAAGCTATCACGTGGAGATCGCGCCGCTCGATTACCTGGTGTGCGCTTCGGCGGGCGGGCGATGAGCGTGGCGCCCGCCAGGGGTGGCGAGGAGTGGTGGCGCGGCGCCGTCATCTACCACATCTACCCGCGCAGCTTCGCTGACTCCAACGGAGATGGCATCGGCGATCTCGCCGGCATCACCGCGCATCTCGGGCACGTCGCCTCTCTCGGTGTGGATGCCGTATGGCTGTCGCCCTTCTTCACCTCGCCGATGAAGGACTTCGGCTACGACGTCGCCGACTACTGCAGCGTCGATCCGATGTTCGGGACGCTCGGCGATTTCGACCGGCTCATCGAGCGCGCCCACGACCTCGAGCTGCGCGTGATCATCGACCAGGTGTTTTCGCACACCTCCGATCAGCACCACTGGTTCCGTGAGAGCCGCAGCGACCGGGTCAACGGCTACGCCGACTGGTACGTCTGGGCGGATGCCAAGCCCGACGGCTCGCCGCCGTCGAACTGGCAGTCGGTGTTCGGCGGCCCGGCGTGGGCCTGGGGTGCGCGCCGCGGCCAGTACTACCTGCACAACTTCCTCACCGAGCAGCCCGATCTCAACGTCCACAACCCCGCGGTGCAGGACGCGCTGCTCGCGAGCGCGCGCTTCTGGCTGGAGCGCGGCGTGGACGGTTTCCGGCTCGATGCGATCGACTACGCGATGCATGACCCGGCGCTCACCGACAACCCGCCGCGGCCGTCCGACGGGCGGCCGCGGACCCGGCCGGTCGACTTCCAGCAACCGCGGCACAACAAGGGGCACGCGGACCTGGTCGCCTTCATTGAGCGGGTGCGCGCGCTCACCGAGCAGTACGGCGGCCGCTTCACGGTGGCGGAGATCGGCGGCGAGGGCGCCGAGCCCGTCATGAAGCTGCTCACTCAGGGACCGCGGCGGCTGCATACCGCGTACGGCTTCAACTTTCTCTATGCCGATGCGCTCACTCCGGGACTGGTGCGCGCCGCGCTCGAGGCATGGAGCGATGCCGCCGACGCCTGGCCGAGCTGGGCCTTCTCCAATCATGACGCGCCGCGCGCCGTCTCGCGCTGGTCGGCGTCGGCGGACCGCGCGGCGAACGCGCGGCTCGCACTGCTGCTGCTGCTCACTCTGCGCGGCAACGTCTTCCTCTATCAGGGCGAGGAGCTCGGCCTGCCGCAGGCGGAGCTCGCTTACCAAGATCTGCGCGACCCTGAGGCGATCGCCAACTGGCCCCTCACGCTTGGCCGCGACGGCGCCCGCACTCCGATGCCCTGGACACGAAACGCGCCTCACGCGGGATTCTCCAGCACGCGACCGTGGCTGCCGGTTCCGGCCGACCACGCGGCTCTCGCGGTCGACACGCAGGATCACGAGCCGGATTCGACTCTCGCGATGACGCGGCGCTTCATCGCCTTGCGCCAGCGTCACCCGGCGCTGCGCTACGGCGGCATGCGGTTGCTGGAGACCTCCGCGGCGGTTCTCTCCTTCGAGCGCAGCTTCGGCGCCGAGCGCATCCTCTGTGTCTTCAACCTGGGACTCGCGCAGGTGCGCGTCGAGCCGCCCGCGGGAAGCTGGCGGCCGGTCGAATCGATCGGCGGTGCGAGCGCGTGGACCCTGCCGCCTCTGTCGGCGCTGATCGCGGAAGGGTCCTGAGGGCCGCGGAGATCCTCAAGCCCGGTGCGAGGTGGCGGTCTGCCCGAAGAGGATGCGGCGCTCCTCGTCGGACATCTTGCGGCTGTACGACAGCTGGACGCCCACGTAGGCCCGCTGACAGGCCGGCCGCTCGTTGATGCGGTAAAACCAGCGCTTGAGGGCCGGGAAGTCGTCGAGATTCTGCCCGTGCCGCGCGTGCGACACGATCCACGGGTAGCACGCCATGTCGGCGATCGAGTAGTCGCCGGCAATGTACTCGCCTCCGGCGAGCTGCCGGTCGAGCACCCCGTAGAGGCGGTTGGTTTCCTTCACGTAGCGCTCGATCGCGTACGGCAGCGTCTCGGGGGCGTAGTGGCTGAAATGGCCGTTCTGCCCGGCCATGGGGCCTAAGCCCGCCACCTGCCAGAACAGCCACTGCAGCGTCAGCGCACGGCCGCGAATGTCAGCGGGGATGAAGCGGCCGGTCTTCTCCGCCATATATAAGAGAATGGCGCCCGACTCGAACAGCGGGATCGGGGCTCCGCCGCCCTTTGGGTCGTGATCGACGATCGCCGGGATGCGGTTGTTGGGCGCGATCTTCAGGAACTCAGGCCTGAATTGCTCGCCCTTGCCGATGTCAACCGGGATGATCCGGTAGGGTAGTCCCGCCTCCTCGAGGAACAGCTTGATCTTGAGTCCGTTCGGCGTTCCCCAGTAGTAGACGTCGATCATTGGCAGTTCCCTCAGCCTGCCGGCACGGGCTCCGGCGCCTGTCCCTCGTCCTTCTGGTGGCCGCGCGCGCGGGCCTCATGCCCGTGATCGGCGCCGATGAACACGTACATCGCCGGCACCACGAACAGGGTGAACAACGTGCCGATGGCGAGTCCGGTGAAGAGCACCACACCCATGCTGCGCCGGCCGGCGGCGCCGGCGCCCGAGGCGATGACCAGCGGGATGACGCCGAAGCACATGGCGGCGGTCGTCATGAGGATGGGGCGCAGTCGCACGGCCGCCGCCTGACCGATCGCGTAGAGCTTCGCGTGTCCGGCGCGCTGCAGCTCGTTGGCGAACTGCACGATGAGGATGCCGTGCTTGCTGACGAGCCCGAGGAGCGTGACCAGTCCCACCTGCGTGTAGATGTTGAGAGTGACCATGCCGAGGTTGATGAAGATCAGCGCGCCGAAGAGCGCCATCGGCACCGACACCAGGATCACGGCCGGATCGCGGAAGCTCTCGAACTGCGCGGCGAGCGCCAGATAGACGATCACCAGGGCAAACAGCAGCGTGAAAACGAAGCTGCCGGATCCCAGCATGTACTGCCGGGACTCGCCCGAGTAATCGGCGTTGTAACCGGTGGGCGCGACCTGCTTGAGCGTGCTCCGAAGGAACTTGAGCGCGTCCGCCTCGGCCACCGCCGAGACGCCGCCGATGGTCGTGGCGTTGAGCTGCTGAAAGTGGCTGATGGTCTCGGGCACGGTCGAGGTCTTGAGGCTCGCGATGGTGCGCGCCGGGATCAAGGTGCCGTTGCCCGAGTGGACGTAGTAGTCGAGCACCTGGTCGGGATTCAGGCGATCGACCTGCAGCACCTGCGGGATGACCTTGTAGGAGCGGCCGGCGATCGAGAAGTAATTCACGTAGCCGCCGCCGAGCGCCGCCGCCAGCGCGCTGCCCACGTTCTGCTGGGTGAGGCCGAGGTCGCTCACCATGTCGCGATCGACGTTCACGGTCTGCTGCGGCTTGTCGAGCTTGAGGTCGGAGTCGACGAACCAGAACATGCCGCTGGCGCGCGCCTTGTCGAGCACCTGGGTCGCCACCTCGTTCAGGTTCTCGATCGGCTCGGTGGTCGTGATGACGAACTGGATGGGGAAGCCCTGCGAGCCGGGGAGCGCGGGGAACTGGAACGCCGCGACGCGCGCGCCCGGTATCTTGTTCCACTCATTCTGCAGCAGCATCTGCAGCTCCTGGGCGCTGCGGTGCCGGTCTTCCCAGGGCGCGAACAGCACGCCGCCGAAGCCCTGGTTGACCGTGGGCGCGCCCGTGAGCTGGAACATCTGCTGATACTCGGGGAGCTTCTTCGCGATCGCGAACTCGGCGTCGGAGTAGGCCTGCATCTGGTTGAGCGTCGCATCGGGCGGACCGGCAGTGGCCTCGAGGACGATGCCCTGGTCCTCCTGCGGGGCGAGCTCGGATTTCGAGGTCATGAAGAGATAGATCACGCCCGGCAGGATGAGTGCGCCGAACACGATCACCACCGACCAGGTCGTGAGCCAGCTCGACAGCGTGCGCGAATAGGCGTCACGCACGCGGTTGAAGGTACGATCGAGGAAGTGCGTGAAGCGGCCCTCTTCCTGCTCGCTGCGGAAGACCCTGGAGGTCATCATCGGCGAGAGGGTGAGAGCGATGACCGCCGAGACGGTCACCGCCCCGGCGAGGGTGAAGGCGAACTGGGTGAACAGGGCGCCCGTGAGCCCCCCTTGGAGGCCGATGGGCACGTAGGCCGCCACCAGCACGATCGTCATGGCGATGATCGGTCCGCCGAGCTCGCGCGCCGCCTGCAACGCCGCCTGCAGCGGCGGCACTCCTTCCTTCAGGTGCCGGTCGACGTTCTCGACCACGATGATCGCGTCGTCCACCACGAGTCCGATCGCCAGCACCAGCGCGAGCAGGGTGAGGAGATTGATGGAGTAACCGAGCGCCTGCATCAGGAAGAAGGCGCCGATGAGCGACAGCGGCATCGCCACCACCGGTATCACCACCGCGCGCGGGCTGCCGAGGAACAGGAAGATCACCACCGTGACGATGATCAGCGCCTGGACGAGAGTCTTGATGACCTCCTTGATGGAGCTGGTGATGAACTTGGTCGCATCATAGGCGAGCTTCTGCGTCACGCCGGTCGGCAGCTGCGCCGCGATATCGGGCAGCGCGGCGCGCACCCGCCCAGCGACCTCCAGTATGTTGGCTTTCGGCGCCACCTTGATGCCGATGAACACCGAGCGCTGGCCGCTGAAGGCGACGTTGAAGTCGTAGTTTTCGGCGCCGAGGACCACGTTGGCGACGTCTTCGAGCCGCACCAGCGCGCCGTTCTGCCGCTTGACCACCAGATGGCGGAACTCATCGAGCGAGCTGACGTCGGTGTTCGTCTTCAGATCGACGCTCACCATCTGACCCTTGGTCGAGCCAACGCCGGCCAGGTAGTTGTTCGAGCCGAGCGCCGCGTAGACGTCGTCCGCGGAGACCCCGCGGGCCGCCATGCGCTGCGGGTCGAGCCAGGCACGCAGCGCGAAGGTGCGGCCGCCGAGAATCTCGGCGGTCTGGACGCCGTCGAGGGAGTCGAGCTTCGGTTTCACCACCCGCAGCAGGTAGTCGGTGGTGTTGTTGGGCGGAATCGTGTCGCTGAAGTACCCGAGGTACATGGCGTCGATCTGCTGGCCGATCTGCACCGTGATCACCGGCTGCTGCGCCTGCGGCGGCAGCTGGTTGCGCACCGAGTTGACCTGGGTGTTGATCTCGGTCATCGCCCGGTTGGCGTCGTAGTTGAGGCGCAGCGTCGCGGTGATGATCGAGGCGCCGGCGACGCTGTTGGAGGACAGGTAGTCGATCCCCTGCGCCTGGGCGATCGCGGCCTCGAGCGGCTGGGTGATGAACCCGGCGATGGTCTGGGCGTCGGCGCCGTAGTAGGTC